>Ga0307422_1000093_pt1 | contig 48638 bp, 45 predicted proteins | sample SalMarWE160290MG_FD_202153 | JGI IMG/M metagenome (GOLD analysis project Ga0307422, IMG submission 202153) | Salt marsh sediment microbial communities from the Plum Island Ecosystem LTER, Massachusetts, United States - WE1602-90 | ecosystem: Environmental > Aquatic > Marine > Intertidal zone >...
GAGTGGGGGGTAAGAAAAATACTTGACTTAATCAACAAGAATTCCTATTATATCGAAAAGGAGGGTCTGATGGAATTAAATAGCGATGTCGAGCAAAAAGTAACTACTAATTGTCAGGATATGAACGGTTGGATAAAGTTTTTGGGAATAGCAGCTATCATCATAGGGGTTTTATACGCGTTATCGATAGTTGGTATTATCATAGCATGGATGCCTATATGGATTGGGGTTATTCTTTTGAAAGTCGCGAACAGCACCAGGGAAGTTGCTGGCGGAAAAGTGGAATCTCTGGGAGAGATGATGGGTTCACTGAAGACTTTTTTCCTCGTTTCGGGAGTAGCTACGATAATATCGATTGTTTTCAGCATAATATGGTTAATGGTTATGGGTTTTGCCATGATTGGTGGGTTTTTAGACTCAGGGGGGTTTTATTAAGAGAAACCCCAGATTTATATGTGATTTTATGCTGGGGCGGCTCGCGAAATGGATGAGATTATTGGGATTTGATACTTTGTATTATAGAGATACGGATGGTAAAACGATAATTTATCAGAGCAGAAAGGAAAACCGTACGATTTTAACAAGATCTAAAGTTTTAGCGGAAAAGTATACGGATTTGATATTAATCGATTCAGAGCATTTGGAGGAACAGTTAAAGCAAATGATAAAATTAGTGGGAACTTGTCACCCTTTCTCTCTTTGTCCGGTTTGCAACACGAAAACTGAAAAAGTTGAAAAGGAAGTAGTAAAAAATGATGTTCCGGCTTATGTTTTTGAAATTCATAATGATTTCAAAAAGTGCCCCGGGTGCGGCAGAATTTTCTGGAAAGGAACCCATTACAAGGAAATAAAAAAGGTTATAGATGAAATTGAAAATTAAAATAATTTCTGTTTTTTTGTTTTTTATAATATCCTGCGCGCCTATGGTTATGCCCACGAGAAAATTGGAAGAAGAGCCGATTGTGAGAATATTATTAAAAAACGCCGGCACCAAGTTGGATTTGAGGGCAGATTCCAAGATTAAAATAAAAACCGGCAGTAAAGATGGTACCGTCTCGAGCAGAGTAACAATTTATTTTAAACCTTCTTTGAAAATCGTCACTGCCGAAGGGAATATAAAAGACCCACAGTTCCCAATCCTGCTCGAATCCACAAAAAGATTTATAAAAATTGACGGCAATATTTATCCGGGAGCAATAGAGATAGTAAAAGCTAATGACATTCTGATAATTAATCATGTTAAAGTAGAAGATTATTTGAAAGGGGTTATACCCTATGAAATAGGAAATCTTCCCGAGAGTCAGATAGAAGCACTGAAAGCTCAGGCTGTTGCCGCGAGGTCGTATGTTATGGCGCATAAGAAACCGGACAATCCTTACGATATTCGTCCGACAATTTGGGATCAGGTTTATGGAGGAGTTGGGAAAACAGATAAGATAATAGAGAAAGCGGTAGAATCCACACGGGGAATAGTGGGAACTTATAAGGGAGAAATAATAGACGCGAAATATTCTTCTACCTGTGGGGGCACTACTGAAAATAACGAGAATATATGGATCGGAGAAAGAATCCCTTATCTCAGGTCGGTTCGGGATTCCGGATGGGACAGAAAAGATTTTTGCAGATTTTCCCCTCATTACAGATGGGAAAGGGTATATGATAAGAAAGAGTTTTTTGAGGTGGTGAAAAGACAGATTCAGGATTTTTTCGGACAAACACCGGAAAAAATAGAGTGGATTAGAATATCAAAAAGAACCAGAACCAACAGGGTAAGGAATATTGAAATAAATACAGATATAGGAAAATTTGAACTCGAAAAAGACCAGATAAGAAGGCTTTTTAGTGATTACAGAGGATCTCTTAAATCTATTATGTTTCAGATAAAAGTTAAGAGCAGCCAAATTATTATTTCCGGAAAAGGATACGGACACGGAGTGGGAATGTGCCAATATGGTGCTATGGAAATGGCGAAAGAGAGATATAGTTACCAAAGAATATTAAAGCATTATTACAAAGGAATAAGATTAAAAAAACTATGGTAAAATGAAAATTCTTCATACTGCAGATATACACATAAGAGAATATGAGGATGAGTCATGGAAGACTTTTGAATCATTGGTTAAAATCGGAGCGGAAGAAAAAATAGATGTTTTTGTTATATCCGGAGATTTTTTTGATAAAAAGGTAAGTTTTGTTAGACTTTATCCGGAAATAAGACCTCTTCTTAATAGTGTAGAGTACGAATTTGTTATCATTCCAGGGAATCATGATGAGAACGCTTTTGCGGTGGATGCTTTTCTTGGTGAAAAAGTAAAGGTAATAAGAAAATTAACGGAGCCATTTGAGTATAAGAATGTAAGGTTTTTTGGTTTTCCATTTACTAATATTACAAGCGGACAAGTCAGGAATAATTTAAGGAAAATAAAAGACCTTGCGGATGAGCAGAAGACAAATATCCTTCTTTTTCATGGAGAGCTTCTTGATCACTCGTTTGCAGGTTCCGATTTCGGAGACGAAGAAAGCAACTATATGGGTCTGCGGCTTTCTTTTTTGAGTAATCTAAATATAAAATATGTTCTGGCGGGTCATTTTCATACAAATTTTCAAGCTTACGAGTTCGATTCCGGGGGGTTTTTTGTTTATCCCGGTTCGCCTGTTTCAATAACAAGAAAAGAAACAGGAAAGAGAGCTGTTAATATTTTTGAGGTGGGGGAAGTGCCAGCTCCCTATCCTATAGATACTCCTTACTACGAGCAGGTGAGGTTCTCTGTTTATCCCGATGAGGATCAAGGAAAAATAATAGAAAAGATTAAGGATAAAATAGAAGGGTTTTCGAAAGAAGCCAAAATATTAGTTTCGCTCACTGGATATACAGAAGAAGGAGAGGAAAAATTCCATAAAAGAATTAAAGAATTGGAGGATGAGGTTAGAAATCTTGAGATTGGAAATAGAGTGAGAGGAATGAAGAAATTATATGAAGATGAGTTGTTTGTGGCCTTTATTGAAAAACTCGAGAAATCTAAGACCCCAAGACAGCAGGAAATAAAAAGACTTTTAATCAGAAGTATACTTGAGAGTGAAGAATGAGAATAGAAAAATTCCATATTACCCATTATGGTCCGCTTCCTGATAGAGGAAAAATGTATCTTTCTGATTTTAACTTGATTTACGGTGTCAACGAAACGGGGAAGACGTTAACTTTAGAAGCTTTAATAAAACTCCTTCTGGGTAATAAAGTAAAGGATTTTAAAGGTATTAACAGGGTAGATGAGATGGTTGATGGGTATGTTGTTGTAAAAGTCGAGGGAGAAGAAAAGAAGCTTGGCAGAAAGATTTATCTTGACGATATTATTCCTATAACAGCTAGAGAATGTCGAAACATTTTTGTAATTAGAAACAGCGATCTTTCTATCGCATCTGAGGCTATTTTTTATACTGAAATTACAAACCGGCTGACCGGTCTACAGACTAATAGAATTGATAACGTAAGAAAGAAAATCTTAGAAATTTCATCACTGACTCCCGGTGGAGATTTTTCTAACAGAAGAGAAGATAATCACTTAAAGACAAAAATGGAAGACGCAGACAGCCTTTTAGAGGATATAAAATCTCTTAAATACGAAATTGAAGAAAACAGAATTGAGGAGCTTGAAGGGGCATGGGTAAGGCTCTTTGACGAAATAAAAGCGAAGGAAATTCTTCGAGGGAAATTAGAGGAAGCAAGAAAACGGCTTTCATACGAAAGTGCAGCTTCAGCACTTAGCAAGATAGACGAGGGAAGGAAAATCTTGGAAGATTTGACTGCGTTTAGAGAGGAAGATTTTACCAGATGGAGAGATGCAGAGAGAGAAACAAAAAGGGTAGAGAAAGAATTAATAAAAATGTATGATGTATTAAGGGAAAGTAAGACTAAAATAAAAAATATAGAAGATGAGTTGAAGGAAAAGGAAAGCGAATTTCAGATAACAAAAAACAAGAAAGAGAAGATAGATGGGTTAAAATCTCGACTGGCGGATATAAAAAACCAGAAGATAGAGGCATCGTCGGAAAGTTCTTTAACATTACTAAGTAAGTCTACTTTCTTTATAGTATCAGCTATTTTTGCGCTTTCTATTTTAGGCATGATACTTAAACAAATGCCTGTGTTTATAGTGATGACCGCAGTCTTCTCGGTTTTTTTCTTTGTTCTACTTGGTTTGAGATTAAAATCGAATAGGAATAGAGCTTTGTTTGGTAAGAATTTCGCAAAATTAAAAATGGATCTTGCAGAGATAGGTTTCAAGGGTGAAGAGATAGAAGATTTATTGGGTGAAGTTGAAGTGTTTTCTTTAAGGTTCGGAGAAAAAGAAGGAGATATTAATATTAAAAAAGTGGAAGCAGGAACATTGAGTAATATAATAGCAGAGATACAAGAGGAAAGAGCGCCGGAACAGAAGAAGAAAACGGAAAGAAATGCCGAAATCATTCAAAAAATGAAAGCCGCAACTTTTGTTGATAGTTTAGATAGATATGGCGAAAATTTAAGAAAGAAGCAAAAGGTAGAAAGAGAGATTGAGAAAGAAGAAAGAGTGTTGGAGGAAATTCTTGGAAAGGAGAACCGTAGAGAAAAAATACAGGAGTTAAAAGTTTTTAAAGATAAGGCAAAGGATGTTGAGTTTAATGAGAAGGAATATGATATTTTGAGTCAAGAAATCTCTCTTTCGAGAGAGCAACTGGGCGAGTTAGAAGGAAATCTTAATGTTTTGAGCGAGAAATTCAAAGAGGTGGAAAAGAAAGCAAATAAGATTTTGAGCGATAAAGATCTTCGTTGTCATGGGTCAATCGACCTTGAAAATATCGAGAATAAAATTGAGAGTTTTATCAAAGAAAAGGAAATTGCGAAGGAAGATGCACGAATTTCGCTTGAAATTCTTGAAGAGATAGCAAACGAGGAAAAGACAAAAATAGGAGAGCAATTCGGTCCAAAAAACCCGGTTTCAAAATATTTTTCCCAAATGACAGAAGGACTTTATAAAAGCGTTGAGTTCGAGGAAAAAGAAGAGAAAATTATCGTTGTACGGAAGGATGAGAAGATTCTGTACCCCTGGCAACTTTCGAGTGGCACTTATGACCAATTGTATTTTTCCATAAGACTTTCTTTGGGGGAAGAATTATTTGGGGGAGAAAAAGGTTTCCTTATACTTGACGATCCTTTTGTAAAGGCAAGCCGTAATCGTTTAAAAGTTTTAATAAAAATGTTAAAGGATATTTCAAAATCAGGATGGCAAATAATCTATTTTTCGGCTAAAGAAGAAATACGTGAGATGATTGGAAAAGATAAAAAAGTAAATCTTATCGCGCTGGAAAAGATTTTTTAAAAAATGTAGGAGCGGCTTCCCAGCCGCGAAAATCGGGGAAGGATGTTACTCCTACTTTGTGTTCTCTGTGTTGATAAAGAAGTAAAAAAAATCCGTGTTTATCCGTGTGAATCCGTGGCTATTTTCTTGGTGTTGCGGGATGAGTTTTTAAACAAAAAACAATAAATCCTGTCAATCCGCGTTCATCTGCGTGCCATTATTTTATCTATTGACGTTACAGTATTTTTTTGTATATTTCACAATATCAAAAACCTTAAAAGCATGATTTACTCATGGGAGAAATGAAAAATAGAAAAGAAAGATTACTTAAAAAAAGAAATCAAACATGTAGATATAAAAAGTTTTAATTCTATACCGATTATAGAACAATTCGAGGGAACCGCTTTCCAGGCAAGAAATTTATCGCGAGCCGCGAAAATTTATGATAAGATGTTATCGGATGAAAACTGCTCTATTATATTATGCCTTGCCGGTTCTCTTTTTAGCGCTGGGTTAAAGAAAATCGTATATGATATGATCGATAATAACATGGTGGATATGATAGTTTCGACGGGAGCGATAATAGTCGACCAGGACTTTTTTGAAGCACTCGGTTTCAAACATTTTCAGGGAACACCGCAGAGCGATGATAACGAATTGATGGAATTAATGATAGACAGGATATACGACACATACATCGATGAGGAGCACTTAAGAGTTTGCGATATGACTATATCCGAAATTGCGGATAGTCTCGAAGCTGTTCCCTATTCCTCTCGTGAATTTATCAAATTCATGGGTAAATATCTAGAAGAGAAAAACAAAGGAAATGAATCGGTAGTCCGTATCGCTTATGAGAAGAAACTTCCGATATTTGTTCCGGCATTTTCGGATTCGAGCGCCGGGTTCGGATTGGTTTATCATCAGTGGAAATTGAAAAATAAACCGAAAGTATCCATAGATTCTGCCAAAGATTTTCTGGAGCTGACAAAAATAAAAGTATCTTGCAAAGAAACGGGTCTTTTAATGATAGGAGGGGGAGTTCCTAAAAATTTCGCTCAGGATGTAACCGTAGCCGCAGAAATTTTGGGGAAAGAAGTCAATATGCACAAATACGCGATACAGATAACTGTGGCGGATGAAAGAGACGGAGGTCTTTCCGGCTCGACCTTAAAAGAAGCTCATTCATGGGGAAAGGTCGACGAAGGTTCCGAACAAATGGTTTTTTCCGAAGCAACAATAGCCTTACCGCTTTTAGCAAGCTATGCTTACCATAAAGCAAATTGGAAAAATCGGAAAGACAAAAAATTCAATAATTTACTCGATAAATAAGGAGGTCTGATAAATGATACCCAAAAAAGTCTTTTTAACAAAAGGAGTCGGTGTGCATAAAGATAATCTGGCTTCTTTCGAGCTCGCCCTACGAAACGCGGGTATAGAAAAATGTAATCTGGTTAACGTTTCGAGTATCCTACCTCCTTACTGTAAGGAAGTATCAAGGGATAAAGGTCTCGGGGAATTGAAGCCAGGCGCAATTACCTTTGTTGTTATGGCAAGGAATTCTACGAACGAACCGAATAGACTTGTTTCTGCGGCTATCGGAGTGGCGGTACCTACCGAAAAGAATAATTACGGATATTTATCCGAACATCACGCCTTCGGAGAGACCGCGAAGAAGAGCGGAGAATATACCGAAGACCTCGCAGCTTCAATGCTTGCCTCGACCCTCGGTATACCTTTCGACTCCGACCAGGCATGGGATGAAAGAAAACAGGTATACAAGGCAAGCGAACACATCTTCAAAACAAAGCATATTTGTCAATCTGCTGCAGGAAATAAAGACGGACTTTGGACAACTGTCCTTGCGGTAGCGGTTTTTATACTCTAAAATAAATGTCCATATCCATTCCCTATAATTTCGGCGGGCTCGATAAGGAGTTTTTGAGCTATGAAGATTCGAGTATAGCAGTTTTGCCGATACCTTTCGATAAAACAAGTTCATGGATGAAAGGTTCTGAGAGAGGTCCGAAAGCTATCATAGAAGCATCGATGAATATGGAATTGTACGATCTGGAGACAAATTATGAGGTATATAAAAAAGGGATTTTTACTTCAGAGGAAATTTTATCTAACAATTCCGAAGAAATGATAAAACGCGTTTATGATAGAGCGACAGAGTTAATAAAAGACGGCAAGTTTATCGTAGCGTTGGGTGGTGAACATACGGTTGCGTTTCCTGTGATAAAAGCACACAATAATATTTTTGATGATATTTCTATTTTACAACTTGATGCCCATTCAGATATGAGAGATTCATATCTCGGCAATAAATACAGTCACGCCTGTGTAATGGCAAGAGTAAAGGAAATAAACGACAATATTGTTGCGGTTGGAATAAGAAGTCTGGATTCATCCGAACTGGATAATATCGACAAAAATAATACGTTTTTTGCGCGAGATATACACAATACTAAAAACTGGATAAGAGAAGCAGTAAGCAAACTCAATAAAAATGTTTATATATCGATAGACCTGGATGTTTTCGATCCATCTATTATGCCTTCTACAGGGACTCCCGAACCTGGGGGGCTCAAATGGTATCCGGTGATCAGGCTTTTAAGAGAAGTTTGTGCGAATAAAAATGTAATCGGGTTTGATGTTGTAGAACTCTGTCCAACCGAAAATAAGGCACCTAATTTTCTCGCCGCTAAATTGATATATAAGTTACTCAGTTACAAATTCTTTACTTCATAGCGTGAAAAAACGCAAATATTAGCCATAAGAGTTTATAAATTAGCATTAGAGACCGGAATATTCCATTACCTACCCTCCCCAAATTCAACCTGAATACTGGAGAAACAGGATTTTCAAGCATTAATAACAAATTTTTCTTTAGAATAAAGACAGATAGAAGAATACCTCTATATATTATATTTTTTCCTCTATGTTTTCTAAAATACATAAAATTAAAGGGTTGTGGTGGGGCTTTGTGTTCTTTGCGATCTTTGTGGTTCAAAAAATGGGCGTAGGGGCAACATTTCCTACTTGACACTACTCTAAAAAAACCTATAAATAGTATAGTAAATACAATGTACTTAATAAAAAATAAATTTTAAAGAGGCATTAAGATGTCTTTTGAGCGTGCCTTATAAAGGAGGTTAATATGTTTACTGAACGGTATTTTAATTTTAAGATCGTTTTTTTTGTTTCTATATTTTTTACTATTTCTATTATAGCTGGATCTCCCGAGATGAGAGTTCAGGATGATACGGTAAAAGCCCCGAATGTGGAAAACATTCCAACAATCGACGGGCAAAGCGATGATGTTTGCTGGGGAGACGTACAGTGGCAGGAAATAGATCAGGTCTGGATTCCTTATGGTGGTTCCGTGGAAGCGGACGATTATACGGGGCAATATAAATTAGTCTGGTCATCTACGGAAAACGTTTTATACTTTTTGGTTCAGGTCAATGACGATGTTTTCGTCGATGGCTACATATATCCCAACGGTGATTATTACAAACATGATATTGTAGAGGTTTTTATAGATGAAGATAAGTCCGGTGGTCTTCATGCTTATGAGGAAGGCGGAGTAAATGCCGAAAACGCGTTTTCCTATCACATTGTGGTTGACGCTCCCGCAGACGGGGAAGTCAACAGTGATTTTGTAGTATGTGATATTGGAGCGGGAGGGACTCGGAATTACGCCGGTCATTTCCCACAACTTGCAATGAGGAAGGATGGCAATCAATACACATGGGAATTTTCACTTGCGGTATACGACGATACCTATGATAACAGCGATCCTGAAGCATCCAGAGTGCAATTATTAGAAGATAAGATTATAGGACTCTCTTTAGCATACTGCGATAATGACAGTATCAATGAAGTTCCTATAGAACGCGATAATTTTTTCGGATCTGTTTGGGTTCCCGCAGAAGAGTACAATGATCACTGGATGAACGCTGACGGGTATGGCACTATCGAGTTAATTGGTGACGGATCGGGTATCGAGGATGATTTAATAATCCCGGGGATATCCTTCGTGAATTATCCGAATTTATTTGGGGATAAAACGACCATTGAGTTTAATCTTCAGCAATCTTCTAATGTGAAGGTCGATGTATTGAATATTCTGGGGCAGCCGGTGGATACAATAGTTAAAGGAAGATTTAACCGCGGCAGGCACACAGTAGAGTGGGCTCCTAAAAGCATTCCTTCCGGCATCTATTTTTGTAGAATGCAAACGAACTCATTCAAGGATATCAAAAAGGTATTAATAATTAAATAGATTATATGTCCTTTGAGAAGTTTTCAAAGGGTATTAAAATACCTGAGAAGGAAAACAGTGATTCTCTATATTTTGTTTTTGAGAACTATAAACTTCTTATTTATAAAGAGAGCAAAGACAAATACGTTATACCTTCAGCAAAGGATTTTAAAGAACTCAAATTAAAACCTAAAGAGTTAGTGTATTTAGGAAGATATAGGGAAAAAGATTGTTTCTCGGGAGAACTTGACGAGAAAGAAGAACTTACAAAGAATATGATTCCTTTTCAGCTTCGAAAGACTTATAGTTTGTTACCTCTCGAGTTTTTTCAAATAGCTTGTTATGCTTTTCAAATAATTAATTGGAATAAGAATACCAGGTACTGTGAGCGATGCGGCAGTAAAGTCGAGGATATGAAAGAAGAGCGAGCAAAAATTTATCCAAAATGTAAGTTGGTAAGATATCCTACTATTTCTCCGGCTATAATCGTCGCAATAATAAAAGATAATATGATTTTACTGGCTAGAGCGAAACGTTTTAATAAAAATCTATACAGCGTTTTAGCTGGTTTTGTGGAAGTCGGCGAGAATTTAGAAAATTGTATTAAAAGAGAAGTAAAAGAAGAGGTAGGGATAGAGGTTAAAAATATTAAATATTTCGGAAGTCAACCCTGGCCATTCCCCAATTCTCTAATGATAGCGTTCACTGCCGAATATAAGAAGGGCGAAATATCTATAGATAAGGAAGAAATCCTCGATGCCGATTGGTTTAAAGCGGATGAATTACCTGATGCGCCCGTGAAACCGAGTATAGCGAGGGATCTAATAGATTGGTTTATTTCAAATAAAAGTTAGAAGCCTACTCTATATTTGACTTCAAATGCTTTTTTACTCTTACTATTAATCTCGTCCGCAGACCGGTTCGTATTCGTCTCTAAGTTCATCGACAATATCTTCCCTTGCTTTTTGTTTTAAATTGGGAGTATACAAAGCGGCATAAACCAAACTGCTCTGGCAATTGCGTCTCCAACAGTTTGCACTTTCATGATTGTCGACTCTGGTTTTGATATTTTCAGCTTTGCCGATATCGACAACCTTATTTTTTTCAAAATAACGGCATAATATAGCATAAATTCCCGGTTTATCTTCCAGATACACAGTTGAGGAAAAGTAACCTTCAAAAGAATAATCTTTTAATTCGATACTCATGAAATCCTCCGGATTAGTTAATTGATACCATACCAGATTAACCTGTTCAACAACTTTTCCGCTCTCTATTTACTATTAGCAATTTCTAGGGTGAATATTCCCATAAATTGAATCTCTCATTATCATCATCCAAAACAAAAACTTTTCCGCCGGGAGAAACTCGTATGGTACGGCAAACATCGGCATGACCGGGACTGGTTTTTACAGTAAAGTCCGCTCTTCTCCATCCCCTGTGATTTACCTTAACAATACGATCCTGCATGGATGTTTCCATCGGTATAAGAAAATATACATTTTTCAGTGAATCAACGCCAATAACCCGGGGTTCCTCTTTCCCCGCGTTTAATTTTTTAAGAGAGAATATAGCCTTATTGTTAGAAGCGTTGTAAAGTATCATATTACCGGAAGATTGAGATTTAACATAGTACTGTCCTTTTGTTTCTACATAACCCTTAAAATTATCCTTTGTCCGAACGATATTTCCGGTAGTATCTACTTCTATTATCTGATCTACCTGATCACGGTTTGGATCTACAAGCAAAACCGTACCATGGTCGGTTGCTTCTAAATGGGTCATTTCAGGCGTTATCGGTGGTACTGGAGGTTTAATGTCCAGTGTTTGTATAAAACTAAGGCCCCTATCGTAAATCGAAACATCTCCGGAGGCATATTCAATAAATACATCACCTTTGCTGTTGAAAGCTATATCCATCAGATTTTGGTGCGCGCCCTGCAGGATTTCATCGTTATAATTTCCTTTAATGTCAAATTTTACTACACGATGATTCAGATAATCCAGGATAAAAATTTCACCCCTATTATTAATACCAAAACTGGTGGGGCCTGTAGGCAAGTAATCAATTGTTTCCCATCTTATTTCACCCGGTCCGGAACCAATTTTCCCGTCGATTAATAGATTTTCATGGTATTTTTCATTAAGTAAAAAGCAATTAGAGCAAATAAATACCGTTATAACTACAAATATACTAACACAAATCCTTTTGAATTTTTCCATTCTTACCCTCCTTTTTCCTTTCCGTAAAACAATTATTTTTTATACTATAAGATTTTATCCCTAATTAGTCAAGGGCATACACTTTACATCGGCGAGGCGAAAATTCTGCAATCAAATAATCGGTGAAAATTTTGAAAGCCTTTATATTACACAAATAATGAATTCACTCAAATTTCGCTGTTTTAAGAATTTCCTTCAGGAAGTTTTTCCCCTCTTCGCTCGTGTATGTAAGAATAAAAGAAATAGCATAATCTTTCATAATAGTAGTACAATACTTTTGTTGTACTGAAATGTTTCCAAATGGTAAAACTGCCTCTATCACATCGAATTCCACGCCGCCGATTTTCTCCGAGGTTACCTTGTCCTCAATAGTAAGTTTTATACCACTCATTTCAAGCATATTTTTTACATGAAAAAGATAATCGCTTCCTCTTTTAATCCCGGGTTTCGATTTGACCAACTCTGCCGTACCTATAATATTAGGGTTATCCGCTACCGGAGTCCCAATGGGATACTTGGAGGCGGAAAAAAACATTAATTGCTGATTTTCAGCCGCGGCTTTCAAGGATTTTTCCAGGTTTTTATCTTCCCCCGCGATCATTTTATAGCCGAATTCTGATAATTCCTTACTGGATTCTTTGTCCTGTATACTCCAATCCTCCGGTAATTTTAAAGTTAATCCGAAATATTTATTATTATAAACACTATTCTCTATTGTTCCCGCACTCACTTTTTCAGATTCTTTTTTCTTACATCCGGGAAACGCAATAGCAAGAACTAAAACAAATACAAATCCTAATAATTTAATCCTGTACATTTTTCCTCCTTTTTTATTCGTCTTCAAACTTATATTTACAATGAGGACAAATTTTCGCGTTTATCCAGATAAATTCTCCGCATTGCGGGCATCGCTTCTTGTCTAAAGCTTCGGGAGAATTTCTTAATTTATTAACGAAATCTTTTATCTTATGCGGTTTACTAATACCTTCAAAAACAACTTCAACTCCGCCGGTACCCGCGGACGCGAAAGACACATTCCCAATTCCAAGAACTCTTTGTCCAATACTTTGAAAAACTCCTACTTCCCTTACGTCTATTATCCTTATCTCGCTTTCATCCCTTGCGATAAGACCATTTCTGCTTCGAACACTATTTTTTGTTATAGTGTATGCCAGGGAAGCCCGTTTGAATATAACGCTTAAAAAAACTATAATTCCAAGTGATACCGCGACAATAGGCCATAATGTAATTTCCTTAACATACATTACAACCGTAACCGCAAAGAAAATTAAGGCAAAAAAGTACTGACTGATATAATTTAACCAGGAAGGATGAATAGTCTTTCCTAATAGATCAATGTCTTGATATTCGACGTCCATGGTACCTCCTTTGATATAGAAAATTTATAAAACAACCTTTAGATGTCAAGTGTTAAGAGGATGGGGATTGCCCTCTTGACTTATCGTTGTCAAATTCATATATTTTAAGAAATGATAATGGGGGAGAAACAATGAATATAGGATTTATCAAAAAAATGATAAAGGTGCTCGAAGAAAGTAGTTTAGAAGAAATTGAAATTCAGCGTTTTTGGACAAGGGTAAAAATATCGAAAAATAAAAAAGGCTCTGCCCTAAAAGTATCGGTAAGCAACTTAAAATCCAAAGAAACAGAAGAATTAAGTTCGGCAGAACAGGAGACAAAAGAAGAGTCTGGTTTACATACAATTAAGTCTCCAATGGTCGGAACATTTTACAGAGCTCCGTCTCCCGATGCTCCTCCATACGTCGAAACGGGTGATAAGATAAAGAAAGGAGACATGGTCTGTATTATCGAGGCGATGAAAATAATGAATGAAATCGAATCCGACGTAAAAGGTGAAATAGAAGAAGTTTTAATCTCTAATGAAGATCCAGTTGAATATAACCAGCCTTTATTCCTGGTAAGGAAGTTGTAAATTATGGACCTTAAACCAATTTTAAAGAAAATGGTAGATTCGGATGCTTCGGATTTACATTTAAAAGTTGGTACCCCTCCAGTTATAAGGATAAACGGAGAACTAAAACCTCTGGAAATGAATAAACTTAGCAAAGAAGATGTGCGAATAGCCGCGTCTTCTCTTATGACAAAAAAGCAACAGGAAACCTTCTTGAAAGAAAAAGAAGCCGATTTCGGTATCGGAATACCTGGTATATCCAGATTCAGAGTAAATATATACATCCAGAGAGGCAGTATAGCTCTCGCGATAAGGCCTATATCGAGGGAGATAAAGACTATCCAGGAGTTAGCTCTTCCCGTCGTGTTAAACGAAATAGCTTCCGCTGCAAGAGGCCTCGTTTTAGTAACGGGAACAACCGGATCGGGAAAATCGACTACCCTGGCTTCAATGATAGATTATATAAACGAAAATAAAAGAAAACATATTATTACCATTGAAGATCCTATAGAATATCTTTTAAGCGATAAAAAGTCGATAATATCTCAAAGAGAAATAGGGACAGATACAAAAAGCTTCGCGAATTCTCTCCGATACATACTCCGTCAGGACCCTGATATTGTAATGATCGGTGAAATACGTGATGCCGAAACAATGGAAACGGCAATAAAAGCCGCGGACACAGGGCATTTAGTTTTTTCAACACTTCATACTTTAAACGCACCTGAGACAATAAATAGAATAATAACCTTTTTTCCTCCCTACCAGCATCATCATATTAGAGTTTTGCTGTCCAGTGTATTAAGAGGAATTATTTCCCTGCGTCTTCTGGCAAAAACGGATGGGACAGGCCGTATTCCCGCCACAGAAGTTCTGGTTTCCACACCCACTATAAGGGAATATCTTTTAGATGAAGAAAAAACAAGAGCAATTTTAGACGCAATTAGGGAAGGAGAAAAATATAAAATGCACTCTTTTGATCAGAGTGTTATGAAACTTTACAAAAATAGGGTTGTCGATCTTGAAACCGCACTCGAGAATGTCAACAATCCGGATGAATTTAAGATGAGGCTTAAAGGCATCGAACAATCCGCTAAACGCTGGTAATATAATGAAAAAAATCCTTATAGCAAACCGGGGAGAAATAGCCCTCAGGATAATTAGAGCAGCAAAAGATTTAAGACTTAAAACCGTGGCAGTTTTTTCGGAAATAGATCGGGATTCTTTGCATGTAAACTTTGCGGATGAGTCGGTTTGCATAGGAAAAGCTTCTCCTTCCGAAAGTTATCTTAATATCCCCCGCATTATCGCGGCTGCGGAAATTACAGGAGCTGATGCCATTCATCCGGGATACGGATTCTTGGCGGAAAACCCCTCCTTTGCGGAGGCCTGTGAGGATAATAATTTTACTTTCATCGGACCTTCTTCTGAAAATATAAAAAAAATGGGGGATAAGGCAGAAGCAAAAAAATTTATGAGAGAAGCGGATGTTCCGGTAACTCCCGGCAGTGATGGAATTATCGAAAATGAAGAAGAAGCGATTAAAATTGCGAAAACTATAGGCTACCCGGTTTTGGTGAAAGCCGTTTCAGGAGGGGGCGGAAAAGGAATGAGGCTGGCAAAGAACGATCTTGAGCTTAAAACCGGTTTCGTAATGGCTCAATCCGAGTCTCAGGCCAACTTTGGCGACAATAGATTATACATCGAAAAAGCCATCGAAAACGCGCGTCATATAGAAATACAGATTCTCGCGGATTCTTCCGGGAATGTCGTTCATCTAGGAGAGAGAGAATGCTCAATACAAAGAAGGCATCAAAAATTAATAGAAGAAGCCCCTTCTACGGCTGTAAATCAAAAACTCCGGGAAAAAATGGGTGAAGCAGCCAAAAAAGGTGTAAAGAGGTTGGGATACAAATCCGCGGGGACTATCGAATATATATTGGATGAAAATGGTAAGTTTTATTTCATGGAAATGAATACACGTATACAGGTAGAGCATCCCGTAACAGAAATGACAACGGGCATAGATATTCTAACAGAACAGATTAAAATGGCAAACGGGTGTTCTCTGAAGGCTATTACGCAAGACAAGATAAATATACAGGGACATGCTATAGAAGTTCGTATCAATGCCGAAGATCCAGCTGCGGGATTTGCTCCGAGACCCGGTACTATAAATGCTTTACATCTCCCTGGCGGAGCGGGAATAAGAATAGACTCTCATATTTATCAGGGTTATAAAATCCCCCCCAATTACGATTCACTCCTTATTAAAATAATTGCCCACGGAGAGGACAGAGAACAGAGTAGAACAAGAATGCTTAGAGCTCTGGACGAAATCGTTATAAGGGGTGTCCCAACAACCATACCTTTACACAAAGAAATTTTAAACCATCCAGATTTTATTGAGGGAAACATTAACACAAATTTTCTGAGTAGACTTGGATACTAAAAGAAAAACATGGCTGTAATAAAGTATGCATCAAGAGAAATTGTTTGTAAAATTGTTTATTACGGACCGGGGAGAGCAGGAAAAACCACCAGTGTCAAATATATTTTTTCCCAGATACCAGAACAAAGAAAATCGGATATCGTTTCAATGGCTACAAAACAAGACAGAACGCTTTTCTTTGATTTTATGCCGGTAGAGTTGGGCGCGTTTAGGGGTTTTCAAACAAAACTACAGATTTATACGGTTCCAGGGCAAGTTATTTATGATTCTACCAGAAAATTAGTTTTAAAGGGGGCGGATGGAGTTGTCTTTGTCGCCGACTCTCTTAAAAGCAGAGCTGAGGATAACATCTGGAGCTGGGAAAATCTAATTGAAAACTTAGAAAAAAACAATCTTAATATTGAAGAAATTCCAATAATTATAGAATACAACAAAAGAGATTTAGACGATGTAATGACTGTAGAAGAGTTGGAAAAAGACGTAAACCCGGATCATTATCCTTCATTTCCCTCCACTGCAACTACGGGTGAAGGTGTTATAAAAGTTTTCAAAACGATAGGAACAGAAGTATTGAAACATGTAAAAGCTAAATTGGGGAATTAATCTTGGATAAAATAATATATTCAAATTTTAATGCGGAAGCTATTAAATCATTAAAGAAAGCACTTACTTCAGGAGAAGTTAACCCTCTTCTAATATACGGATCGTCCGGTTCGGGAAAAAGTTTTCTGGTTAAAAATATGCAGGAAGAATTTACAGGTATTTCTGATCTTATTAATTCTAAAGATATAGATTCTTCTCTATTAAAGGATTATTTAAAGAAAGATCTTATAATTATCGAAGATATTCAATTGTTAAAACCTTCAAAAAATTCGATGGATACTCTATTCGAAATGCTCGAACACTATACGAAAACAAATTACAAAAAAATAATTTTATCAGCCGATCGACATCCAAAGGGTATAAACCTTCCTGACAGAATTGTTTCGCGTATTGAGAGCGGAGTTGTAGTTCCAATAAAAGATTTTGATGAGGTTTCAAAAAGGAAAGTTTTAGAGATATTAGGACAGGGATTATCCGACAAATTCTTAAAAAAACTCGAGAAATTAGATATAAGAACGATGAGTCAAGCAATCGGAGCAATCAAAAAAGTACGAGTACTCGGATACGTGCCCGATGAAAGAGACCGTTTGGAAGAAGAAGAAAAAAGAAAAGAAGAAGAAGAAAAGAAAAAAGAAGAAGGAAAAATACAGGTGGGCGAATTTGAAAAATTTATTCAAGATGTAAAAAAGGGTTTTCCGGAAAAATTTGTTGAAACAGAAAGAGCCGAAACGCTTCGTGATGAGTATCGCGCCAAGATGTTTGTGTGGAAAATGAAAGGTTTTAATACAGATAGAATAAAAAAGGTAATAGATAAAAACCTGGATTTGCTAACCGGAGAATTTGTATCATATACAACGGATATACAAAGACTTATAGAACTGCAAAAACGATACGGAATGTTAGCTATAGAAAATTTGATGAAGAATTCGATAATATCTAAAGAGGAAAACCAGGAAATAGAAGCAGCCCTTTTTAATCCGGATAAAGTTGAATGGCTTGCGAAAACAATCGGCAAGTTGGAAGAAGAAGAAGATAAAATGGCTGAACAAGCAAGGAAGAAACTTGAAGTCAAAGAGAAAAAATTAATACCCGAAGAAGAAATTTCAAAAGAAAAAATAAGCAATTTACATAAAACCATTACGATGAACTTAAACGAGAAAAGTTTCAGACTTATAGAGGATTTCTAAAATGCCTATAAAAGGTTCTCTTTCAGATCTCTCTATCACAGATATCCTTCAAATGCTGCAAATCGGAAGCAAAACAGGTGAATTGGCAATAACCAATGAAGAAAATTTAGTATATCTATATTTGAGTTCAGGAGAATTGACACATGTTCACTGGATGAATAGAAAAGATAGATTGGGGTCCATGCTCGTAGAACATGGACTTATAGAGGAAAAAGAGCTAAAGGAAGTTTTAGAACTTCAACAGGAAAGAGAGAACGCTCCTATGGGAGAACTTTTCCTCGAGCTTGAATTGGTTGATAAGAAAACTCTAAGGGAACAGATAAAAAAACAAATGAGAGACGCGATAATAGAACTATCCGGCTGGGAAAAAGGCTACTTTGTTTTTGAATCGAGGGAAATTTATCAACCGGAAGGATTGCCTGTTTCTATTAAAATCGATGATGTTTTACTCGAATCCGCGGCACTAAAAGATGAATTGGCGGCATCTTCTCTGCCGGATAAAGATTCCATACTCATACTTGCGCCTGAAGCAAAGGATACTGCGGAATTAACGGAAGAAGAACAGATGATATTGAATAAAGTCGATGGAGAAAAAACTTTATCGTCTTTAATCAACATACTTCCGATAGAAGAATTTAAAGCTTTAAAATTACTTTCAGAACTGATAAAGAAAGGAGTTTTAAAAGAACTTGAAATAGAAAGGGAAACACTTGTACAAGACAAAGACAGAATTGGTGAACATAGAAATTTAGGCATTGCTTTTGTAAAAATAGGTATGCTAAATGAAGCCCTAAGGGAATTCCATAGAATACTCGAATTAAAACCCCATGATCCCGAAGCTCTTTTTTACAAGGGAATTATTTGTTTTAAAATGGATGACCTGGATGAAGCTGAAAAATGCTTTAAAGAAAGTTTCAAAATTGTAAAAAGAACCTCGACTTTAAACAACATTTACCTGGTAAACGAACTCAAAGGTAACACTGAGAAAGCTCTTGACTATTTGTCTCAAGCTCTAAAGAAAGAAGAAGACAACGAAAAACTTCTTTTAAACAAAGCAATTATTTTTCTGAAAATGAAAAAACATACAGAAGCTTTAGAAATTTTGGAAAACATTAAAGTAAAAACAGCGTATACTGAATTTTATTATGCTTATATTATGGCAAGAAAAGGAAAAGTCACAAAAGCCATAGAGTGCATGGAAGAAGGACTGTCTTTAGCGCCTGAGTTTGGTGAATATTTCTTTAATTTAGGAAAACTTTACGAAACTTTCGGAGAAGAAAAGAAGTCAACGGAAACTTACCAGCAGGGATTAAAATCGGATCCCGGATGTGTAATACTATCAAAGGCTTTAATAGATTACTATTACAAAAACAAACTTTTCGATCTTTGTGAGGTTCGAATCGAAACTCTGATATCTCAGGGTATTAGGGATTGGGACTTGTTTTTTAAAAAAGGCAATATTCTTTTCCAAAGGGGTATAACGAAAGAAGCAATAGAGTTATGGAAGAAAGCTTTAGAGCTGAATCCCGGAAATAAATTAATTGAAAGAACTATTGAACTGGCAAAGGGAAATGAAGAAATTTGACAGTGAAGATTTCGAAAAAGTTATAGAGGTAATTAAAGATTTTATGGATTTTCATCCCGAAAATTACAAGGTAAAGCCTTTAGCGAGAAGAATACGCTCAAGGATGAGAAGAGTGGAAATAGAAGATTATAATGAGTATGCCGCGCTGTTAAAGAGAAGCAAAGAAGAAAAAGACAAACTTAAAGACGCTCTCACCATTAACCTTACGAGTTTTTTCAGGAACAAAAACGTTTTTGAAACCTTAAAAACCGAAGTTCTTCCGTATATGAAAGATCCCGTGATATGGAGCGCTGGCTGCGCCAACGGAGCCGAGCCTTACGCTATCGCAATTTTATGCGAGGAACTAAAATTAAATTGCTCAATTCTCGGAACAGACATAGATAAAGAATCAATAAAAGAAGCATGTGAAGGAGTATACGATGAAGCGATTGTAACAGAGCTTCCATCTTACTATAAACTCAAATATTTCGAAAAAGTAGGGGCAGGATATCGATTAATACAGGGAATCAGGGATTCGGTAGACTTCCACAATATGGATTTAAAGCATATCAACTACAAAAACAAATTCGATTTAATAGTATGTAGAAATGTTCTTATATATTTGAACAAAGAATTTCAGGAAAACATTTTAAAATCTTTCTACGCGGCTTTGAAAGAAAATGGCTTCCTTGTACTCGGAAAAGTTGAATCCATCCCCAATAATGTAAAAAACATCTTCAAACCAATAAATATAAGAGATAGAATCTATGCAAAAAACTAAAGAGATAATTGTAGAAACCGGTAATCTTAAAATCGCTAACAACACTTCTAATATTATAACGAGATCTCTGGGTTCTTGTGTAGCTTTAACTCTCTACGATCAAGTCCAAAAAATCGGAGGGATGATACATTATATCTTGCCCGAAAATCCCGGAGGAAAGAAAGAAGAAAAATACGCGGATACAGGAATTCATCTTCTTTTGGGTAAAATTTTGGAATCAAACGCCCAAAGGGAAAATCTAGTGGCAAAAATGATAGGTGGGGCAATAATGTTTGAAGATTTCATGGATGATGTCGAAAATTCTATAGGAAAAAGAAACGTAATAAAAGGAAAAGAAGTTTTAAAAAATCTCGGATTAAGACTTTTATCGGAAGACACTGGTGGTAATTACGGAAGATCTGTAAAATTTCAGTTAACCGATGGAAAAATCTATATAACTTCATATAAAACCGGAGTTAAAATAATTTGATCGATGTTTTAATTGTTGAAGATTCAGCATTCATGAGAAAGGTTCTTTCTGAAATCTTAAACGAAGATCCGGAAATCAACGTAGTGGATACTGCATCTAACGGTATGGAAGGGGTGCGTAAAGCTTTTCTTATAAAACCCGATGTAATTACAATGGATATAGAAATGCCGGGTATGGATGGAATAGAGGCTGTAAAAAACATAATGAAAGAGAGCCCGGCATCAATAATAATGTTATCCGCTTACACAAAAAAAGGAGCGCAAAAAACTCTAGAAGCCCTCATAGCCGGAGCCGTGGATTTTGTGGAAAAACCGGGAGGACCAATTTCCCTGAACATAAGAGAAGCAAAAGAAAAAATAATCAAGAAAATTAAAGTTGCCGCAAAAGCAAATCTAAAAACCGCAAAAAAAAACATAAAATTTAACTCCCATAAAAAAAAGTTATATGACAGTTTAGTTATCATAGCTGCCTCGACGGGAGGTCCCAGAATAATCACTTCTATCTTTAAAAATTTTCCACCTGATTTTGGTGCCCCAATAGTTGTCGTTCAACACATGCCGAAGACTTTTACTAAAGCTTTTGCGAAAAGACTGGACGAACATTCTTCTATCTCGGTTATGGAAGGGAAAGAAGGGGCTTCTCTCAAAAAGGGAAAAGCTTTTATAGCGCCTGGGGATTATCATCTCGAGTTTAGCGAAGACCGAAGAATAAAATTGAATAAAAAACCCGCCTTACACGGTGTCCGCCCATCCGCGGACATTACTATGAACTCCGCTTCAGAAAACTTCGACGGGGATCTTATTGGGGTTGTCTTATCGGGCATGGGAAAAGACGGCTCGATAGGAATACGAAACATGAGTAAGAGAGGAGGCTTTATTATAGCTCAGGATGAGGACTCTTCAGTAGTTTACGGAATGCCTAAATCAGCCGTAGAAAGCGGGTGCGTCGATTTGATCCTTCCGTACAATAAAATAACCGATAAACTTATCGATCTTGTAAAAAACGATGTTTGAAAAAATCAAAAACTTATTAACTGAAATAGAAAAAACAAGTTTAGAGAATAAAACAAAAAACGAAGGAAGATTAAAAACCGTTTTATCCACAATAAATAAAATAGAAGAAGAAATTTTAGGTCTTGAAAAAAGGACTAAAAATCTATTAGATGAAATAGATAAAAAACAAAAGACACAATCGAAAAACAGTGACAAATCCGAGAAAGAAGTCGAAACAGCAGAGTCTTCGGAATTTATTAAAAAAATTCAGTCCAGCAGGGTAAATATAACTACTTTAATCGATAAAGGTTGGAATCTTATTGTGAGCGGCAAATACAAAGAAGCCATCGAGAATTTAAATAAAGCCAAGAAAATGGATCCTAAAAATGTGAAAGTATATAATTTATTGGGTTGGGCATATATACACCTCGCCCAGTACGACAAAGGAGCGCTTCTTTTTCAAGAAGTGTTAAGCATGGAACCTCAAAATGAAATGGCTCACGCGAATCTAGGATATATAAATCATAAAAAAGGGTTGTACGGTGAAGCGATAGAAAAATTATCTTCTATCGAAAAGAAAGCTAAAAATAAACAAGCGGTTCTTTACGCTTTATTTTATCTGGGATTAGTATATTACGAAAGAGAAATGTATGAAGATTCTGTGGAATTTTTAAATAGAGCGATAAATGTGGGCCCGAATTTATACGAAGCTTATTATTACCTTGGTAAAGCTTATCAGAAACAAGGGTTAAAGAATCTCTGCCAGCAAATATGGGAACGTTTAATAAAAACAAACAAATATAACGTTTGGGCTAAAAAAGCTAAAGAGGAACTAAATGGTTAATGAATACTGGAATTTAACGAAGAAACCTTTTTCCAACACTTCGGACTTGAATTTTCTTTACAATAGCGATGGCTTTGAAGAAGGATACGCGAGGCTTTTGTACAACATAACCGAAATAAAAGGAGGATTGACACTGATTACAGGGGAGGTCGGAAGCGGCAAAACGTATCTTGCCAATGCGCTTAAAGAAAATTTACAGGAAGATAATAAAATACCTTTTTTAATAAAAAATCCTAAATTATCATCGACTCAATTAGTTAAAATTATACTTCAGAAAATAAGCGAAAAAAAAGTTCCACGATACAGGCTTGCGGTTTTAAACCTTTTGGAAAACACTTTGCTGGATTATAATAATAAAAACATAACTGTTATAGGTTTAATCGATGAAGCTCAAATATTGTCTCTCGATGCTTTAAGAGAAATACGACTCCTGTTAAACTTTGAAACTCCGGAAGAAAAGCTTTTACATCTTGTTTTATTGGGACAACCGGAATTAAAGAATAAAATCGATAAAGTTCCTCAATTAAAACAAAGAGTAAATGTGCGATTTCACCTTGAACCGCTGACAAAAAAAGAAACAAAAGCCTATATTAAACATCGTTTGAAAGTGGCAGGAAGTAAAAAAGAGATATTCGCGGGAAAAAGTATAGATAAACTTTACACGATAAGTAAAGGTTTGCCGCGGGTAATAAATAATATTGCTCAAAATGCTCTTTTTGTGGGTGCAACGGAAAACCTTAAGAAAATTTTTCCGGAGGTAATAGAATCTGTGGCTGCTGATCTGGAGATATAAGTGAAAAAAAGAAAGAAAATAAGTTTTAAGAAAATATTATCCGAGAAATCTTCGAAAAAGCAAGAGCCAGAGAAAAAAGAAATTCCTAAAAAAAAGACTGATTCCCAAGAAAAACCTGCCAAAAAAGAAACGGTAAATACTCAATATGTTCATGAAAAAAAAGAAGTAGTTAAAAAATCCGAAAAAGAAGAACAAATCAAAGTAGAACCTAAAAAAGAAAAAACCAAGAGAAAAAGAGAAGAACTTATGATCGTCAGGGTTTCAGAGGAGTTTTATGGAATTCCTCTTTCCTGCGTTGAAGAAATTAAAAGAGAATTAAGGCTAACCAGTACTCCTCACCTTTCCGAAACCCTCTCAGGAATCGCAGAAATAAGGGACTCGATTATTCCGGTAGTTAATTTAGCTAATCTCTTTGGTATAGAACAAGAACCTACAAAAGCAAAAAAAATACCCGTAGTAACAATAAAGATCGCGAATCAACTTATCGGTTTTCAAGTATCTGAAATCGTCGAGATTACGGAAATTCGCAAAAACGAAATACTCCCCCTGCCAGATATTTTTCCTCCTCATCTTTTTTCAGGCGGATATACTTATAAATCGTTCATTGTTGGTGTGCTAAATGTCGAAAGTTTATTGAAAGGTAAACAAATCCAATCCTTCAAGGAGAAAATAAATGAAGTTATCAAATAAATTTGCTTTAATTTCTTCTCTCGTAAGTCTTGCAGTAGGTGTTCTACTAATTCTTTCTCTCATTTTCTGGACTGTCCCGTTAGAAGACTACACTCAAATTTTTTCATTCCTTTTTATTTTTTCTTTTATCTTAAATGTTATTTTGTATTTTTATCAAGAATCGCGTCTCAATAAAGCAATCTCAGAGGCGGACATGAAGAAAATATACGATGAGCCTGTTGTATGCGCGGTACATGCTGCTTTGAATTTTAGCGTTCTTATTTTTATTTTGTTATTAATTTCAAATACTCTATTAAAAATAACAACCACAATCAACATAGTTAAAATCGGATTCTTCTTTATCCCTGTGGGATTAATTCAGTTGAGTCTTATCTATTATTTGGGGTTGTACCTCCTTACTCCTTATTGCAGAACACTGGAAAGCGAAAGAATAGAAGGGCCCGATATAACTCAAAAAATTCTATTATTAGTTATTCCGGCAATAATTTTTTCGGGATTAACCGGATACGTTATAACAAAATCCTGGGGTGGTTTATTATATCTTTTATTCCCTTCTTTAATAATCTGGTTGTTGATCAAAACGATAAAAAGACCTATTGATTACTTAGTGCAAAGGATGGAATATCTTTTAGATGACGCACTACCCGCACCCGAGCAAAGGAGAGTTGTTTCAGGGGACGAAATCGCGAGCATCAATAACTCTCTTTCTCTTTTTCTCGACAAAACGGTTTCTTCCGTATCACATATTAAAGAAACTATAGACAATGTTAAAACGCAAGGCAAAGCAATATTAAGCGGAATAGAGAGAGAAGCTTCTTCTTCTAAACAAATAGATCATTCTGTAAGCGATATTTTAGCAAGTAAAGAAGAAAGTGAATCCTTGGTTAAAACAATCAATAAAAACAATGCTAATATTGAAGCTTTATCCAATGAAATAGAATCACAAATTAAAACTCTGATCAATACGTCCAAAAAATCGATAGAATTGGCAAATACAGGAGAAGAGAAATCGGAAAGCGGTATAAATAAAATTAATACATTTGTGCAAAAAATAGAGGAAGGCTCAAAGAGTTTAGAGGAATTATCTTCAGCTTTCGAACAAATTAAAGAATTTAATTCTTTAATGGAACAAATATCCGACGATACAAATCTTCTGGCCCTTAATGCTTCCATCGAAGCCACAAGAAAAGAAGGAGAAGATAGCAAAGGTTTTAGCGTTATTGCGGACGAAATAAGAAAATTATCGAACGATTCTGCCTCTTATCTTGAGAAAACAAAAGAGAACATCAAAAGAATGAGAGAAGCAGTACGGTCCATAGTCGAATCAACGGAAGAATCAAAAGCCATATTTGAAGGAAGTAAAACTATAATACAGAAAACCGCCGAGGATTTAAAAGAAATTTCGGAGTCTATTGGAATAACCACTAACATGGCTAATCAAATCTCAGAAATACTAAAGGAAGGAGCAGATTCTACTGAGCTTATAAACAAATTCACAAAGAAGATTTCGGCTCTTAACGAAAAACAGGTGGAAGACGCTTTATCCCTATCGAAAGAAACGGAAGAACAAGCTGCTTCTATGGAAGATACGGAAACAAGGGTTCGGACTTTAATATCATTAATAGATAAAATAAAGGAAGACACTGATATACATCTTGGATAAGATTCTAGTATTCTGTGTGGATAAAATTTTTTTCGGAGTTAATATAGACCAGATCAAGGGGTTGAGCAAACCCGGAAAAATAAAAAAAATACCCGGAAGCCCGGAATGGATCAGGGGTTCTGTCAAATACCGAAACAGTATGTTTCCTCTTGTGAACCTATGGAAAATCATGGATTTACAGAAACCCGAAAAGAAAGTTTTGCTTCTTCCTTCTGCCTTTGATTACTGCGCCTTTTTGATTTCAGGAGTTAAGGGTATATATGAACTCGATACCGAGAAAAAGTCCTCCAGCATATATTCTCTTCCCTACCTAAAAGGATTTGGGGTTTTTCAAGGAAAAATTGTAATTCAAATGGAGTTGGATAAAGTGTTAACAGAAAAACAAAAGAAGATATTAAAAAAGGTAAAGAATGCGAATGGAAAAAAATAAAGTCGCACTCTGGCATAAGATTATAGGAAGCACATTTTTTCTGGGAAAAATTAAAGGTGGGGGCACATGGTCGTCCATACTGGCTGGCCTATTGCTGTTTTTCTTCGTGGACTGGACTTCCCCCTATTATTTTGTAATACTTTCCGGAATCCTAATCTTAAGTATATTATTATCGATCAATCTCAGAGGAGATCCCTCCTGGTTTACTCTGGATGAAGTTATGGGTATAATGGTAACTTTTGCCTTTCACAACAAAAACCTATCCACATTTATGATTGGTTTAATTTTATTCCGTATTTTCGATATTTTTAAACTGCCTGTCATTAAAAAAGCTGAACACACAAAGATCGGGATAGTTCTTGATGACATTATCGCGGGAGTGTTAGCAAGCCTCTTTTTATTTGTTTTGCATTCGATTATGCCCAAATAATGGATAAGGATACACTTAAATTACTCGAAGATATAGGAGGTTTACTGCGAAAAAAAAGCTGGACTATTTCAGCCGCGGAATCCTGTACCGGAGGGCTAATCTCTAATCTTTTAACATCTATTCCCGGAAGTTCCGATTATTTTCTGGGAGGAATAGTGGCGTACTCTAATAAAATAAAAATGAATTTGCTTTCGGTCTCGCCTCAAACTTTAAAAACATTCGGAGCCGTCTCCAAAGAAACCGTAAAAGAAATGGCAGCCGGGGCAAAAAAACTTTTTAAAACCGATGTAGGTATATCTACTTCGGGCATTGCCGGTCCGGGTGGAGGAACGAAAGAAAAACCTGTCGGAACTGTCGCTCTGGGAGTTGACATTCCGCGGAAGATAATTACTAATATAGAGCATCTCAAAGGAGAGAGAAACGAAATAAGAAAAATGGCAGTAATACAAATCCTTAAAAATTTAAAAAACTTACTGGAGGGAATAAAATAAGACTGTTTTCAGCGATTAAAATACCCGACCAGGCAAAAAATCTAATATCAGCATTAGATGAAACAGTCGTAACTCCTCAGTATGTAAAATGGGTAAAAAAAGAAAATTTACATATAACTCTAAAATTTTTTGGTGAAACAGACAGAAATAATTCAGTCGAAGAAAAAATGAAAAGTATAGAGAATGAATTAGCGTCCTTCGATATTTCCCTAAAAGGAATAGGGGCTTTTCCAAACCGAAAAAAAGCCAAAGTGCTCTGGATTGGAGTAGATAAGGGGAAAGAAAATTTAGTTGAATTATTCTCGATTATTGAAAATAAAGTTGCTGCTATTGGATTTAAAAAAGAAGACAGAAAATTCCATCCTCACATAACATTCGCACGAGTAAAAAAAGGTAAATACAGTTTACCTGAAGGTATCGATTTTTCTTTCGATCCTTTCCCGGTTAATGAGATTAGTCTTTTTAAAAGTACACTAACACCAAATGGGCCAATATACGAAATCATTTCGGAGGTCCCGATAAGGGGGTAAATCTTGACCATTCATCCGCCGATAGCGTACGTTTTTTTAACTCTTATACTTGCTTTTTCAGCCGCCTCGATTAAACGTTCTAAAATAATCGATCTTATTGGGGAAAAAATATTAAAAAACACAAACGAACAAAAAGCAACAATGATGCTCGTAGCATTGTCTCATATTATGGCTCCATTCTTTCTTTCGTTTGTTTTGATTTCCTCTTTCGATAAATGGATTTTACGTTTCGAGGAAAAGGAGAAAACATTAACTTTACTTGTAGCCTCGACTATAATGGGAAGCATTCTAACTCCATTCGGGAATCTCAGGAATATTTATATATCTATAGCCTCAGGAAATGGTGCTCCGTCTCTAAGTATTTATAATTTTGTTTCAATAATGCTTCCTCTATGGATAGCAAGTCTTCTTGTTTTTCTCGCCGCAAGTTATTTTATATGTGAAAAAAATGAAATAAAAGAAACGAGCATTTCCGTGAAATGGCAAAAAGCGGATCTGGTATTCTCCTTAATTTTACTGTTTTTTGTTTTTGGATATTTTAATATTGCTAAACATTATAACCTTACCCTTCCGGGATTAATTATCCTTGCGGGAATCTTTTGTATCGTGTTTATGGGAAGGGGACCCTTACATGCCGTTAACTGGTGGCTTTTTATACCTGTGGGAATTTCTTTTGTTGTTTTCTATATCCTCCATTTTTTCCCGGTAACGGGTGTAAATTTGCCTTTCTGGATAATATATTCTGCCGGGAGTGTAGGGTCGGCAGGATTTTCATCTAATTTTCTATCTTTTATTATTTCTTCATTTACAAACAATGAAAAACTGATGCTGTACTCGGTATCCGTTGGCAGTTTAGCGGGGATTTTTGGTTCTTATGAAGCAATCTGGATATGGGCAAGAGGAAGGATAAAAATTAACTGGAAACTAATGTTTGTTCTTTTTGCCATATTTTTGCCGGTATCCGTTATAATACTCTTTTTTAGGAGGTAAATATGGACAAAGATAAAGAGAAAGCTATAGATTCTGTAATGAATAAAATAAACAAACAATACGGGGACGGAGCGTTAATGAAATTAGGCAGCAAAAAAACAATAGAGGTTCCTGTTATCCCGACCGGTTCTATTTCCCTCGATGCTGCCCTGGGAATAGGAGGAATTCCGAGAGGCAGAGCTATCGAAATATACGGAAAGGAAGCATCCGGAAAAACTACACTTGCTCTCCACATAGCTGCCGAATCTCAAAAGCGCGGCGGAACGGTTGCTTTTATAGATGTGGAACACGCTCTCGACCCGAAATACGCGAAAAAACTCGGCGTGAACACGGAAGAATTGCTGATATCCCAACCCGATACGGGAGAAGAAGCTCTGGAAATAGCTGAAATGTTGATTCGAAGCGGAGCAGTCGAATTAGTAACAATCGATTCGGTTGCAGCCCTCGTACCAAAAGCCGAGATTGAAGGGGAAATGGGGGATGCCCATATGGGACTTAGAGCACGGCTTATGTCCCAGGCGCTTAGAAAATTAACAGGGGTTTTAAGTAAAGCTTCGACTTCTGCCATCTTTATAAACCAGGTCAGACAAAAAATCGGAATTTCTTTCGGAAACCCGTACACGACGCCCGGAGGGTTAGCTCTTAAATTTCACGCGTCAGTCAGAATGGATATCAGAAGAATAAGTACCTTAAAGCAAGGGGATGAATCAATCGGAATAAGAGTTAAAGTCAAAATTGTTAAAAATAAACTTGCTCCACCTTTTAAAGAGGCGGAATTCGACATAATGTACGGAATAGGTATATCAAAAGAAGGAGAACTTATTGATTTTGGTCAATCTTTAAATATGGTCGAAAAATCCGGAGCATGGTACTCATACGGTGAAACCGCACTCGGGCAAGGAAGGGAAAATGCGAGACTCTTCCTCAAGGAAAACCCCAAAATAGCTAAGAAATTAGAAGATAAAATAAGAAAAAAGATAAATATTTCCGATGAACAAGATAACGAAGATAGAGCAGCAGAAAAAGAAGAAAAACAGAGTTAATATATATATCGACGGAGAGTTTTTATTAGGTCTATATAAAGATACAGTCATAAAATATCACCTCTACGAGAATAAAGAAATTACTCCCGAGGAAATTTCTTCGATAAAGAAATTTGAAGAATTTACAGACGCGAAGGAAAAAGTTTTAAATTTTATTTCATATAGAGAAAGGTCCCGAAAAGAAATAAAAGATTATCTTTCAAACAAGGAGATTTCACTTGTAATTACAAACAAAGTTTTAAATGACCTGGAAAATGCGAATTTAATCGATGACCGCAGATTCGCTACTGCCTGGATAAAAAATCGAAATAAAATCAACCCCAAAGGTAATTTCGCGCTGAAGATGGAATTAAAAGAAAAAGGTATAGAAGAAAACGAGATAGAAAAGCTTTTAGAAGACGTAGACGAGAAAGAAAATGCCCGGAAAGCTCTAAAAAAAGCAGTTAAAAAATACGGGAAAGAAATATCCGCGAAGAAAAAAATCCTGGAATATCTACAGCGGCGCGGGTTTAAAATAAATGCCGCTATAGAAGTGTTAGACGAACTCTATTCTGAAGAATAGATCCTTGGATCCAGGTTAAGTAGATGAATCCTTCGGATCAGTTGAATGGCTTTTTTAGGTTTTAGGTCTTCGGTTTTAGGTTTTAGTCAAAAAAACAACAAAAAAATCTGTGTTAATCTGTGTAATCTCGTGGCAATTAAATAGATTCTTTGAATCTATGGTGAATAGTTAAATTAGAAAATAGTCAAATAGTTTCTTAGATCCTTCGGATCAGTTAAATAGTTAAATTAAAAAATAGTCAAATTGTTATTTTAGGGTTTGGGATTTAGTTTGACATTGGACTTAGGACTTTGGACATCGGACTAGAATAGTCTATATTTATCCTCTTCCAATTATTTTTCAGTCTGAATAAGTGAGAGAACCGGAATAAAAAACCTTTTCGGCAGTTTCGTTTACTATTTTGATACCACCATCGGGTTGTATTTCTTTTACCTTACCGATAAAGGTTTCATTCCCTTTTGAAATCCTAACTTTTCTATTTAAATCTCCGCTAAACTCTTTGTACTTTTGATGGATTTCCTCAAGGTTTTTTCTTCCTTTAGCAATACCTTTTATTATTTCTTTCGCGATTGGTTCAAATTCTAAATCTTTATGTAAAGATTCTTTTGAAGTGATTACAATATCTTTAAGAGGGATAGGAAAATCGGAAACGTTTAGATTAAGATTTAATCCGATACCTACTATGAAATTACCTTGAACATTTTCAATAAGAATCCCGCCCAGTTTTTTTTCTTTTAAAATAATATCATTAGGCCATTTAATTTTCACCGGAAGATCGTATCCCCGAATGGTTTCACATACGGTAACCGCGCTAAGAAGAGAGAGGGAACTATTATTTCCGGAGAAATCTTTAATAATAAATGAAAACCAGAAACCTCCTTTTGGAGAAAACCAGTCTTTTGCGTTTCTGCTTTTACCCGCGGTTTGAGTCTCTGCTATAATACTGTCGAGATCTTCGAGTTTGTCTAAATGTTTTTTTATCCACTCGTTTGTGGAATCGATTTCTTTAGCTTTTATTAATCTCGGCATAAAATTCTCCTTAAACCAATATTATAGTATTTATTTGGAAATTCGCAACTTCTGGAGAGAATTTATTAGTTTAAGCAATCCCCACACAAAGACAAAGAGAACACTCATAAGTGGATGGGTATATGAGTAGATGTGTAAATGGGAAAAGAAACAGTCAACCCATTCCCCCTATACTCATTGAATCATTTACTTAAACCTAAACCACAAAGTAGACAAAAAAAAAGTTATTGTTATTTTTTGCAAAAAACAAATTAAATCCCCTATCGATTTGACAGGGGATTTAATTAATCGATAAGAACGATTAAAAAATAACGTCTAATTAAATATTAATTCTCTAATTCTGCTCTTCGAATATCTTTTTTAACTCTTCTTGATGTTTTGTTACGATTTCCCAGTTCTCTTTATTGACTTTCATTTCTTCGGATTTTTCAGTCTCTTCCATTTCTTGCAGACTTTTCCTAATTTCTTCTTTACTTTCTTCCGGTATATCGGGATTGTCGAGCATTTTCTTCATCTCCGCGCTACTTGTTTTCATGGCCTCGCTCATTGTACCGTAAACGAAAGCGCTCATAACTTTACCATGCGCAGTGGAGAAACTTTCGAGAGTAAAACCGTAATCCTTTAAAGCTTTATCCACCTCTTCTGCATATTCCTTTAATTCCCCTGCCATTTTCATCCCGCTGAGTAAATTGTCCTTTTCGGCTAATGGCTCGATTTCTTCCCCCTTTTTTTTCGTAATACCAACGAAAACAGGATAAGCTTTCATAAAAGCGATTAGCTCTTTTTCCGTTAATTTAGGGTTCTCTTCTTCAGATGCTTTTTCTACCTTCTTTTCAGCGCTCGCTTCCTCTTTTGCCCCCGCGCTTTTCTCTCCTTTACACCCTGTCATTAAAAAACCTACTAACAAAAGCAGTACCGGTACAAACATAAACTTTCTCATACTATACCTCCCTTTTTTAATTGTTTCACAATAAACTTTTGTGCTTTTCTTACTTAGCTGTCAAAACAGAAACAAGTTTCCTGTTTGGTTTACCATTCTCGTCCACTACTGGAAAATCACCTTTGTAACACCAGTGACAATACGCTATATTATTGGAATTAAAGATTTCGCAGACATCTTTATACCACTTGAGCGCAATATCTTCAGGGATTGTCGGATAAACTCCGAACTCACCGCAGTACAGAGGTAAATTTTTCTCCTTTGCGATTTTTATCGCGGGAGACATTATTTTTGCCAGAGTATCTTTTGTGAAATATCCGTTCGCGTATTCTCTCATCGCTTCGACCACTTTTTTAGAAAGTTCCTTATAATGCGATGTGTCAACAATTTGTCCCGGGTAATTTACCTCTCCCGTATATTCGTTCATCACATTCCACGATGCTTTGTGATGCGTAAGCGCTTGTGGATCGTAAAAGTGGAAACTCAGAATAATATTTTTGTCATTTTCAGGAATCCTTAAATCCGGAAAAGTCGAAGCAATCTGCCATTTATTTGAACCGACAACAATTTTCCTCTCCGGTTCTTTTTTCCTGATCTCCAAGATAGCTTTTTCAATAAGATTGTTCCAATCATCCGGGTCATCCGCGACAGCTTCATTTAAAATTTCGTAAGCCACCATATTTGTCGGGTATTGTTTTAATTCCAGAGAGAGCTGTCTCCATAAATCGATTAATTTTTCCTGTTCGGTGGGGTCGGTCCATAAGGGGTTGAATTCAGCAATAAAATGATGTGAACGGATAATATGCAAATCCACAATTACTCTCAAATTAGCCTCAAGAGCCCATTTTATCGCGTTATGCATTAACCCAAACGCTTCTTTTTCTTTGTTTCCTTCTTCGTCCCAGAGCTGCTCTTCATCGATTGGAATTCTAACATGGTCGAAGCCTGCTGATGCTATTGTATCGAAATCGGATTTTGTAATGTAATTTTTGCGTTCATCGCCGCGTTTTTTACTCTGCGATAACCAGTGACTAACATTTACACCTGTTTTTATTGTAAACTCTTCTGTTGGGTTATCGCCACTATAATTAACATTACAAGTTAAAGAAAGCAAACCAACAATCGCAAAAAGAATCATACTAAAATTATTAAGCATTCTTACCTCCCGGTTCGACTAACAAAATCTATGTTGATTTTTCAATCTGTCAAGCGTTAATCGCCACGAAGGCACAAAGACACAAAGATTTCTGTTTTGTCTTTCTAAGCAAAAAGCCAAAGGCTAAAAGCTAAAAACTTAGTTTTACCACAGAGAACACAGAGAAGCACGACACTTTTCAGTGTCTAATTGTAAATTGAAAGTTGGAAATTGTAAATTGTAAATATTATTGCCATGGATTATCACGGATACGCATGGATTTTTTGTGGTTTTTATAACTGAAACCTGGTATCCGGTACCTAGTACCTGAGTTTTACCGCAGAGAACGCAGAGGATTTTGTTGTTTAAAAGCACCACCACCCACATCCAAATTGGTTCTCACACGAAGACACGGAGAACACTGAGATTTAGGTGTTATTTTAACCCCGCTGAGCGTTGACAGGTGTAAAAGTTAAAGTATATTAATTAAAAGATGTTTTAATTACAGGGAATAGATACCAGGTAGTGAAACACCAAGATTTATAACTTTGAGAGGTAAATATTATGAAAAAGATAATTTGGATTTTATTTATAGTTTTGATACCGATATATTCTTTTTGTTTGGGAAACCCATCTAAGGTAGAAAACAAAAGCAGGGAACATCTTTTAATGGATTTTGGGTGGAAGTTTGCTTTAGGACATGCTTTTAAGCCGGAAAAGGATTTTGGCCATGGCACAGGATATTTTTCATTTTTTGCGAAAACCGGATATGGAGATGGTCCTGCCTCGCCCAGTTTTGATGACCGGGCGTGGCGAGTAATAGATCTGCCGCATGATTGGGCTCTCGAGGTGCCTTTCAAAAGTACAGCCAGCCATAGTCATGGTTATAAAGCAATCGGTAGAGATTTTCCGGAAAACAGTGTGGGGTGGTATAGAAAGAAATTTTTTGTTCCGGAGTCTGACATGGTACGTCGAATATTAATCGAATTTGACGGCGTCCATCGTAATTCGATGCTATGGATTAATGGATTTTACATCGGAGAAGAACACAGCGGATATAGCAGTTTTCAATACGATATTACGGATTACTTAAATTACGGAGGAGATAATGTTATTGCTGTACGGGTAGACGCGACTATGGAAGAAGGTTGGTTCTATGAAGGCGCCGGGATTTATCGTCATGTTTGGCTTACTAAAACTTCTCCACTTCATGTGGCTCAGTATGGGACTTTCGTTACTTCTGAGATCAAAGATGATTTAGCTATAATTACAGCAAGAACAAGTATTAATAATGAAACACAAAAAGAAGCGATTTTTGATATTCTTCAAGTAGTAAAGAATTCTTCGGGGAAAACGGTCGCGAAGGAAGAAATAAAAGGTCTTTCTTTAAAAACTGACCTTACAGAAGAATATACCTGTCGGGTAAAGGTTAAAAGTGCGAAACTCTGGTCTGTCAGTTCTCCTTATTTGTATAAACTCCATACTTCAATTCGCTCCGGAGGCGTTTTGGTGGATGATTATGTGACTACTTTTGGTATCCGTTCTATTCGTTTTGACCCTGATGAGGGCTTCTTTTTAAATGGGAAGCATATTTCGTTAAAAGGGACGAATAACCATCAGGATCATGCTGGGGTCGGTACGGCGATACCTGACGCTCTGCAGGAATTTCGCGTTGCCAGATTGAAAGAAATGGGATCCAACGCTTACCGCTGTTCGCACAACCCCCCGACGCCCGAACTGCTCGATGCCTGTGATAAGCTGGGTATGCTTGTATTGGATGAGAACCGTTTGATGGGTTCTTCTCCGGAATATTTCGAGCAGCTCAAGAGATTAATACTTAGAGACCGAAATCATCCCTGTGTTATTGCGTGGTCATTGGGGAACGAGGAGTGGGCGATTGAAGGGAATGTCAAAGGAGAGCGAATTACCTCGACTATGCAGTCTTTCGCGCAACGTCTGGATAGTACGCGCCCCACTACTGTGTCAAGCTCCGGCGGTTGGGGAGAAGGCGTCTCAGTACCGATAGAAGTAATGGGATTCAATTATCTTGTACACGGAGATATCGATGAGTTCCACGCGGAATTTCCCGACAAACCCGGTATGGGAACCGAAGAAACGACCGGTGCGGGGACTCGAGGCATCTACGAAGATGATTATGAGAACGGACACATGGCTCAGATGGACCGTACATCGGAGGAAGCGAGCATTGAACGCGGAATTAAATATTATAATTCACGAAAGTTTCTCGCGGGACTGTTTTTCTGGACCGGATTCGATTACCGCGGCGAGTCGAACCCGCTGGAATGGCCTGCTGTAAGTTCCCGGTACGGAATTCTTGATTTATGCGGGTTTCCTAAGGATGTTTTTTACTATCTGCAATCTATTTGGACGGACGAACCAATTCTTCATATCTTTCCGCACTGGAATTGGAATATAAAAAGGAGCGATAAAGTAAATGTCTGGGCATACAGCAATTGTGATGAAGTAGAACTTTTTTTGGGCAACAAAAGTCTCGGCAGAAAACCGATGGAAAGACTTTCTCACATAGAATGGAATGTCGGTTATGAGCCGGGAGTGCTTTTAGCCCGGGGCTATAAGGATGGAAAAGAAGTAGTAACTCAAAAAATTGAAACAACCGGAGAACCATCGGTTATTCACCTGATACCCGATCGATTAACTATAAAAGCAGATGGGGAAGATGTATCTGTTATCACCGTTCAACTTGAAGACGAAAAAGGAAGAGTCGTTCCGACAGCTGATAATGAGATATCGTTTACTATTAGTGGAGCAGGCAAAATTATAGGTGTAGGAAATGGTAATCCCGGAAGTCATGAATCCGATCGTTTCCTTACTACGATTAAAACCTCGAAAATCGAAAATTTAAAGGAGTTGGCAGTTAATGACCTCAAGAATCGTCCCGAAACAGCCGCGGGATTTAACGATTCGGATTGGAGGTTAGCATTCACGACTCAAAGTGAAGACTGGAGAGTGTATACCGATTCATTAATCGTCGTAAGAGGTACTTTTACGCTTCCTGAGTTTACAAATGAAACCGAAGTAAATCTATTTACCAAAAGTATTGTAGAAAATCAAACGATTTTCGTTAATGGGGAATTGATTGCTGAAAATGTAGGGAGGGATGCTCCCGGTCAATCGTATAATTTGGACCACGATATAATTAAACCGGGAAGAAATGAATATGCTGTAACCGGAAAGAGATTCAGGAAAAGACATCAATGGGACGAGCCGAACACCGATCCCGGTCTCCTGCAGGTAGTCTATCCGGCGAAGCAATGGAAACGTAAAGCTTTTAATGGTCTGGCTCAAATTATTGTACAATCTAAGCGAGAACCGGGAGATATATCGTTAATCGCGACGTCTCCTACTTTAAAAACCGGAAGCACTAAGATTCAAACTAAATCTGTGAAGTTAAAACCCGCGGTTCCGATAAAATAAAACGAATTGCCCAACCCCACAATCCCGGAAAAAGTAATTCTCACACAAAGAAGCACGACACTTTTCAGTGTCTAATTGTAAATTGGAAATTGAAAATTTGAAAACAGAAATAGGACGCAGATGAACGCAGATTTTCAGGATTTTTTGTTATTTTTTTTGACTAGAGACAAGTGGGCGTGTTGCCCAAACCCGATAAAGTGAAATTTACAGTCTAGCCAGGTCATTGCGAACGCTTCTTCTTTGCTCTGCCAAAGTGAAGCAATCTTTTCGTATATGATGAAATCGCGACGTTTGAGTCTAACAATTGAGATTGCTTCGCCGGGGTTAGGCAAGAAGATTGACTCGCAAAGACATTTCCCAGGATGAGAAAAAGCCTTTCGGCAACACGCCCAAGTGACTAGTGACTTATGACTGGCAATGTTTCGCATTGCGCCCTTGACTTTTTTAAATATATGTGTATTTTATTTCTGAATAGTGTTAATAGTAACATTATATAGAAATGAAATGAGATATATAGAATTTAAAGAAAGATTTAAGGATTTTACCGTTTTTTCCCTTAACGATATAAGGAATGTCGAGGGGGATTTTCGAAGAAGGAGCCTGAATGAATGGCAGGATAAGGGTTACATCAAGAAGGTTGTCGATAAGTATTATATTTTCTCGGATTTGGAGCTTAACGAGAATGTTCTTTTTGAAATAGCAAACCGCATTTATAGTCCTTCTTATGTCTCTCAGGAAATGGCGCTTTCTTATTATCATTTAATTCCGGAAGGTGTGTATACGTTAACTTCGGTTACAACAAGAAAGACCAATTCGTTCAATACTAAAATCGGGAATTTTAATTACAGGACGGTTAAGCCTGAGCTTTTTTTCGGCTATTCAATCGAAAATTATGACGATAAGCATTATAAAATAGCAAGTGTAGAAAAGGGCATTCTGGATTATTTGTATTTGAATCCCGGGTATAAGACAAAGGCAGATTTTGAATCTTTGAGAATAAATTACGATGAATTCCGGAACAGTGTGGACCCGGAAAAGATATATAGCTACATTTCTATATTTCGTCAAAAAACATTAAAAAGAAGAGTGGATTCTTTTATGGAGTACATGAAAAATGCTTGATTTAAAACAGATAGAAAAATTTTATACCGGTAATGTAAGAGTGTTTAAAAAGAGTATTCTCCGTGAATATCTTCAATATAAGATTCTGGAAATAATATTCGACTCTAACGAAGGAAGTAAGATTTCGTTTATGGGAGGAACGGCTATTCGTGTAATACATTCGAGCGGAAGATTCTCCGAAGATCTGGATTTTGATAACCGCGGGATTAGCAAAGAGAATTTCCTGAAGCTTGCCGAAAAGATAAAAAAAAGACTTGAATTAGAAGGTTATAAGATCGAGTTAAAAAATAGTACGGACGGCGTGTTTAGGTCTTATATAAAGATAAAGGAAATTCTTTATAAATACGGTCTCTCTCAGCATACAGCTGAAAAATTGATAATACAGTTAGATATGGAGCCGCAGGATTTTGAGTACAATCCGGACAAAAAAATCATAAATAAGTTTGATATATTTATGAGAGGCAATATAGTTCCACCGGATATTCTTCTTGCTCAGAAAATAACAGCAATTTTTACGCGTCCCAGAGTTATGGGAAGAGATTTTTACGATACGGTTTTTCTTCTTGGACAGACAAAACCCAATATTAAGTATTTGAAAGATAAACTTGGAATCAATGATTCTGGAGAGTTAAAAAAGAAACTCATTCAAAAATCAAAAAATCTGGATTTTAAAAGCCTGGCTGAAGATTTAGTTCCGTTTTTAATAAACCCGGGGGACAAGAAAAGAGTTTTATTATTTAAGGAGTACATTGAAGAATATTCCTTTGAGAGGTAAGCTTAGGGTTGGGTTACTTTCATCTACGTTTTGTTTTGACTAGTTTCCCAATTAACCAATCAACTAATCTACTGGTGTGAAATAAGGGGTCAGGTCGTGTTTTTTGAATTCCCAGATTCTAAAATCGCCGGGCTGCCGTATAAAGAAGTTAGGAGTTAGAATAAAAAAACTTTGTGTTCTCTGTGGCCTCCGTGTAAATGATTTGGTCATCAGTCACTGGTCAGTATAAAAACAAGAAAAACATTTGTGAGATTTGTTGTTCCTTCTTTAGTTAGGAAGTTAGGAGGTTGGGAGGTTAGGGAGTTAAATCGAAAATAAAAACTCTGTGGTCTTAGTGGTTCAAATATTCCTTGACAAAACAGCCATATTGCTTAATTTATACCTAAGGGAGAAAATAAATGGAAAAAATATTATTAAATACTCACGAATATGATGGTAAATATGTTGCGCTAAAAAGTGCTGAAGATAATTCCGTCGTCGGTGTTGGAAAGTCACCAGGAAAAGCACTGAAAGCCGCAAAAGAAAAAGGCATTCAGAATCCTTACATTATTTACATTCCCGATAAAGAAGTAGTTCATATTTATTGTGCTGGTTAAAGATTATCCTTTTACAAAAACCCGTCCGGATGATGTAGCGCGTCCGTACCTACCTATTACCATTTTAAATCAAAAGAAAAATAAAGAAATAAACGTTTATGCTTTGATAGATACGGGAGCCGATGAATGTGCCTTACCTGCTTCTCTTGCTTCTCTTTTAGGTCATAATCTGAAATCCGGATACAAGAAGAAAATAAATACAGGCAATGGGTTAACCGTAGCCTATAGCCATAGTATCCTTATTAAAGTTTTTGATTTTATAACGGATGAAGTCTTGATAGATTTTATGCCTAATTTACATATTCCTTTACTTGGAGTTAAAAGTTTTTTGAGTAATTTTGTTTTAACAATAAATTATAAAGACAGCAATTTTACGCTTTTATAAATTAAATATTGTATCCGTACCAAAAAGATCTCCATGCCTAAAAAAAGCTGACAGCCGACCGCAAAGAATCTTTGTGATTTCTGTGTATCTGTGTGAGAATTTTTTTCTTACGGTAAAGTCTGGTTATCTTAACAATTCTAACATAGTTTTTTTTGAGAAGACTTTAAGATCATTTTGATTTTCGATGAAGGGTTCTACGTCGCTTACCACATGATTCATTTCTTTTACTTACCATTTTTGGTAAGTAAAAGAAATGAATATCGAATTTATGATTTGTCAAGTATAGTTATCGGTAGTTTTAGATTATATCGAAGAAAGGGAAACCGGCTGACAGCTTACTGCTCACAGCTCGCGGCAGAAAAACAATAAAATCGGTTAACATAAAGGGGTCATAACATAAAGAAGACCTGACCCCAATAGAGTAAGAATATAGGGGATTTCCCTAACTTATTTTTTACATTTGACTTTAAGACTTGACAAAACATTTTATTTGAATAGTTTTTAACAAATGAAAAGAATAATTCTTTATATTTTTCTCAGTCTAGTAATTGCTATTTTGGGGTATGTAATTTTTCTTGAGTTTCATGTAGGTCTTAAACCGTCTAAACAATTTGCCGTTAAAGTTGCCGAAGAAGAATTTTATGCAACGGAAAAGATTTCTAAAACTTTTCCATCCGATAAACCATTGCAGATAGAGCGAGGGCCCCAGAATAACGTATGGTTTTCTACCAGAAGAATTTTATGTTGCTATGATGGAGAAGGTTTTCAAGAATACAATTTAAGAGATATCTGGTATCTGAGAACGATAAGAAACAGATTGTTTGCCGGTTCTAAAGGGACGTTTTATGTTTTTGAGGGAGGTGAATATTTGCGGGTTGATTTGCCTAACAAGCGAGATTTTGTAGGGGGAATTGTTGAATATGGTTCAGGGAAAAAGCGGTTTTTCCTTGGAGGATTAGAATTTTATCTTCAAATGGGTGATTCCTGGAAATCAAAAACGGTTCCGCAATTTGTAAGAAGTATAGCACCATTTGATGAAGGCAGGATTCTTGTATGGATCGAAGAAGGATTTAATAACAAAGGATTATTTCTCTGGAATGGGGAAAATTTATCAAAAGAAGGTCTTCCTGAGAAACTAAAGGGCAACGAATTAAAGATACTGTATGTGAGTAGGAAAGGAGATGTTTGGTTAAAATTAGATAGCGAAAAGTATTATGAAAGTTCGAAAAAAATCAAATATTTTGTTTCGTCTGGTAAGAATGGGGTGTTTTCATCATACGAATATAAAGTTAATATTGAAAAAATGTGTGAAGATATAAAAGGGAAAAAGTGGGCAATTATCAAAAAGGATTATACGCATTACGGAATTGCGAGTTTTGATGGTAAAAGGTGGAAGGAAGTAGATATATCAGGTTTTGATTCCTTTTCCAGTTTTGACGATATGATTATGGATAAAAATGGAGATATTTTGTTTCAAGTTAGAGATAAATACTGCTATAGAATAGATATTAATGAGGATAGTGTTGAAAAGATTCTCCCCTCTGGGCTTCTTTCAAATGACATTTCAGTAATTCGTTACATTAACGATAAATGGTTTATTGGGACAAAAAATGGTCTTACGATTTTTGACGGTAATGAGTGGAAGGGATACCCCACCGCTGAGTGTATAATAGATATCCAAACAGGTCCGAAGGGAGACATTTATCTTCTTTCAAAAGCAGGTATTCTTGAATATTCTAGGGATAAATTAAATAAGATAACGGATTTGCCCTCTCTTAGAAAAACAAAAAAAACTTATAGTTACGGAAATTTTCGTGAGATAGAGATTGATGAAGAGGGAAATGTTTGGCTTCTTACACGCTTTGACCTTTGTCTATATAGTGAGGGGTTTTGGGTTTCTTTCGGGAAAGAGGCTGGTTTAGAGGTTGAACTGAGTACTTTTTTCAGAGATGATGATGTTTTTTGGATTGGGGGAGGGAGAGATCTTTATAAATTTAAGGAAAATAAAGTTATAAAGAAGTTTTCGATACCAGAAAACTTCCCGGGCAGCAAAATAACAGATATTGCAGAAAGAAAAAAAGGAGAACTTATTGTCGGTACCGATGGAGGACTTCTTCTTTTTAAATATGGAGGACTTTTTCTTTTTAAATCCAGAAGATTTAAAAATCTGTTAGAGGATTTTGTTCCGGAGGGTGAGATAACACAGGTTGAGAAAGGCGTTTCTGATGATATCTGGTTTGCAATATATAATGATAATATACGTCATTTGGATATCAGTAGTGGTAAAATATCGAAGATTTCTCCAAAAACTAAATCTGAAATTTCGTACCCGCAATGTTTCGATGTTGACCCTAGGGGAAATATTCTTACTGGTAATGATTTTGGTGGGGCTCTTAATTATTATGAATTAGATTATCCGGAAAAGCCAGGTCCGAGTGGGTCAAGTAATTGGTTTAAAAAAATAATATCTAAGATTCTTAAGATTGGTGAGCATACAAAATCTGTCGAATATACAAAACCGGAATCTGAAAAAATAAGGTCTCATTCTTCCAATGGTGCTGATGTGTCTATTGCTAAAGAGAATTTTGCCGATAAAGATATATCTCCAGGTGATATTGTTTGGAAAATAAAATCAATGTATAACGTTCATGTGAGACCGACCATATATGAAAATTTCCTTGTTTTTTGTGGCGAAAATTTACTTTTATCGCTAATTGATCTTGAAAAAAGACAAGTTTTGTGGACAAAGAAAGTAGATGATGAATATGGACACATATCGCCGATAGTTTATAATAAAAGGATTTATGTGGCTAGTAAAAATCTTTATGTTTATGAATTTCCTTCGGGTAAATTGCTAAAGACAGTTTCAATAACGGCTAATGATATGAAGTTATATAAGAATAAGATCTTTATTTTAACTTGGAATGAGCTGATTATTTATGATAGTAAAAGCCTTAAAGAGATTAAAAGAATTGAAGAAGGAGGAGACAATTTAATTGTTAGAAACGAGCGATTGTGGATATTAGATAGTTCTAGTTGGTATTGTTATTCATTAGAGGGTAATTTGCTCTGGAAAAGAAAAAACCCTCATTCTTATGGAAGTCTTTCACAAAGGGCTAAACCAAGCTATGTAGATGATACTATTTATTTATATGCGGATACTCTTGTACTTGCTATCGACGCAAATAATGGTAATTTACTCCAAAAATACAATCCCGGTGCTAAAATATTTACAAGTCCAGTGGTCTCGGAAAATGGAGTGGTTTTTGGTACGCCTCACAAGGGTCTTTTCTGTTATAGTAAATCAGGGCACCTTAAATGGAATAAAGAATATCCTTGGTTGAACGTTCCTAAAATACTTGCAGATCCAGTTATTAAAGATGATGTTGTTTATGCGGCTTCTTTTACAGATAGTGTGTTTGCTTACGATATTAATAATGGTAGTGTTATATGGAAAATGAGTCTGTCTCAACATCTGTCTACCCCTCTCGTTACCTATAAAGATTTACTTATTGTTACTGAAGGCAGAGTGTATGCCATCAAGATGTAACCTGTTTCTTCTTTTTTTTATTTTTTTATTATTAACCTGTTCAAAAGATTCTGACGATAAATATAACGAGAAGTGGATTGTTAAGGATGCAAGAAAGCAGATACTCAATGTGAGGAATACATCAAGGGGTATCCCTCTTGAAGATATCAGGGAAATGAAGTGCGGGGAAGAAGGTTTTATATGGTTTCGCGGAAATGACGATAAAGTATGTAGTTGGAAAGATGAAGAATGGAAAATTTATGATTTTAAATGTAAAAAGATACGTTTATCTTATGGCAATGTTCTTTTTATAAATTACAATAATATTCAAACTTTACGAAAAGGGAAGATTGAAAACATTGATTTCGAATATAATCGGTGGGAAGGAATTGCAGATGCCGGAGTCGATCGTGAAGGCAAAATATGGGCCCTCTTTACCAGAGGTATATTAATATATGATGGTAAAACTTCTAATCCTATTCCTTTCCCCGAAAGATTTCTTACTCAAGGAGATCTCTCTATAGCAGTCTCGAAGGATAATAAGATCTTTATTTGTAATTATAGGGGACTTTTTAGAAGGGATGGGAAAAAACTTTTAAAAATAGTTACTCCTGAAATCTTTGAGAGCGCAAATATCCTTTCACTTTTCACTTCTTCAAAAGGAACTATCTGGGGAAGTGGAAGGCTAAAAAATCAGTATTTTGTTTTTTCTTATGATAACGGCGAATTTAAATTCTGGGAAAAGGAGAGAAAAACTGAAGGGTTCATTGAAGATTTTAAAGGGACTGTTTATGCTTCTAATTTTATTAGCTCTTATTATCCTACTTTCCAGGGCTTTGAATATTTTGATGGAAATGATTGGAAAAGAATAAATTTACATAGTTTGGATTCTCTTATTATGGAAAAAATTAAGATTGATAAGCTCTCGTGGTTTGATAGAAACGAGGCAATTCTTCAAGATAAAAATGGGAATTACTGGGTCCTTGGTGGAGATTTATTAAGATATTCGGGTGATTTGAACAAGTTTGAGATTGTGCGTCCGGAAGGAGGTCTTATTTCTGATGAAATTAATGATATAAAATATTTTAATAAAAAATGGTTTATCGCGACTCCAAAGGGACTTTCGCTTTACGATGGAAAAACCTGGCAGTCTTTTTTCCTCGGAGAAATATACGATATGGCTTCTACAAAAGAAGGTTTTGTATATGCGCTTGGGAAGGATAAAATATTTATAATAGGTGATAAAACTGTAGATACTTTAGAGTTTCCTTTGCAAGCTAGAGGCTGGTCGAAGTTGGAATTAAATAAAAAAGACTTTCTTTTGAGTAATGATACATTGTTGCTGGCAAGATTTAATAATTATTGGATGCGAGATAAATCTTTAGAAGGAAAAGTTGTCGAAGTAAGTAGATCAAATAAAGGGTTTTGGGTTGCCGACGGAGATAATGTCTTTGATTTTAGCGATAAAGGTATGAAAAAGATTGAGGATTGGGGTTCTTATCTTCCGGGAAAGATTAATTGTCTCAGCACTTTTTCAAGGAGTGGTTTTCTTCTGGGAACATCTACAGGTGTTTATTCTTATAGGGAAAATGAGGTAAAAAATCTTTTAGGTAAGGAATTAGGAGATATCTTGAATCTCAGGGAAGGAGTCTTTAATGATATATGGATAATATCCGAGGAGAATCCTCGCTTAAATAGATTGGAACTTTTAGAAAAAAAAGTTTATCCTATTGATGAGAAAGTGAGCAAAAATATAGTTTTTGATATTGATGATAATGGAGATATTTTGGCAGGTAAAGATGGATTAACTTTCTTTGATTTAGATTATGAATGCTTGAAGAAAGAAAAGATAGTCGAGGAGAGAGAAAGCTCGCAAAACCCTTTGGAGTTATTCTTTGGCAAGGTAAGAAAAAAAATATCAAATAAATTTAAAAAATGTGATCTCAAACCTCCTTTAAAAGTAAAGATACAAAAAAATTTAAATAGAAAATTAAAAAACGCTCCGGCAACTTCCGGAAGCTATCTTTTCTTTATTGATGAGGATGGATATTTAATAAAATTTGATTTTTTAAAGGAAGAGTTTTTATGGAAAATTCCACTAAAAGACGAAAAAATTTTTAAGGAAGTAAAATATCATAATGATAAAGTTTATTTGTTGGGTTTTAATTTATTAGTATTTGACTCTAATAGTGGAGATGTTTTATACGATATGCCATTCTGCGCGGAAGATATAATTGTAAAGGATGACATTTTGCTTGTTTTGTGTAAGAACTTTATCAGAATAATTGAGTTAAGTAAGAACAGGTGGGATGAAGTAGACCGGATTAATCTTCCTACAATTAATAACAGGATATTAGCGGGCAAAGATTCAAATTTATTTATATTCTCAGAGAATTCTCAAAAAGGTTTTACTGAAGATAATAAATTAATATGGGAGAAGAAGAGATTATATAATAATAAAATCGAGCCTGTTTCTTTCAAAAATTTTATTGTTTACTCAAAACTCGATACTCTTATTGCTGTCGATGGTAAAACAGGAAGTATAAGATGGAAATTTGAAGCCGCCAGTGATATTGTTTCTAATATAGAGGTTGCCGGTAATAAGGTTTTATTTGGAGATAGTAGTGGGTGTGTTTCTTGCCTCGTTGAGGGAAAAGAAAATTGGAGAATAGTACTTCCAGAGAATGTATTTCCGGAAAACACCTTAGAAAAATTCAGATTCTATCTGAAAGCAAGTAAAAATTTTCTTTATGTAGTCATGAGTTCGGGCAAGATTTTTGCGTATGATTTGAGCAACGGAGAATTATCTTGGGGATACTATGAAATTTATGGTATTAGTTTCTCGCCGATACTAAAGTGCGATAAAATTATATTAGTAAAAAAGAAGGGAGTTATATATGTTTTGGGTAATTAGTTCTTTTATGTTTTTAATTCCGAGCGTGAATCGCTCTCCACAAGAACTATCTGTGAGGTTCAGGAAATTAGCCGAAGAATCAAGCTATGGAGATCATTCGTGGAAAAAAGCTTTTAAAGTTTTAGATTCTTTAATAATGTTTGACGAAGAAGCAGTTCCGTACATTCGGAGTTTCTTAGATTCGGCAGAAGAAGATAGGGGAAGGTATTTATATGTGCACTTAAATACAGTACTCAGGGACAACCCACGATTTGGAAAGATTTTTCTTCCATCTTTACTCGATTTTCTTAAAGAAACTTCGTATAAAAAAAAGGAAAAGTATATCGAATTATTAGAAAATATTAAGGATAAAAAAACAATAGATTTTTTGAAGGAAGAGATAAAAAACAGAAATTCTAAAGCAGTTGATATTCTATTTGGCGTGGAAATAAAAGAAGGAATAAGTATTATGAAAGAGGTTCTTTCTAATGAAAACTATAGGGAAGATTGGGATGATTTCCTAAATCGGGTTCCGGATTATTCCCATAGAAGAGATACTGTAAAATATACTCTTTATCCTGAGTTGTTAAATATTTTGTGTGAAATTAAAAGCGAAAAAGAGGCGAAATATCTTTCTGCAACGCATTTAATCAGAGAAGGAAAAACAGAAGGGATTGATTGGCTTTTTCGGCACTTATCCTTTAAGAAATATGCTTTAGAACCAGAAACTTTTAAAAAGGGATCTTTTTACAACTATAAACCCAAAGATAGAGCGTTATTACAATACTTTTTCCCTTATCTTGGAGATCCTGATGAGAAATTTAGATATAATCTGTTTTATGCATTAAAAAAGATCGAATTGACTTCTTTTCAAAATTTTTTGAGGGGTTTTAAAGAAGATCCAAATTCTAAGATTAGAGAGATTGCTTCCAGTAGTCATGAGATACATCCTAAAGAGGAAGATGATTTTTTATTCTCTATACCTCCCTTTTTTGAGAATAAAATTCCAATAAACAGAAAACTATTCAGAGTGATTGAAGTACCTTCTTCTTATCGGCAGTTTTATCTTATAGGAATTGATTCTATTTTTGAGTTCGATTCTAAAAGGATAAAAAAAAGATGGAAAGCACATGAATATCCTAGATTATGTACGGCAGTTTCGAATAAGTTGATCTATGGAACAGATGATTTGTTATGGGTACAGGAAGATGGGAAAACAAAAAAGGGTTTTCCCTTGAGGCTTCCTTCTAACCCTATTTATTCTCTTTCTGCTAGTGAAGATTACATTTACGTTTCGAGTAAAGACGAAGTTTATATAATCGACTTTTCAGGGAAAATAATAGACAGTTATCCTATGAAGTATGTATATTTCCCTTATGAATTCTATGAAAAGGATCCGGTGGGGTATAGTAAAGGTAAGTTATACTTTTTTCATTATTTTACTAATCTTAATAAGATGGGAATAAAGGAATTTAAACTTGATGCGGATGGAAATATAGGTGATTTAAATAACGATGGAAGTATGGAAATAGTTATGATAAAGAAAGATAATTTAGAAATATATTTCTCATGGGGGAAAGATAGCCCAATGAAACTTGCAAATAACGGAGAAGAACCAAAGGAAATGGAGTTTGTAGATTTAGATAACGATGGAAGTAAAGAAATAATAGTTCTTACCATAAGAAATAAAATTTTAATTTATAGTCCTTCTAAAGTTAAATCTAATTATGAAGAATTAAATTTTCCCGGTAATGCCTTCCGGATACATTCATTCTGGAATAGCGGGGGAGAAGCTGTATTTGTGACCGGGACTAATGAAGAAGGTGATGCGATAATCTTTGATATAAAAACCAGGAAGAGCAAAGATATCCCTATTCTTCCTTCAGCAATATTACCTGAATATCAAAAAAGAAAAATAAAATCTTTAAGTTTGTTTACGCCGTATATGGGATATTTGTATGAAATAAGTGTTGATTAAATCAGATATGACTCTAATCGAAAGAAATATACAGATAAGATACGCGTTGGACAAAGAAAAACATGTTAATATATGTATGTTCGATATAACGGGAAGAAGGGTTGAAACGCTGGTAAACAAGAAGCAGAAAGCGGGATATTATTCTGTGCCATTAAATTCCTACAATTTGCCACGAGGAATATATTTCCTGCGAATGACCTCGGAGGATTATAGTAAGACGACTAAGTTGGTGAAGGTTAGGTAGGAAGCTTTCGCTTCCTCCCGGTTAGGATGTTAGAGAGTTAGAAGGTTAGGAAGTTTAAAAAAAATCGAGCCGACGAGACCAGGAACTAATTAGTCAACAACGTATCAGTTAAAATGTTCCCAATTGATTTGGCTAGTCTTGACTTTAATTTAATTGGTCAAGTCCCTTTTTTTCTGTAAAATTCATTGAGCCACCAATTCCTTATTCAACTTATATTCTTTTTTTGTTCTTTGTAGTTCTTCCATAAATTCTTCTTCTGATTCATTTTCTTCAAGAGAGT
>Ga0307422_1000094_pt1 | contig 48530 bp, 43 predicted proteins | sample SalMarWE160290MG_FD_202153 | JGI IMG/M metagenome (GOLD analysis project Ga0307422, IMG submission 202153) | Salt marsh sediment microbial communities from the Plum Island Ecosystem LTER, Massachusetts, United States - WE1602-90 | ecosystem: Environmental > Aquatic > Marine > Intertidal zone >...
TTATCAGCGCCGGTGAATTTAAACAATTAGTTCTCGAATCAAACAAACCGGTGATAGTCAATTTTACGATGTCATCATCGGGATGCAATAAAGTAATCACCATGATGAGATCATTTAGATATGCCGCATTGAAATATGGAGGATTAGCGGACTTCTATTTCGTTGACCTTGATGATGAAAACAGCTATTTACAAAGTGAATACAACATACGTAACATGCCACTGCTTATGATATTTCATAACGGTGAAGAACAAGAGAGATTCGCAGGTTGTTATCAAGACTTGGAGAATGAACGGGTAATTATCGGAATGATATTCCCCTATGTGGCCTTTCTGTAGCTTTATCGCGTTATAGAGGTATTAATTTCTGGTTTTCAAGATCTTTTGCCAACGTTGCCATACGAATGTCCTCTCCTGTGAGGGTCCCTCGATATCCTTGTGTTGACAGATATATTTTATTCGATGCATTATCTCGGGTATGGCAAGCACTATTAGTGCGAGATGACGCTACAGTGATCAGCAAGCGATTTCCCCCCTTTCCCCTTCTCATCATGAAGGATTACTTCGAAGCTCTGGAGGCGCCATGGACCCCATGGTATGGATTGTTATCATATCAGTTTTAGGACCAATCATCGGCTCGGCCATCGGTATTGCAAAAAGACCCTCCTTCGAATTTATCGGCACCATGCTCTGTTTCGCCGCAGGGGTGATGTTGGCCATCTCCTTCCTTGAGCTCATACCTGAGAGCATTCATCTTTCCTCAGTGGGCATATGCAGCGTGGGGGTGGTCCTCGGGTCTCTCGTCATGTACGGTCTAGACCGCATTATCCCCCACATTCACCCCCGGCTGTGCACTCAGGAGCAAGGCCGCAACCTTGAGCGCACCTCGGTATATCTTATCATGGGGATATTTTTACATAACTTTCCGGAGGGCATGGCCATTGCTACGGGATCGGTTACCCAGTTAAGCGTCTCCTTTGCCATAGCCTTGGCTATTGGCATTCACAATATCCCTGAGGGGATCTGCACGTCGGCACCCTACTATCATACAACGGGCGCCAGGCTCAAATCGTTTTTGCTCTCCTCTTCCACCGCTGTTCCGATAGTACTGGGATACGTATCCGCCCGCTACTTATTTCTCAATATTTCGCCTGAGGTGGTCGGACTCATTATAGGCGCAACGGCCGGATTGATGATCTACATCACGGCGGATGAGCTTATCCCTCATTCGTGTATGGGGGCAAACCACAAGACCATCTTTTCCCTCATTACGGGGGTCGTCTTCGTCATCTTACTAGGCCTTATGTGAAGCAATAAGGCATTGGTAACGCGGCTGCCCTGACGAATTGCCTTGTGTTTCAGGTTTTGCTCAGGGCCGTGCATATTCGTTGCGGCAAGCCCGCGAAATGACCGCTGCTCATCACCACGAAGACATCCCCAGGTGATGCCCCCCCAACGCAGTGGGAGATGATCTCCTCCGGGTCTTCCAGGTAGGTGGCGGCGGCATTCTCTTTGCCCCCCCTGATCTCCTTTATGACCTTTTGGGGGTCCAAAGCCTCCCCGTGCGAGGGGGGTGAAAAGGGCTTCCCCATCACCACCTGGTCGGCCTCTTCCAGGGCAGCGGCGAGTTCCTCCTGAAAGATCCTCCTGCGCATGGTTTGGCTCCGGGGCTCGAAGATTGCCCACAGGCGCCCCTCAGGAAAACGTACCCTCGCTGCCCGCAGGGTCTCCCTGACGGCCGTGGGGTGGTGGGCAAAGTCATCGATCACCGTGATACCCTTTGTCTCCCCGATCACCTCCATCCTGCGCCTGACCCCCTGGAAGATCCGCAACCCCTCTCTGATCTGGGCGAATGAGAGCCCGATGTAGTCGGCAGCGATCACTGCCCCCAGCGTATTTTTCAAGTTATGTTCGCCCCACAGGGGGATCTCAAGCTCCCCCAGCGCTTCCCCCTCCCGCAGCAGCTCAAAGACCGTCCCCTGGGGGGTTACCCGTAATCCGTTGGTGGACCAGCGCCCTCCAACGCCGAAGGTCTCCACCCTGCACTGGGCTCCGGAGATCACCTCCCTGACGACCTGATCATCCGTATTGGCGATGAGAGTTCCTCCTTTGGGGATGATGGCGAGGAGCTGGAGGAAGGCGTTTTTTACCGCCTCCAAATCCTGGTAAATATCGGCATGGTCGTATTCGATGCTGGTGAGGATCACGACCTGGGGACGGTAATGGAGGAACTTGGGTCCCTTATCAAAGAAGGCGCTGTCATACTCATCCCCCTCCAACACGACCCACTCGCCCTTTCCAAAACCGTACCCCCGGCCGAAGTTCAGGGGGATCCCCCCGACCAGAAAAGCAGGGTCCAGCCCCCCGGCGGAGAGGAGCCAGGCGAGCAGGGCAGTAGTGGTGGTCTTGCCGTGGGTGCCGGCCACTACTGCCGGGCGTTTTGTGTCCAGGAGGACCTCCTCGATCAAGCCGGGGAGGGAGGTATAGGGGATACTGTGTTCCAGGACGGCCTCAACTTCCGGATTCCCCCTGGATACGGCGTTGCCGATCACCACCAGGTCGGGAGGGGGTAAGAGGTGGGCGGCATCATACCCTTGATCGACGATGACCTTCCCCTCCCGCAGTAGTTGATCAGAGGGGGGATGGAGGGCGGCGTCCGAGCCCCTTACCTGATACCCCATTTCCTGCAGCAGGAGGGTGGCCTGGGCCATGGCGATCCCGCCGATGCCGATGAAGTAGCAGTATGCGCCTTTTTTCAACATGGTCTGGATTTCAACGCCGCCATTCAAATATTTCTCCCTCGCCCCACGTTAGTCCCCCTCCGTTTTAAAAATATAGAGGTTGGGATGCCGCGCGGTGGCAGGGGAGAGGGCGGGGGTGAGGGGTTCAACTAAAAAGCATTTAACATATTGTTTTTATCGTAACCCCTCATCCTCACCTTCTCCCCTTACTAAGGGGAGAAGGGATAAGTGGTGCTAAAATGTAATTATGACCACGCCTCCCACGGGAGAGGAAACAGTGGGAGACTTTTTCCCTGATTATTCGAAATAATCCGTTCAATCTTCTCTCAGGAAGCTTACCACCCCTTCGTTGATCTTGATGGGTACGCCGAGGGGGATGGTGAGGTTACGGGGTCCGTGGCCTGAGGGGAAGTTGAAGAGTACCGGTCCTTCACTATCCTTCAAGACATCGAGGATCACCTCCTGCAGGAGTCCCTGCTCCGTATCGCACCCGGGCATCTGGCCGAAGATGACCCCTTTGACACCTTGCAACTTCCCCGCGCCCTTCAGATGGGTGAGCATCCGATCGATCTTATAGGGAGGCTCATCTACGTCCTCCACAAAGAGGACCTTTTCCCCCAAGTCCGGCTCATAGGGGGTGGCGAGAGTCGTTATCAGGGAGGAGAGACATCCACCGATGATTTTCCCTTGGGCCTCTCCTTTGCGTAGTACTGAGCAGGTGATGGTATCAATCGGAGCAGGAGAGGTGAGGGCCTTCTTAAGCGCATGGGCCATCTCCTCATCCCCCTCCACAAATTGGCGGGTGGCCACATTGGGGCCGTGGAAGGGTATGAGAAGGCACTGTTGCAGCAGATAGATGAGCAGGACCGTGATATCGCTGCACCCCACCAAGGGCTTGGGGTGTGCCCTGATGAGATCGGGGTCCAGATAGGGGATGATCCGCTGGGCGCCGTAGCCGCCCCGTGCGCACAGGATGGCCTTGACCTCTGGGTCCAGAAACATCGCCATGAGCTCCCCGGCCCGCTCCTGATCCTCCCCCGCCAGGTAGAGGTGCCTTCTTTTCAGGAGTGAGGGGGCATAGGTAACCTCAAATCCCATCCCCTTCAGCCGCTCGGCACCCTGCTCAAGGTATCCCTCATTCGCCTTGGGAATATAGCTGGCCGGCGCCACGATTGCGACGCTATCACCAGGCGAGAGGAGTGAGGGCATTGTGGGTTGACGATGGCGCTTCATATCCCCTTGATCTCCTCAAAGACGACCCTCTTTAATTTTTTATACGGATCGAAGCACCCATCCCCCAAGAGGGTTCGCAGGTTTCTCAGGGCACGGGGGATGTATGATCGAAAAAACCCCAATCCTCTGGCCTTGATCAAAAAGGCGAAGGCCCCCAACACCTGCATGGCGCGATGGATGGCCACAAAGGGATAGAACTCCCGAAATTCTTGAGGATCGAGGGGAATCCGCTCCTGGATATGCAGCAGGTAGTAGGCGAGGAGTTCGTCCTGCATTCCTTCATCCAGCTCCACATAGGGATCGAGCACGAGGGAGGCCAGGTCGTACTGGAGGGGTCCCAGCCTGCCCCCTTGGAAGTCGACAAAACCTAAAACGTTATCCCTCACCATGATGTTGCGGGACTGGAAGTCCCGGTAGAGGAAATAGTCCTGTGGGGCCTCGCTGGCCCGCAGGGCCAGGTCCGCCAGCTCTTCCCTGAGCCCTTCATCGGGGATGTCGAGGCCGAGGTAGTCCACGAGGAAGGCGAAGTGAAAATATCCTGACTCCCAAGCCAGCATGAATCCCTGATCATACGGCACATTGTGGGTGCGGGCAAGGTCGAATCCCTTGCGGCCTTCCACCTGGATGCGGATGAGGATGTCGATGACCCTGTGGTAGGTCTCAATGAGCTGCCTTCGGTTCTCCTTTATGCCCATGACCTCGGTCTGGAGATGGCAATCTCCCAGGTCCTCCATGATGAACCAGCCCCGTGCCATGTCGTAATGATAGATCTCCGGCACGGCGATGCCCTTTCTCCTCAGGTGTTGGGCGATGTAGAGAAAAGAATCGGTCTCCGTTACCCCACGCCGATCCGTGGGAGGGCGTTCATGGGCCATAACCACTACACTCTTCCCGTGCCCCGCAATCCGATAAAAGCGCCGCGCTGAACCCTCTCCGGCGATCTCCTCCCATGAGAGATGATCTTCCCGGAGATATCCTCGGGCAAAGTGGATCAGGTCCTCTGCGGGGGAGGCTTTCCCCGCTGATCTCTTTGTTGCAGGCATCGTCACCCCGGAACCAAGACCTCTTCTCGATGCACTCCCCTTACCTGCGTTCCGTCGCCCACGATGCACCCCTCGATAACGCTCCCTCCTTCAATCCATACATCGTCCCAGATGATGGAGTCCTTGATGATGGAACCGGACCCGATGTGTGTTCCCTTCCCCACGCAGACGAACCCCTCCATCCGAACTGCCTCCTCCACATGGGCCTCGGGGTGTACCACCGGTTCCCCTTGCTCTCCTATGAGGTCCCGGTGCAGGGCCCTGTATGTCTCCACCGTCCCGATATCCTGCCAGTACCCTTCCTCAATGTGATATCCCCTAATGGCCTCCCCTCGGGCGGCAAGCTCCATATAGAGTTCCATAATACCAAAAAATTCGGTAGAGGGCATGGAGTTCAGGAGCTCGGTCGAAATGATGTGGATGCCGGTAAAGGTCAGAGTCCGTGATGGAGCGGGGGTTTTTTGTATCGACTGTCCCCTGACGCTGACGATGTGGCCCTCATGATCGATCCCCACCTGGTTGAATGCGGGATGGTCGCAGAGGAGCAGGGTGGCGAGGTTTTTCGTCTCTTGGTGATAGTGTATGGCATTGCTCAGGTCAAAGGTATGGTAGATGTCGGCGTTGATCACCATAAAAAAGGGGGCATCGTGGAGGAAATCAGCGCAGTTCTTGATCCCGCCGCCGGTGCCCAAGATCTGGGGCTCAACCCTCACCTCTACCTCCGCATCCCATTGTTCTCCTGCCACGAATTGCTCCACCTGTTCTGCCAGGTGGTGGGCGTTGATGATGATCCCCGTCGTTCCCATTCCCCCTACCTGCTCAATGGTGATACCGAGGAGAGCCCGATTGAGCACGGGGAAGAGGGGCTTGGGCCTGATCGTTGTCAGGGGCTCCAGTCTGGTCCCGAGACCGGCTGCCAAGATCATGGCCTTCATCGCTTCACATCCTCAAAGGAAAGGGGAGAACATCAGAACGATACCCCTGTTGGCGCCTCAGCCTATTCCGGGGCCTCAAGGAGGGGTATTTTGGTGAAGCCGAAGACACCTGCCGTGATATTGGCGGGGAATCCTTGGAGAGAGGAGTTATATTCCCTGACCGCGTCGTTGTACTCTGCGCGACCCTCGGCAATACGGTTCTCGGTGTCGGTCAGCTTTTCCTGGAGAAGGATGAATGTTTGGTCGGTCTTGAGGTCGGGATACCGTTGTGCCACCGCCGACAATCGGTCGAGGGCGGCGGTCAGCTCATTGTTCGCCGTGATCTTCGCAGGGAGGGACATCCTCGTTGCGAGATTGAGCTGCGACTGGGTAAGCGCCCCAAAGACCTCCTGTTCGTGCGGGGCGTATGACTTGACCGTCTCCACGAGGTTGGGGATGAGGTCCGCCCGTCGCTGGAATGTCTCGTCTACGTGGGACCAGGCCGCTGTGACCTCCTCGTGCAGGGCGCTTAAGCGGCTTCGGGTCTTCTGAACCGCGGGATACAACAGGAGGATTAAGACACCCACTATCACCACAATGGTCAAACAACCCTTCTTCCCCCCTGCCATCGCATCCTCCTTTCCTTCGCCGTACCCCGTGACCTCTATGGAGGTTCCTCAAAGGTACGAAGGTAAAAACTCAGAACTTGACCTTGGGCGGCGCCTTGGCCTCCTCCGGGGCCTCAAAGAGGGTGGCCTTGGTGAAGCCGAACATATTTGCAAAGATGAGCGTAGGAAACCGCCTGATATAGACATTATATTCCCTGACCGCCTCGTTGTACCTCATACGCTCCACGGCAATACGGTTCTCGGTGCCGGCCAACTCATCCTGGAGGCGGATGAAGTTCTGATTGGCCTTGAGGTCGGGATAGCGCTCCACTACCAGCAACAAACGGCTCAGGGCCGCAGTCAATTCTGTGTTGGCCCCTATCTGTTGTGATGGGGTTGTCGATCCGGCTACCTTGGCCCGCGCATTGGTGACCGCCTCAAGGGTTTCCCGCTCGTGCCGGGCGTACCCCTTGACCGTCTCCACATAGTTGGGGATGAGGTCCATCCGTCGCTGGAGCTGGTTTTCAACCTGGGCCCAGGCCGTCTTGACCCCCTCATCCAAGGTCACCATCTGATTGTAGGTCCCCTTGATAGAAGAGTAGAAGATTAGGCCCACAACCACGACTATGGCTAAGATAATCAGAAATATCTTTGTACTTTTTTCCATCTCATCCTCCTTTCTTGAGGATCATAGCTTATCCACCCAAAAGGCGAGGCGCCTCACTTCTTCGAGGTAACGCTCCATCATGTCCTTCATCTTCTTCCTGCGGAACGTGGCCTTCCCTTCCTTGACCTCCAATATGTGCATGAAGGGGGCCGCCGTCAATCCCGTCTCCGCCGCCATCGCCCGGATGAGCCCACCCCTCTGAAGGGGGATCTCTTTGCCTCGCAGATAGAGGATCCCCTTGAAGATGGAGAGAAAGGCGGTGAGGGATTGGGAGGCGACAATCACGAGATTTCTCTTCCACCCCCTGCTGGCGAGGTAGGCCTCCCGCAGCAGGAGGAGCTTGCCCTTTACCTCCCGCTCCAATTGGAGGCGCAGCTGTCGCTTGCGGATGGTGACCTTCTTCAAAGGATCCACTCCCCATACCACGCGACGGTCCTGTTTGATGTTCAAAAACTCCAGGGGGAAGGTGTCCAGCGAGGTAGCGAGGTACTCTCGGCTCATAAAGAGGGGGGTAGCAACCCGGCGTTTATGCCATTTGGCCACCACTTTGAAGGCCCTGTCAAGCCTCTTGATTCCCTCTTCAGTGAGGACAATGAGGAAATTGAGGTCCGATCTTTTCGGGATGTATTCCCCCCGGGCCCCACTCCCGTACAGGCAAATGGAAATCAGGTCTGCTCCGTAGATCCGCTGATAGTCGTTGGTGAATTCAGAGCATATTGCTTCCGGGTTCTGAGGCACTTTTGACAATTTTTTCCTGAACTCTGAAATCTTTCTCGAAATCTTCTCTGTCGTCTTAGAAGGTGATCCTGTCATTATTAGCTTCCTCTCAAAAACCCCTGCTGGCTCCGCCACCCCCGCTCATTCCGCCGCCAAAGCCCCCGAACCCACCGCCGAAACCACTGCCTCCACCGAAACCGCCTCCCATCCCGCGGCCCCCTCCCATGAAGAGAAAGGGGAGGAAGAAAAAGGGAAAGAGCCCCCGCCCGCGCCCTCGACCCAAGAGGCCGAAGATGATAAAGAGGATAATAAGGAGGGGAAAGAGGGGAAAACCCCGGTTCGCCTCGGGCCGTGCCGCGTGCGGGTTGCCGTAGCGGTTCAGATCGAGCTTGACCCCGGCATCCTCGGCCACTACCCGGGCCACGGCCGCCAGCCCACTGAGCAGGCCCTCACCGTATCTATCACGACGAAGAGAGGGAACGGTGTATTGGTCCAAGATCCCCCCCATCTTGGCATCAGGGAGGATCCCCTCCACACCATATCCGGTTTCGAACGTCACTTGCCGCTCCTTCAGGGCGACGAGGATCAAGATCCCTTTATCCTCCCCTTCTTTGCCGATCCCCCATGCCTTATAGAGCTTGTTGGCGAAAATTCGGGGGGCCTCTCCTCCCAGATCCCGAAAGGTGGCCACTACCACGGCGGTCTTGGTCTGATCCCACAGGGCGTGGGCCAACTGGTTCATCTGGGCCTCGTATTCCGGTGCAATCACCTCTGCGTAGTCGTTGACGGGGACATTCGTCTGGGGAAATTTCAGGGCCTGGGCCTGAAGAGCTGTGCAGGAGAGTAAAAAGATGAGCCCCGCAAGGGGCACGAGCTTTTTATAGCGTATATGTCCGTTTTCGATATGGAGCATGCTTCAATCAGGGCGCAAAAGGTTTTTCCTTTATAACATCTTTGCCCTGCCGTTGCAAGGGGCGTTATCCGTCGCTGTGGACCATTGTCTTGAGGGCCTGGAGGTCTTCCCAATCCAACCCCTCCCAGCGACAGGGGAGGATGGTGTTGTTGTGGAAGAGGGGTTCCCCCGGCAGATCAAAGGGGGAGGCCCGTACCGCCTCCTCCCACAGGGGGGTGCCGGGGATGGGCGAGTACTCCGCCAGATAGGGCCGGGCCCCGCATTCTTTGACAAAACGGATGGTTTCCTCCACCTCCGCCCGCTCCTGGCCTGGAAGGCCGGCCAAGATATAAGTCCCGATCTCCTGGGGGGCATAACCTGCTCGGTGGAGGTTCTGCACTGCCGTTTTGAAATCATCGTTGCTCACCTTGCCTCCAGTAGCCAACTGGCGCTCGGAAGAGGCGGTCTCCAGGCCCAGGCGGATGGTGGCAAAACCCGCCCGGCGCATCAGGTGCGCCACCTCCTCGGTGATACCCCGGCAGTGGAGCCCATTGGGGGTGTGGAATCGGATCTTGCTTCGCCGTTTTTCTATCCCCTGCAACAGGGCGATGGCAAACTCACGATCGACCAAAAGGGCGTCATCGTAAAAGGCGAACTCCTCCACGCCACGGTCCGCCCATCTGGCAATCTCATTGACCACGTGGGCGGGGTCACGCGTGATAAATCGGGGATTAAGAAGGGGGGAGGCACAATAGGGGCAGTGAAAGGGGCACCCCCGCGAGGTGAGGACACAGCAATAATCGAGATGGGGATAGAGACTAAAGGCCGGAGGGGGGAGGCTGTCGAGATTGTTCAGATCAGGGATGAAGGAAGGAGAAACACCGGTCAACCCCTCCAAGAGCTCCAGGACCTGGATCTCCCCCCACCCCTTGATGATAAAGTCCGCCCCAGCATATTCCTCGGCATGTTCCGCACAGAGGGTGGCGTAGATCCCCCCCAAGATCACTGGCACGGCAGGGAAGGCCCCCTTGACGATATCGATGGCCTCGTGGACCCCCTGATACCAGTAGGTCATCCCCGAGGTGACCAGGACGGCCCGAGGTTTTGGAAGGGATTGCAGGGCCTCTCTGAAGGCCTGGGGGGGGAGGCCGAAGCGGTGGAACCGGCGGGGGATTCCGCGCAGTGGGGAGGGCCTTTCCACCTCCGCTTGGTAGAAGTGTCCCCGGTGATCCGGTCTCCGCCGGGGTCCTTTGACCCTGAGAGGCTTCAGGGCTGGGTGGTGGACATCCAGGCAGTCGATATAGTGGATGGACCAGCCGTTTTTCTTCAGGAGGGAGGCGAGGAAAAGGAGTCCCAGGGGCTTGGCCCAGAGGTCATAGGCGGCGAAGTCATACACCCATGGGTTGATCAACAGGAGATCTTTTTCTTTCTTTCTCATCTTTTTTCTCATCGGGCCGCGTCATAGGGGCCTTCTTTTTTATAGCACGTCTCTATGCGTTAGGCCAGCAGGTGCATAGCCGAGAATGTTCTTTTCTTGACAAAAGAAAAACGGGGAGGCTATAGTACCTCGTCACCGAAGGGGATATATCATCATGATGTCAAAGAAGTGGCGGCGCAGGTGGGAGGCCGTCGGTGAGAAGCTCTCTTTTATATTCATTCCACCTCTCCTTGTTTTTATCTACCTCATGCCCTTGTCATGGGTCTATCTCTTGGGCAGGGGTATGGCGCGCATCGCTGAGATCTTCCCGGGAAGACGCACAAAAATCGCCCTGGCCAACCTGCGATTGGTGTTCGGCAAAACGAAGGGTGCAGAAGAGATCGAGGCCATCTATACACAGTGCCTCACCAGGACGGTCACCAGTTTCTGGGAGGCAACGAAGTTTTACGTGCTGCCTTCATTGCTGGCTGAGGGACACATCGAGATCGTGGGGAAGCAATACCTCGATGATGCCCTGCACATGCGTCGCGGTGTCATCATCGCCGGCCTCCACCTGGGCAACTTCCCCGTCTTCCCCCTCACATTGGCCATAGAAGGCTACCCCATTGCAGTCATCCTCAAGAAGCCGAGGAACAGGTACATTGCAGGAGTCCTCACCCACATGATGGATAAAAGAGGGGTTGGAGTCATCGAGGGGGGGAAACGAAGGATGGCGACACAACAGTCCCTGAAACAGCTGCGCGCAGGGGGGATTGTCTATGTCGTGATGGATCAAAACCCCCCCTATACCGACATCATGGTCGACTTCTTCGGATACCCCGTCCCCTCCTTCAAGGGGTCGGTGGTCTTGGCCATGCGGACCGGGGCTGTCATTCTCCCCGGTTTTACCGTATACAGTCGTGGTTGGAGGCAGCAACTCTTTATTGACAAACCCTTCGTTTTGGAAAGCACGGGTGATCAGGAGCGGGATGTCTCCCGCAACCTCGCCCGTCTCATGAAACTTTTCGAGGGATATATCGAGCACTACCCTGAACAGTGGTGGTGGTGGCACCGGAGGTGGAAGCGGCACATTGACTATAAAAATCTCTGAATCAGAAGCCGCTCAACTCCATAAAGAGAAAGCTGTCCATGATCTCGTCTCGGAAGAGTTCCATCACCCGATTTCTCACCTCGAAGAACTGATCGCTCTCGGTCACCTTATAATCCCGCGGGCGGGGCAGATTGGTCTCGATTACCTCCACTACCCGGGCGGGCCGCTTGCTGAAGACCACCACCTTGTCGGCGAGGTAGACCGCCTCATGGATGTTGTGCGATATAAAAAGGACGGTCACCCCCGTCTTTTCCCAGACCTCCATGATCTTGTCATGCATGTAGAGGGTCGTTTGGAAGTCGAGGGAACTGAAGGGTTCGTCCAAGAGGAGGATATCCGGTTCATAGAGCAGGGCCCTGAGGATACCGAGCATCTGCTGCTGTCCACCGGAGAGTTCATAGGGATAGGCGTCCTCACGCACGCTCATATCGAGCCGCCAGAGGAACTCTTCCACCTTCTTTCTCCGCTGCCGCCGCGGGACCCCGTCGAGCTCCATGGCGACCATGAGGTTGCCGAGGCAGGTGCGCCAGGGGTAGAGGGATTCTCGGTAATTCTGGAAGACGTATCCGATCTTGGCCTCTTTGACCGTCTTCCCGCCGATGAGGATTTTTCCATAGTCCATCTCCTCAAGGTCGGACAGCATGCGGAAGAAGGTGCTCTTGCCACAGCCGTTGGGTCCCACGATGGTGACGAACTCTCCCTTCTTGGCGGTGAAGGAGATATTGTCGAGCACCCTGAGGCCCCCGCTCCCCAGACGGGGGTCGGGGGCCGTGTCATAGTGCTTGCTCACGCCGCGCACGTAGAGATATGGTCTCTCCTGAGCCATGCTATTCTTCGTAATAGAGCTGGGTAGTGTCCAACTGTTTCTGATAGGCCCCTTCTTTGTAGAGGAGATCGAAGTAGAGTTGAGGGGCCTGCTTATCCAGATTCTTTATCGTGATCCACTTCTCAAAAGGGATCCGGGCGGCCACGGGGAGCGGAAGCGGGGTGTATTTTGGCAGGTACCCCCTGGCCTCCTCCTCATTGGTCTTGATGTAGTCCACTCCCTTTTCGATGGCGGCCTTGACCTTCTTGGCTACCTCGGGTCTTTCCCGCAGTAACTTTACCGAGAAGGAGAAGCCCCCCCCGACGATACCTTTTTTTAATCCGAGCAACGTGCAGGGGCTTTTCATGAGATACCTGCCGACGCCTTGATAAACGGCTATCATCCCGAAGGGCTCGGGGGAGAAGTAGGCGTCGATCTGGCCCGCTGCCAGGGCCGCGATCAGGTTGGGAGGGGGAATCTCGGCAAAGGTAACCTTTTCAGGGTCCATCTGCGTGCGGATAATTGCCCTCGCCAATTCCATGGAGGTGGGTCCTGGAAAGTGTCCCACCTTTTTCCCTTGCAAGTCCTTCAGGTCCTTCAGAGGTGAGTCCTGCTTGACCACCACCACCATGGTGTTGTCCACATTGGAATCAGCCGCATAGACCAAGAAGATCTTGAATCGATCCGGTGCCATCTGGGTGGCAAACCAGTGGCCGGTGATGGCGCTCATGCAGTTGGCGTCGATCCTACCAGACACCAGGGCGTCGATAATTGCCGTTCCCGACTGGAAGGGGACCAGCTCAACATCCAATCCCTCCTCGGTGAAGAAGCCCTTTTCCATGGCTACGTAGGTGGGGAGGCTGGGGACCACAGCAAGGTGTCCTATGGTTACCTTCTCTGCACCGAACGCGCTCCCCGCTGTCATCAGAAGAAAGAGCACTACTACCGTCGCAATTAGTTGTTTCATCGAACATCAACCTCCTTTTTTATTTTCTCCTTCCCACCATGGTATACTCTTAATCCTCGTAGTACAGCTTGGTGGTATCAAGCTTCTGTTTATAGGCCCCTTCTTTGTACAGGACATCGAAGTAATCCTGCCCCGCCTGCTTATCGAGCTCCTCGATCTTCATAAATTCATCTATGGGGCAGGTCATGGCCATCTGCTCGGGGAGACCGGTGTACTCCATCAGATACGGCCGGGCCTCCTGTTCATGGCCCCTGAAGTAATCAACGGCCTTGTCCATAGCGGCCTTGACCTTCTTGGCATCCTCAGGCCGCTCTTCCAAGAACTTCGCAGAGAACGAAAAGGCCATCCCCGGGAATCCCCGTTTCAGATTCAAAAGGCTCAAAGGGCCTTTCATGAGATATCTTCCGATCCCTTTGGAGACGGCCATCATGCCGGAAGGCTCGGGGGTAAAGAAGGCGTCGATCTGACCCGCTGCCAGGGCAGGGACCATATTAGGCGGCGGGACTGCGGTGAAGATAACCCCCTCCGGATCTGTCTGCGTGCGGATGACCGCCCTGGCCAATTCCATGGAGGTGGGTCCTGGATAATGCCCCACCTTTTTCCCTTTCAGGTCTTTGAGGTCTTTGATAGGGGAATCTTTCTTGACGACGACCACAAAGCTCCTGTCTTTCTTGCCTGGTCTGACCCCCAAGGTAAGAAAGATCTTGAACCGATCCGGCGCAACCTGGGCGGCGAACCAGTGGCCGGTCATAGAACTGCCGCAGTTGGCGTCGAGCCTGCCGGCCACCAGGGCGTCAATGATCGCCGACCCCGAATTGAAGGGGATCAGTTCCACCTCCAGGCCCTCCTCGGCGAAGAACCCCTTCTCCTGGGCCACAAAGGTCGGGATGCTCATCACGATGCGCAGGTAACCGATCTTCACCTTCTTTGCACCTAGCGCACTACCCGCCGTCATCACCAGTAAAAACATGAAAATAATGGCGATCAATTTTTTCATGGCATCCTCCTCTTTGTTTTAGTTGTTATCATTATTACGCACGGTTTTTGTTTTCTTACTCCTCATAGTATAATTTTGTGGTATCAAGCCTCTTTTTATAGGCCCCCTCTTTGTACAGGACATCGAAGTAGTCTTGCCCCGCCCGCTTATCGAATTTCTCGAGTTTGGTAAACTCATCAAAGGAGATGGACATGGCTATGGATTCTGGAAGGCCGGTGTATTTCACCAGATAGGGCCGGACCTCCTGTTCATGGCCCCTGATGTAATCAACGGCCTTGTACATGGCGGTCTTGACCTTCTTGGCATCCTCGGGCCGCTCTTCCAAGAACTTCGCAGAGAACGAAAAGGACAACCCCGGAATTCCCCGTTTCAAATTCAAGCGGGTCAGGGGGCTTTTTATGAGGTATCTGCCCACCCCTTTGGAGACGGCCATTATGCCGGAAGGCTCAGGGGCAAAGAAGGCATCGAGCTGACCCGCTGCCAGGGCTGAGACTATATTAGACGGGGGGGCTGCGGTGAAGATAACCTCTTCCGGGTCTATTTGGGTGCGGATCACTGCCCTGGCCAATTCCACGGAGGCTGGGCCTGGATAATGCCCCACCTTTTTCCCTTTCAGGTCTTTGAGGTCTTTGATAGGGGAGTCCTTTTTGACTACCACCGAAAAGGCGTTGTTCTCCTTGTTGGCTTTGCTCCCATTTATAAGAAAGATCTTGAATCGATCCGGCGCAGCCTGGGCGACGAACCAATGACCGGTCGTAGCACTGCCGCAATTGGCGTCGATCCTGCCGGCCACCAGGGCGTCAATGATCGCTGACCCCGAATTGAAGGGGATCAGTTCCACCTCCAGGCCCTCCTCGGCGAAGAATCCCTTCTCCTGGGCCACATAGGTAGGAAAGCTCACGACGATGCGCAGATAGCCGATCTTCACCACATCGTGAGCCGCAAAGGCCCCTGCCGCCGATCCGAGCAGAAAGATCACCATACATACTGTTGCCAATAACTTTTTCATGCCTTTCCCTCCTTGCACCGATTTAGTATGTTATTTTAAGATTGCAGAGCAATCCTTCACCACCCCATGCTTGTAGTCCTAACCATGTTTCCCCGTCCAGTGGATCACCTTGTCCTCCAACTTGACGAATCCCTGATTGATGAAGTACCCGATGAGGCCGGCCAGGACGATAAAGGCGTACATATCGGGTATTTGGTAGGTCATGTGGGCATTGTAGATCAAATACCCCAATCCCCTCGTGGTCCCGATGAACATCTCCAGGACCACGACGATAATGAGGCTCAGCGAGAGGGCGAGCCGCAGCCCGGCCGCTATCTGGGGGAGGGCCTCGGGCAGGACGACCTTGGTCATGATATAGGCCTCCGATGCCTTCATGGTCTCGGCCACCATCTTGCGGGTGCGGCTGCCCCCATGGACCCCATAGGTGGTATTGACCAGGATGAGTAAGGCGCAGCCGAAGACCACCAAGGCGATCTTTGACCCATCCCCCAGGCCGAAGGCGAGCATGAAGAGGGGGAACATGGCGGTGGCGGGGAAGGAGCGGAAGAAGTCGATGATGAACTCCACCGAGTCATAGACCTTTTCCCAGTAGCCGAGGATGATGCCGAGGGGTACCCCAATGCCGGCCGCTATGGTATACCCCGCCATCATGCGGTAAAAGGTCTTCCCGATATGTTCATACGTCACTGCCTTTGAGAGTAGTATCCCCATTTGTTTTCCTACGATCACCGGAGAGGGAAGAAAGAAAGGATCCACCAGCTTGGTAATTGTAACCAGAAACCAGACGGCGATGAGGGCCACGGGGCCGATCCACTTTTTGTGTTCTCCTAGAAAATCCCAGTATTTTTTCAGCCCCATCTCGACGGCCTTCAGCTCCCGCTTGGCCACCTTCCCGGTGCGGGATCGCGGGAGGCTGTCCCGGAATTCGATGTCCTTGGGGAGCTTAAAGTTGGCGATCCGCCCCCTACAAAATTTCATAAGTTCCCGCTTGGAGATCTCCTCCCCTACCTTGGGGACGACCACCGCCTTCAAGGCCTGTCCCCTCTCTCTATCCGGCATCCCCACCACCGCCGCCTCAGCGACCTTTTCGTGGGCGATGAGTATATTTTCCAACTCCGAGGGGTAGACATTCATTCCCCCGGTGATGATCATGTCATCGGCCCGGCCCAGGATATAGAGATAGCCGTCTTCGTCGAACCTCCCCAGATCGCCGGTGTAAAACCACCCGTCCTTGATTTTTTGCGCGGTGGCCTTGGGATTTTTAAAGTATCCCTTCATGATCTGGGGGCCGCGGGCAATTATCTCCCCTACCTGTCCGGTGGGGAGTTCTCCGCCGTCTTTATCCACGATCTTGATCTCGGCCCGAGGGCATACACGACCGGCGCTGGCCATCTTGCGAGGGGCGTCATCTTCGTGGGTCAGGGTAAGAAGGGGTGAGGTCTCGGTTGCCCCGTACCCCTGACGGGCCATACAATGGGGGTACTCCTCGACCCACTCCTCCATGAGTTCTTCAGGGACCACCGTTCCCATCATGGCGATGAAGCGCAAGCTGCTCAGATCGTAGCGGTCACGGCTGGGGAGGTTGAGGATCATTTTGAAAATAGGGGGAACGGCGTGGAAGTTGTTAATTTTGTTCCGCTGTATTGTCTCGAGGATCTTTTTGGGCCTGATCTCGTCGATAATGACGAGGGTGTGCCCCACGTCAACGAGGAGGTTCAAGACGATCGGCCCTGAGATATGGGACATGGGAAGCACAGCCGCCTGGACGTCCTGATCGCTCACGGACTGCATGGCCTTCATGGATTCGGGGAAATACGTGTGGTGATCGTACGTCAAGATCACCCCTTTCGGTTTTCCCGTTGTACCGGAGGTATAGAGGTAAAGTGACTCATCCTCCTCGCTGATGGAGACGCTCGGCTCCTGGGCGTCTCCCTTCTCTACGATTCTCTCATACTGATACAGGCCGTCCTGGGTCCCTGTTTCATCGCCCAGAAGGACAACGTATCTCAGGCATCTCTTTTCTCGCAGCATCCTCTCGGCGAAGGTCTTCTGCTTCGAATGGGTGATCAGAATCTTTGCCCCCGTCTCGTCGAAAAGGGGGGCCATCTCAGGGGGGCTGAGGCGGAAGTCGAGGATCACCGCGATGACCCCGATCTTCATCAGGGCAAAATAGACCACCGCAAATTCGGTGCAGTTGGGGAGCAGCATCACCGCCCGGTCCCCCTTTTTGATCCCGTGGGCAAGCAGCCAATTGGCAAGCATGTTGGCCTGGCAGTTGAGTTCGGCGAATGTCAACTGCACCTCGTTGCAGACGACAGCCACTTTATCAGGCCGCTCGTGGGCCTGCCGCTGCAGATATTCACCGACGATCATGGTCTTCTTTCACCTCAGGCGACGCATTCGCTTCATCCAGGTTCCCCTGGGAGAAGGTCTCGATTAAGTCCTTGACGAACTCCATTTCAGCTTCAGCCACCCGGATATTGTGAGCGGTGATGATATACTCCTTCCTCCTGCCTGCATTGGGTTTCAACCCCCTTTTTTGACGCTCAAGCAAAAACTTTATCTTGCGCAGTTCCCTCTGCCGCCCTCGTAAGGTCTTTATCACATCTTGGGGATCGAGAATATTGAAAAAATAGAGAGAAATATCGAGGTTCAAAGAAGGGCGATGCAGATAGGTGATGTTCTCGAGGAGAAGCCCCTTAATTGCCTCCCGGCCTTGTGCAGTGAGATTGTATACATACTTCTTTGGTCTTTTGCCAGAAACAGCACTCAGTTTAGTGACCAGCCCCTCCCGTTCCAACTTCTTCAGCGTATAGTACAGGGGGGCAGAGGAGATCTCGATGAAGGGACTTAATTCTCCCTCAAGGGTCTGTTTCAGTTCATACCCATGACTCGGCCCTTGCATCAAGAGCCCCATAATCACCAAACGCAACTCCACGTGTTATCACCGTTTTAATAGTTAAAGTTCATTATTTAAACATAAAATTAAAAAAAGTCAAAGGGAAAATTTGACTGGAGTGGGAAAGGGGAAATACAAGGTATCCCCCTGGTGGTGTTGAAGGTGTATGGGGTTAGGGGGGAGAGGAGGGTGGCGGAGAAAAGGGGTAACTTTGTTGATAGCCCCTCTCGAAGAGAGGGGTGCAATAACGGCTATATCTCCTGGTTGAGCGTAAACCCCTTCTCGGTAAAGAGTCTCGCGCAGACATCGACAACATCAGGGTCATAGTGGGTGCCCCTGTTCTTTTTGATCTCCTCTAACGCAACCTCAATGCCGTGGGCAGGTCGGTAGGGTCGGTGAGAGACCATGGCCTCTACCACGTCGGCCACCGCCAAGATCCGCGCTTCCAACATGATCTCTTCCCCCTTAAGCCCCTGGGGATATCCTGAGCCATCCAGACGCTCGTGGTGTTGCAGCACGATCTGGGCAACGGGCCAGGGAAATTCTATCCCTTTCAGTACCTTGTAGCCTGCCTGGGGATGAGTTTTGATGATATTGAGCTCGGTCTCGTTGATCCGACCGGACTTGTTGAGGATCTCAATAGGTACGTTGATCTTGCCGATATCATGGACCAGCCCGGCCATGCGGAGCCCATCAAACTGCTCCTCCGTCAAACCCATTTCCTCAGCCATGGCACAGGCGAGAATGGTCGCCCGCCGTTGATGACCTGCGGTATAAGGATCCCTCATTTCAACGGTTGATGCAAGGGTGTTGACCGTCACAATCAAGGATTCCCGTAACTTATGGTAACTTCTTTGCAGTTCTTCTTCCGCCTGCTTGCGCTCGGTGATATCCATTCCGATAGCGAGCAGACCGATGACTTTACCGTGCTCGTCCTTAAGTGTTTTGTCATACCATTCGATATCACGTTGTTGATTTCCCTTGGTCACAATAGCGTTGACATTGGCTTGAGTCTGAATATCGGTTACTGCCCGCAAAAACAACTCACGAATGCGCTTGCGTTCACGCCTTGGCAGAAAAGTGGTAAACCAGTCCTTGCCTTGTACTTCCTGGAGGCGGTAGCCTGAAATCTCCTCCAAATATGGATTAAAGCGAATGATCCGGCCCTTTGTGTCGAGCACCAGCACAATTGCTTGTGCTGTATCAACCAGACTCTCGGCAAAGTCTCGCTCTCGCCTGAGAGCTATCTGCGCCTCCTTGCGCTCGGTGATGTCAATCCCAGTACAAACAGCACAGGTGGTATTTTCAAGTTTTGTGCCTAGTCCTGTGATGTGAAAGGGAGTTTTCTTTCCTGGTTTCGATAGTACGTTTATTTCTACTGAAGACTGGCCTTTGGTGAAGACTTCCTGCATTGCCTCGGCAGCAGTCTTTTGATCCTCTTTTACAACGAAATCAAGAACATTCATTTTTGATATCTCTTTTGCAGAATATCCAGTGACTTTCTCTGCATTCCTATTCCATTGTATAATATTTCCCTTATCGTCAAAGACAAAAAGGAGGCCTGGTGAACTGTTCATTACAGCGGCGGAAAAATTTTTTTCTCTTAATAAAGCTTCCTCTGCCTCCTTGCGTTCGGTGATGTCGCGCGCCACGCGCAGGATGGCTTTTGCCTTGCCGAACTTGATAGGGCGATCGTTGACTTCGACCATGATCTGCCATCCGCTGCGCGACACGTAGGTCGTCTCGAACCTGCACCAGCCGACCTTAAGGGTTTCCCTGATGTGATCGGCAATTGAGGCACGGTTCTCGGGGGTCACGATTTCGCGCAGATTCTTGCCCACCAGGTCTTTCGCAGACCATTCGAGTCGTTCTGCGCCGATTTCATTGATGTGGAGGATGGTGCCTTCATCATCGTGGACCAGGATGCTATCGGGAATCGCCTCGAAGAGCTTCCGGACCTGAGTTTCAGATTCCCGCAGCAACTCCTCCATTCGCTTGCGCTCGATGGCATAGCGGATGGTGCGCACCAACGCATGACTATCCACATGCCCTTTCACCAGATAGTCCTGCGCCCCTTCCTGAACGGTCTTAATGGCCAGTTGTTCATCGGCGAGACCGCTCAACACAATAATCGGCACCCGTGGGGCCTGTGCGTATGTCTTGGTAAAGGTATCAAACCCCTGGCTGTCGGGCAAGCCGAGATCCAGTAAAACTAACCCGATATCATTGTTGACCAAGTGCTTCAGCCCCGCCGAGAGCCGATCAACGCACTCCAATTTAAAACGTGCATCCCCTCCTTCGGCCAACATCTCTCGGATCAGCCGGGCATCGCCGGTGTTGTCCTCGATCAGCAGGACTGTGGCAGGTCTATCGCTCATATCCCTTATTTCTCTGGTAGTGTCGCGGCCGTCAGCCAAAAGTCGTCGATGGCCTTTATGACAACAATGAGTCCATTCAGATCGGCCGGTTTGCCGATATAGCAGTTTGCTTGCAGATCGTAGGCGCGCCGGATGTCCCCTTGTGACTTAGAAACACTAAAAATTATTACCGGGATGTTTTTTAAACCGGCATCGGCCTTGATCTCTGCCAGCACCTCAAAACCGTTCTTCTTCGGCATGGTCAAATCGAGCATGATGAGGTTCGGGCGCGCCGCATCGGCATACTTCCCCTCCCGGCGCAAAAAGGCCATGGCCTCCACGCCGTCCCCCACCACATGCAGGTTGGCGCGCACCTTGGCGTCCCGGATGGCCTCATGCGCCAGGCGCACATCGCCGGGGGTGTCCTCCACCAACAAGATGTCTTTTGACCTCATTTTTTCATCCCCGTATTTCATCTATCGTGACTCGCTAACCTCTTAAGCTTTTTATTAAATTCATAAGCATTCTGCTTTCGTGGTCTGAATAGTCTTCTAGTCCAGAAAAATCTTCGCTCGATACATAGTTCCGACGTTGTGCAATAATCCATTGTGTCTCCAATTCGACGCATGAACCTAATGCTATGCAACAAAACTGCTGATGTTCCTTTGTATGTTGTCGTACAAACCCCTCCGCACTATTAGACGTAATCGAAAGGTAGCTAATCCATATCTCTCTTCTTTTGGAAATTTGCCTGTCATTTTGTATACCCCATCGGCAATTTCAATCCCTTTCTTCCAAACATCTAATTCCTTATAGCTTTTGATCTTCATATCACGATCCCCGAATCATGATCTCCGATTCACGAACCACGAAACCCGATCCACGCGATTTTGCTCACCTCTTTTCATTTCGGCGGTAGTTTCACGATGGTCAGCCAGAACTCCTCGATGCTCCTCACCACCTTCATAAATTGTTCAAAGTCGATCGGTTTGGTAATGTAGCAGTTTGCGTGCAGCTTGTACGTCTTGAGGATATCTTCCTCATCCTTGGAAACCGTCAGGATCACCACCGGGATGAGTTTGAGGTGCTCATCGGCCTTGATCTCTGCCAGCACCTCCCGACCGTCTTTCTTCGGCAGGTTCAGGTCGAGCAGGATGAGGTCCGGGCGCGTCGCATCGGCGTACTTCCCCTCCCGGCGCAAAAACGCCATGGCCTCCGCCCCATCCCCGACCGTATACAGGACGTTGTGCACCTTGGCATCCTTGAAGGCCTCCTGCGCAAGCCGTATATCGGCAGGATTATCCTCCACCAACAAAATCTCAATGGTCTTGCTGATCTCTTCATTATTCATGTTTTTCCCCTCCCCTCACAGGAATTGTGAAATAAAATGTGGAGCCCTTCCCTGGTTCCGACTCCACCCAGATGCGCCCGCCGTGGCGCTCAATAATCCTTTTGCAGATGGCCAGGCCGATCCCGGTGCCGGGATATTCCCCCTTGCCCTGCAGGCGTTGGAAGATAACGAATATGCGATCGTGATACTGGGGGTCTATGCCCTTACCGTTGTCCAGGACGGAGAAGATCCACTCCTTTTTATTTTTCTCTGCCGATACATGTATGTGCGGCGGCTCCTCTGAATGGAACTTGATGGCGTTGCCGATCAGGTTCTGAAATACCTGAACCAACTGCGTTTCGTCGGCCATCACAATCGGGAGTTCATCATGGGTAACACGAGCGTTGTTCTCCTCGATGGCCACGCTGAGATTGATGCGTACCTGGCCAAGGACGGCATTGCAATCAGCCGGTGTGAGGGACTTGCCTCTCGAACTCACCCGCGAATAGACAAGCAGGTCTTGAATCAGCCGCTGCATCCGGTTCGCCCCGTCTACGGCATAGGCGATGAATTCATTGGCATCGGTATCGAGCTTATCTTTGTAGCGGCGCTCCAAAAGCTGTGTGTAGCTCGATACCATGCGCAGAGGCTCCTGCAAATCATGCGATGCCACATAGGCAAATTGCTCTAGTTCTTTATTGGAACGTTCTAAATCCTCCAAGGTTTTCTTCAGCCTTTCTTCAGCAAGTCTTTGCTCTGTGATATTCCAGAATATACCTAAAAGGCCGACCACCTCGCCGTTTTCGTCTCTAATGGGAGTTTTGACGGTATGGACAATGAGTCCCTGTTCATCCTTGATATAGCCCTCATCGAACGCTTCTATTGCTCCGGACTCCATAATCCTTTTATCATCCGCTCTGTATTGATCAGCAAGTTCCTTGGGAAAGAAGTCGTAGTCCGTTTTGCCGCCGCACTCCTCAATGTCAATACCCAAATCCCGAGCAAAACTTGCATTGCATGATACGTAGACCATATTTTTATCTTTCAAGAAGATCTTTTGCGGAAGGTTATCGACCAGCGTTTTGTATCGGGATTCGCTTTTTCGCAGCGCCTCCTCTGCCTGCTTGCGCTCGGTGATGTCTATGCCTTGGGCTATGGTGGCTACAGGAGACGATCCGTTCTTTGCGCGGATGTTCGCCGAGTTCCAGAGTGCTGTTCGAATATCCCCGGCTTTGCGAAGGATTGGGATTTCCACCGACTCCCAGTATTCACCGCTCGCGGTGCGCGCGATCTTGCTCAGCGATTCGTCTCGGCTTGCTTCAGGGAAGAGCATGTGTAGTTGCTGGCCGATGACCTCGTCGGCTGTATAACCCGAAAGACGCTCAAAGGCATGGTTGAAGCGAATGATCCTGAACTCCGGGTCCCAGACGATGATAGGAGCGTTTGCATGGCTCAACAGGCTATCCAAATAGTCCGTTGTCTCCCGCAGCGCCTCATCCACCTGCTTGTGTCCGGCTATTTCTGCTTCTAATTCATTGATGAGTTGTTTTTTTGTCTTTTTCTCGTCTTTCATCTTGCACGTCTCTCAAACGAGGCACCAGCGTGCAACAGCGCATTTTTGTTCAGAGAAACGCTGGTAGATACATTCCCCTAAGAACCGCCTTTTTCCGCTTTTGTTAACTGTGCCCCCGGGTCCAAGGCCTTCTTGATGGTCTCCAGCAGGACCTGAGGATCATACGGCTTCGTGAGAAAGTGCTCCGCCCCCAGCTTGTACGCCAACTCCTCATCCTCTTTGCTCCCTTTGGCCGTAAGGTAGATAATGGGGATGGTCCAGGTCTTCGCCGACTTCTTCAACGCCTCACATACCCGATGGCCATGCATGGCCGGCATCATGATGTCCAGGATGATCAAATCAGGCTTCTCCTGGTGGGCAGTGCTGACACCCTGCATCCCATCAAAGGCAACCAAGACCTCGTACCCTGCCGCCTCCAACCTGAGTTGGACCACGCGCACAAAATTGGGCTCATCATCGACCACTAAAATCCTCTTTTTATCCATCCTTTCCTCCTTGAGCAGCTCTTTCCCCGGTTATCTCATCCGCCCAAAACCCTTTTAAAATCTTGTTGATCAACTCCACCTCATCCTTAACATCATCAGGATACGTAACGACGCCCAAGAAGATCTCTATATCCTTTGGCCATCTCTTCTCTTGCATCTCAGCCTCTATCGCCTGCCTAATCCTCTCCTTGACGGATTGGGCGTCTTTCTTCGCCGTATCCATCAATATGGCTATGACAATCTCACCATATTTATATCGGGAGACTATATCGCTCTTGCGACGCAGGGTCCTCGCGATGAGCCCCTCAATCTCCCGCAGGATCTCAAAAACCTTTTCCCTCGTATGCCCTGTTTCAATCTTTTCGAGATTCTTCATACGGACAACAACCAGGGACAACGGGCAGTTCTTCTCCGCTGCCTCTCGGAGGCCGTTGGTCAGATATGCACGAAAGATCTCATCCTGACTCAGCCTGGAAAGACTAAAGGTAAAAGTGCTCCCTTTCCCAACCTCGCTCTCGACCCATATCCGCCCCCCGTGCATCTCGACGATCTCCTTCGATATGGCCAATCCCAACCCCGTTCCCCTTTCTCCTGGACCATAGACTCGACTAAACTGGGAGAACCGATCAAAGAGCCCTGTAATATTATCCTGGGAAACCCCTACACCGGTATCCGCCACGCTGATCTCCACATCTTTCCCCTTATCTTTTACCCCCACCGTAATGCGGCCGTTTTCCGGGGTAAACTTAATGCCGTTTGATATCAAATTGGCCAGGACCTGACTGATCTTGTCCGGATCAATATAGAGTGGGGGCAACGTTCTCTTTAAGCGGGTCTTGAGCTGAATATGCTTCTTCCCGGCTTGGTTCTGAAAGGAAAAGAGCACTTCCTCTGCCAACGATGAGATGTCCACCGATGATTTCTTCAACTCCATTCTGCCGGCTTCGATCTTGGATATGTCTAACAGGTCATTGATTAACCGGGCTAACCGATCAATATCTTGTTTGGCTATGGCGAGAGCCGCCTCCTGATCCGCGTTGAGGTGGCCTAAGGAGCCATCGAAGACCAGAGTGATCCCCTCTTTAATGGTAGTTAAGGGGGTACGCAGTTCATGGGATACATTAGAGATCAGCTCGGATTTCATACGATCTATCTCTTTCGCCTCGGTGATGTCACGGAATACCCCGAATACAGCGGTTATATTGTCGCGTTCATCACGCAGGGGTATGACGGTTGTCTCGCATGTGCCCTTGGTGTCGTCCTTACGATTAAAGTCCATCTCACCGTTCCAGCGGCCTTCGTGTAACGTCCCTTTGACAATCTTCGTCGTCAGCCCACCAACAGCCTTGCGCACCACCTCATTTTTATAATAACCGAACATCCTTTCCGCTGCGGGGTTCCATCTGATGATGTTGCCTTCCAGGTCCGTCACGATAATGCCGTCATGTATATTCTCAAAAATAAGGGCCTGCCCGCGCAATTGTTCCTCGGTCTGCTTGTGGTCGGTGATGTCACGGACCGATACAAGGTATGCCGGTTCTTTGTCCCACTCCGTTTCCACCGTGCGCATTTCCGCTACCGCTATTCCTCCACCTTTGCGAACAATGTCAATCTCCGCTTTTTCGCCCGGCACCACAGGGAAGCCGAACGATTCACCCTCGAGGTCTTCTCTCTTCCGGCCAAAGAGGATTTCCGCAGCAGGGTTGATAAAACGCATAATTCCTTTCCTGTCCACGATGATGATGGCATCGACATCATGTTGTATAATAGTCCGCAAACGGGCCTCGCTGGAGATCCACGCCTCCTCTGTCCACTTTCGCACGGTGATGTCTTCTCCAATGCCGAGGATCCCTACCACGTGACCCTTCTCATCGAGTCTCGGGGTGCATGTCAAGTTGATCCATAACGTGTGGCCATCCTTCGTCACTTCCCGGACTTCACAACTTATCTCCTGTTTATTGCTTACTATAAATGACCTGATCCCAGCTATTGTCTTTTGTGTCTCCTCGTCATCCTCCGGATATAAGATGTCCGCTTTGCAACGGCCAACGATCTCTTCAGCCTTGTATCCAAACATGTTCTCGGCGCCTTTATTCCAAAAGAGGATCTTTCCCTCCAGGTCATTAGAGATGATAGAAATTGAGGAAGAGCTATCCAAAATGTTTCGCAAAAATATGTTTGTCTCCTTCAGGTCCTCCTCCACCCGCTTGCGCTCGATGGCATACCGTATGGCTCGCACCAACAATTTCACATCCACCTGCTCTTTGACCAGATAGTCCTGCGCACCCTTCTTGACCGCGCCTAGTGCCATCTCATCATTGTCGGTGACCGTCAGCACGATGACCGGCACACGCGGTGCCTGTGCGTACACCCTGTCGAAGGTTTCAATCCCCCGGCTGTCAGGCAATTTGAGATCCAACAGGACCACATCGATTTCCCCCGTGCTCAGGCACTCCAGCCCCTCCGAGAGCCGTCTGGCGCACACCACATCAAATCGAGCGTCCGCTATTTTATCCAGCATTATCTTTACTATTTCGGCGTATCCAGGACTGTCTTCGATCAACAGGACCCGTATGATTTCGGAATTCCGAGTTCGAAATTCGGAATTTTGATTTGTCGCATTCATTATTTTTTATTCCGCGCTCCGCGTTCCGAACTCCGCGTTCGTTTCTTCTGTTGTTTCTGCTCGTACATCGATCTATCCGCTCGGTCAAGCAATTCATCAATAGAACGGGGGCAGGTAGGATCGTAGTAGTCTAAACCCACGCTTATCGATAGTTTATAGCGGCGATTTCTTTGCGTGTTGTGGGTTCTCAGCCTCTCTTGTAAACGAGCAGCAAGAATTTCACCACTGCCTTTATGGGATTCAATGGCAAGAACCGCAAATTCATCCCCGCCAACACGCGCAATGATGTCCGATTGGCGAAAGGTCTCTCGGTGGATATTGGCGGTCTCGATCAATGCCTGGTCGCCTTCGTGGTGGCCGAAGGTATCATTGATCAACTTCAAGTTGTCGAGATCGCTGAACAGTAGAAACATCCCTCTCTGTGCTCGGTCGGCCAGCTTCACCTGTTGTTGACCAAGGGTTGAAAAACCCCGCCGGTTGTTCAGGCCGGTCAGATCATCGATCAGTGCCATGGTTCGAAGCTCCTCCCGCAACCGCACGAGCTCCGTGATATCGCGCAGATTGGCCATATATAACGTTTCATTCTGCTGTGCTATTTCCGCCACTCGCATTTCCGCAACCCGCGATTCTTGCCCTGGTCGTAAGATATTCAACTCCAGGGGTATCCCGAAAGCCATGGGAAAGCCAAAGGACGTGCCGACCATCTGCTCGGCAGTGCGACCAAAGAGATGCTCGGCGGCAGGGTTCAGAAACCTCACAAGGCCTCCGCGATCAACGACGATAATGGCATCGGCACTGTGTTCAACGATCAGCCGGAAGAACTCCTCGTGGTCCTGAACCCGAGGCTTTTCCCCTTGATCCATCGTTGACCTTTCGTTCAACCAGAACTCAGCTTGCTTTGCCTCTTCCACGAACTCACCTTTGCCTCTTCCTCGTCACGTGATCTTATCCTTCCCACCAGGAAGCTAACGGTCCACGTATACGCATGCACGTCACGCATGATCCCTCGAATTCAAGAGGGCAAAAAGGTCTTGGCTGTTGCGAAAATCCCCGATGATTTTTCTTATCGGCGGCGGGGCGCTCTTGACCAAGGTCGGTGTCGCCAAAATCATATCCTCCTCGGCCCTCCGCGGGTCTTCAAGGACATCGACTATCTCAAGAGAGTATTGATCTTTGAAACGCTCAGTCAAAAACCCCTTGAGAGTCTCAATGAGCGCTAGCGTCTTTTGCCTTCTCCCGGTAATGTATAGCAAGAATGTATACATAGCATACTCCTCAGTAGCTTGTCGGTCCTTCCAAAATGCCCTTGGTGGCTGTAATAAGCTGCCTCCTGTCGAACGGCTTCCGCAGGACCTCAAAATCCATTCCATCCGCCTCGGCCTTCTTGAGCTGGGCAAAAAACTCGTCGTGAAAGGCCGTTATGATGTACACAGGCACCGCCCTGTCTATTTTTCGCAGCTCCCGCAACGTCTCGACGCCATTCATCCCCGGCATCTTCAGGTCGAGAAAGATGAGGTCATAATGACCCTCCTTGAAGGCCTTAATCCCGTCCATGCCGGAGTTGGCGGTAAATACGCTATATCCTGTCTCCTCAAGGGAGAGGAGAAATAACTTCCGTACAGCCTCATCGTCGTCGATCACTAAAATGTGCTTCATTGCTCTTTGCCCCCTTTCTTCTTTGGGTCGGAATAACTACGTGAAACACCGTGCCCTTGCCCGGCCCACTCTCACAGGTGATCTCCCCGCCGTGTGCATGGATGATGCCTTGGCACAGGGAAAGGCCCAGACCTGTTCCCCTGCCCACGGGTTTGGTGGTAAAAAACGGATCGTAAATATTGTCGAGAGATTTCGGTGAAATGCCACTGCCGCTATCGGCGATGGAAACCCGAACACCGTCACCATCGGGACGGATATCGATACGCACTGCCTTTGTCTTGCGCTCCTCCAGGGCATCCAGGGCATTGGTAAGGAGGCTTAAGAAGGCATCTTGCATGGCGTTCACGCGTATCCTGATCTTCGGGGTCTCCTCATCAACATGAGATGTTACTGACACACCCTCCTTCTCGATACGGTAGGAGAGCAATGTGAGTACCCTCGCAAGTATTTCGGCGGGATTCTTTAACTCATATTTTTCCTTCTTCCCGTCCCCGCTATGCGAAAAGGTTAAAAGATTTTTGACAATATCAATACAGCGCCTCGCTTCATGCTCGATGTCCCGCAGCACCGTATAGGTCTGATCGTCCTCAGCAATATGGTTGAGGCAATATTGAGCAAAGTGAAGCATTGCCATCAATGGATTGTTCAGTTCGTGCGCAACGCCGGCAACCAGCGTGCCGATGGCGCTCATCTTCGTTTGCTGCGCCAGGATCGCGGATTGCCTTGTAAGATGTGCGTGGGCCCCTTTCAGTTTCTCCGCATCCCTTATGCGCTCGCTGATGTCACGGACGTTGCATTGGATTACTTCCTTGCCGTCAACCCGATAGGCGTTGCTCACAAACTCCACCGCTCTACGCTTTCCATCCTTTACTTTGAGCGGTAAATGCTCATACCGAATATATTTTCTCTCTTGCAATTGCCGAAACGCTTCTCTGTTTGCCGCAATATCTTTTAATAAACCGATCTCCCAGAGTCGCTTGCCAATGAATTCCTCGTGAGGATACCCCAGCATCTCTATCAAAAAGGGGTTAACATCAACAATTTTCCCTGTCTCTGCCTCGAGAATTAATATGCCATCCTGGGCTGCTTCAAAGAGGCGCCGATAACGAACCTCGGATACCTTGAGATCTTTCTCTACCCGTATGCGCTCGGCTATCTCTGCTTGCAATGCTTTATTGGTCCGACGGAGTTCGGCCGTGCGCTGTTTCACCAGCTCCTCCAGGTGTTCTCGGTATCTCTCCAGCTCCTCCTCCATCCGCTTGCGCTCGATGGCATAGCGGATGGTGCGCGCCAGCACATGGCTACCCAGGTGGTCCTTGACCAGATAGTCCTGAGCACCTTTCTTGACGGCCTTCATGGCAAGCGTTTCGTCACCGAGTCCGCTTATTATTACTATGGGTAGTTCCGGTGCTTGGGCCTGGACCCGCTCGAATGTGTCCAACTCCGTGGAATCCGGCAGCGTGAGATCCAGCAAGACGCAATCAATCCCCCCCTCGGTCAGACGCCCCAGCCCCGCCGAAAGCCGATCAGCGCACTCCAGCTTGAACCGACCCCAATGCGCTTCGACCAACATCTCCCGGATCAGACGGGCGTCACCGGGGTTATCCTCGATGAGCAAGACGTTGGTAGGCTTATTGGCCATGTATCTCTCCCTTCTGTTCCCTATGGGGGGCCTGTATCAAACTATTGGAAGACCTCCATACCTTCCTCATCAATCCACCTCTCGACAGCGAAAAAACGACGTTATTGACCCCTGCCTTTTCTCTTGCCTGGTACAATAACCGACCAAAAGCACCGATGTCCCCTCAACCCTTTGCCCGGGGGCGCTGGAGAGAGACAACTCCTAAACCTCCCCGCACCTGAATCCGAGACGCTTCAAGATCGACCGTGCGTCTATCGTGGTGAAGTCGAGGCGGTTGAACTCATTGCCCTTGTATCCCTTGACCTTCAGCACACATTCAAGCAATTGCTTAGGCGGGAACCGCTTTCCATCCACCTCCACATAGTGCTTACGAATCACCTCAGGGCCGCACCCCTGTGCGGCGCTCTCCACATCTTCGGAATTAAGCTCCAACTCCTCGCCCCTCAGTATGAATCTCACTCTGCCTCCTTTTTTTATACTTTTATATTACAATCTTAACATATCAGCATTTTGCGTGCCAACAGAGAAATTACGTAGTTTTTTCACAAGGTACTGATTTTAAAAGCAAATTAATCAGGGGAATTTGTGAAGGGGAAATTGAGGAGAAATTAAGCGGGCAAATATTATTCTTGAAACTGACAAAAAACGTCACTTGCAGCGATATAGGGGACGTCCTCTAATGCCTCCTGTCAAGAGAAAAGGGGAAGATAAAAAAACCAATGAACGCGTATCACAGAGCCTGAGAGTTAGTAAAGGAGAGGGAAGTAGCTTCTACATCTCTTGCCTGAGCGCAAACCCCTTGTCGATAAAGAGTCGCGAGCAGACATCAGCTACATCAGGGTCATAAAGGATGTCCTTGTTCATGGTGATCTCATGTAACGCAACCTCAATGCCGAGGGCCGGTCGGTAGGGTCGGTGAGAGGCCATGGCCTCCACTACATCGGCCACCGCCAAGATCTTCGCTTCCAGCATAATGCCACCATTCTTAAGCCCCTGGGGATAGCCCGAGCCATCCAGCCGCTCGTGGTGCTGTAGGACGATCTGGGCAACGGGCCAGGGGAATTCTATCTCTTTCAGGAGATTGTAGCCTGCCTGGGGATGGGTTTTGATGATATTGAATTCGGTCTCGCTTATTCGACCGGGCTTATTGAGGATCTCCACGGGTACGTTAAACTTGCCGATATCATGGACCAGACCGGCCAAGCGGAGCCCATCAAACTGATCTTCCGTTACCTTCATTTCATCTGCAATGGCACAGGCGAGAATGGTCACCCGCCGTTGATGGCCGGCGGTATAGGGATCCCTCATTTCAACCGTCGAGGCAAGGCTGTTAACCGTCGCTAGCAAGGTCTCCCGTAACTTATGGTAGCTTTTCTGCAACGCTTCCTCCGCCTGTTTGTGTTGGGTGATGTCATGGGATACCCCAAAGACAGCACTTAGAGTACCGCGTTCATCACGCAAGGGAATAACGCTTGTCTCGCAAATGCCTTCAGTTCCATCTTTGTGGGTGAAGTTCATCTCGCCGGCCCAGCGGCCGTCGCGCAGTGTTCCCTTGATAAATCGAGTCGGCAGTATGCCGAGCGTCTTGTGAAAGACCTCATCTTTGTAATAACCGAACATCTTCTCCGCCGCCGGATTCCAACGTATAATATTGCCTTCCAGATCTGTTACGATGATACCGTCGTGTATATTCTCAAAAATGAGGGCCTGTCCACGTAAATCCTCCTCCGCTTGTTTGCGCTCGATGGCATAGCGGATGGTGTGCGCCAAGGCGTAGCTATTCAATTGCCCCTTAACCAGGTAATCCTGCGCTCCCTCGTGAACGGTCTTCATCGCCATCGCTTCATCGGCGAGGTCGCTCAACACCACGATCGGCATCTGTGGTGCCTGTGCCTGTGTCTTGGCAAAGGTGTCAAATCCCTGACTGTCAGGCAGGCCGAGATCCAATAAGACTATCCCGATATTGTTGGAAAGCAAGCGCTCCAGCCCCACAGAGAGCCGATCAGCGCACTCCAGCGCAAACCGACCCCTTTCCCCTTCGGTCAGCATCTCTTTAATCAATTGGACATCGCCGGGGTTGTCTTCGATCAACAAGATGTTGATAGGCGTATCGCTCATCTCACGTCATCCGGTGACAGCTTTCCGCTGGAGTACGAATCTCTTCATTTCTCCGCCCGTATTCTTATATTTCTTTTTCAGCATATTACGTGCCAACGGAAGAGACCCGGAGCTTTTTCACAATGTGTTGATTTTAAAAGACTATCTATCTGAGTCAGTGGAGAAGAAAAAAGTGTGATGAAATAATGTGGCCTAATATTACGTGTGAAAGTGACAAAAAATGTCACTCTACCCTAAACTAAAAAAAGTCATTGTTTACAACACAGAAGAACTATGTAGTGTAAAAAATCACATATATGGCCGATTAAGGGCAATGAGAAGAACTACAGAAAAAAGGGCGGCTTACAAAAAACTCATCATCGCATCAGCTGCCTGGTCACCTCTAAACTTGCCGCCACCCGTTTGTGGTAGAGTGGATACTTGGCTGCGGTGTAGATCTTGAGGGCCTCCTCATAGGCACTGACGGCCTTGGTCAGGTTCTCCTTTCTATCCCGGACCTCGGCAAGGCTGCGATAGGCGGCCCCCAGGTTGTTCTGGATCATGGCGTAATCCGCCGGATACTCTTCAAGGGTGTAAACCCGCAAGGCCTCCTCATAGGCACTGACGGCCTTGGCCAGGTTACCGCCCTTGTCCTTTACCTCGGAAAGAGTCCAGTAGGCGGCCCCGAGGTTGTTCTGGATCATGGCATAATCCGCAGGGTGTTTCTCCAGGGTATACACCCGCAGGGCCTCCTCATAGGCACTGATGGACCTGGCCAAATTCTTATCTTTGTCCCGCACCTCGGCGAGGGTCCAGTAGGCGGCGCCCAGGTTGTTCTGGGTAGCGGCATAATCCAGGGGGTATTGTTTGAGCGTCCTGACCACCAGGGCCTCCTCATAGGCGGTGATGGCCCTGGCCAGGTTCTCCTCTTTCGCCCGCACCTCGGAAAGTCCCCAGTAGGCGGCCCCGAGGTTGTTTTGGGTAGCGGCATAATCCACGGGGTATCGTTCACGGGTTCGGACCGTGAGGGCCTCTTCATAGGCGGTGACGGCCCTTACTAAATTATCCTCTTTGTCTTTGATCTTTGAAAGATCTCGGTAGGCGGTTCCGAGATTGTTCAGGGTGGTAGCGTAACCAATGGGGTAGTGCTCCTGGGTGTAGACCCGCAAGGCCTTGTTATAGGCGCTGATGGCGTGGGCCAGATTGGCCTCTTTATCCTGCACCTCTGCAAGGGCGCTGTAGGCAGCTCCGAGATGGTTTTGCGTAATCTCATAGTCTACTGGATACTGCTCAGGGGTGTATATGCGCAAGGCCTCTTCATAGGCGCGAACGGCCTTGGCCACATTTTCCTCCTTTGCGGTGACCTCTGCAAGGGCGCTGTAGACAGCCCCAAGATGGTCCTGGGTCGCAGCATAACCGACAGGGTGTTCTTCCAGGGTGTAAACCCGCAGGGCCTCCTCATAGGCCGTAAGGGCCTTGGCCAAGTTCTCTTCTGTATCTCTGATTGCGGCAAGGTCCCGGTAGGCGGTTCCGAGATCATCTTGGGTGGCGGCATACGCACGGGGGTCAGCTTCGAGGGTCCTGATCTTGAGGGCCTGCTCAAAGGCGCTGATGGCCTTTGACAGATACACTTCCCTGTCCTTAATCTGGGAGAGATTCCAGTAGGCGGTTCCCAGATTGTGCTGGGTGGCTGCATACGCACGGGGATACTCCTCTTCTGTCCTGATTTCTAATGCCTCTTCAAAGGCACTGACCGCCTTCACGAGGTTGGTCTCCTTATCCTTGATGAGGGCCAGCTGGTAGTAACAGACCCCTTCGTTGTTCTTGAGACGGCCATAGAGCAGAGGCTCCTTCTGTTCCGATATCTCGGTGAGGACCTCGTGGTATAGCGCCAGTGCATCCTCGGTCATATTTTTCTTTAGATAGGTATCGGCGATATCAATGGCGATGTCCTGTCTGTTTGTATACAACTGTCGCTGTCTCTCTCCATATATTACTGAGAAGATAATCCCCGTTAACAGGGCCCCCACAACCACGCCCATGATCCCTATAACCCATGGATTATCTCTCTTCCATTTCAAGGGGAGTAACGTTTCTCGGAATGGATTTCGCATGTTATTCCTCCCGCGGTTTCACACGATCCCTTCGTACGCACGGTATCTTATCACAGGGGACCCTCATGGACAACTCAACGACCCTATGTGCAGGGGCTGATGGAAGACCCTTCAGCTGGCTCGAAGGGATTCGACGATATTCATCCGCGATGCCCTGATTGCCGGCAACACGCCTCCGGCAAGGCCCATGATCAAGGCAAAGGCGAGGCCCTTCCAAACAATGTTAAAATTAAGGGTAAAGCTAAAGGCGAGTTCGGAAAAGGTCTGGAAATTTATCGTAGAGATCGTGAGAAGCTGTAAAAAAGAAGCCAAAAAGAGACCGACGCAACCACCGATCAACCCCAGCAACAAGGCTTCGACAATAAACGCTCCCAAGATGCTGGTCCTCTCAAAGCCGATGGCGCGCATGGTTCCGATTTCGCCGGTGCGGGTGGCAACCGCCGAATACATGGTAATCATGGCGCCGATGATGGCACCGAGAGAGAATATGATGGTCAACGTCGTCCCGAGAATACGAAGGAATCGAGCCATGCTCTCCGATTGCTCCTCATAGAAACGGCGTTCACGTTTTGCTTCCAACATCAAGCGCGGATCGCTTCCAATTCGTTCCCGCACTCGTTCAAAGTCGGAAGGATCGCGCAGCTTGAAGATGAGGGATGAGTAGACCGACCTGCGAAAGGCCTGCATGAGTTGATCCGCATCCCCCCAGATCTCTGAACTGAACCCTGAATTGCCGGCGTCGAAGGTCCCCACGACCATCCAGTCCCGCATTCCGAAGCGGAGGATTTCCCCGATGCCGCCACCGGTAAACCGCTCCGCGATACTTCTGCCGGCGATGATCTCCGACAATCCAGGTCTTGGCATGCGCCCTGCTACCAATCTCACCTGTGGTCGTAAGGCGAGTGAGCTTGCACCGATTCCCCTGATCACCACATTTGCGGGGGTATTCGCCCCCCGCTTGGGAAGGGTGATGAGGACAACCATCTCCTTTGCAAGGAACGGTTGACCATCTGCCCCTATCACTGCTTCAGGCAGGGTTTCAATGATAGACGCCTGGTACCGGGTCACCCAACTCATGACTTCTGAATTGGACCCTTTGCGTACGACGACGACGTTGTCATACGAACCCGTTTCAACGAGTGTCTTCCGCAGCCCTTCGGCCAGCATGATAATGGCAGCAAAGACGAACACGACGAGGGCCATACCCGAGGCCGTCAGTACGGTGGTCAATCGGCGCGTCCAGAGGTTGCGGAAACTGTATGAGAAGGGAATGCCCAATAATACCTCCACTACACGTAAGGGTTCTAGGGGTCTATCCCGCTCCATAATTCAGATTTTATGGACTGCGGAATCTGTCACTTTGCGACACCCCATCCATAAGAACAATCGAATGGTAGGGGGCCGCAAAGCGGGAGGATTCTAGGGTTCAAGGAAATAAATTATCGAACAAAACATAAGATACACAACTTAAATATATATTTTAGCAACTCAATCTATTAGATCTTTGAACACTTGAACCCCTGAATCCTCGTATCCTTGACCCCTTCATAGAACTACTATCCTATCCTCCTCAACCCATCGGCAATGCGAATTTTTACGGCACGCCAGGTGGGGACGATGGCAGCGAAAAGACCGACCAGCATGGCTGTTCCAATGTCTATGTAGATGGTCGCCATGTCCACCTGAAAGGCACGAAAGTAGGTACCAACGATCTTGCTGAAAACCTTTGCCGCGGGAGGGGTAAGGGCTATTCCGAAAAGACAGCCGATCATGGTAATGACCAGAGATTCTCCGATGATCATGCCGGCGATACGCCAGCCCCTATACCCCAGCGTTTTGAAGACGGCATATTCTCCGATCCGTTCCCGAGCCGTCATAGCCATGGTGTTCGCAGTCACGGCGATAATGATGATGATCACCACGAAGGATACCAACTGGATGGCCACAATGATGGCACCTGCCATAGAGACAAAGGAGAGAAAGAAGGCCCTCTCGGTTTCGGTGAGGGTCTCAGCGAGTGAATTCTTAAAGGTCCTGTCTATGGCCTGAGCCACTTCAGCCGCACGGTTCGGATCTTGCACTTCAACTACGTACCAGCCCATCTGATCGGTCCGGCTGGAGCCTATCTTTTTCAGCGATTCATTCAAGTAGTCCCAGTGGAAAAAGAAGAGCCTCTCGTCAGTGCTCGCATCTCTGCCGTCGTATATGCCGCGAAGGACAAACCCCCAGGTGCCTGGGTAAAGGGTTCCCTTCAAGGTAATAATGTCTCCGATTTTCCAACGGTATTTTTCTATCAGTTTCCGCCCCGCGCAACAGCCCCTTCGATCGGCGAGAAAGGCCGCTTTTTGATCTGGAGGAAATGTGAACTCCGGGTATAGTGCCAGGTAGTTTTTTGCATCGATGGCGTAATTGGCAAAGAAGTTCTTCTCGTCGATGTAGATACCTGCAAACCATCTTCCCCCCGCGACCAGTCTCACGCCGTCGATCTGGCGAATCTTATCTTTATAGGCAAGGGGGAGGGGAAAGATAAGTGATATGGCATTTCGGGTGACAAGGCGGCTTGCCGAGCTGGCCTCGGCTCCTGCATACCAGGCGTTGATGAAGGTCCGGAGCAATCCGAAGGCCAGGATCGCTATGGTGATGCTGAGAATGGTCAGAGAGGTACGGAGCTTATGGCGAAAGGCGTTTCTAAGGAGCAGCTTGAGAAGGTACATTATTCAAGAATCCCTTTTCCAGATGTCGAATTACCTTCGCCCTTTCAGCGGATCGTGGATCATGAGTGACCATGACGATGGTTTTACGAGAATCGCTGTTGAGCCTCTCCATCAAATCGAGGACCTCCGTGGCCGAAACCTTATCCAGATCCCCGGTCGGCTCATCGGCGACCAACATGACGGGGTCGGTCACAATGGCCCGGGCAATGGCGACCCGCTGTTGTTCTCCTCCTGAGAGCTGAGCAGGATAGTGGTCCATGCGACTCGCAAGGTTGACGACCTGGAGCGCTATCTCCACATGTTCCCTTCGTTCACCCCGTGAGAGGCCGGTCAAGAGAAGGGGGAGTTCGACATTTTCAAAGGCGGTGAGCACCGGGATCAGATTGTAAAACTGGAAAATGAATCCCACGTTGACCGCCCGCCACGCAGCCAGTTCACTTTCGGAGAGGGAGGTAATATCAATGCCCCCAACCCGAATGGTGCCGCTATCCACCTGATCGAGGGCGGCTATCAGGTTGAGAAGCGTGCTCTTCCCTGAACCGGATGGCCCCATCAATGCCAGGAACTCCCCTTCAGCAATAGCGAGCGAGATGTCCTCCAGCACAGGAATCGTGTGTGCACCCCTGTGGTAGGATTTATGCACGTGCTCTATCTTGACGAGTGGTGCTTTACGTTTCATCTACTGTTCTTCAATCTTTATTTTTGAGCCATGCCTCAATCGATCGGAAGGATTCAGCACGACCCTATCTCCGGCCTTCACCCCCTCAAGCACTTCAAGCATGTCCCCCATTGCAGCTCCTAAACGAACCGGCGTTTCCGTTGCCCTGTTCCCCTGAACCAGAAATACGCTCTCTTTGTCTTTTCGATCAACAAGAGCCGCTTGGCTGATAGCGGTCCTCGGCCGTTGTTCCTCCTCGGTCGCTGGCCGGGAGAGAAAAGCCGCCCTGGCGCTCATCTCGGGCAGTATGTGACTGTCTTTATCAAGAAACCGAATTTTGACCGTGACCGTCGCCTTGCTTCGATCAGCGGTGGGGATGATCATGTGGATGACGCCGCGGAACCGTTGTTCCGGCAAGGCATCGAGCTGAATCTCGCAGGGTTGATCAACAGTGATCTTTCGGATATTCGATTCCGACACATCCACCTCGACCTGGAGCGAATCCATGTCAGCGATGGTGACGACGGCTGATTTCGCATTGGCGGCCGCTCCAATGGGGGTGACAATATCCCCTATATCCGCATTCTTGGTCAGCACCACCCCTGCAAACGGGGCTCTGATATGGGTATATTCCAACGCAATATTCGCACCCTCCAGTGCGGCGAGGTTGGCCTGTACCGTGGCCTCTGCCGCCTTAACACCTGCCGCCGCCTTTTCGTAACGGGCACGGACGGCATCATAGGTTGCCTGGGCGATGACGCCCTTCGCAAGGAGTTCCTCATGTCGGTTAAAGGCGAGGGTTGCCTCTTGCAGCTCTGCTCGTGCCTGTGTAAGGTTGAAGCGGGCCGCCGTAACAAGGGCAGCTGCCTGGTCTTTGGCAGCTATCGCATCTTGACTTTCGAGGCGGGCCACCACCTGATCTTTCTCCACCTGGCTTCCTTCCTCAACACCCAGCCAAACGAGGCGGCCGGTTACCTTGGATGCGAGGGCCGATTTGCGCTGAGGGACGACATAGCCACTTGCATTCAGAACGGTAAAGGTCTGAGAGGGATAGATCTGGGTGACGGTAGCCACCCGAACCTGAACGGGGGCCTTCACGATGCCGAGGACAAGGAATAACACAAAAATAAGCCCCCCCAGGATCAGGAGGGGATACCGCAAATTTTTATTTCCTCTCGGTCGAAAAGCCGCTTTGTCCTTGTCTATCTTCAGCTTTGCAAGGTCCGCCTTTGCCATACTTTGTATGTCCCCTCTCTATTTAAATTAAGGATAAAATCCTAACATATGCACGTTGGAAGGACAACGGTAAGATGAAGATGGAAAACCGATTGACTCCGCGCCCATAGTATGATAAATTATATAAGTGAATGAATGAGTGGGAAATGCAAGGGTTGTTAAGGTCAAAGAGGACCCCGCAAGGGGTTTTTTTTGAATCGAATGGGGGAAAGGGTATACCACCAAAAAAGGGGTGCAGACTTCTTCTCGTTAATCAGTAACCGGCAGCACGCAAATGCAAAGCCACAAAGGGCCAGAAATGCGGTCCTTCCTCTTCTAGGACCTACGCTATCCGCAAAAACAGAGCTGCCTTGTTGGAGAGAGATCTTGTGAAAACCGGTCAGGAAGCTCGTCGTGGCAAGAGAGCACAAAACAGCGCCGAAGATCTCTACAACCGCTTAGTAGATACGTGGAATAAGTTTGTCCATACAGAGGGGGAAAAGAGCGCCATAGACCTGATGGAAAAGAGGCTCAAACCGCGGGTCTCCCGGTTTATCAGGGCCCTCAAGTCGGACAAGGGGATCATGGAGAAGGTGCTATTCGGGGAAGAACCTGAGATGTACCTTCCTCGGCACAACGTAAACGTGGCGGCTCTGGCGGTGAAGGTGGCTCTGGGGATGGGGTACAGTGATGATGAGCTAAAGCGGCTAGCCCTGGCTGCCCTCATGCATGATGTGGGGATGCTGGATATGCCAGCACAGATATGGACGAAGAAGAAAACCCTTTCCCCCTCCGAAGCAGGTGCACTAAGGAAACATCCTTTCTTTGGGTACGAGCTTCTCAAACCGATAGATGAGATCGCCAAGGTGGTGCTGCAAGAGCATGAGAGAATGAACGGCACCGGCTACCCCCAAGGGCTTTCAGGGCGTGACATCCATGAATTCGCTTACATCATAGGCATTGCTGACATATACAACAGTCTTACGCACATCCGTCCCTACAGAGAAAAACGGTACTCCTCCTTGGAGGCGATACAGGAGATCATAAAGAAGGAGAAGCCAAAATTCCCTACCATCGTGCTCAAATCGTTGATCGCCCATTTTCTCTTCCCGGTGGGGACCAGTGTGGAGTTGAGCGGCGGGGAGAAGGCAGAGGTGGTTGAAGAAAACAGGACAAGCCCGATGCGCCCGGTGGTGAAGATCACGCACGATAAAAACGATCGAGAATACGATAAACACAAGATTGTGAATCTGGATAGAGATCAAACATTCTTCATCATTAGATGTCTTTAATCATTGTGAAGTAAATTCCTGTCGGGGGGATGGGTGGACCGAGAAGAAGGGGAAACAGAGATTGACTCTACCCTTTCAGTATGATAATAATATATTGAAGAATGAAAAAAGGGAAGGGAAAGTCAGTATACGGTCGCAGAGGACCCCCGGAAGGGGGTTTTTTTTGAGCCAAGGGGGGACACAAAGATGTCAGCCAAAGATCGCAAGGCCATCATCGCCCTGGAAGACGGGAGGGTCTTTGAGGGGAAGGCCTTCGGGGCCAGGGGGGAGCGGTATGGGGAGATTGTCTTCAACACGAGTATGACCGGCTATCAGGAGATCCTGACCGACCCCTCCTACAAGGGGCAGATCGTCACCATGACCTACCCCCTTATCGGCAACTACGGCGCCAATCCCGAGGATGTCGAATCCGCTCGCCCCCATGTGGAGGGGTTTGTGGTGAGGGAGTACATCAAGCACTACAGCAACTGGCGGGCACACGGTAGTTTAGAGGACTTCTTGAAGCAGTACAATATTATAGGTGTGGAGGGGGTCGATACCAGGGCCATTACCCGCCACATCCGCTCTGCCGGGGCCATGCGGGCGGTTATCTCCACCGAGGACCTCGACCCTCAGCACTTGGTGCGCAAGGCCCAGGCATCCCCGGGCCTGGTAGGGAGGGATCTCGTCAAGGAAGTCACCTGCCAGGAGCAATACCGCTGGCCTTTGGGCAAGACAGCCCTTGACTCCGCACCCTTCAGGGTCGTAGCCATGGATTTCGGCGCCAAGCGCAATATCCTGCAGATCTTGGAGGGACTCGGGTGCGAGGTAACGGTGGTCCCGGCTCATACCAGCGCCGAGGAGATACTCGCCCTCTCTCCCGACGGCATCTTCCTCTCCAACGGGCCGGGAGACCCTGCCGGCGTACCCTATGTCGTCGCGGAGGTAAAGAAGCTGCTGGCAAAACGCCCCATATTCGGGATCTGCCTTGGGCACCAGATCTTGGGGCTCGCCTTTGGGGGAAAGACCTTTAAGTTGAAGTTCGGCCACCGGGGGGGGAACCAGCCGGTCAAGGACCTCCGGACGGGGCGAATCGCCATCACGGCCCAGAACCACGGCTTCTGTGTGGACATCGACTCTATGAATAAAGAGGAAGTGGAACTGACCCACATCAACCCCAACGACGGGACCTTGGAGGGGATGCGTCACAAGGAACTTCCTATCTACTCGGTCCAGTACCACCCCGAGGCCTCCCCCGGCCCTCACGACGCCCGGGGGCTCTTTGGTGATTTTATCGCCATGATGAAGGAGTACCGGGGGTACTGAGATGCCCAAACGGGACGACATCCACAAGGTCTTGATCATCGGCTCCGGCCCCATCATCATCAGCCAGGCCTGTGAGTTCGACTACTCCGGCACCCAGGCGTGCAAGGCCCTCAGGGAAGAGGGCCTCTTCGTGATCCTGGTCAATAGCAACCCCGCCACCATCATGACCGACCCTGAGATGGCCCACCGGACTTACATCGAACCCATCACCCCGGCGATGGTGGCCCGGATCATTGAACGGGAGCGCCCTGACGCCCTGCTCCCTACCCTGGGGGGACAGACCGGTTTGAACGTGTCAGTCGAGCTCGCAGAGGAAGGAGTCCTCGAGAAGTACGGGGTCCGGATGATCGGCGCCAGCCAGGAGGCAATCCGTAAGGCTGAGGATCGGGAGCTCTTCAAGAAGGCCATGGCCAAAATCGGCCTGGACCTCCCCCGCAGCGGCCTCGCCTATTCCATGGAGGAGGCCAAAAGGGTAGCGGAAGAGATCGGGTTTCCGCTCATCATCCGTCCCAGCTTCACCCTCGGGGGGACCGGGGGGGGGATCGCCTACAATCGGGAGGAGTTTGAGACCATCGCCGCCCGGGGGCTGCAGAACAGCATGATCAGTGAGATCCTCATCGAGGAATCGGTGATCGGCTGGAAGGAGTACGAGCTGGAGGTGATGCGGGACCTCAAGGACAACGTGGTCATCATCTGCTCTATCGAAAACGTCGACCCCATGGGGGTGCACACCGGCGACTCCATCACCGTGGCCCCTGCCCAGACCCTCAGCGACAAGGAGTACCAGGTGATGCGGGATGCCGCCATCGCCGTGATCAGGGAGATCGGGGTGGAGACCGGGGGGTCCAACATCCAGTTCGCCGTCAACCCCAGCGACGGGAAGATGGTGATCATCGAGATGAACCCCCGGGTCTCCCGCAGCTCCGCCCTGGCCTCGAAGGCCACGGGTTTTCCCATTGCCAAGATGGCGGCCAAGCTGGCGATCGGCTACGCCCTGGACGAGATACCCAACGATATCACCAGGAAGACCCCGGCCTCCTTTGAACCGACCATCGACTACTGCGTGGTGAAGATCCCTCGGTTCACCTTTGAAAAGTTCCCCGGGGCCGATACAACCCTCGGTATCTCCATGAAGTCGGTGGGGGAGACCATGGCCATCGGAAGGAGTTTCAAAGAGGCCCTGCAGAAGGGGCTCCGTTCCCTGGAGATAGGCCGCTCTGGTCTGGGGGCGGATGGTAAGGACAACGGCGTCTGCCCCACTGCACACAAGAAGCAGGGACGATTCTGGGAGGCGGTCAGAGAGAGGCTGCGAACCCCCAGGGGTGATCGGATATTCTGGATCAGGTACGCCTTGGAGGCAGGGCTTTCGGTGAAGGAGGTCCATGACCTCACCCAGATCGACCCCTGGTTCTTGTACCCTATCAAGGAGATATTGGATGTTGAACAGGAACTCCGGCGCTATCAGGCAGGATGGAAAAAGATGAACCGTAAGCCAGGGGGAACCCTCCTGCAAGATGGGTCTATACCACCGGAGCTAATGCGTCGGGTCAAGGAACACGGTTTTTCCGATCGCCAGGTGGCCCACCTACTGGGCCGTGACGAGGGGGAGGTCCGCCACTACCGAAAGAGTCAGGGGATCGAGGCCGTCTTCAAACTGGTGGACACCTGCGCAGCGGAGTTCGAGGCATACACCCCCTACTACTACTCCACCTATGAAGAGGAGGATGAAAGCCGCGGGGGAGAGCGGCCCAAGATCATGATCCTCGGGGGCGGCCCCAATCGGATCGGTCAGGGGATAGAGTTTGATTACTGCTGTGTGCATGCGGCCATGGCCCTCAGGGAGGATGGTTACGAGACCATCATGGTCAACAGCAATCCGGAGACAGTAAGCACCGACTACGACACCTCCGATAAACTCTACTTCGAACCCCTCACCCTGGAGGACGTCCTGAACATCTGCGACCGCGAGAGGCCCCAGGGCGTGATCGTCCAGTTCGGCGGGCAGACCCCCCTGAACCTGGCCCTTTCCTTACAGGAGGCAGGGGTCCCGATTATCGGAACATCCCCGGAAAATATCGATCGGGCCGAAGACCGGGAGCGGTTTCAAGCGGTGCTGAACAAGCTCGGCCTGCGCCAACCCCCCAACGGGGTAGCTACCTCAGCCGAGGAGGCCGTGCGGGTCGCCCAAGGAATCGGCTATCCTGCCGTGGTTCGGCCTTCCTATGTCCTCGGGGGGAGGGCCATGGAGATCGTCTATGACGCAGCAGACCTGGAGGCCTTCATGGATAAGGCGGTGGAGGCCGCTCCGGAGCATCCCATCCTCATCGACAAATTCCTGGAGGATGCCATCGAGATCGATGTGGATGCCGTGGCCGACGCCACCCGGTGTGTGGTGGCGGGGATCATGGAACACATCGAGGAGGCAGGGGTGCACTCAGGCGACAGCGCCTGCGCCATACCCCCCTTCAGCCTGAGCGACAGGCAGATCAAAGCGCTCAAGGACCAAACCTATGCCCTGGCCGCCGAGCTGGGAGTCGTGGGGCTCCTCAACATCCAATATGCCATCAGGGGGGATGCAATCTACGTCCTGGAGGTGAACCCCCGGGCCTCCCGCACCGTCCCCTTTGTGAGCAAGGCGACGGGGGTCCCCTGGGCCAAGGTGGCCGCCCGGGTGATGGCGGGAAAGACCCTCTCCGAACTCGGAATCACCACGGAGGTGGAGATAGAGCATACGGCGGTCAAGGAAGCGGTCTTCCCCTTCAACCGTTTCCCCGGGGTAGACACCATCCTCGGCCCGGAGATGCGATCCACCGGCGAGGTCATGGGGATCGACCACGACTTCGGGAGGGCCTATGCAAAATCTCAGATCGCCGCCGGACAGAATCTGCCGCTGGAGGGCACGGTCTTTATCAGCGTCAAAGACGGTGACAAGCGGGCCATCATCATGATCGCCAGGGGGTTGATGGACCTCGGCTTCCAGATCGTGGCCACCCACGGGACCGGAAAGATCTTGGAGCGCAACGGGATCGCTGCCCGGCACGTCTTTAAGGTTGGTGAAGGACGTCCCACCGTAGTGGACCTGATAAAGAACGGCGAGATACAACTTGTTATTAATACCCCCAGCGGGAAGAGGCCCAAGGCCGATGAGGTGGCCATCAGGACGGCAGCCCTCCAGTACAACATTCCCATCGTCACCACCATCCCCGGGGCATCGGCCACGGTGGAGGGGATCGATGCCCTCATCAAGGGGGAGATCGGCGTCCGCCCCCTTCAGGAGTACCACCAATGATCATGAGGTCTTCAAAAATATCTCCTCTCCCCCAAGAGGTGAGGGGAAGAAGAGGATCTTCCCGCAGTTTCACGGGGGGCATAGTAGCTTTTGCATTACTTATTTCCTCCCCCTTGATGGGGGAGGATGAAGGAGGGGGTGACACGGGCTCTCGGTTTTCCCCCTCCCCTTCATCCCCTCCCACCAGGGGAGGGGAGAAATTACCTTTTACACATACCAAGGTTCTGAGGGAAACAGAGGAGTTCTTTCAATCGTGATCGCTATTGTTGACTACGGCATGGGTAACCTGCGCAGCGTGCATAAGGCCCTGGAACGGGTGGGGGTGGAGGCGCAGGTAACCGCCGACCCCCAGGAGGTGCTGGACGCATCAAAGATCATCCTCCCCGGGGTGGGGGCCTTCCGCGACTGCATGCACAATCTTGAAGAGTCCCACCTCCTGGAGCCAGTCATCAGGTCCATCGAGGCGGGTAAACCCTTTTTGGGGATCTGTCTGGGGCTGCAACTCCTCTTTGAGGAGAGCGATGAGTTCGGCACCCACAAAGGGATGGGTGCCTTGCCGGGGAGGGTGCAGCGGTTCCCCGATGATATAAAGGACCCCCAGACCGGCCAGCCCTATCCCATCCCCCACATGGGGTGGAATACCATTGAGATCAAAAAAGAGACGCCCCTCTTTGCGGGTATCGAGAGCGGTTCCTTCTTCTACTTCGTCCACTCCTACTACGCCCTGCCCCAAGACCCCAATGATATTGCCGCCACGACCCCCTACGGGATCGAGTTCGCCTGCGCCGTGCAGCGTGCAAATATCCACGCCGTCCAGTTCCATCCGGAAAAGAGCCAGGAGAAGGGGTTGCAACTATTAAGGAATTTTGGAAGATTAAAGGATTGAGGCGAAGTAAAAATCCCCTTGCCAACGTAGACAAGGGGTCATACCCTGTCCCAAATAACCCTCATCGACGAGACACTTCTTGAACCTTGAATCTCCTCAATCGCACCAACCGACGGGAAAAAGGTCCAAAAAGGCCGGTGCGGCTTCTACTTGACAAACGTTTGTTTAATCGCTATACTGAAACCAACGTCGAGGAGCCACATGGCCACGAGATCGGCCCAAGCGACGGTTTCTAAGGAATCTCGTCGATGAAAAATCAGATCCCTCCTGATCCCAAACAAGAGATACTCAATGCGGCGATAGGTCTCTTCGCACGAAAGGGGTTTTCTGCAACAGGGGTACGAGAGATTGCCCGCGAGGCCAAGGTAAATATCGCTATGATCAGCTACTACTTCGGCTCGAAGCGCGGCACCCTGGAGGCGGCTCTCGACATGTTCTTTCAGCGCTACCTGGAGGTAGCTGAGCAGGCCTTGGATGGAGATGATCCCCCCGAGCAGAAGATGCGTCGATTCATCCGATCGGTCGTCGTGTTATTGCAAAACAACAACGATCTCGTCCGTATCGCCTTTACAGAGCTGCCCTTCGATATGCCGGAGATCGCCGACTTCAAGGCCGAACACGGGAGGAAAATAGCCGCGCTCTTTCAAAACAAGCTACTCTCGGCAATGGAAGGGAGACTGCAGCGCCCGATCCGCCTCGAGATAGTCGGGCCGGCGTTGATCGGCATGTTGGTTGCGCACTTCCTGCTCCGTCCGGTGCTCGAAGGCATCTTCAACACCTCATTCAATAAAACCTTTTATGAGCAATATGCCGAGGAGATCGCCGACTTGCTTTTTTACGGCGTGCTCGACACCAGGCATGAGATTCATGACGATAAGGATAACAAATAAAAAGTTTAACTATCAAAAGGAAATCGTACAATGCAATTGCCCGTAAAGAAACAGCTTATCATACCCATCGGTATCATCCTCCTGCTGGTGGCGCTCATCGCCCTCATCTACTATCAAAAGCACAGCGGTTCGAGAGAGCTCCTCCTGTCGGGGACGGTGGAAGTAACCGAGGTAGAAATCTCACCCGAGCTCTCCGCCAAGATAATAACCCTCCATAACCGTGAGGGGGACGAGGTGAAAAAGGACGACCCCCTGCTCGACCTGGACAAGAGCGAACTGGAAACGCGACTCCGGGAAGCCGAGGCTGCCCAGCGGGCCATCGAGGCCGAGGTCTCCCTCTACCGGGCAAAGATGACGAACGCCCAGCGGGATTATAACAGGAGTCTCCAGCTCTATCGGGCCAAGGCCATCTCGGCCAGCACCTTTGATGCCGCCAAGACCGCCTACGAGATCGCCAAAGATACCTATACCGCCTCCCAGTACCGCAACCAGGAGGTCCAGGCCCGGATCGAGACCCTGAATCTACAATTGCAAAAGACCCACCTCACCGCTCCCATTACCGGTCTGATCCTGGAGCGGAATGTCGAGGCAGGGGAAGTGGTCTTCCCCGGAATGGTGGTAATGACCATCGGAGACCTTCGGCGCCCCTGGGTCCGGGTCTATATCGGGGAACGGGATATCGGCAAGGTACGCATCGGCCAGGAGGCCTTTGTGGTGACCGATGCCTATCCCCGCAGGAAGTTCCCCGGGACCCTGCGTTACATCGCCAATGAGGCGGAATTCACCCCAAAAAACATCCAGACCCGCGAGGAGCGCGTCAAGCTCGTCTACGAAGCCAGGGTCTATCTCTCCAATGAAGAAGGAATCCTCAAGCCCGGTATGCCTGCCGACGTCTCCCTGCGCCTGGAGGAATAGGCTATGGCCCTCATTCAGATCAGAGGGCTACGCAAGCGTTTTGGGAATGGTGACGTCATCCAGGGGGTCGACCTCTCCATAGAGGAGGGAGAGATCTTCGGTCTCATCGGCCCTGATGGGGCCGGCAAGAGCACCCTCATCAGGATGCTCGCCGGCATCCTGGAGCCCACGGAGGGGGGAATCTCCCTGCGCGGTATCGACGTCGTCCATGCATACGAGGAGGTCCGCGGGGTTGTAGGGTATATGCCTCAGACCTTTGGCCTCTACGGCCTCCTCACCGTTGAGGAGAACCTGCGCGCGGTTGCCCGTATCCACGGGGTGGAAAAAACGGAGTTTACCAAAAGGACCGAACGGCTCTACCGCTTCAGCGGCCTGGGCCCTTTTCGGGACCGCCGGGCAGCCCAACTCTCCGGGGGGATGAAACAGAAGTTGGGCCTCTCCTGCGTCCTGGTCCATCAACCCCAGATCCTCCTCCTCGATGAACCCACCGTGGGGGTGGACCCTGTCTCACGCCGGGAATTCTGGGAGATCCTCCACGCCCTCTCCGCCCAGGGGTCTACCATCCTCATCTCCACCCCTTATCTGGAAGAGGCCGAGCGCTGCCACCGCATCGCCTTCCTCCATGAGGGGCAGATTCTGGAGGTGTTGGACCCCCGAGAGCTCACAACGCGCTTCCCCTACGCCACGTGCGACATCTACGCCCCCGCAATGAGGGGGCTGCTCGCACGCCTTCAACAACGCCTCGCCCCACCCGTCGCCTTCCTCAGCGGGGATCGCATCCACCTGATCTGCGAAAAGAAGACCGTTGACTCGGGAAGACTGGAGCGCGTCGTTAACAAGCTCAGTCCGCAGGGTGCCGAGATAAGGCATACGGCACCTACGGTTCAGGACCTCTATTTCATCTTGGAGAAAAGGGGCCATGGGAGCTGATTTCATACGCCGCGTCGCCGCCATCGCCCACATCGAGACCCTCCTGGTCATCAGGGACAAACGGAGCCTGGGACTGGCCTTTATCCTTCCCCTTTTACTTCTGATCCTCTTCGGCTCCTCCCTCTCGTACGATGTGAAAAACATCCCCCTCGCCATCTTGGATCAGGATAGAACCCCGGCCAGTCGGGCGCTCATCGCCGCCTTTCAGGGGTCACCGTACTATCATATCGTCGCCATCAGGGAGGGATACCCCGATCTCATCAGGGACCTCGATCGGGGCAAGGCCATCGTGGTCATGATCATCCCCCCCGATTTTGCCAAGCGTCTGAGCAGGGATCAAGAGGCCCGGGTCCAGTTTATCCTCGATGGCACCGACTCCACCACAGCCGGCATCTCCCTGGGCTATATCCAGGGGATCATGGAGCGGCACAACCGCACCCTCCGGCGCGAGGCGGCCCAGCGGAGCGCCGAGCTCCCGCTCGACCTGGCCATCAGGGTCTGGTTCAACCCGGAGATGGAGAGCCGCAACTTCATCGT
>Ga0307422_1000095_pt1 | contig 48445 bp, 41 predicted proteins | sample SalMarWE160290MG_FD_202153 | JGI IMG/M metagenome (GOLD analysis project Ga0307422, IMG submission 202153) | Salt marsh sediment microbial communities from the Plum Island Ecosystem LTER, Massachusetts, United States - WE1602-90 | ecosystem: Environmental > Aquatic > Marine > Intertidal zone >...
CCGCTCCAGCAACTGCTCCCCCATCTCTTCATAGAGATGAACCAATACCTCTGTATCCGTCTTGGTGTAAAACCTATGGCCCTTCTCCTCTAAATCCTTCTTTATCTCTGGAAAGTTATATATCTCCCCATTAAATACTACATAAATACTTTCATCTTCATTGTGGATGGGCTGTTTCCCGGTATCGAGATCGATGATGCTCAGCCTCCGATGCCCCAGGGCAACGCCCGCACCGGCGTAATATCCCTCATCATCAGGCCCTCTATGTCGTAAGGTCGCGGTCATCTTTGCCAATATATCTAAATCCACTGGTTTCTTATTGGGAAAACAAAATCCGCAAATACCGCACATGATATGTAATCCTTCGAAAAAATTATAGTGATCAGCCAAGGTTTTCAGTCGATTTTATTGCATAGATAGGTTTCTTTTGCGATTCATGGTAGGTACGGATAATGATCTCTGCGATAAGGCCTAACAAAATGAACATAACCCCCATGGTGATAAAGAGAAAGGAGATCAAGATCATTGGGCTGATCCAAACCCCTCCCCAAACGAGCCTCCGCAAAAGGACAAACAACCCTGTTAAAACCCCCAGGGCGAATAAGATCATCCCTGCCCCACCGAAGAGGCGAATGGGCTTGGTGGAGTAGCGTTGCAAGAACAATATGGTGATGAGGTCCAAGATAATGCTTGTGGTCCGGGAAAGACCGTATTTGGATCTTCCATGCCTTCGGGGGTGATGGGCCACTTCCAGTTCTGTAATCCTCGCCCCCACCCAGGAGGCATAGGCAGGGATAAAGCGGTGCATTTCTCCATAGAGACGAATATCCTTCAGGATATCCCTTCGGTACGCCTTGAGGGTGCAGCCATAATCGTGCAGCTTGACCCCGGTCAGCCAGGAGATCAATTTATTGGCCATGGCAGAGGGAAATCTTTTATTGAGAAGAGGATCTTTTCTGTTCTTCCTCCAGCCACTGGCCACGTCATACCCCTGCTCTAACCTTTCCAAGAGCCTGGGAATGTCTCGGGGGTCGTTCTGCCCATCGCCGTCCATGGTAACGATGATCTCTCCCTCGGCATGCTCCACACCCGCAGCAATGGCAGCGGTCTGACCGAAGTTTTTGCGAAACTGGATGACTTTGACCCCTTTATCATCCTTGGCTAAACTCTGCAGAACCTCATTGCTGGCATCATCGCTGCCGTCGTCGATAAATATGACTTCGTACTCCGCTCCCATATCTCCTAGAACGGCCTTGAGTTCCCCATACAGGGGGGTAATGTTCTGCTCCTCATTGAAGATGGGGATTACTACGGAGATTTTCTTCACTTCATTGCCCCACTCTGTATCCGCTCTATCCATTGCTCCTCCTGGGAGGCCAAGTCCTTCTCACCTACCTGGAGATAGATGGCCCTCAGCCACTGATGATACTCCTCGTGGAGGGGATAAAGTTGGGAGGCCTTTTTGATCGCCTCCAGCCCCTTTTTCTTCTCCCCGGAGATCAAGTATATCATACCTAAATCAAAATGGTAGTAGTGACGCCACGGGCTTAGGCGTATGGCCTCCTGTACTTCATCAATCCCTTCCTGGTGGCGGGAGAGCCTCTGAACGAGCAGCACCCCATACTGGTGGTGGTATTCACTGTTGTGGGGATCCAGGCGTATGGCCTTTTTGAGCTCTGCTGCAGCCCCTTGTGTGAAATAGGGTCCTGAATCGAGAAGGCTTTTTGCACTCTGAAAATGCATCTGCCCGTAAAAGGGGCAGAGTAAGAGAAGGGAAGCCGCTATCGCCCCGATGAATCCTACTGCGGTGAAGAGCAATCGTCTGCTTTTCTTTACTGCTATTTTATAAACCTTATCCTTCTTCTGAGCACCGATGGCCAAGGCCAGAACAGTAAACCCCGCCAGCGTAACACTAGGCAGGTAACACTCAAAATCGAAGGCATGATGAATAAAAAAGGCCATGCCCGCTATCATCAGGGATCCTGTCCAGATTCTTGATGCTCTATCTTTTGATTTTCGAAAGACGTATAGCGTATGCCACAACCACCAACAGGCAAACCATAAGAAAACTACTGTGCCGATAATCCCCATCTCTACTCCTAACTGGAGGTAGGTGTTGTGGGAGTGGTGAATGACATTTACACCGATCTTTTGGTAGAAAGGATAGACGAAGCCGAAGGTATCAAGCCCCTTCCCTAGCCCGGGGGAATCTTTGATCATCTCTAAAGTAGTGCCCCAGTTTAAGACCCTCAGTATCATGGGATTATTTGCTATGGACGCAAGGGGGTTATCCGGTCTCTGGAGGCTCAGCCCGACAAAGATCAATGCCAATACTAAGACAAGACCACCAACTAAACAAACCAAATATCGAGTTTTTATTTTCTTTATATAACCCAAATATATGAAAGCAAAACACCCAGAGGCAAGAATTAGAGAGAGCCACCCGCTGAAGGATTTGGTCAGATAAAGGACGAAGACCTGCAGCGCCAGGGCCAGCCCAAAAAGATATCTCACCCAATCTTTGCGGACAAGAATGAAGACTACACTCAAGGGAATGCTCACCCCCAAAAAGGCGGCAAAATGACTCGGCAATAAAAAGGTTGAGAATATACGTCCCCCCTCGAGGCGACCGATAATCTCCTCCCTAAGAGGAGATGGATAGGAAAACTCCACCTCACCTATCTGGCCGATGAGGTTGTGAAAGCCCCAGAAATATTGATAAAGACCATAGAGAGAGGTCAGGATGCCCAGAATAACGACTGCCAAGGCGATCCAGCGCTGTTCTTTAGGAGAAATGATCTGAGCTATGAGAAAAAAAATTGCTGTATAACTAACCAAATGAAGAAAAAAGTCGCGGCTGACTGCGTAGTCAATGGAATAAAAAGTATAAAAAACAGCCAGAACAAAAAAGACTACAAGAGGGAGGGGAAAAGCGACCTTCCTGATCCTTACAGCCCCCCTTGTTACCCCTCTATAGAACCAGAGGAAAAACGCCCACAATAAGAGGGTTATTTGTAAGGTAGGGGACCAAAAGAATATATGGGGGGGAAAAGGGGTGGCAGCAAAGAGAGAACTGATGATTAATAAAAAAAGAGCCTTAATAGTATCTCCGGATATTCATTGATTGGCATGGCGTCAGCGCAATTCTTCCCAATTTTTATCACTTTTCCACGATCCGTCAAGATACCACTGAGTTCCATTCTGATCTAATTGAAATGAGTAGTCGCCCGTTTGCTTTCCTTTTGCCTGGGCCTGGCCCCGATAAGCGTTATCATCATCCAAAAGATTCCCATCGGTGTCTTCAACATTTTGCAAGGATATATTGTAGTTTGCCCCCGCCATTCCGGTACCGCATCCTGCTAACGCAGGGAAATTAAACGCATAACCCCCATGTTCCGCCCGGTACATCTCCTGCGCGGCCCTGACTGTCTCTAAAGCGGTAAAGGCATCGGAGCGGCGGGATCGGGTGACATAATCGTTATATGCAGGAATGGCGACCGCCGCCAGAATTCCCACGATGACCACCACGATCATGACTTCTATAAGAGTGACCCCTTCTTTTCCCCTCATCGCCATTTTCCCTTGATCATGTGCGTGTACTGTAGACCAGCAAAATAATTTTCATTATCAAAAACAGCGGGCAAAATCTGCCTCTACCTCTTGCAAACACCCAATTAACTAGGCATCGATGACGATGAACACAGAATTTTTCCTTGTACTCACTATCTATTTTCTAGGAATAAACATGGCATCTATGGTGGTATTTGATAGAGCCCAGGTTTTAGAATAACCAGTTACAGCATCGTACGTAACCTCCATCCACAATACACCCTCACCTCCAATAAGAGTGAGGTCCAAGTTTGGGTTAAAATTGGCGACGATTCCGATATTATAAGTGCTATCACCAGAGTTGTTCAACGTGATGGTGGCATACGTTTCAGAAAAGAAGGCAAGATTATTGGCACCATAGGATTGAGATGGGAAAAATCCTATTACTGAATGATACTCATTAACACCCGTGGCTACGGCATCGAAGACACTCAGCACTTCGGACATCCGCGCCCTATTGACATAGTCGCGATACGCCGGTATGGCAATAGCGGCCAGGACACCTACAATGGCTACCACGATCATGAGCTCGATCAGCGTGAAGCCCTTCTTTGATCTTACCCTATTAATGTACACACCATCCCCCTAACCCAAGCTTTACCAAGCACCAATAATGACGGTGAGTCAGGCCTTGAAATTCCAACGCTTCTCTAACTTCAAGGCCTGACCACCCCTTGCGCTCGGCATTACGCTCTTCTTACTATGATTTTAACTTCTACCAGCTTCTACTTCTTCGGCCTATACTTCATTGGGAGCGTCATGGCAGAATCCCAGACCTTAGCATAACCCGCAGCTGGAATATAGTTAATACCCATTATCATGGTGCATCCACTGACCGGTGTGAGGTTGAGATTTGCAGTGAAATTGGCTTGATTGTTAGTAGCTCCTTGAGCATAAACCCAACTTTGAACATAGTCCCTACTCACCGCGGCAAAGCCGCTCACGTTATCATAACCCTGCCCTGACGTTGTCAACGGAAAGTAACCTGCGGATGCGTGATACTCCGAAGCCGCCTGCCCCAGGGCGTCCATGGCGGATGAAACCTCAGTCAGCTTCGCTTTGACCGTATAATCGAGGTAGGCCGGGATGGCGATGGCCGCCAAGATACCGACGATGGCCACCACGATCATGAGTTCGATCAACGTAAAACCTTTTTTATTCCTCATCCTCTTAAACATGTCCTTCCTCCTTACTTAATTTTTTATATACTCATACATTAGGTCATTCCTGATTGGGTAATCTCCGTTCTACCCCCTTGACTACGGTTTCTATCTCTAGGCGCATTTCACCCCCTTTCTCTGAGTAATCACCCCTGATATGAAGCAAACATCATGCCATAATAACCGCACCGTAACCCCTTGAAAATCCTCACCTTGCTTTCTTCCCCATCAAAAAAAGGGCATGAAGGTGACAATTTTGGTCCTTTCTGGTGACAAATAACGGCCCTTGCATGCCCCAAACCCTTTATCGCCTTACCCAGCCCACTCACAATCCGCGGACTTCGAGCTTTCCATTCCCCTTCTTCTGTGATAGCATTATAGCATGGATTTTCAAGAATACAATACCTTTAATGGCGAAAGAGAACGAAAACAAAGGGCACGAAAATCCTACGTGCTGCTCGTTCCCTGTCTCATCCTCGCCTTTCTGTTGACCGGCCTGGGGATGTATCTCTATTTTTCCTTCACCCTCCCCCCCATCAAATCGTTGGAGGACTACAAACCGCCCATCATCACCAAGGTCTTCTCCGCAGAGGGGGAGTTGGTCGGGGAGTTCTGCAAGGAGCGCAGGATCGTCGTCCCCATAGAGGCAATCCCCGATGTCCTCAGTCAGGCCTTTGTGGCTGCCGAGGATGCCGATTTTTTCAAGCACAAGGGAATCTCCTACCCTAGCATCCTACGGGCCATGGCCAGAAACATCCTGGCGGGCAGGGTCATCCAAGGGGGAAGCACCATCACCCAACAGACGGTCCGCTCCATGGTCCTGTCCAGGGAGAGGACCTTGTCCAGAAAGATCAGGGAGGTCATGCTGGCCCACCGGATAGAAAAATATCTCACCAAGGAGGAGATCCTCTATATCTATCTGAACCAGATCTATCTGGGGCACGGGAACTATGGCGTGGAGGCAGCCGCTCGTGATTACTTCGCCAAGGGGGCTGCGGAACTCAACCTTGCGGAGGCCGCCCTGCTGGCGGGCCTCCCCCGCGCACCGGAGAACTATTCGCCGATCCATCACTTCCAACAGGCCAAACAACGCCAGGCCTATGTACTAGGGCGTATGGTTGAAGAAGGCTACATCACGCCGCAAGAGGCCGATGAGGCCCATCAGGCCCCTCTCGAGATCCAATCGAGGGAAAATAAATTCCTCCACATCGCACCCTATTTCACCGAATACGTCAGGATATACCTCCAGGAAAAATACGGTGAGGAAGCCCTCTATACCCAGGGACTCCAGGCCCATACCGCGCTAGAGCTGCAAAAACAGAAGGCGGCCCAAGAGGCCTTGCAGACCGGACTGACGGACCTGGACAGGAGACAGGGCTATCGAGGGCCTGAAAAGGCGTTAAACAAAGATGAAATTGACGCCTTTTGCCAGGAAGTGGCCGAGAAGCTCACGGAAGACCCCCTCAAAAAAGGTGAGGTCTATCCGGGCGTAGTGACGGGGTTTTCCAAAAATAAGAAAGAGGTATTGGTGCAAATCGGCGACAAAAAGGGGTATATCCCCTTCGAGACGATGCGCTGGGCGAGAAACCCCGATCCCGAGGTGAATTATAGTGATGCCCAGTTGAAGGATCCCACCCAGGTCCTCAAGAAAGGATATGTCATCAAGGCCCGGGTGCAGGCGATCCCCCCCAAGGGATTAATGAAGCTGGAGCTGGAACAGAACCCCGCGGCACAAGGGGCGCTCATCTCTCTGGAGATCCCCTCGGGATACGTACGTGCCATGGTGGGGGGGAGGGACTTCTTGGAGAGTCAGTTCAACCGCGCCCTGCAGGCCCACCGCCAGCCTGGATCCTCCTTTAAGCCCGTCATCTATGCCGCTGCCCTGGACAAGGGGTTTACCCCCGCCTCCATCATCATCGACTCACCCGTCATCTACGAAGATGCCCGCAGGGATGAAGACTGGAAACCAAAAAACTATGAAGATAAATTCCACGGCCCTACCACCCTACGGACCGCCTTGACCAAATCCAGAAACGTGGTGACCATCAAGGTGATGCGGGATATCGGGATCCCCTACGCCATCAAGTACGCCCAGCGGCTGGGCATAGAATCGCCCCTGACCCCCGACCTCTCCCTCTCCCTCGGATCCTCAGAGGTCACCCCCTTGGAACTGGTGAGGGCCTATGCGGTATTTGCCGCCCGCGGCCACCTCCTCAAGCCCATCTTCATCACAAAGGTGATGGACCGGGATGGAGAGACCCTGGAGGAAAATCATCCCTGGCCCCTCGAGGCAAATGTGGGAAGGCTGGTGGGGACAATCGTCGAGGAGGACCTCAAAACGGGTAAAGAGGGGGTATGCCCTCAGGTGATCAGCGAGCAGACCGCATACATCATGACGAACCTCCTCGAGGGGGTGGTACAGAAGGGGACCGGCTGGAGGGCTAAGGCCTTGGGCCGCCCCTGTGGGGGCAAGACCGGCACCACCAACGAATATACCGACGCCTGGTTTGTCGGCTACACCCCGGACTTGATCGCCGGTGTGTGGGTGGGATTTGATGAAAAGAGACCCTTGGGGAGGTATGAGACGGGCTCCCGTGCCGCCTCTCCCATCTGGGTCGCCTATATGCAGGAGGCGTCAGCAGGGAGGCCGGCGAAGGATTTTTCCATCCCCGAGGGGATCGTCTTTGCCAAAATCGATCCCCAGACCGGACTGCTCTGCTCCCTTGGCGCAAAAGATTGCATCTTTGAGTGCTTTAAAGAAGGGACCCAGCCCACCCGCTATTCCAGCGAGGCCTCATCAGGCGACGAAGAAGACTTCTTAAGATCGGATACCATCTGGGGGAAAGACTAAAGAGATATTCTCACCGTCTCCCCTTGATACCATCATCCCTCACAGAGATCCAACCCTATTTGTACAGAAGCAACCTCCATATCCGCTGCACCGTTCAGACCTCAAAACAGGCCACAGAGTGTCCAGGAGCGACCTCCCTTAAAACAGGGCTTTGGCACCTGCACCGTTCCTTCACCTGAGAACACCGGGATGCAAAGGGGCACCCTAAAAAGGGGGAAAAAGGGCCGGGCGGCTCTCCTCCAACAGGGGGGGGTGCACTTCTGTGTCGCCTGGGGTCTGGCTGGGGGATGGCCTTGAGCAGGACCTGAGTATAGGGGTGCAGGGGCTGTTGATAGATCTCCTCCCGGGGAGCAAGCTCCACAATCCTTCCCAAGTACATCACGGCCACCCGCTGGCTGATATGACTCACCACGCTGAGATCGTGAGATATAAAGAGATAGGTAAGGTGAAATTTCTCCTGGAGTCCCTGTAAGAGACGCAAGATCTGAGCCTGAATGGAGACGTCCAGGGCGGAAACCGGCTCATCCGCGACGATGAATTGAGGGCGCAGGGCAAGGGCCCTGGCAATACCGATGCGCTGGCGCTGCCCCCCGCTGAACTGGTGCGGGTAGCGGTCGAGGTAAGCTTGTTCTAAGTCCACCTCTGCTAAGAGTCTCTTGACCTCCTCCCCCCGTTCCCTCCTACTCTCAAAGACGCGGTGGATGATCAACGGCTCCTCGACAATCTCTCTGACCCGTTGGCGGGGATTGAGGGATGAGTAGGGGTCTTGGAAGATGATCTGGGCCCTTTTGCGCAGCCGGCGCAGGCGCCTTCCCTGAAGCCTCCCGATTGCCTCCCCTTCGAAGTAGATATCTCCCGCAGTGGAATCTTCCAGCCGCAGGAGCAACCTCCCCAAGGTGGATTTACCGCAGCCGCTCTCACCTACCAAGCCCAGGGTCTCTCCTTCTTGAATGGAGAGGTCCACCCCGTCCACCGCCCTGACCACACCTTTGGCAGGCGCAAAGGGGCCGTGGGAGAGGGGGTAATACTTTTGTACTCCCTGCGCCACAATCAGGTCTTGATTATCAAGCATAGAGCCAACACCTCGTCTGGTGTCCCGCGGTAAGGCGTATGAGAGGGGGCACCTCCTTTCGGCAGATCCGCTTGGCCGAGGGGCAGCGGGGATGAAAGCCGCAGCCGGCTATCTCTTCGAGGGGGTTGGGGACAGTGCCGGGGATGGGACGCAGCTCGTTCACAGCGGAGAGCAGCCCTATAGTATAGGGGTGTTTGGGATCGTTGAAGAGGGCCTGGACATCGGTATATTCAACTATCTTACCCGCATACATGACTGCGCAGTTATCCGCCGTCTGGGCGATGACCCCGAGATCATGAGTGATCAGGATCATCGCCAATCCCCGTTCCTCCCTCAACCGCTCAAGCAGTGCCAATATCTGGGCCTGAACCGTGACGTCCAACGCCGTGGTGGGCTCATCGGCGATCAGGAGTGTTGGGTCCCCGGCCAGGGCCATGGCGATCACGACCCGCTGCCTCTGCCCACCGCTGAGGTGGTAGGGGTAATCCGTTATTCGGTCCACAGCATCGGGCATCCCCACTGAGGTGAGAAGATCGATCGCCTTCTCCTTCGCCCTTTTCCTGGTGAGTTCTTGGTGCGCACGGAGGGCCTCGATGACCTGGGACCCGATGCTGAAGACGGGGTTGAGGGAGGTCATGGGTTCCTGAAAGACCATCCCGATCTCCCCCCCCCGGATGGTGCGCATCTGTTTCTCTTCCAACGCCAGGAGATCCCTCCCTTGAAACAGGACCTCCCCCCCCACGATTCTCCCCCTGGGCCTGGGTACCAGACGGAGGATGGAAAGGGCGGTCACGCTCTTGCCGCACCCTGACTCTCCTACCAGGCCCAGCGTCTCCCCTGTCCCCAGCCTCATATCAACATCGTCCACTGCCTTGACCACACCCCAGCGGGTGAAGAAATAGGTCTTTAATCCCTTAATGCTGAGCAGGCCGTTGTTCCTGGTATTATCCGCCGTCATTGGTTGATTTCCTCACAGCCATGAAAATAACACGGACGGGAGAAAACAAAAAGGTCTTCTTCATATACGAAGAAGACCTCGGCTACTCTCTGGTGCCGAAGGCGGGACTCGAACCCGCACAGGCATACGCCCACTAGACCCTGAACCTAGCGCGTCTACCAGTTCCGCCACTTCGGCATAAATCCATTGCAAAAATCTATGAGGTAACCTATACTAATCCATCGCCCCTGTCAAGGAAATGAGGAAGCCTTCATGAGGATCATCAACGACCTCACCTTTACCAGCACCGATTTCTCCTCTCCGGTCGTGACCATTGGAAGCTACGACGGCCTCCACCTCGGCCATCAAGCGATCATTAAACGGGTCATAGAGCGGGCCAGAAGTGAAGATGGTGATGCAGTAGTCCTCACCTTCGAGCCCCATCCCGTTAAGTTCTTGCACCCCGAGCTGAATATCCCTCTCATCACCCCTAAACAAAAAAAGATGATACTCTTGGAGCGGTTTGGGATCGATTGCACTATCAACCTCCCCTTTACCAAGGACCTCGCCCACCTCTCCGCGGAGGAGTTCATCCAGAATGTTGTTTTGAACCGCGTCGCCCCCCGCTGGGTGGTGATCGGATTCAATTTCACTTTCGGCAAAGGACGAACAGGGACGGCAGCGGATCTCAAAAAGATGGGGGAAAAGCTCGGCTTCGGGGTGGAGATCATTCCACCTTTCACTGTGGACGATCACGTGGTCAGCAGTACCCGGATACGGGAATTGATCACAGAGGGGAGAATCCAAGAGGCCAACCGCATGCTGGGCAGGTATTTCTTCATACTGGGAAAGGTCATCCACGGACATGCGCGGGGAAAAGGCTTGGGCTTTCCAACCGCCAACTTGGAAATCACCTCTGACCTCTACCCCAAAAAGGGGGTCTATGCCGCCACCGTGACCGAGGAGGCAAAGACCTATCACGGGGTGGTGAACATCGGGACAAACCCTACGTTTGACGATAAGGAGTTTGCCGTTGAGGTCTTGCTCTTTGATTACCAGGGGGACCTCTACGGCAAGGAGTTGCAGGTTGCCTTAGTAGACAGACTCCGGGATGAACAAACCTTCCCCTCGCCTGATGCACTGGTGCGCCAGATAGAAAAAGACGTCCACAAGGCACAGGAGATCCTGAGGGGAACATGAAACATTGGAAGACCTGGCTCGGATTTATCATCAGCGGGGTAATACTCTACCTGGCCTTTCGCAGTATCGACTTTCGTCTATTGCTGGAGAATCTGCAGGGAGCCGACTATCGTTATCTGATCCCCATCGTCGCCATCATCTTCCTCTCCATGGCCCTGCGATCCCTCCGGTGGGGCTATTTCCTGCGGCCCATCAAAAAGATCGGGTTCCACAGCCTCTTTGCAGGCATGATCATCAGCTTTATGGCCAACAACGTCCTGCCTGTGCGCATGGGAGATCTCCTGCGGGCCTATATCATCGGTCGCAGTGAGCAGATCAGAAAGAGCGCCTCATTTGCCACCGTGGTGGTGGAGAGGCTCTTTGACGGCCTTACCGTCTTGGGGCTGCTCGCCGTAGCCCTGACCTTCATTCATTTGCCTGCGGGAAGTCTTACATTTAAAAAGGGGCTCATAGTGGGGGGATACATAACCATGGCCATCTGCGGTTTCGCCTTAGCGATACTGGTACTCATTAAAACCCGGACGAGGTGGTTGCTCAAGATCACCCTTTTTATCACTCGTCCCTTCTCTTGGAAGATGGCCAGAAACGGCATCTCCAGCATCAAATCCTTCAAAGAGGGACTCCTCTCCGTGGACAGCACCAAGACCATGCTGATCGCCTCCCTCTATTCCCTCGTTATCTGGGCGGTCTTCGCCTACTCCATCTATCTCATGGGACTGGCCTTCGGACTCCATCTCTCCATCCCCGCCGCGGTGATGGTCCTACTGGCCATCTGTCTGGCCATGATGATACCCTCAACACCCGGTTTCATCGGCCCCTATCACGCCTCGGTGGCCTATTCCCTCGTCCTCTACCACATCCCCCTGGAGAAGGCCCTGAGCTTTTCCCTCGTCTTCCACGCCACCAACTACATCCCCATCACCCTCGCCGGCTTCCTGTACCTGTGGAGGCACCATTTGAGTTTAAGAAAGATACGGGAAGAGGAGGAAAAGGCCTTGGGGAGTGGGAAGCATCGAAACGCCCTCCTTCGCAAATCGTTGCCGCGCTGATTCTTCGGGGCGCTGAACACCCTCCACTTACCGAGCTTCCAATTAAATGCCAGGGTACCTTTTTATTACGATTCACCCCTCCCTTACCTTGAAACACACCAAAGGATGCACATATTACTAATACGTATATCCACCAACACAACCTAAAATATTATGGGTGAGGAATATATGGGTGGGACAGAAAGAGGGAGCAATGGCACGGGCCAAGGTAATAAACCTAAAAAAGGAAGACAAGCGATATCTCAAATGCCCCTGGTGTGGGCAAATGGTAAAGTATTCGCGCAGGGCGGGACATAGTTGCTTTAAATTTCATCTGAGCGAAATCGAGAGAAATGCCAAGCAGATGAATAGGGAGTGACGCGCAACAATCAACGCCCTGTTTCCAATCATCAACACAGGGAGTTATCGATCCTTAAGCCTTCGTGACGGGATGAGTACGACAGGACGACACTTACTTTGCTGACGGGCTGGTGCGAGCAATATTCTGAAACTGTTTAACAAGCAGGTAGCCACCCCACGCAAAGGTGCCGAGCATGAGCACGATGCCGATGAGGTACGAAAGAGAGGCAAGCGTGTGGTCATACTGCAGCCATCCCAGTTTGCGCAGCAGGTATTCCCAGTCGTGGTAATCGATGACGTCTTTGCCCGTCACGCCGCCCAACAGCAGCAGCTCCAAGGTCCGGGCGTCGTTGATGTACGGGGCGATGTCCATAAAGTTTTCACCGAACCACCACAGGGCCACCGAGGCCCCGAAGGCATCCTTCGTCTTGAACAGCAGGACCGCAAAGCAGATCAACGGCATAAGCAATTGCCCCAGCGTCCCGCCCAGGGTCATTATGAATTTCCCGAAGGGACGAAAGATGATGTGCCCGGCCTCGTGGAAGGGGAGATTGACGAGGTGTAAGAAGGATTGTGCAGTATAGTTGCTCTCCAGAGGGGTGAGGATAAACTTCCAACCCCAGATAAAGATGATCAAGAAAACGATCACCCTGCCGCCGAAAAACAGGGGGTTGACCCCGGGCTTGACGAATAGGAAAAGCTCCTTCAGATAGCTGCCGAGTGGTGTTCTAACTTTCTTATCGGTGCTTGTAACTGCGTTTGTCCAGGCCCTCTCCCCTTCTCCTTCAGGGACATCTTGTAACGCGACGTATTTCTCAAAAACGATGCCGCACTTCGGACATTCGACATTGCCATCAGGCTGCTCGAATTGACACTGAGGGCATATCATCCTGTGCTCCTTTGCTTATGTTGTATATACAATTGTTTCCTCTCCCCTCGGGGGAGAGGATTAAGGTGAGGAGGAAGCTTATATTTATCCACCCTCACCCCTTGCCCTCTCCCGCTGCCGCTGTACGGCATCCCGCCTTCCGTATTTTCTGCCAGAGCGGAGCGGGACAGCGGGAGAGGGGGATATATTAGATTTTTCCCGTCATTAATGGGATTCGTGAGTGACGAAACCGTCATGGGAAGTATCTCCCTACTTTTTATCTCGAAGCCGTTTTTCCACCACACAGTAGATCCCTTTTCCAGCCAGGGCAGGTCTGAGGCATTTGGAATCAGAGAGGCAGGTTGCCTTTTGTAGATCTCCGGATCGCCATCGGTTGATCAGGCCGGGCTCTCTGATAAAGGGCCGGCACATTGAAAGGTAATCTGCGAAATGGTCGTTCACCAACCCTTCGGCCACAGAGAAGGACCTGATCCCTCCGACCAAGATAATAGGAAGGCTTATACGTTCCTTAAAGGCGCGAGCCTCGGCCTTGAAATACGCCTCATCCCCTTCCGTCGCAATCCCCCTGCGAATAGGCATGAGATCACCAGATGCAAAGGTGCCGCCGCTGACCTCGATGGCGTCGACCCCCGCCTCTTTGAGCATCGCACCTGCTTGTATGGAATCTTCCAGTTCGAGGCCGCCTTCCAGACAGTCTCGCGAATTTATCTTGACCAAAACGGGATAATCCTCCCCTACCCTCTCGCGTATACCCTGCACAACCTCCACGAGCATCTTGGCCCTGTTCTCTATACCGCCTCCATAGGCATCCCGTCGATGATTATAGGCAGGTGAAAGGAATTGGCTCAACAAATAGCTGTGAGCCGCGTGGATCTGGACGCCGTCAAACCCGGCCTCGCGGGCACGCTCCCCGGCCCTGCCAAAGGCCTCGACAGTCTCATTAATATCCTCGATGGTCATCTCCTGCAGGGGGACATCAACCAACCCCCCTATCATCAAGGGAGGGGCTGACGGGGCCAGGGGGGCACTGTTGATGAGCTTGGGGATGGCAAGCATGCCTGAATGGGCGAGCTGGGCAACTATCCTTCCATTCCTTTGATGCACCGCATCAACCATGGCGCGCAGGCCGGGGATGAGCTTGTCATCGTATATGCCGAGCTGCGCAGGGGACGCCTGACCCCGCTTGGTGACATAGGCATGGCCGGTAATAATAAGCCCCACCCCACCTTCAGTCAGCTCTGCCATGAGGTCGATCAATCGAGGGGTACATGCCCCATCCTCCGCCGCCATCCCCTCCGCCGTAGCAGACCTGACAAACCGGTTCTTCAGGGTCATGCCGTTCAGCTTGGTGGTTTCAAAGAGTTTTGACATGCGACCATTCCTCTTTTGTTAGGCTTGCTTTGGATATCCTGTAATCTCCCGCAGTTTCTGGATTTCTGGCTTCATCTGTTTCGTGCTTTCTGCACGTTGTTCGCAAGGTTTCTTTTTGTCTTTTGCTTCCCGTTCAAGCATAAGGAAGTCATGTTTCTTCTCTAAGGCCCCCAAGAACTCCATGAGGTGAGCCTTCTTGTAACCTGTGACCTTGCGCCAGCACTCTTCGTCTTCGGGCCACAACGGTACAAGGTGGAAGTGAAAATGTCCTGCATCACCACGAAGAGATGCAAGCAGAATGTCTTTTGGCTGGGGATCATAACACTGTCTAATTGCTTGGGTTACCTCAAACAGGGCAATATCAACTCCTTGGAGAACATCTTCGGTCATCTCCTGGGGGCACTTTCCACAATGAGATTGAGCAGCTAGAATGGTATGCCCCTTCGTGTGCGGGGGAGCAGAGAGAAACGCAAACCACTTTTTGTTTTTGCTTTCGTAAAAAATGCGATCCGGCAAATCATCAACCCTATTACAAAAGTCACACATTGTGCCTATTCTTTTAAAGTTCAACTTAATATATAGATAGAATAATTTCTATCTATTGCAATTATAGAACTCAATCTTGTTCTCCGACTAATCGATCGATAGCTTTTTAAGCGCCTCCTCGTAGGCTGCGAGGGTCTTTTGGTCAAAGAGCACAAATCGTACCAACTCGATATCTGGGTGGGCCTTAAGAAACACCGCCACTGTCTTGAGGGCGATGGGGGCTGCCTCATTTAAAGGATAGCCATAGGCCCCGGTGCTGATGGAGGGGAAGGCGATACTCTTGAGATGGTTCTCGTTAGCGACTTCCAGACTCCGGCGATAGGCGCTGGCGAGCAATTCCGCTGCCCGCGCTCCATCACGGCGGTAGACAGGTCCTACCGTATGAATGACGTGTTTCGCCTTGAGGTTATATCCCTTGGTGATCTTGGCATCCCCTGTCTCGCACCCTCCCAGGGTCCGGCACTCCGCCAACAGGTCCGGCCCTGCCCCCCGGTGAATGGCGCCATCCACCCCGCCTCCTCCCAACAAGCTGGGATTGGCCGCATTGACGATGGCGTCGGTTCCCTGCTGCGTGATGTCCCCCTGCACCAACTCCAAGGTCGCCTTATTGATGCTGATCTGCATGATTCGCTCCTTTCTCTTCCCCGTGTAGCTGTTCCCATACTCGCTGGGCAAGAGAGCTGTTCACCCCCGGCACTTTCGCCAACTCTTCAGGGGAGGCCTTGAAAACCCCTTCCAATCCCTTGAACTGTTCCAGAAGCGCCCGCTTCCTCCGCTTCCCGATCCCCGGTATCCCATCGAGGATAGAGGCGAATATCTCCTTGCCCCGCAGCCTTTTATGATAGGTGATGGCGAAGCGGTGGGCCTCGTCCCTGATCCGCTGCAGGAGCAGCGAGGCAGGGGATGCGCCGCGCAAAGGGATCGACTCCTTTCGGTTAGGGAGGAAGACCTTTTCCGCCTCCTCGGGTTTGCGCTTCTTGGCCAGGCTCAGGGCATCCACCCCCTCTATCTCCAATTCCTTGAGGACCTCCAGGGCCACGTTCAACTGTCCCTTCCCCCCATCGATGAGGATCAGATCAGGCAGATCCCCCTCTGCCTTGCCCCGGCGGAGCCTCCTCACGAGGACCTCATAGGTCATGGCATAGTCGTCGATCCCCTCCACCCCCTTGATCCGATATCTGCGGTAGCGGGCCCTGGCCGGTTCCCCCTCCTCGAAGACCACCATGGAGCCCACGGCCAGCCCACCGCCCAGGTTTGAGATGTCGAACCCCTCGATCCTGGCGGGGACCTGTGCCAGAGAAAACCGCTCCCGCATCTCCTGCAGGGTATCCTCCCCCCGGAGCTGACCGAGGAGCTTGCCCTGGGCATTCTCCTGGGCCATCCCGAGTAGGTCATGACCCGCTTTCCCTTTATGGGGGCGGCGGATTCGGACCTTGCCCTTCGTCCGCTCCCCTAATACCTCCTGTAGGAGGGTGGCGTCATCCAGTGGGACCGCGACGAGGATCTCCTGGGGGATGAATTGCCCTTCACCGTAGAACTGATGCAGAAAGGAGGATACGACCTCCTGATCGGGGAGCCCCGCATCCTTGATGGTAAAGAACCGCCCTCCCAACAGCCGCCCTCCCCGGACGAAGAGGACCTGGACCCCTGTCTTTCCCCCTTGCCTCGCAAGACCGACGGCATCTCTGTGAAGACTATCCTGTGAGACCACCCGTTGTCCCTCAATGATCCGCTCCAACGCGGCGAGCCGGTCCCTGGTCCTGGCCGCCTCTTCGAACCGCAGGTCCTCGGCCTCCTGATCCATCCTGCTGTGCAGTTCCTCGGCGAGCAGGTCGCTCTTGCCCTCCAAAAAGAGGCGGACCTGGCTGACGATCCGGCCGTACTCCTCCTCGCTCACCTCATTGCAGCACGGACCCAGGCACCGCTGCATCTGGAAGTTGAGGCACGGGCGCGAGCGGTGGGCGAACTGCGTGGGGCTGCACCGGCGCAGGGGGAAGGCCTTGTGGATGACCTTGAGGGTCTCGCGCATGGAGGTAGCCGAGGGAAAAGGACCGTAGTAGAGGGCGCCGTCCTCCCTGGTCCGCCTGACCACGGAGAGCCGGGGAAAACGCTCCCCCACGTTGAGCCTGAGCAAGGGGTATCGCTTGTCGTCCCTGAGCTGGATGTTGTAGCGGGGATGGTGCTCCTTGATGAGAGTGTCCTCTAAGATCAAGGCCTCCTTCTCCGTCCGCGTGGCGATGTGATCGACCCCCGTCACCCGCGAGAGCATAACGGAGGTCTTGACGTCTTGCTCCTTCCCCTGAAAGTAGGAACGGACCCGCTTGTGCAGATCCTTGGCCTTGCCGACATAGAGTACCCCACCCCCCCCGTCCTTGAAGAGGTAGACCCCCGGGGTTCGGGGCAGGGCATCTGCTTGTGTCTGGAGATCGGTCTTTTTCATCGGTTATTGTCTAAAACCCTTACCGTATAGTTAGTTCGATCTTTTTCCGAGAAGGGTCCGAGGGGTCAAGGATTCTAGGGTTCAAGTGTGTAAGAATTTATAGTCTGTAATCACTCGAACCCCTGCCATCACGGCATCTCGCTTCCTTAAATTCACATTGCGGAGCGGGATTGACCCCTTGAATCCTGGAACCCTTAACTGTTTACTCATCCAGCGGTATATCCTTCGTAATGGCGGCCTCCTGGAGGCGCTGGATGCGGTCACGGAGCTCGGCCGCGTGCTCGAACTCCAATTGCTCGGCCGCCTTACGCATCTCCTTTTTGAGCTGCCTGATGGCCTTGGGCACCTCGCGGGGGGAGAGGTACCCTTCTTCATCTTCCCGCACTACAGGGACTGTATAATAATCGGCCTCATACACGGAGCCGAGGACGTCGCGGACCGCCTTCTTGATGGTCTCAGGCGTGATGCCGTGGGTCTTATTGTATTTCTCTTGGATACCCCGCCTCCTGGTGCTCTCCTCAATGGCCCTGGCCATGGAGGGGGTGATTCCCTCGGCGTAGAGGAGGACCTTGCCGGCCACGTTCCGGGCCGCCCTGCCGCAGGTCTGGATCAGGGCCCGCTCCGAGCGCAGGAATCCCTCGCGGTCGGCGTCGAGGATGGCCACGAGCGACACCTCGGGGATATCGAGCCCCTCCCGCAGGAGGTTGATCCCCACCAGCACATCGAACTGCCCCAAGCGCAGGTCCCTGATGATCTCCACCCGCTCCAGGGTGTCGATCTCCGAATGGAGGTACCGTACCCGCACCCCGAGATCGGCATAGTACTCCGTCAGGTCCTCGGCCATCCGCTTCGTCAGGGTGGTGACGAGGACCCTATCCCCCATCTCGACCCGTTCTTTGATCTCCCCGAGGAGGTCGTCCACCTGGTTGCGCGCCGGACGCACCTCGATGGCCGGGTCCATCAAGCCCGTGGGCCTGATGATCTGTTCCGCTACCCTCCCGTTGCTCCGGGTCAGCTCGTACTCCGCCGGTGTGGCGGAGACGCAGACGACCTGCTTGGCCCGCTCCTCGAACTCCTCAAAAGTAAGGGGGCGGTTGTCCAGGGCCGAGGGGAGGCGGAAACCGAACTCCACCAGGTTCTCCTTGCGGGAGCGGTCCCCGTAGTACATCCCCCCGATCTGAGGAATGGTCACGTGCGACTCGTCGATCATGATCAGGGCGTCTTTGGGGAGGTAGTCTATCAACGTGGGGGGAGGCTCCCCGGGCTGGCGTCCGGTGAGGTGACGGGAATAGTTCTCGATCCCCTTGCAGTAGCCGATCTCCTGGAACATCTCCAGATCGAACATGGTGCGCTGCTCCAGCCTTTGGGCCTCCAGGAGCTTGTTCTGGGCCTTAAACTCCGCCAAGCGCTCCTGCAGCTCTACTTTTATACCCTCAATGGCCAGTTGCGTCCGCTCCGAAGTAGTAACATAGTGGCTCCCGGGATAGATGGCGGCCTTTTCTAGTGATGAAATAACCTTTCCCCGCAGGGGGTCGATCTCATAGAGCCCCTCGATTACCTCGTCGAAGAGCTCGCAACGGATGGCCCTGGTCTCTTCGTACGGAGGAAAGATCTCCACCACATCGCCGCGAACACGAAAAGTACCACGGTGAAAGTCGATGTCGTTGCGCTCATACTGGATCTCCACCAGCTTGGAGAGGATTGCACCCCGCCCCATCCGCTTCCCCCGTTCCAGGTGAAGAAGGAGGCCGTAGTAGGCCTCAGGGGAACCCAGGCCGTAGATGCACGAGACGCTCGCCACGATGATCACGTCTGTGCGCTCCAGGAGCGAATGGGTGGCTGAGTGGCGCATCTTGTCGATCTCCTCGTTGATGGAGGTGTCCTTTTCAATATAAAGGTCGCTGCTGGGGATGTAGGCCTCGGGCTGGTAGTAGTCGTAGTAGCTGACAAAAAACTCCACCGCATTCTCCGGGAAGAGTTCGCGAAACTCGCTGTAGAGCTGGGCCGCGAGGGTCTTGTTGTGGGAGATGACGAGGGTCGGTCTCTGGACCTGTTCGATCACATTGGCCATGGTAAAGGTTTTTCCCGAACCGGTGACACCCAGGAGGACCTGATCCCGCGCACCTTCCTTGAGCCCCTGAACCAGTTTTTCGATGGCCTGGGGCTGATCACCCGTGGGTTGGAACGCGGATACGAGCTTAAAACGAGCCATGGTCTATTCCAACCTCTCTTTTTGCAGTAGTAAGCTTGCGAAGGCGTGGATTTATTGTAGCACAAAAATGCCTTTGATATTATAAACGATACACAACACATGCGTCGGCACAGACCTGGTCTTGTGCCTTGTCAGAACAAGTGCCTTCCGAATGTAATGTTCTGTGATCACATGCTTTTTTATATAAAACCCTTGACAAAGGCTTTTCCCGTTTGTTAGCCTCCTGATAGCTTGGGTGTTGCTCAAGCTTTTTTATTAAAAATCAGAGAAAGGGGGAAAGGATTATGAAGAAGGTTTTAGTGTTGTTGCTTTGCCTCTCCTTCCTGGTCATCACCCTGGCAGGGACTGCATACAGCTGGCAGGGGAGGATGGGGGGGATGGGCGATCCGTATGGGCTTATCTCGGACGAATCCGACTACCTGATCCATCCGGCCAAGATCGCCAAGGGCGAGGGAGTCAGATTCTACGGCGACTACCGCTTCAGCTACACGGATGTAACGGATTGGGAATATTATGATGCGTATTTTGACATCCCCGGCGATGAGCTGAGTCACGATGCCCTTGTTGGTGCTGCCTTCCCCCTGGGGCCGGGGAGGATGGGGCTCTTTTTTCAGTATGACGGCATGAGGGGAGACTTTGATGGAGAGGGTGCAGGCGAGGTCATTCAATTGACGAGTGATTTCGACGATTTCGCCTTGAGGCTCCTCTATGGCCTGCCCATAGGCGGCTTCAACCTCGGTGGCGAGGTCCAATTTGCCTACCGCCAGGAGGAGAATGAAATTTATGATTATTATTTTGATTTAAGTGAGGCTTGGCTGAACGATAACTGGATCCCTGAATATTTATATCCCTATGACTCTCACTACTGGGAGGCCCTGTTTAAGGGATCGATCGAGGGAAAGGTCGGTCCCCTTGACCTTGAATTCACCCTCAGGGGTGGTTTTCTCTTTGGCAGTGCAAATGACTGGTATTTTGAGTTCCAACTGCCAGCCGGCGTCCCACTTTACGGATGGGATATGGATGGTGGTGTGCAGGGGTGGCGCATCGGGAGCGACCTCTGGGCACACTATCAGCTCAGTGACGGCCTGACGCTCCCCCTGCTCGTGCGGGTGGACTACCAGACAAAAACCAGGGATGGCAATGGTCCGGGATTCGGGCTTTACAGCGGCAACTTGTGGGACTACGAGCATGAAAGAACGGATCTCGCGATAACGGCAGGGGGCGGCGTGGACAAGGAGTTTGGTAAAGACACCAGGATCGCCGCCGGTATCTACTACAACTACCTCCAGGGCAGAGATGAGTTTGCGCTCTTTGCAAATGGAGTGTTGGCAGATAGGTGGACCTTTCCCGATATAACAGAGCATAGAGCCCTCTTACGGATTGCGGGTGAACGAAGGCTTTCTCCGGTGGTGGCCTTGCGGACCGGCATCAACGGTTTCTATGGATGGAGGATAGTGGAAGATACTGGCCACCTTTTCGCTGACGGCTCCCATTGGGGGATCGGCGTTTCGGTGGGCGGTACCATTACGGTGAAGCGCTTCACCTTCGAACCCTTTATAGGCGGTGGCTACGAGGGGTTAGATTTAGATGAGGAGGGCATTGCCCGCAACCAGTGGAACATCGGCGGAGGGTTTTCGATCCTGTTTGGTCTTTAAAAAATAGTTTGTGCGTGACTTCCCAGGGCGGGGGCTTCCCCGCCCTTTTTTGTCATGGCAAGAAAATTATTGCACCCGCCAGGTCGTACCTTTGGAGGTATCCTCCAGGACGATGCCCTGGGAGGTGAGTTGCTCCCTGATCTCATCGGCCCGGGCCCAGTTCTTGTTCTTACGGGCCTCCTCCCGCTCCGCGATCAACTTCTCGATCTCTTTTTCTGAGAGCATAAGGGCCTCAGTCCTGCGCACCCTTTCAGCCTCCAGGAAGGCCTGGGGGTTTTCCTGGAATATACCCAGGACGCCTCCTGCCACAGCGAAGGCCTCTCGCCCCTTGTAGAGGATTTGCGGGGCGTTGGAAGAGGGATTCTGCAGGATGCGGTTGAGATCGTGGCCGAGCTCAAAGAGGACGGCAATTGCCACGGCGGTATTGAAGTCGTCATCCATGGCCTCCGCAAATTTATCGGTGAACTCCTCAGCCCGCCGGTAAACCACCATTTCTTCAGGAGAAAACCCTTCAGGTCCCGGTTCAGTTGCTTTGTCTTGAGCAATGACCTCATCAATCCCCGCCAAAGTCTGATAGAACCGCTCCAGGTTCCTACGGGCCTCCTCCATCCCCTGCGTGGAGTAGTCTACCGGACTGCGGTAGTGGCGGGAGAGGAGAAAGAGGCGCACCACCTCCGGGTGATATGCCTTTACAATCTCCTTAATCGTCAAGAAATTCCCCAGGGACTTGGACATCTTCTCCTTGTCGATGTTGACGAAGCCGTTGTGTAGCCAGTAGCGTACAAAGGGCCTCCCCGTGGCGCCCTCGGCCTGGGCGATCTCGTTCTCGTGATGGGGGAAGATGAGGTCCTTGCCGCCGCCGTGGATGTCCAGGGTATCCCCAAGATACTTTTGGCTCATGGCGGAGCACTCGATGTGCCATCCGGGCCTCCCCTTGCCCCAGGGTGCAGCCCAGGAGGGCTCCCCGGGCTTGGCCGCCTTCCAGAGGGCGAAATCGAGGGGGTTATGTTTTTTTTCGTCCACCTGTACCCGCGCGCCGGCCTGCATCTCATCGATGGTCCTCTTGGAGAGCTTGCCGTATTCGGGAAAGCTCTCCACTGCATAGTAGACGTCCCCTTCCACGTTATAGGCGTGACCTTTTTCAATAAGGCGCTGTACCAGCTCGATCATCTCGGCGATGTGCTCGGTCGCCTTCGGTTCAATGGTCGGCTTCTGCAGGCCCAAGGCCCCCATATCGGTTGAGAACTCCTCGATGTACCTCGTGGCGATCTCCTCGGTGCTGAGACCTTCCTCCTGGGCCCGCTTGATGATCTTATCGTCCACATCGGTGAAGTTGCGCACGTAGGTGACCTTATAGCCTTTGTATAGGAGGTATCGATAGATCACGTCGAAGACCACGGCGCTGCGGGCGTGGCCGATGTGGCAGAGGTCATAGACCGTGACGCCGCAGGCATACATCCCGATGCGCCCTTTTTTGATGGGGACGAACTCTTCCTTTTTCTTGGTCATAGTGTTATAGACGCGCACCGCCATTGCTGTTTCCTCGTTTATGTTACTTCAACACCTGAGCCAATCGCTCCAGGATGACCTGTTTACCCAAGAGGGGAATGAGATTTTTCAGCTCCGGCCCTTCGGTACGGCCGGTGAGGGCCGCCCTGAGGGGGGCAAAGAGTTTCTTCCCTTTGAACCCGGTCCGCTTTTTAAGTTCAGTCACTATTTGGGGAAAGGCCTCCTCATCCACCTCCCCCAGGCCCCTCACGACCTCCTCCATGGCCTTGACGACCGTAAGGGCCCCATCTTCTGCAAGGGTTGATCGGGCCTCGTCATCCACCAAGAACTCCCCGGGCAGAAAGATGGGTAGGTATCCCTTGATCTCGGCGAGGGTCTCCACATTGTCTTTGATTGCATCCATGACCCGCGCCAACCGTTCTTCCTTAACCCCCTTGAGAGGGAGGTCCTGGATGAAGGGGCGGGCATGCCCGAGGATCTCCTCACCAGACATGGCGCGCAGATGCCCCCGGTTCACCCAGCGCAGCTTCCCTACGTCGAATGTCGCAGGGCTTTTCGCAATTCCCTCCAAGGAGAACCGTTCGACCATTTCTTCCCACGCAATGACCTCATCACCGCCTGATATCCCTCCCCCCAGGAGGGCGAGGTAATTTGTCACGGCCTCGGGGAGAAACCCCTCTGCTCGATAGGCCCGTACTGAAGTCGCGCCATACCGCTTGCTCAGCCGCTCCCCTTCAGGGGCCACCATGAGGGGGTGGTGGGCGAAGCGGGGAGGGGTGAACCCGAGGGCCTCGTAGAGGAGGATCTGCCGGGGGGTGTTGGGGAGGTGGTCCTCCCCGCGGATCACGTGGGTGATCGCCATCAGGGCGTCATCGACCACGGCGGCAAAGTTATAGGCCGGCCTGCCGTCGGAGCGCATGATGACGAAATCCTCGAGAAGATTATTCGCGAATATCTTTTTGCCATGAATTATATCGTGGACGATGGTAGCCCCTCCAGGGACCACAAAGCGTAGCGCGGGCTTTCTCCCCTCTTTCTCCAATTCCCGGGCCTGCTGGGGTGAAAGCCCGCGGCACTTACCGAGGTAGCGTGGCCGCTCCCCCTTGGCCAACAAATCCTCGCGCATCTGGGTCAATTCTTCGGGCGTGCAATAGCACCGATAGGCCTTCTCTTCCTCCAGGAGCCGCTGGGCGTGTTCCTGATATATCTCCGTGCGTTCGGACTGACGGTAGGGCCCGTGATCCCCTCCGGTGTCGGGTCCCTCATTCCACGCCAAACCCAACCACCGAAGGTCCTCCATGATGCCGCCCTCGGCAGCGGGATCAAGACGGGCAACATCGGTGTCCTCGATCCTGAGAATGAAGGCCCCATCATTACTCAGGGCAAAGAGCTTATTATAGAGGGCGGTCCTGGCATTACCGATGTGCAACAACCCCGTCGGGCTCGGGGCAAACCGGACTCGCACCCCCTGTTTCATCTCCCCTCCACGAGGACCACGGCATAGGCGGAGATCCCTTCGCCCCTGCCCGTAAAGCCCAAACCCTCGGTCGTGGTCGCCTTGACATTCACTCGTTCTTTTTCAATCTCCAGGGATGCGGCAATCCGCTCTTCCATCTGGGTGCGATACGGAGCCAGCTTCGGTGTCTGGGCCACAATGGTGGCATCGATGTTGGTTATCCTAAAACCCTTCTGTTCCACCTTTTCATTTACCTTCTTTAAGAGAAGCAGGCTCTCGACATCTTTATACTGGGGATCAGTATCGGGGAAGTGCCTCCCGAGGTCTCCCTCGGAGACGGCGCCCAAGAGGGCGTCGCAGATCGCATGGACGAGGCAATCTGCGTCCGAGTGCCCTGCAAGCCCCTGGTGATGGGGGATGGTTATCCCCCCCAAGATTAAAGGACGCCCCTCGACAAACGGGTGCACGTCATACCCCATCCCTATCCGATAATTATTCTTACCCATGCGCCTTTCCTCCCCGCGACGTCGGCCTTTCGGAGACAATCTCCTCATCCCTCGCGCGGGCGAAGATCATCCTCCCCGCCGTGGTCTGCAGCACGCTGGTGACCACGACGTCGAGCTCTTTGCCGATGATCTTTTTCCCCTCATCCACCACGACCATCGTGCCGTCATCTAAATAGGCTACCCCCTGACCGTGTTCCTTCCCCTCCTTGAGGATCTGGACATGGATGGCCTCTCCGGGGAGGACGACGGGTTTCAGGGCGTTGCTCAACTGGTTGATGTTCAAGACCATCAACCCTTGCAGCTCGGCCACCTTGTTCAGGTTGAAGTCGTTGGTAATGATCTTCCCGTTGATTCGCTTGGCTAGTTCAACCAGCTTGGCATCGACCTCCTGCAATTTCGGGAAATCGTGATCCGTTATCCTCACCTCCAGGTCGCTCTGTTTTTGTATTCGGTTGAGGATATCAAGCCCCCTCCTCCCCCGATTTCTCTTCAAGGGATCGGAGGAATCAGCGATATGCTGCAATTCGCGCAGGATGAACTGGGGGATAATGAAGGGCCCCTCGAGAAATCCCGTTTCACAGACGTCGGCAATCCTCCCGTCGATGACGACACTAGTATCGAGAATCTTGGGTATCTCGCCATGGGGGCCCGTCTTGCTGAGGATCTTCCAGTTGGCCGGGTTAAATTCCTTCCCCTTCCACACCCCAATCATGATCCCCAGATATCCCGTCAGGACATAGATGAGGGGGTAGAGATTCGATTGTCTCCAGGCAGCAGGGACGGAAATCATGGTAGTAAGATAAGTAACGAAGAACGCAATCACCAGTCCGATGAGCGCACTGACTATGCCTTTGCCCGAGGCCCGCTTGATGCCGATCTCCACCAAGATGATGGCAGCGGCGATCAGCCCTCCACTGATCCCCCCCCACAGGGAAGCATAAGGGGAATCCATGAACTCCGGACCCACGTATATTCCCGCGAGGAAGCAAAAGGCAAACAAGGATATGCGCACGATGCTTAAACCTACCCGTCCCATATGACACCTCCTGATCGTACCGTATGATGATTGATGTAAACGTTTCACTCAGGCGGGATAAATACGGAAGGAAACAACACCCCTCCTCTCTCCTCAGGTAAGAGGAGCGGGTGACAATAAAAGAAAAAAATATGATAAGGCCCTTTTTTACTTACGTTAAAATACCCTGTATTTCCTTCCCCACATCCGCCTCTTCAGCTTCTTTCGAGACGGCCAACTCTTTAATGAGGAGCTTCTTGGCCGTATCCATCAATTTTCTCTCGCCGAAGGAGAGCCCTTTCTCGTTTTGCAGGGAATAGAGCTCACGGAATACCTTGGCCAACTCAAATATAGAGCCGCTCTGAATCCTTTCCATATAGCCGCGGTATCTCTGATTCCACGGTTGATGATTATTGGGAATCTTCGTGCTCTTCAAGATTTCGTAGACCTCTGGAATCTTTTCCGGTCCAATCACCTCTCTCATGCCGGTGGTAGAGGCGCTTGCCTTCGGAACCTTAATAGTCATTTGTGAGTCGAGGATGCTGAGCACATAGAAATCTTGCACCCTTCCTCCCATTTCCATACTCTCAATGCCCTCGATGGCCCCCACCCCATGACCGGGATAAACAGCAAAGTCCCCTTTTTCAAACATCTCGTCCATCCCTCCTCCCTCCTTTTCCTTGTTCCGCTTACCCTCCTCAGGCGTGCGTTAACTATGAGGAAGTGGTTTGACCACGGCGTTGACCTGAACCCTCCCCTCTATCACCCGGGCTACGGACGCATCGACGCCAAACAGCTTGGACACCTTAACCCTCCCTATGGGCTTTGTCCCTCCGGGATCTCCGGCCGAATACACCGTTAAGAGATCACCCTGCTTAAGACCTGTCAGATAACCCGCATTGAGATAGACCGTATTCCCTTCAACCAAAGCAACGCGGGTAAGCCAATCCATACCCTGTATCTCATCGACGACCTGGGCGATGATTTGATCTATGACCAAATCGACCGCCCTGTACTTGGCCTTCTCCTCACTCAATACCCCAAATTCTTCACTGCCGGCGAGGGGATTGGTGACGACAAATTCTTTCACGATGCGCCCCTGGGCAGTATCGATGAACTGCGCATCTATTCGCATGATGGCCATAGAAACCTTTTCATAGTCGGCTGGAGTTGCGGTGGTAACATAAGGACCATACACCGTTCCCCTAATGATCCCCTGAATACCTAATGCCTCGTTCAGTAATTTCGTCTTTGCAGGATTCTTGAGATCCGCAGGGGTGAGGCCCAATTTGTTGAGGGTAAGCCTGAGCATTTCACGATCAACCACCAGAGAGGTGAAGACCTTGGTTTCCATCTCTGTGGCCAATCTATCGGCAATGATCTCCCCGAAATTTTCAAAGGTAAAAGTGGTACGGTCTTCAAAAGGAAGGATGGCTATCTTGCGTTTAAGATACGGATGGGTGAGTTGCCTGGTGGTAACGGAAGGGGTTCCCCGTTCTTCCGTCTTCTGTGCCACCGTCTCCTGTGCCGCGCCCCCCATCTCTTCTGTAGTCTCTCTCGCTACCCCTTGAGGTTCTTCCTTTGTCGTCCGTTTCGCTTCAAGGGGTAACGGCTCGATCTCTCCCGCCAAATATCTGTCCACCTTAACATACTCAATTTGTACATTCCCTTCTGCATCGTTCCCTGTCGGGACCTTGATGTATTTCTCCCCGTCGATGACATAGATATCCTGATCCGATAATCTGGCCAATTCTTCTTTTGTGTAGGGTGAAGGGGATCTTTTCCACGGCAGGAGAGAGCATGCCACCGCCGAGGTCACAAAGATTGCTAGCAGCAATCCTATGATTGCCCTATAGCGCACCATTCGATTATACGGCATGGCATACTTTATACCAGAAAGCGCGAAGAAAAGCAAGGACAAATCTCTGTTTCACCCTGCCTTCAAAGGTTACAGGTCGATTTGTTCCTCTTTATTAGTGGGGTCTTTTTGTTGACAGGAGGATTCCTTCAGGGTACAATTTAGAAAATTGATCGGAAACAGAAAAAAGGATGTTAAAAAAGATTATTTTGTCTTTATTTATGGTTGCTGCGTTAATCTCCGTCATTTCTGCACAGAGCAATTTTATATATCTCCTCAAGGTCGATGGGATTATTAATCCCGCCTCAGCAGGACATATCGTCAAAGGAATTGATAAGGCTGAACAGGAGGGGGCCTCTTGTCTGGTGATCCAGATGGATACCCCCGGTGGGCTCATGGAATCGATGCGCACTATTGTCAAGCGCATCCTCACTGCCCGCGTTCCCATTATCGTCTACGTGGCACCCAGTGGCTCCCGAGCGGGTTCAGCAGGGGTCTTCATTACCTTGGCAGCGCATATAGCCGCCATGGCGCCAGGGACCAATATCGGTGCGGCGCATCCCGTGCAGATGGGCGAGAAGAAGATAAGCAAAGAGATGGAGGCAAAGATCCTCAACGACACCGTTGCCTATATCCGGACTATCGCCAAACAGCGGGGGAGAAACGAGCAATGGGCCGAAAAGGCGGTCAGGGAGAGTGTTTCGGCGCAAGAGGACGAGGCCTTGCAGTTGGGCATTATTGATCTCGTATCACCCACATTGGAAGATCTCCTCAGCAGGGTAGATGGAAGGCAGGTTGAAATCGCTTCCGGCAAGGTTATCGCTCTCAAGGTCAAAGGGGTGGAGGTCAAGGAAATAAAGATGTCCTTCAGACACCAGCTCCTCTCCATCATATCGAATCCCAGCATCGCCTACATCCTCCTTATGTTGGGCTTCTACGGCCTCCTCTACGAGCTCGCCAATCCCGGGGTGATCCTCCCCGGGGTCATCGGAGGGATCTGCCTCATCTTGGCCTTCTTCGCCTTTCAGATGCTTCCCATCAACTATGCAGGGGCCGCCCTGATCCTCTTGGGAGTCATCCTCTTTATCGCGGAGGTCAAGATTACCAGCTATGGGATGCTCTCCGTCGCGGGGGTGATCTCCCTTCTCTTGGGTTCCATTATGCTCATCGATAGCCCGGCGGAATTCCTGAAGATCTCCTTTATCAAAGTCATTCTGCCCGTGGTGTCGGTCAGCGCCGCGTTCTTCCTCTTTGCCCTCATCATGGTGGTTCGTGCCCACCGCCGCCGCCCCACCACCGGGAGGGAAGGCTTGGTCGGAGGAAGGGGTGTCGCCACGACCGATCTGAAACCGGAGGGCGTCGTGGAAATCCGCGGTGAACTCTGGAATGCGGTGGCGGATGAGGCAATCAAGGCTGGTGAAAAGATACAGGTAGAGGCAATAGATGGAATGCAGGTAACAGTAAAAAAGATATAACACAATCGAAGGAGGGGAATTATGACGACTTTGATATTTATCGGTATTTTTCTTTTTTTCATCTTGTCCGCCGCCATCAAGATCTTGAAGGAGTACGAACGGGGTGTCATCTTCAGGCTGGGCAGGCTCGTGGGGGAGAGGGGGCCAGGGTTGATCCTCATCATTCCGGGGATTGAAAAGATGGTGAGGATGAGCCTGAGGACGGTGGTCCTGGATGTCCCCCCTCAGGATGTCATCACCAAGGACAACGTCTCCATTAAGGTAAACGCGGTGATCTACTTCAGGGTGATGGCCCCGCAGGACGCGGTAGTTCAGGTGGAGGATTTCCTCTATGCCACCGGTCAGTTGGCCCAGACTACCTTGCGCAGCATCGTAGGGCAGGCGGAGCTGGATGAGATCCTGGCGGCGCGGGAGAAGATCAACCAGCAACTCCAGAGCATCCTTGATAAGGCGACCGACGCCTGGGGGATAAAGGTATCCATGGTCGAGATCAAACACATCGACCTCCCCCAGGAAATGCAGCGGGCCATGGCGAAACAGGCCGAGGCGGAGCGGGAGCGAAGGGCCAAGGTCATCAACGCGGAAGGGGAATATCAGGCTGCTCAGCGGCTTAAAGACGCCGCAGTTATTATCCAGCCTTATCCCGTCGCCCTCCAGTTGCGGTTTCTGCAGACCCTGCGGGAGGTGGCTGCGGAGAACAATTCGACGACTCTTTTCCCCGTACCCGTCGACCTCTTTGAACCCTTTCTCAAGAAGATCGTCAGCGGCAAGGGTAAGGGAAAGTAAGGCTGCTTAATTCCACCCGTCGCCCCGAGACACCGTGACGGTGATCGTGTCGATGAGGTGATCACAAACGAATGCGCGGGCTTTAAACTACGAGAGGGGGTGCTTCGCCCCCTCTCTTTTTTCTTAACCCCCCCTTCTTCTCCATACCTATCGTCCCTCTCTGTACCCCCGAGTTGAAGGAGCCCCCCCGATTTTTAGACACCTTTCCGCATTAATCACACCATGAAGCCGTGAACAATATTCCAAAGCGTCTTCGGGGCGGAAAATCTGCCAGAATACCCTTGAGCTTCTTTATATACCGTGCTATCTTTAACAGTAACAATGCGCAAATCTGCGGCGGCCTTTATGGCTGCCCCCAGGGATCACGTCTAAGCATAACCACCCCCGAGGGAGGAACGAGGGTGGGAGCATATGTGTTTTGTTGCCGGATATGATATCTTTATGGCAATAACCAGCGAGAGGGGAAGGAAAAAAAGGCTATGAAAGGGAGGCACAGGAAAGGATATGAAAGATTATAAGAAGGCCTACCGAACCATTATGGACGATCACTTCCCCGAGGACATGGTCATCACCTTTGGAGATCAGACCCTCACCTATCGCAAACGCACCTGGAAGATCCCCGATGAAGGGAGCGGGGATCTTATTGAGAAGGGGCTCAGGTATGGCGAGAACCCCGGTCAGGAAGCGGCCCTCTATGAGCTGGTCAATGGGAATCTGGTCCTGGGCGCGTGTCAGTTCATCAAATCGGGTAACGGTCTGGTCAGCGCCATCACCGAGGATGATATGCTGCAGTCGGGCAAACACCCGGGCAAGACCAATCTGACCGATGCCGACAATGCCCTGAATATCATAAAATTCCTCACCAAGAAACCAGCGGTCTCCATTCTGAAGCACAATAACCCCTGCGGCGTGGCGTACGGGGAGACCCTGGCCGAGGCCTACGACAAGGCCAATATGGCCGATCGGATCGCCGCCTTTGGGGGATGCGCGGCCTGCAATCACCCGATTGACAAGGCTTCTGCCGAGTTAATGAGCCAAAACTACCTGGAGGTGGTGGTAGCCCCCGACTACGAAGAAGGTACCTTGGATATCTTAAAGAAAAGAAAGAACCTCAGGATTATCAAGATAGGGCGTATGGAGGGCTTGGAGCGGTATCGAACCCTCAGATTTGTCGATTTCAAATCCCTCAGCGATGGGGGGATCATCGTCCAGCAGTCACCTATCAATGCCATTGCGTCCCCAGAGGACTTCAAACCGGCTGTCGCCTTCCATCAAGACAAGGAGTACCGGATCGTCAGGCCCCCCACCGATACTGAATACGAGGATATGCTCTTTGGCTGGTGTGTGGAGCAGGGGGTGACCTCCAATTCAGTGCTCTATATAAAAAAAGGAGTCACCGTGGGCATCGGGACCGGTGAGCAGGATCGGGTGGGGGTGGCGGAGATCGCTGTCTTCAAGGCCTATACCAAGTATGCCGACGCCCTCTGTTTTCGGCGACACGGGATTCCTTACAAGCAGTTGGAACAAGAAATCGAAGCAGGGAAACGAGAACGGTCGCAACAAGAGGAGATCGACCAGCAGGTGCAGGTGGAACGGGGAGGGATCAAGGGGGCCGTCATGATCTCCGATGCCTTCTTCCCCTTCCGCGATGGGGTGGAGGTCGGAATCAAGGAGGGGGTAACGGGGATCGTTCATCCCGGGGGATCGGAGCGGGACTTCGAGTCCATTGAGGCCTGTAATGAGGCCGATCCGCAGGTCACCATGGTCTTCACCGGCCAAAGGGCCTTTAAGCACTGAGCATGGCGAGAGCAAAAAACAGGCAGAAACTCGAAAGGCTCAAGGATGAGATCGACACCCTGAAGCATGAGGGGATCGATCACCAGCATCCCAAGTTTCAGGAATGGAAGCAATCGGCGAGATCCACCCTCAAGGCGATTTATGGCGAAGGCTCCCCCATCCTCATGAAGTTTGACGAGGTAGGTTCTAAACGCCGCGGGGATCGGATGTGGGAGGAAGAACACGACATCAGGGGGAAAAGTAAAACTGCATTCAAGGTGGAACTGGAGCGGGCGCGGGCCCTCCTCGATGAGGCCCTGGAGGTATCTCATCTCCTCGGTGAGGACGGAGCGGGAATAGGTGAAGAGGAGTTCATCAGTACCGTAAGTAAAAAGGAAGCTATACCTGCAGATAAACAAACGGCTCCAGAAGCTCCCCCGGTGATACCTCCAGAGCCCACCCCGCAGGTGCCAACCAAGGCAACCACGGAGGTGGGTGAGCAGAGGCGCGAAAAGGATATCGAAGGACTGCTCCTCGAGTTAGAAAAGGATAAAAAAGACCTAGAGTTGGTCCAGGCTACCCTCGAACAGGCCTTGGAAGGCATCAACGTCAGAAGCGAAGAGGAGAGACTCGAGGAACTCATCGAGCAATTGGAGGAACAGATAAAGGACCCCACTGTACAAATGCGCAAGGTCCAAAAAACCATGGAGGAGTTGTTAAGGGTAAAGGGGAAAAAAGCCCTCCTGCAGCGCTTGACCCAGGAGACACGGGACCCCAGAGTCCCGTGGGGAAAGGTCAGGGAATTGATGAAGGGGGTGTGGGAAGTCGACAGAAAGTTTCTTGTCGATATCCTCCCTGACCTCTTAGAAGACTAACTTAAAAAACAGGTATCAAGGGTCCTCGTTGAAAACAGGGCTCTTGAGGGTGCGCACCTCGGGTTAAAATCATCTCAATCCCACAATACAGTAGCAAAAATCCCAAAATAGCTCTGAAACGATCCTTAAAAGCCAGGAGATGGCTGTTGAGGCATCATTGAACCCATGAATGTAGCGAAAATCGTCATCAAAAGCAATAAAACGATCCCACCAATGATTAATAGCCCAATAATGAGAGAAACAAATACCGCCAAGGCTGATCTTCCCATTGTGATCCGATGAGTCTCCTTGAGGCCAACTATTATCAGTACTGGATAGTAGATAAGGGTGAATAGAGCGCCAAACAGCGGTATTATAGATACTAACTGGATGGTGTTGGAAAATGACAACACCCGAAAAGTGGCCTCAAACCCCCCTTTTCCTCCGAACATCATGACTGAAATATGAATTATTATACTGCCCACAAAGAGGACAATAATAATGAGAATGGGAAGAATAAAAGCGTGAAAAATAACAGGTGAAACAGCAACAAAATTGAGGCCTCCACCAAACATGCCACTAAAAGCATATTGCCAAAACGAGGTTATAAGTGCCCCTATATAACCTGCAATGATTCCATAGAGAAGGGGGTTGAGTATCCCATGGTTTACAGGCATTCTTCGAAAAAAAATGTCGGGGGTGCTGAAGACCTCTTGCGCGGTCCTGAAAAAGGCGGTGAAAAAACCAAGGCTGGCCATATCTTCCCACGGGGTGGAACCTGACGGTTCCTCAAGGGGGATACCGATGTCTCTTTGCGCCTGGGGGCCCTCTGGAACAGGGGGAGCAACAGCACCAGGGGAAGCACCTTCACCTTCCACCGGTTTGACTGCTTCCAGATATTTGAGAAATTTGGAGATGATCACACCGCACTTGATGCACTCATCCGTCTGCTCCTGCACATACCCACACTGCGGACAGGTGACCATCTGTGCCCCCCCCTTTGTCTTCGTTGCAGACGATATAGTTGACTCCGCTGACGGAGGGGGAACTTTTGTCTTAACGGGGATAATCTGAGGCTCTCGATCGAGAGGGGAGGAATCTTCTCCTTCTGCTCGTGGTTCCTTGCGCTGGGGGAAAGCCGTTTCGAGGGAAAAAGGAGCGGTTTCCTCGTTACCTGCTGCGGCCTGGGGTTCTCCATCAAGAGGCGTGGGAGATTCCCCTGTTTGCTGCGGTTCTTCTTGTACCTCCTCAATAGCCTCTATCTGCACCTTGGCCCCGATGGCCTCCAGAAACTCTTTGTATTTCTGGGTCTCTGAGAAGGTGGCCCCTTTCTTGACCGCAACCGGGGCCATCCGCATCAGCCTGGTAACGGCCTCGTCGGAGAGCTTAAAGCGGTCTTTCAGCCCTTCTGCCAACTTGTTCACATTGGTGAGGTCGTTCTGAACCGGCCCTAAAAAAACAATCTTATACCGTGCCTCTTGCTCGTCGCTCAAGGTTATCTCCACTTAACCGAACGCTACCACCCCTATAAAGCATTTTGGGTGCCAATTTTCAGCAAAAAGGACAATGCAGGCGAGAAGCATAGATTTCCTTTTAAAACAAGGGGTTAAAAGAAGAGGGGGAAAAGAATGAATGATATTGCAGTTTCAGCACGCCCTGTCGCGTCCCTGTTGTGGACAAAAATTGTCACTTTATCACCTCAAAGGCCCATGTCGCTGAGGTCGACTCACCCTTTATCTTATCGTGTAGGATCACCTTGAAGATATAATTCCCTGGGGGAACTTCGGTGAAGGTCAGTTGATAAACTCCGTAGGTGTCGAGACGGGGTGAACTGGTTTGGTAATGCATCTCGACGGCGTTCTCCTTCTTGAATACCTCCTGTTGCTGCTCGCTGAGGACAACCGTATCCAGGGTGAGCCAAATCTCATATTTCTCCTCTCCCCTATTGGTGGAGGGATTTTGGGGTTCAAAATAAAAGAAGATCACGTCCCCGGCCCTCACCTTGTTGTCGGGCAAGGGGTCATAGGACCCATAATCCGTCACCTTGGAGCAGGCAATAAGGGCCCGAATGCCGAGGGGGTACATATTTTGGAGGTTGAGAATCTTTTCTTTAAGCGCTGAAACGTCGGTCTCCTGGGCATGGACGATGGGGCACACCACCATCCCCCACAGGAGCAGACCAAGAAATAACCTCTTTGCACTCATCATATCCCCTCACCCTACACTGTGATAAAAAATATCAATTAATTGGACGTAAGTCAACAACAAAAATGAAGGCTGGGAGTCTGAGAGGGTACATGGTATCCCTCTGTATGCACGTAGTCTAAGATATTGCGGACCTTGTACGCCCAGCAGCGCTGCAACGGTATACGAGGAAAGGCCCTCACTGGTTGATCTAAACCCTTGGCTACACGAGATACCGCCGTAGCGCTGATCGGCTTCCCTACTTAAGGTGGTACCCTTTTTCCCCTGACACAAGATATGATACGCTACCCAAACAATAAAAACCTTGACATTTTATTTCAAATAAATTATATTAAGCGCATGAATTACGTACGCGCAAAGGAGAATTCTATTGATCGGTCCATTGTTAGCGCGAGGCAGACGCCTCCTCTCCATCAAGACCCTACCTTGGAAGTCCATAGTTAAGTTTCTCGTTACCTTACCCCTAATTTTACTCCTTTGTTATCTCCCCACAACTTATATGCTGTATGAGGGGTATCAGGGGAAAATGGTTTCTACAGGTTATTGGAACGTCTTATTTTTGGAATTCGATCCCTCCATCAAAGGGGAGATTTACCGTTTTATCCAAGGGTTTCAGACCGGCCTCACCGATCAAGAGGAGGCACGAGTGGCAGGGCTTATCTATGCCGAATCACAAAAATACGAGTGCGATCCGCAATTAGTCCTCGCCCTGATCATGGTGGAGAGCTCTTTTTACAGCAGGGCTACTTCACCCAAGGGGGCCAAGGGCTTGATGCAACTGCGTCCCCATGTCGCCAAGGCCCTCGCCCAAGAGGTGGGGATTGCATGGGATAGGGAGGCGATCATTTACGATCCCCAGGTAAACATCCGGTTGGGGCTCTACTACCTCTCTCAACTCATCCTACAATTTCGAGACATCAAGGTGGCCCTTGCCGCCTACAACTTCGGACCTACCTATATACGTGAGAGGATAGAACTGGGGATGCCGTTGCCCACTCAGTACGCCAACAAGGTCCTCCGCAAGTATCACAGGCTTTCGGGAACAAGATCGCAGGCGGAAGGTCAAACCCTATAGGGCGACGAGCTCTCTTACCTTCTCCAAGACCATTTCGGGGGTTATGCTGAGCATACAACGTCTGTCAGCGCACTCTCGTTTATTGCAGGGCGCACAGGGCAGATCGAGCGTGACGATCCCTTGTTCTTGGCCATAGGGACCGATCCAGCGGGGGTTGGACGGACCGAAGAGGGCAACCACCGGTACCCCGAAGGCGGCAGCGGCATGCATAGATCCGCTGTCCACCCCGACGTAGAGGCGTGAACGTTTGATCAAGGCGAGAAACTGTTTAATAGTGGTCCTGCCCGCAAGGATAAGGGCATCCTCTTGCATGAGTGTTGTGATCCCCTGCAGATAATCTCTCTCCGAGGGGAGGCCGGAGAAAACGAGTTTTGCGCCGTAGCGGCGGGCCAGTTCATCGCAGAGTCGGGCAAAGGCCCCTTGATCCCAAAACTTGCTGTGCCAACGGGCCGTGGCGCTGACAAAGACGACAAAATCCTCCGGCTTGATCCCCTCACGGAGAAGGAGACTGTCGATATACTCTTCGTCATCCGACGGTATAGAGATGGGGAACTCGGCCTTTTCGGGCGAACAGCCGAAATGGCGGGCGAACTGCAGGTAGTTCTCAACGGCATGGTGTGTCTTATCCCGCACAAAGAGGGGACGGTTGTAGAAAAGTCGGCTCAGCTCCCGGCCGTTTTTAAAGCCGTACCGTTCAGCCCCCCGGTTCAATGAGGCGAAGATAGCGCTCTTAAAGAGGGCCTGGAATTCCAGGACCACGTCGAATTTCCTCTTGCGAAAAATACGGAACGCCTTCGTGAGATTGCGGAACAACCTGCCCCCGGCCCGTAGCCACGTCGTGGGGGTGGCATATTTGTCGGTCACCGACAGGAGATCAACCGGGATAATCTCATCGAGATAGGGGTTGCCGCTGAGGACGTCTTGAAAGGCTTCCTGCACCAGCCATGCTATGTAGGCGTGGGGATATCGGTCCTTCATGGCCTTCAAGGTGGGGAGGGTAAGGATCAAATCTCCGAGGGAACTCAGACGAACGAAGAGGATCTTTTTACCGTTTAAATCCCTGCAATCATCCCTCACGGCATTTCCACCACGTTTTTATACGAGCGACCCCCTCTCTTTGTTCCCAGGAAATCATGGTCTTATTTTGTGTCTTCACCCGATACAATCTCCACCCCCTCTCCAGCGATTATCTCACCGATCATAAAGGCCTTTTCACCCAACTGCCGGGCCTCGTGTACGACCTCTTCGGCTACTGAAGGATCCACCACCACGGCCATGCCGATGCCATTATTAAAGGTCCTCCACATCTCTTCCTCGGGAACCCCTCCTCTTTCTATCACCGTAAAGATGGGTGGTACCTCCCACGTCCCCTTTTCGATCACCGCTTTGCTGCCAGGGGGAAGGATCCGTATGATGTTTCCCGGCAATCCCCCGCCGGTGATATGGGCCATACCCTTAATCTGATAGGACTGCATGAGGGAGAGGATCGTTTTGACATAGATGCGCGTCGGTTGCAAGATCTCTTCCCCCAGCGAGACCGTCAAGCCGGCGACCGTATCAGCAAGGTCCAACTTCAATTCGTCCGAGATGACCCGCCTTACCAGCGAGTAGCCGTTGCTGTGCAAGCCATGTGAGGCGAGGCCGATGATGGTATCTCCGGGGAGGATGGTAGAACCATCGACGATCTTTCCCTCATCCACCACCCCGACGGCAAAACCAGCCATCTCAACATCCCCCTCGTGATAAAAACCGGGCATCTCCGCCGTCTCCCCACCCACGAGAGCGCACCCCGCTTCCAAACATCCTTGTGATACCCCCTTGATGATCTCAGCCCCCTGCTTGAGGTCGAGGTGGGTGGTGGCAAGGTAATCGAGGAAGAAGAGGGGGGTAGCCCCCGTCACCACCAGGTCATTGACGCACATGGCCACCAGGTCGATGCCGATGGTGTCGAAACGCCCCATCAGCGAGGCCACCTTCAATTTTGTTCCCACTCCATCGGTGGCGGCGACCAATACCGGAGATCTGTAAGCCGAGAGGTCCGGGGTGAAAAGGGCGGCAAACCCCCCTATTGCTTCCCGTACCCCAGGGGTGAAGGTGCGCTGGGCCAGGGGCTTGATCAACTGCACAAACCGATCCCCTGTCTCGACATCCACCCCGGCATCTTTGTATAATACGCTTCTTTTCGACATTGTTTGATTCGAAGACCTCTATAGATTATCAACGGTTAACTATCCACAGAGAGATGCTCCGTCATACCTGATGAAAAGTCAGGACCATTGTACATTAAAAAATAATATTATTGCAATCAATAAGGGGACAAACCGCACCATACCCCGTCGTTTCTAAAGGGCTTGACAAATTTTATGGTCTGTTTATAATGATCTTAGTTTATTTTATTAAACGAATTTCTTTTTATAGTGTTCTTTAGGGTATATGAAAATCGGCGAACGGATTCGAAACCTCAGGCAATTGAGCAATCTAACTCAGGAGGAGCTCGCCGAGCGGGCCAACCTGACCAAGGGCTTCATTTCTCAGATCGAAAGGGACCTGACCTCCATCTCCTTGGACAGTCTGGTCCAAATCCTCGATGCCCTTGACGAAGACATCTCCGAGTTCTTTCGGGGGACCGTTGAGGCAAAGATCGTCTACCGACAAGAGGATCGAGTGACGATCGAAAAGGAAGGGATCGAGCGATTTGAGCTCATGGTTCCAGGCTCGACCAATCGGCGCCTGGAGCCTATCCTCCTTACCCTGCGTCAGGGTCAGGCCACCCCCAAAGAGAAACCCCATGCAGGAGAAGAGTTCGGGTATGTCCTTCAGGGTACGCTAAGCCTCCGGTTCGGCAAGGAAATCTTGAAACTCACGAAGGGGGAGTGTTTCTATATCTGGGCGGAAAGAGAGCATTGGCTGGAGAATACCAGCGCCGGTGAAGCTACCATACTCTGGATCTCTTCCCCCCCCAATTTTTGAATCGAGGCCCACAGACCGTCAATCCGGTCTTTCACTTTTTTAATCTGTATGAAGGGGGTAAGGTAGTAGTCGCGGCAGTGTACGATCTGATCATCCAGATCGTCGAGCACGGGCCGAGGTTTACAAACCACTGGAAAAGCTAATTGATAATGACCAAGGTACTGATCATAGGGGCAGGAGGGGTAGGCACCGTTGTCGCCCATAAGGTGGCCCAGGTCCCAGAGGTGTTCACCGATATCACGCTGGCAAGCCGCACCAAATCGAAATGTGATCGCATTGCTGAGACCGTTGGCGGCAATACAATTAAGACCACCCAGGTGGATGCCGACGACGCACGACAATTAGTCCAATTATTTACACGCGTTAAACCCGCCATGGTGATCAATGTGGCACTGCCGTATCAGGATCTCACCATCATGAACGCCTGCCTTGAGACAGGGGTGCATTATTTGGATACCGCGAATTACGAACCACCCGATGTCGCTCAATTCGAATATCAGTGGCAATGGGCGTATCACGACCGATTTAAAGAGGCGGGACTCACCGCCGTTTTGGGCTGTGGTTTCGATCCCGGGGTAACGGGGGTCTTCACCGCCTATGCCGCCAAACATCATTTCGGCGAGATTCATTATCTGGATATCGTCGATTGTAATGCAGGCGACCATGGGAGGCCGTTTGCCACCAATTTCAATCCGGAAATCAACATTCGCGAGGTGACCCAAAGAGGTAAATATTGGGAAGGTGGGAGATGGGTGGAAACAGAACCTCACGAAATTCATATGCCGCTCAATTATCCGAGCATCGGGCCCCGTGAATCGTATCTCATGTACCACGAGGAATTGGAATCGCTGGTGAAACATTTTCCTACGCTGAAACGGACTCGATTTTGGATGACCTTCGGGCAGGAGTATTTGACTCACTTACGCGTCATTCAAAATATCGGCATGGCCGGCATTGAACCCGTTCTGTACGAGGGCAAAGAAATCGTACCGCTTCAATTCCTCAAAGCGGTCTTGCCCAACCCCGGTGAACTCGGCGAACAGTATACAGGTGAAACCTCCATCGGCTGCCGGATCAGAGGGATTAAGCATCATAAGGAGAAGACCTATTATATCTATAATAATTGTAAACACCAGGATGCCTATCGGGAAACGGGCACCCAGGCCGTGAGTTATACCACGGGGGTGCCCGCCATGATCGGCGCCATGATGGTTGTCACCGGTCAATGGCAAAAGGCCGGGGTATTCAACGTTGAGGAGTTTGACCCGGACCCATTCATGGAACAACTCACCATCCATGGACTCCCCTGGCATGAGTTGCATGATGTTGATTTGGAAGTATAACTCATCCATGCCTATCGACTTTAACCAAATTCAGACGCCGTGCTATGTGATCGATGAACACCTGTTGCGGAATAACCTTGCAGTAATAAAACAGGTGAAAGATGCCGCCGGGGTCGATATCCTTTTGTCATTGAAATCCTTCTCCACGTGGGGCGTCTTTCCGATCTTTAGAGAATACGGGTTCGGCGCTTCAGCAAGTTCGCTCAATGAAGCACGCCTCGCAGCTGAGGAACTGGGGGTGCAAACCCACACCTATGCCCCTGCTTATGAAGCACAGCATATCGCGGACATTCTCAGATATAGCAGCCATATCTCCTTCAATTCCATAAACCAATTGTACACGTATAGGGACATGGCCGAGCACCATGGTGTTTCCATCGGCTTGCGGGTCAATCCCGAGTTCTCCGATACGGTGCATGATATGTATAATCCCTGTAAACCCGGCTCGCGATTCGGCGTCACGGCCGAGCAGCTTGGCGATGGCGTACCCCAAGGAGTGGAAGGGTTTCATCTTCATGTCTTATTTGAGGCGGATTCCCTTGCGCTAGAAAAGGTATTGGCTGTGTTCGTCAAAAAATTCGGTAAGTTTTTACCTCAGCTACAATGGGTAAACATGGGGGGCGGTCATCTGATAACAGGGGAGGATTATGATATCGAGCATTTGATCAAAATCTTAGTAGCCTTTAAGAACGAACATGATGTGGCAATTATCTTGGAACCCGGCAGCGCCTTTACCTATCAGACGGGTTACCTCGTCGCTACGATACTGGATATAGTTGAAAATCATGGTATCAAGACCGCTATCCTCGACATCTCATTTACGTGCCACATGCCCGATTGCTTGGAAATGCCCTATAAACCCACCATTGTAGGCGCTACCGATGAGAAGCCAGGAAAACCGACGTACAGAATGGGTGGTATCGCCTGTTTGGCTGGCGATTACATGGGAAATTGGTCATTTGATAAGGTATTGAAAGCCGGCGACAAGATCATATTTGACGACATGATCCATTACACCACGGTTAAGACAACCATGTTCAACGGCGTCAATCACCCCAGCATTGGCATATGGAACAAGACATCAGGCCTTAGAATGATTAAAGAATTTACGTATGAAGATTATAAAAATCGATTGTCGTGATCATCTGCTTGTTCGGCCTGTTTCCACAGGTTCTCCCTGAAAGCAAGCAGTCCCACAGCGTATCCTCCCTTGCCCCGTACCTGTCGAGTAGCGACAAACATCAAAAATAACCAACATTTTTTAAAAACACTTGACATTTTTTTGGGGGGGGCTATAATATTCTGCGTTTAGTTTATTAAACTTAATTCTTTTTATAGTATGCCTTAAAATCTGCCTCCCTATCATACGGGGGGCTGACGTGTCTGAAGGTAGAGGGAAACGCACCGGCGTTAACGCACTAAAAGACGGAGGAGAACAGTGATCTTCAATATGCCTACCCGATATTTTTTGGTCTCTGGGACGTCTGAGGGCTATACATCCCTCAACGCGTTTGATGGTGCGTTGCTCCGTGCCGGGATCGGCAATACGAACATCGTCAAGATGTCCAGCATTGTGCCGCCTCGGTGCACATTGATCGAGCCGATTGCTCTTCCACCCGGTGCCCTTGTCCCCGCTGCGTATGCTGCGATCACCAGCGATGTGCCCGGAGAGGTCATCTCGGCCGGCGTTGCCGTAGCCCTGCCAGAGGATGTGGATCAGAATGGATTGATCATGGAATACTCTGCCAAAGGAGAGCGGCGTCAGATCGAAGAAACCGTCCGGAATATGGCCAGGGAGGGCATGGAGCTTCGCGGACGGGAGATCAAAGACCTGAGATCGGTCGTCGTCGAACACCACGTCAAAAAAATCGGGGCGGCCCTGGCCGCAGTGGTATTATGGTCATAGTATGGTGAGGGGGCACGAGTTTAGATGGAGCTCCAGTTCGCGTCGCGCACCTTCCTCGCCGCCGATTCCCCCTACGCAGAAAGTCCCGCCGTCATCATCGGCTGTCCTTTAGATATCACCTCTTCCTTCCGCCCGGGGACTCGGTTTGCACCCCAGGCCATTCGCGATTGTTCCTGGGGTCTGGAGACCTATAGTCCTGCCCTGGGCAGAGACCTGGAAGATCTGAAGATCTGCGATGTCGGTGATATCAGTCTCCCTCAGGGTGATCTGGAAGGGGCCCTGGGGATGCTTCAAGGCTATCTGGCCACCGTCATGGGGGATGGAAAATTGCCCATCCTCCTGGGGGGAGAACACCTCATCTCCTTGCCCGCCGTCACGGCAGCGGCAGCCCATCACCCCCACCTGGCCGTGATTCAATTGGACGCCCATGCCGATTTTCGCCAAGAATACCTGGGCGATTCCTTATCCCATGCCACCGTGATGCGGAGGATCGCCGATCTCCTCGGAGGTGAGAATATCTGTCAACTCGGCGTCAGATCGGGGACCAGGGAAGAGTTGCGTGCCGCTAGATCAATGGGGGTCATTGCTGAGATAAAGGAGACGCTCCATCGGACAGCGGGGCGTCCGGTCTATCTCAGCGTGGACCTGGACATCCTCGATCCAGGGGTCGCCCCGGGGGTCGGCACCCCTGAGCCCGGGGGTCTCTCCTTTGATCAGGTCCTCTCCCTCATTTCCCAGTTGCATCCCCTCCACATCGTGGGGATCGATGTCGTTGAACTGTCACCGCCCTACGATCCCACCCAACAGTCCGCCATGGCTGCGGCCAAACTCATCAGGGAACTCATCCTCCGCTTCTGCTGTAATATAAATCACTCATAAAAGGCAGGAGCCTTGCAATTCAGATAAGGAAAGGGGATAATCGCTTCCTTATCGGGAAGGTCATGGACTACGACGTGATCATCATCGGCGCCGGCTTAGGGGGATTGGTCTGCGGTGCCCTCCTTGCCCGAAAGGGGCTGCGGGTAGCCGTCTTTGAAAAGAAGGCCCGGGTCGGAGGGTGCTGCACCTCGTTCACGCGCAAGGGCTTTACGTTCGACCTCTCCGTCCAATCCATCGGGGGGTGTCGGGAGGGGGAGAGGGTATGGAGGCTGCTCGATGATCTCGGTGTGCGGGAACACATCGAGTTGCTCCCCTTGGATCCGGCCCGCGAGTATCACTTCCCCGACATGCGGTTTCAACAACATGCCAACCTGAGCTCCCATGTGGAGTATCTTGCATCGCTCTTTTCTCGGGAGCGGGATGGGATCACCGAAGTGTATAAGGTCTATCAGTCTCTCTCCGAGGAAATAGATCGCTTTCCGCACACCCTCTCCTGGTTTGACCCCGCAACCGTTGAGCGGGAATTCCCCTTTATCTTTCGCTACCGGGAGGAGACCCTTCAGGGGTTGCTGGATGCCTTCATTACGGACCCCCGGCTCAAGGTGCTTATGGGGGTGCGCAGCTCCTATGCCCTCCTCCCCCCCAGCCGGCTTTCTGCCATCGCCATGGCCTCGTTGGAGATGAGCTACCTGCGGGGCGGCGTGGCGGTCCTGAAGGGGACCATGGAGGACCTGCCACTGCTCCTGGCCACAGGCCTGGTGAAACAGGGAGGACACGTGCACACACAGCAGGAGGTCAAGGAGATCGCGGTAGATGGAGGAACGGCGAAGGGGGTACGGCTGAAAGATGGTGCAACAATCACCTCACGCGCCGTGGTCTCCAACGCCGATGCCACCACCACTTTCTTGAGGATGATGGGGAAGCAATCTCTCCCCTCCGGCTGGGTCAGGCGGTTGAAGGGGATGCGGCCTTCGTTCTCCTATGTGATCGCCTATCTGGGGGTGGAGGGCGAACTGGACCTCGCGTGCTCCAACAACGAGGTCTTCCCCCAGTATGATTTGGAGGAAGAGTACCGGTATCTGGAAGAGGGGCGAATTCCCCCCACCCCACCCTACTATCTGCTCGCCCCTTCGTTGGTGAATCCCACCCATGCCCCCGAGGGGTACCACACCCTATGCCTCAGCTATAAGGCCCCCTACCGCCTGCAGGGAGAGTGGGATGAAGGGACAAAGGAAGCCCTTGTTGAACGGCTCATCGCCCAGGCCGAGGGGATAGTACCCGATCTGCGCCGTCGGGTCGTCCTGCGCATCAGCGCCTCTCCCATGACCATCGAGCGGATGACGGGTAACCGGTGGGGAGCGGCCTATGGATGGGCCCAGATCCCCCGTCAGGCGGGGATCTATCGTCTGAACCGGGTCACGCCCATCGAGGGGCTCTATCTGGCCGGTCACTGGACCGCGCCGGGAGGAGGCGTAGCCGCGGCCATGGCCTCAGGACAGATCACCGCCGACGTCATAGGGGAGCGATTGTCGAAGGAAGCGGGATGAGACTGATCAAGGGTTGTATCATCGCTATCGTGGCGCTTGCGCTCACAGCGGGCTGTGCCCCGAAGAGACTCCTTGAGGGAAAGGGGAAACGCATCCCTCTTTCCCAGGTCCTTACCCAGACCCTCCAGAGATATGAAGGGATACATACCTTGCAGACCCCGATCTCCATCAAACTAGAAGTGCGGGAAGAGTTTTATATCTTGCGGGGTCTTTTTCTCTATGAGAGCCCGGCCTCATTGCGTCTCCGGCTTGCCGCAAGTCTCGGCCCCACGGTGGGTGAACTGATTTACACCGACGGTCTCCTCACCCTCCTGATGCCCAGCAAGGGAAAGCTCTACCAGGGGTGGATAGGGGAGGAGGGACATCGGAACCTAGAAACCCTCTTTCTCGTTATACGGTATGACGATTACGCGGAGCTTGAGGGGCGGCGTTTTCCCACCCGCATCTACGGTGAGGGAGAAGGATTGGAGATCAGGTTCGACGTAAAGCTCAAGGACCCCCAGGTGGGTATCGCCCTGCCGGAAGGCGCCTTCACCCCCCCCACGGCGGGGTGGGAGGTCCACCCCCTGGAGGACCTGAAGGATCTCATGCAGGGAAGCGAGGCTGGAAAGAGGCCATGAAGATCCGGTTTATCGTCCCCCGCTGGCCAAAGGACAGCTTTTGGGACGTCATCACCTTTAAATTTCCCTATCTGAACACCACCCTCCTGGCCGCCCTCACCCCCCAGGGGCACCAGGTCTCCATCCACGATGAGAGCATCGCCCCTTTGGATTTTGATGAGGGGTGCGATCTGGTTGCCATCACCGCCATGACCCCTTTGGCACCCCGGGGGTACGAGATCGCCGATGAGTATCGGCGCCGGGGAGTACAGGTGGTGATGGGGGGGATGCATCCTACCTGGCTGCCCGAGGAGGCCATTGCCCACTGCGACGCAGTGGTCGTCGGCGAGGCCGATGAGGTCTGGGCCGAGGTGGTGCGAGATGCGGCCAGGGGGAAGTTGAAGCGCTTCTACCGGCAGAAGGAGAGGACCGACCTCTCCCAGGTGCCTCTGCCGCGCAGGGAACTCCTGCCCCCCAAGGGATACTTCTTCGAGAACACCATCCAGACCACCCGGGGGTGCCCCTTTGACTGCGAGTTCTGCTCGGTGACGGCCATATACGGCGGGACCTACCGGACCCGCCCTGTCAAGGAGGTGGAGCGGGAGATCCAGGCCCTGCGCCGGGCCCCGGCCTATATCTTCTTCGTCGACGACAACATCGTGGGGGATATGCGCTACGCCCGCGAGCTCTTCACCATGCTTTCCCACTACCGCCTCCGGTGGGTCAGTCAGGGGCCCATCTCCATCGCCCGAAACGAGAAACTGGTCCGCCTCATGGCCCAAGCGGGGTGTCATGGGATGTTCATCGGCTTTGAGAGCCTCAGCCCCGAGAACCTGCGGCTGATGGGGAAACGGACCAACAAGGTGGAGCACTACGAGGCGGGGATCAAGCGATTTCACGATCACGGGATCGGGGTCCACGCCTCCTTTGTCTTCGGGTATGACTACGATGACCCCTCGGTCTTCGAGCAATTCATCTCCTTTGCGAATCGGAATAAGATCGACGGGGCCTTTCTCCCCCTCTTGACCCCCTTCCCCGGGACCAGGATCCACCAGCGCCTGAAAAAAGAAGGGAGGATCCTCACCGAGGACTGGAGCCGATACGACATGGCCACCGTGGTCTTCCAGCCCAAGCGTATGACCATCGATCAGCTGCAGGAGGGGTTCTGGTGGGTCAACAAGGAGTTCTATTCCGTGCGCTCCATGGCGAGGAGGATCTTCCAGCCCTTTGCCCTGCGCAGAAGCCTCATCATCTTCGGCCCCATGAACATCGGGCACTGGCCTGCGGTGCGCAAGGCCGAGCGGTACTTCTACCGGGAGGGGAAGGGTGCTTGAGTTTTTGCTCAAAAAGGCCGCCCGCCTCTCCACACAACACCCCACGCGCGTCCTGATCACCTTCCTGGTGGTCCTTGTGTTGGCCATCCTGGTCACCGGCAGGGTGCAATTCGAGGCCGATTGGCTGCGCCTGCTCCCCGCAGACCGCGGGGCGTTGAAGGTCCTGGTGGAGGACCTGCAGGGCTTCAGCCGTCTGGAACGCCTCTATTGTCTCGTGGAAGGGGAGAATGAGGCAAGTTTGATCGATACCTCCCAGGACGTGCGGAGGGCCCTCGCGGAGTTGACCATCGGGGGAGACAAGGCCTTCACCGGCGTCTCCTCGGGAATCAATACGGATCTCGGGGGGTGGGAGGCGGTCCTGAGTCTCTATCTTGCTCATCCCCAGCTCTTCCTCCAGGAAGAGACGGTTGAGGAGTTCAAGGGGCAGCTCTCCGATGCGGAGATCAAATCCCAGCTCCGCCAGGCCAAGGCCCTCCTCACCAGTTCCCTTGCGCCGGGGTGGCGGGGGGTCATCCTGGCAGACCCTTTGTCGATGCGGGAACTCCTCTTCAAACGATTACAAGGGGGGTCTCCCTGGGCTCCCTCTCTAAAGGAAGGATACCTCCTTGCCCCTGACGGGAAGGCCCTGCTCATGGTGGCCGAACCCTCGTTCCCTTCCGCTGCTCGGCGCTCTTCTCAGGAGCTGATCAAGAAATTAGGGGAACTAAAAAAGGCCTTTCCCCAGGTACAGATCTCCTTTGTGGGCCCCCATACCATGACCGTAGGCACGGCAGGGGTGATGCAGCGGGACCTCTTAATCTCTTTCCTCAGCTCCCTCGCCGTCGTCTTGGCCCTCTTTTACCTAGCCTACCGCAGGTGGGCCACGCTCCTCTTTGTCGCCTTTCCCCTCCTGGTGGGGGTGCAACTCACCCTGGGCGCCGCCGCTCTCTTCACCAGGGGGCTCAACCTCATTACGGTCTCCTTTGCGGCCATCATCGTGGGGTTGGGGATAGACTTCGCCATCCATATCTATCAGCGCTATCACCACGAGCGGGCCTCGGGCACAGGGCCTGAAAAAGCGGTGGAGATCGCCCTGACCAGGACGGGCAAGGGTGTGTGGACCGGCGGGCTGACCACCATCGCCGCCTTTCTCACCCTCCTGCTGGCCCGTATCCAGGGGATTGCCCAACTGGGGGCCCTGGTCGCCGCCGGACTCCTCTTCTGCCTCCTGGCCATAACGTTGGTCCTCCCCTCTTTCTTGGTGTGGGCCGAGGGGAGGGGATATCGATATCGCCCCTTACAGGAGTGGGGCTTGGACCACCTTATCTCCTCGCTGAAAAAATACCATCGCCCGATCCTCGTCTGCCTCATCGCCCTGGCCTGTATCGGGGGGTATGTAGGAACCAAGGTGAGGATGGTGGCGGGCATGGAGGGGTTTCGCCCCCGGGGCATGGAGGGGATTCAGACCCTTCAGCGGATCCAGGAGCAATTCGGCGGGCGCGGCACAGGGATGACCGTACTTGTGCACGGTGATGATCTCGATCAGCTCCTGCGGGAACAGGAGACCATCGCCTCTGCGCTCCGGGATACCTATGACGAGGGGATCCTCTTCTTCACCCATCTCCCCCAGTTCGTCCCCTCCATTGAGAGGCAGGAGAGGGTATTGACCGCACTGCGCCAGGACATAGACTATAGAAAAGCCGCCCGTTCCTTTGAGCGGGCGTTAGACCAAGAGGGCCTCAACCCCCAGGCCTTCTCCAGGACAGGGGAGATGCTGAGGGGACTGACCTCTCAAGAGGCACCCATCCCCCCCAAGACCATCCTAGGGGATTTGACCCACACCCCCTTAGGTGAGGTGGTGGAACGGTATGTGAAGCAAGGAGAGGACGGCTACCGCCTGCGGCAGGAGATCAGATTCGACCCTGCGCAGATTGATCCCCTGCAATTAGAAAATACAATTAAGGGGATCGCACCCGGGGCCGAGTGCACCAGCACCGAGCTCATCGCCCTCCAGCTCCGCGCTATGGTGAAGCGGGACTTCAC
>Ga0307422_1000101_pt1 | contig 47068 bp, 37 predicted proteins | sample SalMarWE160290MG_FD_202153 | JGI IMG/M metagenome (GOLD analysis project Ga0307422, IMG submission 202153) | Salt marsh sediment microbial communities from the Plum Island Ecosystem LTER, Massachusetts, United States - WE1602-90 | ecosystem: Environmental > Aquatic > Marine > Intertidal zone >...
CTTCAACACCTTTCCCTACTACAATGCTAAGCATTATTACTCCTACCAGTACAACAATTGCTCCAAGATATTGTATAATTTCTTTCATCACAATATAATTATATTATTAATAAAAACAGTCTTCGATTTGCTCCAATTATTTGTAAATTCTCAACTCTTTCTGCATTCATCAAATCCATATATCCTGTATTAATAATTCAAATTATCCATAAATTTAAAATAATAAATTGGAATTATACCCTTCTTTTCCAAGATGTTCGAATGCAAGATCTGTAGTTACCCTTCCTCTTTGCGTCCTTTTAATAAAACCCTCCTTAATCAAATATGGTTCATAAACCTCCTCGATCGTTCCGGCATCTTCACCTACAGCTGTTGCAATTGTACTTATACCAACCGGACCGCCCTTAAATTTATCTATTATTGTATTCAATATCTTATTATCCATTTCATCAAGTCCTCGTTTATCGATCTGTAATGCATTCAAAGCAAAAAGTGAAATATCAATATCAATAAAACCCGAACCCTTAACCTGTGCGAAATCCCTCACTCTGCGCAGAAGTCCATTAGCAATCCTTGGCGTTCCTCTTGACCTCCTGGCTATTTCTTTTGCAGCTTTATCATCAATATCAATGTTAAGTATCCTTGCAGACCTCTTTACAATTCCTTCCAATACATCATGATCATAATAATTAAGTTTTGAATTAATCCCGAATCTTGCACGCAGCGGCGAGGTAAGCAATCCCGATCGTGTTGTAGCCCCTATCAGCGTAAATTCATTCAGAGACAGTTGAATTGATCTTGCTCCAGGACCTTTATCAATAACAATATCAATCTTATAATCCTCCATTGCAGAATACAGGAATTCTTCAACTACAGAACTCAAACGATGTATTTCATCAATAAACAAAACATCATTATTTTCAAGGCTTGTCAAAACGCCGGCCAAATCACCCGGTCTTTCAAGAACAGGTCCTGAACTCGATCTTATATTAGTATTAAGCTCCCTGGCAATTATATTTGCAAGCGTTGTCTTACCTAATCCCGGTGGTCCTGACAACAATACATGATCCAACGCTTCATTCCTTCCTTTCGCCGCTTCAACAAATACTTTCAAATTTTCAATTACACTTTTCTGACCATCGAACTCATCAAATAATTTTGGCCTCAAAGTAATATCAATATCAGTATCTTCTTCCCTTCTAAATCTGTTCTCTATTCTCTCTTCATTATTATCCATATTATTGTATTAATGTCTTCTGCATACATTATTTATGTGTTTGTTCATAAAATCCCATTTGCCGCGTTACGCTTGTCCTAAAATTGATCACTTAGTAAATCTCCATTTTCATCAGGTCTGTAATTTGTGGCTACCGCATCTCCTTTTAATTATTAATCCTTGTTAACAATGGATACATCCTTATTCTCATTTAAATCAACCTTTATTCCGTTTATCCTGTACTCCTTATCATCCTTATAGCTTATTGTAACGATCAGGTTACCCTCCCTGTCATATTTTTTCCAGTGCTTCTCCTTATTTCCTGCTATATAATATCTTTCTTCCTTCAGTATACCGTTATCATAATAATACCGGTGTTTACCATCCGCGTTTCCCTGAATATACGAACCTTCAAATTTCAATGTTCCGTCATCATACAATTGTATCCATTTACCGTCTTTTAGTCCTGTAACATAACTTCCCTTTTCCTCATAATCATTAATTCTGTATATCCATTCCCCTTCTTTTTCCCCGTCAAAGTATTCTCCTTCAGTAATAATACAACCATCGGTATTATATTCAGTAAACAAACCTTCCTCACGACCGTTATAAAAATTTTCTTCTCTCGCAACCGTACCATCAGAGTAGTACCAAGTCCATTTTCCATTATACTTACCATCTTTAAATTCTCCGGTTTGTTCTACCTGTCCGTTCTCAAAATAAAATTTCCATTTTCCTTCTCTTTTGTTGTTTTTATATTTTCCTTCAGCTTTTATATTCCCGCTTAAATAAAAATCTTTCCATTCCCCTTCCCTTGAACCTTCTTTTGTAATTATTCCTCTTGATAATAATACCCCGTTATTACTAAATATCATTGAATTTTTAACTTCACCGTCGCTATTGTATTCCCTGTGAATACCGACTTTATTATTACCATTCCTGAAGCTTCCGCTGTATATTACATTCCCTTTTTCATCATATTCATTAATTATCTCAACATGCTCTTCTTCAATGTTTTCCTCTTCAATCAATTTTCCTTCCTGATAACGTAAACTTACAATTAACTGACCACTCTTATCAAATTCTTTATAATACCCGTTCAATAATCCGTCAATATATGGTTTCTCATTTTTCACCCTGCCATTACTGTAAAATTCTTTCCACACCCCGTGTTTTTCTCCTTTTTCATTATATCTGTTTATCTTTTCTCTTTCTACAAGCACACCTTTCCTATATTGTTTCTTTGTTATTATCCTCCCGTCTTTATCATATTCTATTGACTCACCATTCTTTTTATTATTACTGTACTCAATGATTTCTTTAAGCTTTCCGTTTTCATAATAATAATAAGATAATCCTTCAAGCTTATCATTAACATACAATTCTTTTGCTTCTATTCCTGCAATTTTCCCGGTTCTTTCTTTTCCAGGATAATATGAATATATAAAACCATTCTTTTTACCCAAAACAAAATTTATCTTCTTTGTAGTGTCTCCCAAATTATCATAGAATATCCATTCACCATCAAGCAAAAAATTTTTTCTGTTACCCTCACTTTTCAATACACCAGTATTATAATATGTCTTCCAGTAACCATCAGGCTTTCCGTTTTTCATTATACCTTCACTTGAAATTTTTCCGTTCGAATAATGAAAAGTCACGTACCCGTTCCTTTCAACTTCTTCATTATTCACCTGGCAAAACAAAACCCCGGTTAATAAGCTGAAAACCGTTATCATAAATATTCTATACATATTTTACTTATTACACAAATATATACAATTCTGTCCGTACACACTTTACCACATATTATTTAGTGTTTATTCATAATGTTCGGAATCAAAGCGCGTAAACATTTTAAATCGCAGAATACTAAAGTATTTGAAGATTTAAAATTTGAACAGCAACGCAGATATCGGACATTATGGACTGATACCAGTTAAAATGTTATCGCGCCTTAACCATATCTGATATCTCTAGCATTCTTTTTATAGGCTTCTCAGCTTTTATCCTTAATTCTTCTTTCAGAATGATTTCCGGATGTTCATATTTTAAACATGTATATATCTTTTTAATATTGTTTAATTTCATAAAATTACAGTCATTACACCCACAGCTAGAATCTAAAGGCGGTGCCGGAATAAATAATTTACCAGGATTATTTTTTATCATTTGATTTATAATACCTGATTCTGTAGCCACGATATATTTTTTTCCTTTATCATTTTTTGTATAATTCAATAACGAAGATGTTGAACCGATATGATCCGCTATGATCAAAACAGGCTTTTTACATTCAGGATGCGCGATAATTTTTGCATCCGGATGCTCTTTTTTTAACTCAATAATTTTTTCTACAGAAAATTCTTCATGTACATGACATGCACCGTCCCATATAATCATATTTCTTCCTGAAACACTCTGAATATAATTGCCAAGATTCCTGTCCGGCGCAAATATTATATTTTCATTTTCCGGCAGGCTTTCAATTATCTGAATAGCATTGGAAGAGGTACAAACTATATCTGTAAGTGCTTTTATATCAGCTGTAGTATTTACATAACTTATTACTGTATGATTCGGATATTTTTCAACAAATTTTTTAAATTTCTCCGCTGGACATGAATCAGCCAAAGAACAACCCGCATTCATATCAGGTATGAGGACCTTTTTTCGCGGAGACAGTATTTTGGCTGTTTCCGCCATAAAATGAACACCGGCAAAAACTATCATATCTGCATCAGTACATGCTGCCTGTCTGGATAAAGCCAAACTGTCACCTACAAAATCTGCTATATCCTGAATTTCTCCTTCCTGGTAAAAATGCGCCAAAATAATTGCATTCTTTTCTTTTCTCAATTCATTTATCTCCTTAATTATATCTGTATTTTTATCAATATTAATGTTAAGATATCCGAATTTCAATAAATCAGCTTTATCAACAATTTCTTTCTCCATAATAATATTTAATGATTTTTATAAAACTAATATATGATATTATTGTCCTGTTAATACTGTTAATACTTTTGCAGAATAAAAATTGATATTCCCGTTATTAAGAAAAAATCACCAGCTTATGAACATGAAGTATGAAATTTTTCATATTGAATACCATTTATATATAAACAAAATTAACATATTGTTAATTGCCTTCAGTGTGAAAAACAAAAACAATTTTTTAGGGTGTATTTGTGTGAATAAACTGTTTAATAATAAACATTACAGATTAAAAAATTTTTTTCATTTATAAAAAAATTTTTATAAGCAGGGGCTTTTATAAAAAGTCAAGAGTTTTATATAAAAAAGTTTTGCATATCAATTAACAACAAATCAACATTGCAAATGTTGATTTGTTAAATATACATGAATTGGATTTTGTCAATAAACTCTTAGTCCGGTGAAGCCGGTAATGCAAGTTATAAGCCGCGTAAAGAAATGCCGTCAATAAAATTTATTTATATTTGCAGCTGGTTGAAATATTTTTCTAAAAAATAACATATTATGCGTATAGCAATAGCAAGTGATCATGCAGGATATAATTTAAAACAGAAATTGATACGTCATTTGAAAGAAAAGCATCTGGAAATAAAAGATTTCGGTTCATTTTCAGAAGATGCAGTTGATTATCCCGAGTATGCCCACCCTTTGGCAGAAGCCATTGCAAATGGCGAATATGAAATGGGTATCTCTCTTTGCGGGAGCGGAAACGGTATTAGCATGACGGCTAATAAACACCCTGAAATAAGATCAGCTATTTGCTGGGAAATTGAAATTGCCGAGCTGGCAAGAGGGCATAATGATGCAAATATTTGTGCTTTGCCCGCGCGTTTTCTTAGTGATGAGCTTGCTTTTAAAATCGTTGACAAATTTCTAAACACATCATTTGACGGTGGACGTCATCTTAAGCGGATTAACAAGATACCGATAAAATGATGTTAAATGCTTAGTAAAACCTGCAAATATGCTGTTCGTGCTGCAATATACCTTACGGTGAATTCAGGTGACAAGAAAAAAACCGGGATTAAAGTTATCGCGAAAGAACTGGATATTCCTTCTCCATTTCTCGGGAAGATCTTACAAACACTTGTAAAGTATAAAATATTATCTTCTGCAAAAGGCCCATACGGGGGGTTCGGACTGGCAAAAAATGCTGATGATATTACATTATATGATATTGTTGTAGCAATTGACGGCACTGATTTGTTTCGTCAGTGCCTGATATCAACACGAACATGCTTTGAGAACAGAAAACAATGTGCTTTGCATTCACGATATAAAAAAATAAGTAGAGAGATCAGGCATTTATTTAAAAGCTATTCCTTACAGGATCTGGCAACAGAAATTAAGAATGATGAGAAAATGTTTTACTTATAGTGTAATAGTGAAATAATCATACCGAATAACATCCCTCCCGAATTGGCAAGTCCATCCGTGATGCTTCCCTGTCTTCCGGATACAAAAAAAAGTTGCATTAATTCGGTAAAAATACTCATTATCACAACAATGAGTGCAATAGATAAAACAACAGGGAAGGAATATAATGACAGGTTCGTATGATGTGCGAGATCATAGATAATCATAGAAGTAAGAACCGCATACATTAAGAAATGGATTACCTTATCGGCATAATAGAAACTGAGTAATTCTATCTTTATTTCCTGGTTTCCCGGCACAAGGCTGACAATAATTATAAAAACGGCAATACCGGCGGACTTCCAAAATTTTAAAATATACATTGATTTTTATTTTCAGGGTTTGTTTTATTGTTTATCACATAATTTTTTCTATTTGTCCGGGTGTATTTTCCTTTGATTTCAGGGTAAAAATAATCTAAAATGCCTGATCAGTATAAAATAGCTTCAATAATTGAACTGAAATCCTTAAATTACTTCTTTTTTGGCGTTAATATCAAATTTGTTTTTATATGCAAAACAGAATGTCAGTAAATGAGATGATGGGTATCTTGAGAAATGAAAAAGTGGACACTTGGTTTGATCTGGGTATCTACATTGACCGTTTCCGAGAAAACAACCCCATGCCGGTACTATCATTTTCAGGCACTGAAAAGGAATTTGAACATAATTTACAGCAGGGAGGCATTGCTTTTATTACATTTTCATATTCAATTGATGGAGTAACCATTGAGGTCGAGAAATATGCCAAGACATTTTATAGCCGTTTTAGGGGGATCACCATTCATTATGTTGCAGGCAAGATATATCCCGAATCACATAAATTGATAGATGATGAAACACGGACATATGAAATTCCCGAAATCGCGGGCTTTGATAATTGGCCTCTTTATAAAGAGTTTTTCTTTACAAGGCTCGAGAGAGGTAGCACACAATACAATGAATTGATAAGGAAATTCTGGGATGAAATTCTGTTGATCAGCGAAAAGCTGGGAAATTATGTTGAACAAAATAATATCAGGCTTTTATATGTGATCAATGCATTATCCAACCCGGGAAATGTATCTCTTGCTGTTGCATTGGTTTTTGTGTCGGAATTTTTAGGCATACCTGTCATTAACAATAATCATGATTTTTATTGGGAAGGAGGGAACCGGAAAATCGATATTAAAGAAAAAGGATTAAAGCATGGCCCCAGGGATGTTTTCTTCACAAATGATCATTTGGGAGAGGTGTTCTCAATTATTGAAGTTTTTTTTCCGTGGGAATCAAGAACCTGGATCAATGTGAACATTAATAAGGAACAATCTAAACATTTGATAAGTATCAATGGACATAACCCTGCCAATGTAACTGAAATCGGCACGAGTGTTGATACCAGCGAATATGTAAATATCAGTAAACGCGGGAAAATCAATGCTTTTTATCAGTTTGAAAAGATACTTGCCCGTTATCGGGAAACACTTGTAGGCTACTCGGTAAATGATGTATTACGAAATAACCTGGTAAACAAAGATAATCCCCGTCCGATTTTAACAGGTACTAAAACGAGGACGATAAAAAATTTTATGAATGAAAATATTATTTTTTTACAACCCACGCGCATTATTCAAAGAAAAAGGATAGAACTTGGATTTAAGCTTATCAGGCGCATGTTCAAAAACAAGCATTTTATAAAAAGATTAAAAAGCACACCAAATCTCAAGCTTACACTTATTGTTACAGGCCCTATAGCGCTTGGCCAGTTTGATTATTTTAAGAAATTGATCAAAAGGTTTTCTCAACTTCTTGATATTCTTGACGGGCAATTAAGGGACAGGGTATACATGGCTTTTCTCTTCAGTGAGCTTGACAGGGAATCCTTTAAGGAAAGATTTAAAGATCCGGTAGGTATCCCGGAATTATATAATATCGCATCACTTGTATTATTGCCCAGCAAGACCGAGGGAAGGGGGCTTCCCATAATTGAAGCATCAGCATGCGGCACACCGATCTTCTGCCGCCGCTATTATCCTGAAAAGGTATATTCAGAGGTTATTGGTGAGCACTTGCCTGATGGTGACCGTTTAAAAGTAATTGAATTTGACGGTAAAAAAATCACATCAAAACATACCTCTGAGATTATTGATCATGTTATGTTCCCTCACCGGTTCACTGATGAAATTATTCATAATAAATTGGCTGTTGAAAAACGGTTTAGTCTTGATACACTTCGAATATGCATAGATGACATTTGTCACCGTATCTGGCTTCAGCTTCATAAGAATGACGGTATAATGAGAATAGTGAAGCAGGCGACAGATGAATACAGTGAAATGATAAGTTTTTCAAACAGTGATACAAGTGCCATTCTGAAAACAGGGAACCGGCAGTATCTGCCGGGATTCGGGAGACTGGCATTTATGACTAATCTGAAATCACTGATCGATCCGAGTGCTTTCAGGATGGAAGAGCAAATGATGAAGGGATTTATTTTCCATTTTGCACTGCAACTGGTAAAAGACAATGATTTTTTTGCAAAAAAATCATACAAGGATATCAACAGGTTTTTTAATGCAGTACATTCAATATTTCATTATAAAAAGGGAGAGGTCAAAATACGCCATGATCATTCCTTTGCTTACAGGCACAGAAATAATAACTTTTATCCTTATCAGGAATTTACCCTGCAGGAACTGACCGGACTGGTAAATTTGTTGTTTTATAAAATTCTGGAACCGGATGTCATTCATACGATAGATGAGATATCGCATTTTTTCACCGATTGGAACCTTGCGCTTGCACAGCTTACTTCAAGTGCATTGTTAGCTATTGATGACAGAAAAGAGTTAATTACAAAAATGCAGGCAAATATCCCCATTGGGGTTTTTCCCGGTGATTACTCTAAATATGTACTCGAGTTTTTTGCACTTCAGGCGGTAAGGTCAAGATTAAACTTAAAGATAGAGACAGAGCTGACAAATGAAATTTTAAAAAGATCTGATCATAGTCCCGCTCCGGTATATGTTTTTGCACCAAACAGGGCAATAGGAAAATGGCCGGATAAGAAAAGTATTATTGATTATATATTAAATGGAAATGAAAAGGAGTTGAGATTGTTATATAACAATGGTATTTTAAAAGTGGTTGAATCCAACCAACTTTGTGTCGGATTGCATTTCCCGCAAATGGGAGAGGAGGCTCTCAGGGCATTGGCGGATATTCATAAGCATAATGGATTTATTATTTCCAACAGGGATTTCGCGGGTGACATGTCTGACATAGCCGATATTGATCGTTTTCATATCGGTAAAGCCACACATCCCATGACAGCTGCTATGCTTGGCATTCCCGGGGACAGTGGGTATATTCAATATGTTCCTGCAGGTATTCGGCCAACAATAGCTTATCCCGTGCCGGTGCAGAGAGCTAATGATTTTAGTTCTGCCCTGAAAGGGAAATTGTTTGCCGGTCTGTCCGAAAAGCTTGGCAGGGGAAATTTATTGAACATAATTAAGAAAGAATCGGAAGAAAAAGGATCTCCTGTTGATTTTATTCTGGAAAATCTTACTAATAACAAAAAGAACAGGGATAAAGATGTTTTTTATGATCATGTCAGTGGTATTTATCCGGATGGCCTTCCCTGGAATGGAGTATATGCCAAAGTGAACAGCGGAAGTGAAAAATGGATCTTTAAAACACTGATCTCGGAAAAAACAAAGAAAGTGACTGCCTTTGTATCCGATTATGCACTTAAGAACAAGATCAAACCACAAATTGCATGGAACGGGGGATATATTTTAAATCCCGAACTGGTGGGTAAGCTGGGCTTGCCTGAATCATATATCGGCTCACCCCTGGGTTTGGTGGTAAATGAGGGAGAAGTAAAGTGTCCTCCACTGTTCAATAAGCCGGCTTTATTTGTTGACAAAAACGGGATCCCTGATATTGGACGTAACAATTGTTCGCGGGGACTGACAATAAGCGGCGGAGATTCGGTAATTAAGCTTACCGGTGAACAGTATAATACAATAGATACCCTTGGCATACCCGTGTATTATGATCTTTTATTCAAGCAGGGAATGATCGATGCACGGGACAGGGTGATCGTCAGGCTTGCGGGTAATATGATAAAAGAGGTTATTCATCCTGGCAAACATAAGATAGTAAAGCTAATACCTGTTGGTTTAACCTTATCCTTTCCCGAAAAAAGTTTCCCCGGTGATTTCAATAAACAGGGAAGGAGTGTTAAAATTGAAATTCATGGAGCAAGGCAGTGTCAGCATGCCGTTGAAGCGGGCCCTTTACTGGTATATAATGGAAAAGTATCAATAGATATGGAAACAGAGGGGTGGAAACATGAGAATTCAATAAAGACACAGGCGGCCCGCCTTGATTATACCGATATGCGGGGTCCGAAGATCGCAGCTGGTATTGATGCGGAAGGTAATTTACTGGTATTGGTAATAAACGGCAGGATCCGGGAATCGGTAGGGGCCACACACGCCGATATGGCAGAAATCATGCTGAAGCTTGGTGCGGAAAAGGCAATGGGTTTTGATCCCGGGGGAAGCAGTACCCTGGTTGTAAATGGAAAAACGCTGAATATTTCTCCGTACAACAGAAATTATGAAAAAAACATTTATTCGATGCCACCTGAACCCAGGGCTGTTTCAAACGCGGTAATAGGGTACAGGCTCGAATAAATGTTTTTTAATAGAGTCTGTTTATAAAATAGTCAAAATGTTTAACCGGACATGTGTCTGTTCAGAAAGTCCATTTGCAAGGCTCGCGCGGTCCGGAAACGCGGAGTTTACCAGTCGTAAATGAGCAATTTTCGGACAAGCGTAACGCGGCAAATGAGACTTTATGGACAGACACTTAAAAATCAATAGGAATATTCGATAGATAATGCTTTATCAAGAGATTCGGTATTTATTTCGTCTTTTATAATGTAGCTCCTGGCACCGGCCTCTATCATCTGAACAATATATTTCATTTCTGAATGGAAAGAAACAGCAATAATGATAATATTCCTGAAAAGGCGGGTAGCTGTTTTTGTGGCTTCAATACCGTTCATGTTAGGCATATTGATATCCATAAAAACAATATCATATAAATTGGCGCTTAATTCTTCAAGACATTGTAACCCGTCGGTTGCCACTTTTATTATTTCTATTCTGTCCTGAAATGAATCGGAAAGCATAAATTCCAGTGCCTTTGCAAAATGTTGATTATCATCAACAATTAAAATTCTGTGTTTCTTCATCCGGTATATTGTTTTTGAGAGTTATTACGGATGCGGGGTTATTATTCAGTTATATTCTTCATTATTAATAAATGAACGATAACCAAGTAATGATCCAAATGTATGAATTAGATGTATTTGCAAAAATGGAATTAATACTCAATCTGATGAGGTCAATACCCAAATTTATTTGCGTATTTTCCGACATTATGAAAAGGAAAAAACCCGACATGAATAAAAAAGAACAGGATGACAAATTAATGCCATCCTGTATCCTACCTAAATCCAACCAAACCCTACATCAAAAATCTTTCGTGAAAAACAACCTGTAATCAGTCAATATATATTACGGCTGTATTATTAAACTTCACTTCTTAACGGGCCATATTGTAACTGACCTCTTTATTTCTGTATTTTAATTAAATTACAAATATATTACTTGTAATTATCGAAAAGTTGAGCGCTACTACCTAAATTTGATTGCGTATTTCCCGCCATTTTTAGAAAAATACAGGATGACAAATAATTTGCCACCCTGTAATTCTACCTAAATCCAACCAAACCCTACATTAACTATTAACCATAAAACAACCTTACTAAATCTAACTCTTCATATTCTCAACTTCAAATGGTAAAGTTATTTCTCCAGCTTAATATCCAACTATGCAATCTATTTTTAAAAGAACCTTAACCTCAGTTTTCTTATACAAATATACGCTTGTAAAGTGTTTGTGTTGTGAGTAATGGTACGTAATTATGTGTTTTTATTACCCATTTTAAAATAGGTATAACCCGTATGCTTATATAGGTAAAATCCGACATTTCCGGTTTTCTAAAATTGTTTCTGCCGATTCCAGTGATGATGCGACTATTGTTTTGCCAGAATGAAATTTATAATTGTAATTAAAAAACCGGAATGCATATTTAAACGCGTCTGCCTTTTCATGTATATAGATCACTTTTTCCGGATTTCTGCTGAAAATGGACTTTTTTATTTCTGATAGTTTGGCTTTATAATCGGGAATGGAGCATTTAACATGGTAATCCTCTATAATAGCTGAAAAATTCTCATGAAGTTTTTCCAGTTCAAAATCAACAACTATTTTTGCCAACTGCAGTTCACTTTCAAGAAAGAAACCCTGAAGAACAAAATATAAGCAGTTTTTATCCGGTTTTGCTTTAATAATAAACTTTTCCATAAGCTTTGATGTTTGCTACAAAGGTACAGATGAAAAAGCCATAACAGAACGCGGTAATTACCTAAATCAGAGGTAAAATATACTCAATTTTAATTGCCGGATTACCCATGGGAGCATGGGTATTATCCGGCATATTTTCAGACTTTAACCAGATTGTTTTTTATTGCAAAAACCACCAGGCTGATAGAGTTTTTTGAATCGGTTTTAAGCAAAAGGCTCGATCGGTGCCGTTCAACAGTGCGCTGACTGATATACAATTCGTCTGATATTTCCTGGTTGGAGTAACCTTTAACCATAAGGGACAATACTTCACGTTCACGCTGGGTGAGTGAAGTAATATCTTCTGAGGGTTTGGTTTTCAGCAATTGAAGTAAGAGTTCCTGAGAAAAATAATTACCGCCCCTGCTTATCTTTTTTATGGCATCATATAACTCGTGATTATCCACATCTTTAAGAATGAATCCTTTAACTCCCAGATCTATCATGGTGTTATAATACTCGGTATCACCAAACATTGAAAGCACAAGGATATTTAGATCAGGGTAGATATCCAGACCTCTTTTTGTAGCTTCAATGCCATTCATAACCGGCATATTTATATCCATAAGGACAACATCGGGTTTGAAATAATTTAATAGTTCTAGAAATTCTTTTCCGTTTGATGCCTCGCCCAAAATATCAATATCTTCTTTTTCCGATAAAATAAATTTCAGGCCGTTTCTGAATAGCTGATGGTCATCAACAATAATAATTTTTGTTTTATTCATAGGTTGGATCAAAGTTTGGCAATTTTTTTTTTACTTAACAAAAATAATGTTATTTATAATTATCGATACAGGCGATATCCCGTTAAATGAAATAATGCTGCTTAAATCAATTAATTGGTATAGCCGGAAATTCAAGATCAAAATGAAAACCCTGGTTTTTTTCGCTGTAAATATTGTATTTACCTTTCAGGGACCTTGAGCGGCTGAATATATTGGATAATCCCATACCTTCAATATTTTCCTTTATCTGGCTGATTGTCATTCCTTTTCCATTGTCGTAATATTTTAATGTCATCTGATTTTCCCCGTGGTATAATTTTATTTTTATCTTTCGGGCATTGGCGTGTTTTATCGTATTGTTCACCAGTTCTTTAATTATACGGTAAAGGGATATTTCAAGTTCATTTGAAAACCTGAGATCTCCAAGGTTAGTGTCAAAATCAAAGAGTATCCCTTGTTGTATTTTTGATATGAAGGATTCAACTGCCGAAACAAGGCCGTAATTTGTCAGAATATGAGGGCTAAGGTCGTTGGATATTTCTTTTGTCGTACCTATAGCTTCTTTCACAATTTCGTTCAACTGTGAGATGATATAGAGCTGTTTCTTTGGTTCATTCATTGTATGGATTGAATTCACGTACATTTTAATACTTGATAATAATGGCCCAAGGTCATCATGCAAATTACGGGCGAATTTTTCACGTTCACGTTCTTCAGTGAAAATAATTGCATCCAGCACCCGCTTTTCAACTTCCTTGCGTTCGGTAATATCCCTGATAATAGTAAGTATGGCCGCCTGTCCGGCATAATCGGTCATTGTCCAGTTGATCTCCACGGGTATAAATCGGTTTGTATCTGTTAATAATTCCGACTCAAAAGAAGGAATATGCTGGTCATCCAGAAGCTTGATATATATGTTTTCAAGCTGTTTATCGGATAAACCCGTGAAAAGGTCGAATACTCTTTTTTTCAGCAATTCGGTCCTGCGAAAACCCGAAAGGTCAACAAGCACCTTATTGATCTCAATCAGGTTTCTCCCGGTATCAGAAATAAGCATTGCATCACTGGAATTATTAAATATGTTCCTGAATTTTTCTTCGCTGGCACGAAGATTTTTTTCTGCTTTTTTTCTGTCGGTAATATTACGGACAATAGACTGTAGAAATTTTTCTCCACCAAGTTCAATACGGCTGAGGGATATTTCAGCATCGAACACTTTATTCTTAAATGTAGTATGTTGCCATTCGAAAAACTGTGGTTTTCCTTTCAGGGCGTTATTGATATATTTACGGGCTTTGGTTTCCGACAATTTACCATCCGGCTGGTAAACAGGTGAGAATTTATAAGGTGATTTATTAAGGATCTGGTTTCTGGTGCATTCAAACATTTTTGAAGTAGCGGGATTACAATCAATAAATTTATCGCCTTTCATCATGAAAATGGCATCGGTTGCTGTTGTAAACAAAATTCGGTATTTTTCTTCGCTCTCTTTAAGGGCCTGTTCGGCGATCTTTCTTTCGGTAATATCAGAAATGGTTCCTATTATCCTGGTGATCCGGTTATCCTCGCCAGGATAAACCCGGCCCTTTGAAAGCACCCATTTCCAATCGTTGTATTTAGTTTTTAAACGGTGCTCGATCTCAAAATTCTCATCGGGTTTGTCCCTGTATTCATTAAGCACCTTATCAAATATTTTAAGTTCATCAGGGTGAATTATCATCTTAAACGTTTCAATATCCTCTATGGACTCGTCTTTCCGGTAATCCAACATATCATAATAACGCGGGCTCAGGAAGATCTTATTATTTGTAAGGTCCAAATCCCATATTGCATCAGTCGTGGCCTCAAGAGCCATCTTCAATCTTATTTCGCTTGTTTCAAGCTCTTTCTCAGCTCTCTTTCGCTCCGAAATATCGCGTACAACGGCCAGTAGTTTGTTTTCATCACCTATTTTGGTATATTTCAAATATATTTCCGTCCAGAACAGTTCCCCCGTGTATTTTTTTGCCAGCCATTCAAATTTTTGCATACCTTCATTAATGGAAGCCTCCATTCGGGTGAACATCTCCTGCTCATCAAAAGGTGCTTTCCTCTGGCTGATGTCATTGACAGAAATGTTCAATGCTTCATCAGCCGGTATATTATACATTTTCTGGGCAGTATCATTCATATCAAGTATTTCACCTGTTTTTGGGTGGTATATAAGAATGGCATCACTGGTGGAATTGAATATTTCCCTGTAATTACGTTCGCTCTGGGTCAGCAGTTCTTCGGTGAGCCAGCGGTCAGTAATGTCCATAAATACTACCTGTGAGCCCGATTCGCCTTCTATATCAATATATGTACTGGCCATTTCCACGGTGACAGATGTACCGTCGGATCTCAGGAATATGTTTTGTGATAATGGTATATCCCTTTTTCTGATATACACGTTGGCAATATCAATTCTTGTTTGATCAATATGGTCAGGATGAATTATATCCAGTACCGGTTTGTTAATATGCTCCTTGTTATTTTCCCATTTAAGTGTTTCGATAGCTGCCTGGTTAATATAAATGATTTTATAATTACAGTGTACAATTATTGGCAGGGGCGAATATTCTACAAGTTTGCGGTAACGGTCCTCGCTTTGTTTTAATGCGGTTTCGGCTCTTTTTCTTGTTGTGATGTCATTTGCAATGGAAAATACATATTCCCTGTCTTCAAAATACAGATAGTCGGATGACACTTTAACCGGGAATGTTGAACCGTCTTTTCTTTTATGGTAAAACTCACGTATTCGGAACTTGTTTTTTTTCAGATACATCCAGGTTTCTTTCCAGTCCTTTATTGTCATGCCTTCACTGATATCATAAACATGCATATTAAGGAGTTCATATTCTTCATACCCCAATGTTTCGCAGGCTGCTTCATTTACATATTGAAATCTTCCATCGGAGCCGAACCAGAATATAGGATTTTTGTTTTTATCAATCGAATAATGTGCAATATGTAAAAGTTGTTCAGCCTGCTTACGTTCTGAAATATCCAGGATATAGCCATAATAACAAATATAACCGGATGTAATTTTTTGCGGCCTTGATTTTACCAGCAGCCAGATTTCCGGGCCGGGTAAAGTTGTAATACGGAATTCCGCGTCGAAATCCGAATGATTATGAAATGATTCAAGCATTTTTGCATGGATGTATTCGCGATCATCAGGATGGATATATTGTAATGTATTTTCGGGATTGTTATTTTTGAATTTTTCCGGATCAATACCTGTAATTTTTTTAAAATTGGGACTAAGGTAATTGAAAAACAATGATTTATCGTTGTTTAAGATTGCCTTGAAAAATATTCCGTCAGGCAAATTATTACCCAGTGTATTGATCAATTCTTCATTTTCCTCTGAATTTGTCGTGCATTCATGCATCTGTTGTTCCAGCTGCATTTTTTGGTCCCTTAGTTCTATCTCCCTTTTTAAGCAGTCATTCATCTGATCCTGCATCTGATGTATGCTGTCTTTTAATTGCTTGTTTTCCTGTTTCAGAAGATTTATCTGATTTTTTTGTTGCATTATAATGATTCTTGTATAAGAAAATATGCCGGCCTTTTGATAAATTTATGAATTTTTTAGTTAGTGTCTGTCAATATACTTAAAGTGTTTGTCCAGAATGTTCGAGATCAAGTCGCGCGAACCGAACGAAGTGAGCTCTTGAACACCTTTAAAAGTGAGCTCTTGAACACCTTTAAAAATTATTAACGTTGTGAAAAACATTTTAAACCGCGGTATACTAAAGTATTTGAGGATTTAAAATGTGAGCAGCAACGCGGATATCGGATATTCCGGACAGGCACTAGTTAGGGTCCGTTTATAAAGTTGTCAATCCGTTTAACCGGAAATTTGTCTGTTCAGAAAGATTCATTTGCAAGGCTCGCGCGGTTCGAAAACGCGGAATTTACTCATCGTAAATGAGCAATTTTCGGACAAGCTTAACGCGGCAAATGGGACTTTATGTACAGACACTAGTTAAACGTGGCAATTCCATTCATTCATTCATTCATTCGTTATTTGGAATGCAAGCCGCGGAATTGATATCTTTACAGTGATTTACCAATATACTGATCATGCCAGGCATATATATTCATATACCATTTTGCAGAAAAGTATGTTATTACTGTGATTATTTTTTTTCTGCAGTGTTAAAGCATAAGAAACGGTTTGTCGGTGCATTGCTGAATGAGATTGAACGGCGCAGGGATTTTCTAAGGGGAAGCCGGTTTGATACAATTTATTTTGGCGGGGGCACACCTTCGGTTTTGTCTCCTGCTGAGGCAGGACAGATATTTACCGTTCTTGAAAAGAATTTTACTTTTGATGCAGGTACTGAAATTACCTTTGAAGCCAATCCTGATGATCTGTCATCTTCTTATTTGTCTGAATTGAAAGAGCTTACACCTGTTAACCGTTTAAGCATCGGTATACAGTCGTTCAATGATGAGCACCTGAAATTAATGAATCGCGGGCATACATCGGAAGAAGGTATCAGGGCAGTGCTGGAATCCAAAAAGGCAGGATTTAACAATATTAATATTGATTTAATCTATGGTATTCCCGGCATGAGTCGTAAACAATGGCATGACTGCCTAATAACTGCCGGTAATCTGGATATTCCTCATTTATCGGCTTATCACCTTGGTATTGAGCCAAAAACAATGTTTGGCCGGTATGTTAAAACAGGCAGGATGCATCCAGTAAGTGAGGAAACGAGTGTTGAGCAGTATAAAACCCTGATCAGCTGGTGCGGGAAGCAGGGGTATGAACAATATGAGATTTCCAATTATGCCCGCGGGTTAATGTATTCCAGGCATAATTTAAATTACTGGAAACCGGGAACATATATCGGATTCGGGCCTTCAGCCCATTCATATGACGGCAGTATACGGCAATGGAATATAGCAAATATCGACTTATATATAAAGGGTATAGAAGAGAATGAACCCCGGTATGAAAAGGAAGAATTATCACCTGCCAGGAAATACAATGAATATATTCTTACAACATTACGCACTAAATGGGGCGCAGATCTCACTAGTATAGGCCGGGAATTCGGAGAGGAATACCTGGAAAGATTTGAGAAGGGCGTTGCAGGTTTTATTAATAATGGTGAAATGAAGATAAATGGCCGAACGGCCTTTATAACAATGAAAGGAAGAATGATCACGGATTATATCCTGTCAGGGCTCATGGTTATTTAGTGTCTGTCCGTAAAGTCCCATTTGCCGCGCTACGCTAATCCGAAAATTACTCATTTACAATTGGTAAACTCCGCGTCTTCGGACCGCGCGAGCCATGCAAATGGAATTTTCTGAACAGACAAATGACCATTTAAATATTTTGACTACTTTATAGACGGACTCTATTTAAGCAGAACCTTTTTCATTTCCTGCCTTAACCGCTTTAGTGATGAGCTCTTCCAGTTTTTCCCGCAGGGTATCATAAGAAAAATACTTTTTCCCGAGAATAAAATTGTATTCACCGATTTCACGGTTGAGTTTTTCATTATAAATGATCTCTTTCATTTCCTCAACTGCTTCATCGGTAAGTTTATTATTCTCAATCATAACGGTTTTAAATCCTTTACTCCCGATATCAGGCCAGTAGACAGGTTCATAATTATTTACAAAAACGGGTGTGCGGGCCAGTACGGCTTCCACAAATGCATTGCCAAAACCCTCGTATGTACTGAAGTATGTACATGCCCGGGCATGGGCATAGGCATCGGAAAGTGAATAATTAATGCTATTGCCGGATTGAACAAGGCCTTTATTATTAAAAAGGTGGTGGGCGAACCGAACTCTTTTGCCGAGTTTCAGTTTATGGATCTTATCAACCAGTTCGGCATAGTAAAGATTGCCGGCATCATCATTATAATTGCCTGTAATAACGAGCTTGACTTTTTTATCCTTAATCCTGTGCATCAGCTCAATGGCAGTTTCAATGCCTTTGCGCCTCACTACACGTGTGATTTGAAAGAGCAGTATATCCTCACATTTGTAACCAAGATCCTTATGGAGGCAGGCATTCTTTTCGGTGATCTCCCCAAAGGGAGCATCAAAATCCATAACGTTGGGAACAAGAACGGCATCACGGTCAAACTTTTCCTTCAATACATTTTTAGCATGTGTATTAATCACTGCATGAATGGCATTGGGTGCACGGAGAGGGAAAGTGTCCGCGACCAGTTCATTGATCCTGTTATGTGGTGATACATAGCGTTCTCCTCTTTCCCAGGCAAAATCATGATCATGGGTAATAGTGGGAATACCGAGTTTGAGAACTATCTTTTTAATGGCAAGTCCCATTTCCAGGTGGGAGGGGAGTGCAGATGCATTTTCAACGATCAGCAATTCAATATTTTTCTTTTTTATCCATTTACGGATCTTTTTATATATGATTTTGGAATAAAGCTTAACGTGCTCAAGCAATTCATCTTCAATTAAATCAGGGAAGAAGAATGCTTTTTTTTGCCCCCAGTAACTTTCAGGAGAAAAAAAGGACATTTCAGGAACCAGGGTTTCATATTTATTGTCCATATGCCGTTCTTCAAACTGGCCTGAAATGATATAAATTTCGTGCCCAAGTCGTTTCAGCACTTCAATCCATTTTTCCGTTTCCAGGGCTACCCCGTCAACACCGCCTATCCGGCCTATGATTATTCCTATTCGCATTTTCTGTATAATTAGTGCCTGTCCATAAAGTCCCATTTGCCGCGTTACGCTTGTCCGAAAATTGCTCATTTACGACTAGTAAACCCAGCGTTTTTGAACCGCGCGAGCCTTGCAAATGGAACCTTCTGAACAAACACGTGTACAATTAAACATTTTGACTATTTTATAGACAGACTCTAATTAGTGTCTGTCTATAAACTCGTAGTGTTTGTTCAGAATGTTCGAGATCAAGGCGCGCGAACCGAACGAAGTGAGTTCTTTAACTCATTTAAAAGTGAGTTCTTTAACTCATTTAAAAGTGAGTTCTTTAACTCATTTAAAAGTGAGCTCTTGAACACCTTTAAAAATTATTAACGTTGTGAAAAACATTTTAAACCGCGGTATACTAAAGTATTTGAGGATTTAAGATGTGCGCGGCAACGTGGATATCGGACATTATGGACAGACACTAATTAGAGTCTGTCTATAAACTCGCAGTGTTTGTTCAGAATGTTCGAGATCAAGGCGCACGAACATTTTAAACCGCGGTATACTAGAGTATTCGAGGATTTAAAATGTGAGCGGCAACGCGGATATCGGACATTATGGACAGACACTAATTAAATTTAGGATCCGCTCTCCGGTTTTTTTTAAAACAGGGAGAATCCTTCTTTCAGCGCGAAGGTAGTTTCTCCTATTTTATTTCCTTCGGCAAATAATTCGGCCGTATAGGTACCTTCAATAAGTTCCTCGGTGATATCCCAGTAAATACACATATCTATATCCTGGTTATTATATTCCAGATCACGACTGGCAGAATAGACTATTTGCTGGCCCGCGTATTCAAAAAGGTTTTCGGGGGCAGATCCGAGAACTACCTCATCAGGCCTTATCAGGCGTAGATAAATGGTTTTTGTGCCGGGATCAGTAACGGCATTTTCACGCACGGTAAAACAAACACGGATCTTTTCAATCTTATCTATCTTATCTTTCGGGTTACTTCTCGCGTTTAAGCCTTCTGCCAGAATATTTTTGGCTGAAAGTACGGTAGCTTGCTCTACCATTGTGCTGAGGTTTTCTTTTTCCCTGCTCAGTTCAATATTTGACTGCTCAACCTGATGCAGCTGTGTTTTCACCTGGATATTCTCTTCGGTGAGCAGTTTATTTCTTGTATTTAAAGAATCAATCTGTACGATATAGCTTCGCATCACCTTACGAAGGGTTTGCAGTTCTTTTTGGTACATATTGATCTTTTCGTAATTAGCGGCCTGAACATTTAACAGCTTTCGAATCTTTTGCTGCTCGGCTTCAAGTTGGATATTGATACTGTCGTTTTTTGTCTTAAGTGTATCATAACCAACAATAAGGTTCTCCAGTTCGCCTTCCAGTTCATCTTTTTGGGTTTCAAGAACAACATTAACCTCTTTGCTTTTCTGAAGCTCCTGGTAGAGCTTTACTCCAAGCGCGCCGGCAATTACTATTAATGTGACCAGCAGGGCTATCAGCCACATGGGTGCCCGTTTTTTAGTGTTTGTCAGGTATGACTCCCGCCGGGGAGGCTTATTATTATCTGATCCGTTTGCATGTTTATGAGAATGATCCGGTGTTTCCATTGTTAACAGTTTATTTTTTGTTTGATAAAGCAAATATAGAATAAGTCGGTGAAACCCGTAGTGTTAACGGATGAAAAAATATTTAATTGTGGATTATTTAGTGTATGTCCATAAAGTCCCATTTGCCGCGTTACGCTTGTCCGAAAATTGCTCATTTACTACTAGTAAACTCCGCGTTTTCGAACCGCGCGAGCCTTGCAAATGGAACTTTCTGAACAGACACATGGTCAGTTAAACATTTTGACTACTTTATAGACAGACACTATTTAATTGTTAAAAATAATCAAACAATTATTCTTGATCCCAGTTCTTTGGAAAAGTTTTTCTTCAGCTCGTTCAGCACTATAAACCGTTGTTGCAGAAGGGCGATATTATCCGGGTCATTTTTTTGTTGTGCTTCTTTGATCTGCTGCTGGGTTTCCCTTATAAGGTTCAACACCCTTTTATTTTTAAATGCTTTGATAATTTCAGGCACTATCTCCCGCAGCTTCATATCTTCTGTTTCAATATGGTTATCGTGTTTAGACCATATTTTGCTCAGGTCAAATGTTGAAGTAAGAATATCAACCACCACAGACCCGATATCCTCCTTTTCATGATTGATAAAATACTGGTCTTCTACCGGGATATCATTTGCTATACGGTATTTAATCTCTTCATAAATAACCCTGTAGGCAGGATGTGTAATCTCCAGGTCATCATTTTCGATCTCATTAATAATATATTTTACCACGTTCACCTTTTCTGATCTCTCCTTATTGGCCTTCAGCACAAAATCATGATGTCCGTATATCAGCATAAGACGTATCAGTTCTCTTTCAATGACATATATTTCATGTTTACTGTCTGTCTGAACTTTTTGTGGTGCCGGCTTTTGTTCCTGGTATTCGGGAAAAACCGAAGGTTTGTTTATTTTCTGCCTGTATTTCTGCCTCCTTATCTTGTTTGTTTCACTATAAAGTGCCTGTTCGTTTATATCCAGAAACTTACTGCATTCCCTGATATATACCGTTCGTGTTATTCCATCGGGGATTACTGCTATTGACCGCACGATATCATTGATAAGGGTGGCTTTTTTCACAGGATCATCTTCAGCATCTTTGATCAGGAGTTTTGTTTTGAAAGAAATGAAGTCACTTTCATTATCATTAATAAAATCCAGAAATCCCGAGGCATTTTTTGAACGGGCGAATGAATCGGGATCTTCCCCTTCGGGCAGCAGGACAACTTTAATGTTCATACCTTCTTCAAGTATCAGGTCGATACCCCTGATTGAAGCTTTTATCCCTGCCTCATCACCGTCATAAATAACAGTTATATTTTTTGTAAAGCGTTTTATAAGCCGGATCTGTTCCACGGCAAGGGCAGTTCCCGAGGAAGCGACAGTGTTTTCAATCCCGGCCTGGTGCATTGAAAGTACATCGGTATATCCTTCAACCATAAAACATTTGTCGTGTTTTATAATGGCCTGTCTTGAGAAAAACAAGCCGTAGAGGATGTTGCTTTTATGATATATTTCCGATTCGGGTGAATTGAGGTATTTGGCTGTTTTTTCTTCCTGTTTCAGTACCCGTCCGCCAAATCCCAGTACCTGGCCTGACAGGCTGTGTATTGGAAAGATCACCCGGCCGTGAAAACGGTCAAATGTGTAATTTTCTTTTTTTATTGTCAGCCCGGTCTTTACAAGGTAATCAATCTTATAGCCTTTATCCAGGGCGGTTTTCGTAAAGGCATCCCTTTTTTCGCGGGCATAGCCCAACTGAAATTTTTCAATGATATCATCACGAAAACCCCGTTCATGAAAATAGCTTAGTCCGATAGCTTTTCCTTCATCTGTTCCGGTAAGGTTCTGCTGAAAATAATTGTTGGCAAAGGTGCAAACTGTCAGCAGGCTGTCGCGTTCATTTTGTTGCTGTATCTCTTCGGCTGATAATTCCTTTTCAACAACGTCTATATTGTATTTTTTTGCCAGGAATTTCAGGGCTTCCGGGTAGGATAATTTTTCATGTTCCATAAGGAATTTAACCACGTTCCCTCCCAGGCCCGAGCTAAAGCATTTGAAAATGCCTTTTGCCGGACTAACTATGAAAGATGGTGTTTTCTCATTTGTAAAAGGGCTCAATCCTTTAAAATTCTGCCCGGCTTTTTTTAAATTCACAAATTCACCAATTACATCAACAATATCTGCCGTGTTCAGTATTTTTTCAACTGTTGCCCTGTCAATCATCCGGATATGTTTGTAAAGTTACTGAAAATAAGACTATTAAATAATGCTTATTCGATTACTAAGATACGAAAAAATACGGTTGGGTGCTTCCATGCACAGAATGAAAATATTGAAAACGGGAACTTTCCTGGAGCAGGATGGAAAATTTCTGTCAGATTTTTTGTGTAACTTGGACTGTATAAATAATTTAATGGATACAAAGACAAAGGTATTCGTATGAAAAAACTTGTGGTATTAACCGGATCGGGTATAAGTGCCGAGAGCGGCTTAAAGACCTTCAGGGATTCAGGTGGATTATGGGAAAATTATGATGTCACCGAGGTAGCCAGTCCGTACGGATGGGAAAAAGACAAAGAACTGGTATTGAGGTTTTATAATGAACGCCGGACACAGTTAAAGGATACAAAACCTAATCACGGCCACCTGGGTCTTGTGGAGCTGGAGAACTATTTTGATGTTCAGATCATAACCCAGAACGTGGATAACCTGCATGAAAAGGCAGGAAGTAAAAATGTGCTTCATCTGCATGGTGAGCTTACTAAAGTGCGTAGCACGGGCAATCCGTCGCTGATATATGATATAGGGTACAGGGAAATACATGTAGGGGACAACTGTGAAAAGGGCCACCAGCTTAGGCCGCATGTTGTATGGTTTGGTGAACCTGTGCCGGCTATAGAGTATGCAGCAGAAATTACCACGTCAGCTGATATATTTGCTGTTGTTGGCAGTTCACTTGCCGTATATCCCGCTGCCGGCCTGTTGGATTATGTTTCAGGGGATAAAAAGATCTATGTTGTTGATCCGGCTGATCTTAACTCACCTCTTTACCGGAGAGTCGAATTGATCAGGGAAAAGGCAGGGGTAGGAGTAGGGATGCTTATGAAGAAACTGCTTGATGAACGTGTTTATTGAGCAATGAGCTTAGTACCCCGGATTTTAAAAATTAATTAACTTTGGCATTAATATATTTTAAACCGTGGTATACTAAAGTATTTGAGGATTTAAAAAATGTGAGCGGCAACGCGGATATCGGACATTATGGATAAACCCTACTTATAGTCTGTTTATAAAGTTAATAAAATATTTAACCGGTCATGTGTCTGTTCAGATGGTTCCATTTGCAAGGCTCGCGCGGTCTGGAAACGCGGAGTTTACCAGTCGTAAACGAGCAATTTTCGGACAAGCGTAACGCGGCAAATGGGACTTTCTGAACAGACATTAATTAAATAATTGAATATGAAACATATAACCCTTTTTATTATCATAATATTACCATTGACAGTCACAGCCCAGCGTTTTCAGGGAGGCCTTGTTCTGGGCCTGCCTGTATGCCAGATAGACGGGGATACTTATTCAGGTTATAACAAGGCCGGCGTGCTTGGTGGTGTTTTTGTCAATACCGATCTGGCTCACCTTTTTTCCGGGCAAATGGAGATCAGGTATATAAGTAAAGGGGCGGCGGCAAAAAATAAAGCTGATAATCCGGATTATTATAAGGCAAGGTTGCAGTATATTGAAATACCTGTCACTGCCAGGTATGAATTTATGAATGACCTGCATGGTGAAGGGGGACTGGCTGTGGGATATATGATCAAAGCAGAGCAGGACCTTGACGGGAATGGTTATTATCCTTATGAACCCGGGCCTGCTGAATTTGAGATTTCATTTCTGCTTGGTGTACATTATGATCTGTTTGAAAGGCTGAGTTTCAATGCACGCTTTCAATATTCAGCCCTGCCCCTGTATACTTTCGAAACCGGCATGGCTTATCATCAGATAGGAGGGATGTATAACAATATTATTACCTTTTCAATGTATTATCGCCTGGGAAGGTAGTTTATTTCGTGTTTTTCAGCAGACATTAATAATTATAGAAAAAGATATAAGCAATAAATACAGCTGCAATAATCCCTGCCAGGTCAGCTATCAATCCACAGGTTACTGTATATCTTGTTTTTCTAACGCTAACAGAGCCAAAATACACTGCCAGGGTATAAAATGTTGTTTCAGTGGAACCCTGGAAGGTGGACACCAGCCGGCCCACAAATGAGTCGGGGCCATAGGTGTTCATTGCCTCGAACATCAGACCCCTGGCCCCGCTACCGCTTAAGGGTTTCATAAAGGCTGTAGGAAGAGCAGGTACAAAATCAGTATTTACGCCAAGGAAAGAAAAGAACGTGGCAATAATATCGATAAGAAAATCCATGGCGCCTGAGGCCCTGAACACACCTATTGCAACCAGCATAGCCACCAGGTATGGTATGATTTTTATAGCAACACCGAATCCTTCTTTGGCTCCATCGATAAACGACTCATAAACATTGATTTTTTTACGAACCCCAAGTGAGATAAATAAAATGATCACACTAAACAGGATCAGGTTACCCGAAACCCTGGAAACGGTTTCTATAACGGACTGGTCGAGACGGCTCATAACAATGATAACACCAACAATAAAAGCTGTCAAACCACCCAGGTATGCAATTATTACCTTGTTCAGCAGATTGATACGCTGATATATGGCAACAGCCAGCAAACCGGCCATGGTAGAAAAAAATGTTGTCAGCAGCAGGGGAATAAAGATATCAGCCGGATTGGATGCACCACTTGCTGCACGGTAAGCCATAATACTCACGGGAATGATAGTCAGCCCGGAAGTATTAAGAACCAGAAACATAATCTGCGCGTTAGAGGCAGTATCTTTGACGGGATTGATCGTTTGAAGCTCCTTCATAGCTTTCAGTCCCAGGGGTGTCGCGGCATTATCCAGGTTCAGCATATTGGCGGCAAAATTCATAAGCATGGAGCCCATAGCCGGATGGTTAGCCGGCAATTCGGGGAACAGCCGCCTGAACAGGGGAGCAACCAGTCTCGACATTACTTTTACAGCGCCTCCGTTTTCACCGATTTTCATGATACCCAGCCACAATGCCATCACACCAATAAGATATACAGATATCCTGACACTTTCCTCGGCCATTGAAAAAGTACTTTGAACGATATCTGAAAACACGTACAGGTCGGCCTTATCGAAGATAATATTAAATGTTTCCGCGAAAAAATCACGGAAATAATAACCTATCAGTCTGGTAAGGGCAACCAGGAAACCGACAACAAAAAAACCGATCCAGATGTAATTCAGTAACATGTGCAAAGGTACTTTGCACAAAAATAACATTTTATGTGAATGGAGCCTACATCATCATCATTAATGTTTATAAGCCTTCAGTCTGGCTAAGCCAATAATTCAGCTTAAGTTCTTATGGCAAGGTCGATCTGCTTTTTCGATAGGTTGGTACGCGTGATCTCAACCTTCACCGGGTCTCCCAGCTGAAATATTTTCCGGGTATGCCGTCCTATAAGCCGGTAATTCTCCACATCATATTCATAAAAGTCATCCTGCATATCCCTCATAGGCACCATACCTTCACATTTATTCTCTATTATTTCCACGTAAATACCCCACTCAGTGACCCCGGTAATTATTCCTTCATACACCCGGCCTATCTTATCCGACATAAATTCAACCTGTTTATATTTAATTGATGCACGTTCTGCATCAACTGCCAGTTGCTCCATTTCGGATGAATGGCGGCACATACCCTCGTATTTTTTTCTGCTTTTTGATTTTCCTCCTTCAAGGTAATGAGCCAGAAGCCGGTGCACCATCATGTCGGGATAGCGGCGGATGGGTGATGTAAAATGAGTATAGTAATCAAATGCAAGTCCGTAATGTCCGATATTATCTGTTGAATAAACTGCTTTTGCCATAGCCCGTAGGGCCAGGTTTTCCAACAGGTCCTGCTCTTTTTTACCCTTCACATCGTGCAGCACCTTATTTATCGATGTTGAGATAGCCTTGTTTGAGCCCCTTTTTATTGAATGTCCGAAACGTTTAATAAAAATTGCAAAAGATTCCAGTTTTTCCTGGTTTGGCTTATCATGTATTCTGTAAACGAAAGTTTTTTTCCCGGCATCTTCTTTGTTCCTGCCTATCAAAGTTGCCACTCTCTTATTTGCCAGAAGCATAAATTCTTCTATCAGCTCGTTGGATTCAAGCACGGTCTTAAAATATACATTAAGGGGTTTGCCTTTTTCATCGATCTCAAATTTCACCTCATCGCGTTCAAAAGCAATGGACCCGTTTTTATATCTTTCAGCGCGCAGTGTTTGGGCCAGATTGTGCAGGGTAAGGATCTCATTTGCCAGACTGCCTTTTTTTGTATCAATTATATCCTGGGCTTCCTGGTAAGTCAGGCGTTTATCGGAATTTATAATCGTACGGCCGAACCATTCGTTTTTTACCTGTGCATTATCATCCAGTTCAAAGACAGCCGAAAAGCACAGTTTATCTTCATTGGGACGTAAAGAACAAAGATTGTTGGATAATTTCTCAGGTAGCATGGGTACTACCCTGTCGACCAGGTAAACCGATGTACCTCTTTCCAGTGCTTCATCATCGACAAGGCTTCCCGGCTTAACATAATGTGTAACATCGGCAATATGGACACCTGCTTCCCAGTTCCCGTTGTTAAGCTTTCTGAGTGACAGGGCATCGTCGAAATCTTTTGCATCTGCCGGGTCAATGGTAAATGTGGGTATCTTCCTGAAATCGTGCCGGCCGGTTATCTCGTTTTTTGTTATCCTGTTGCTTATTGAGGCAGCTTCTTTTTCCACCTCTTTTTTGAAAGTATGGGGAAGGCCAAACTCGGCGAGTATTGCATGCATTTCCACGTTATTATCACCTGCTGTCCCCAGCACCTCGATAACTTCTCCAAAGGGATTTTTTGCTTTTATTGGCCAGTCTGTTATTCTGGCAACGACCTTCTGTCCGTTTTTTGCTCCCTTCAGGTTTTCGAGGGGGATAAAAATATCGTAGGGCAACTGTTTACTGTCGGTTGTGAAAAAGGCAAAACGGTCCAGGACTTCCACGATACCAACAAAATTATCCTTACTTCTTTCGATAATATCCATCACTTCGCCTTCAAGCGTATGTCCTTTACGATGGGCATAAAGTTTTACCTGCACCGTATCGCCGTCAAGCGCGTGCATAAGATTGTGCTGTGACACAAACACATCCTCATCGAGCGCATCGGTCACAATATATGCATAGCCGCTGGAAGTAAGGTCTACCTTTCCTATAATAAAACCCCTTCCCGACTTCAATCTGAATTTGCCGGTATAAACTTCCTCCAGGTTGCCTGCATCTTTAAGCTCATACAACAATGCGGTTATCAGTTTTTTTTCTTCCTGGTTTCTAACCAGGAGCTGGCGGGCGACTTGTTTATAATTGTATGTTTTCGAGGGATTGTTCGAAAACATGCTCAGAATATTGTTTTTCAATGATTGACGGTCGATGGAGGTTGATTTTTTCTTTTTTTTGTTCATTTTTGGTTGAATGGTTTACTATTCATAACAATATTACACTTTTTCAGTTGAATTCTTTTTATAAAAATCCCCTACTTACAGTTTTCGGATTATAAAATATGATTATTTTTATTAAATAGTACTCTTTAAGGGCTAATTGTTTCGAACCGCTCCCCAAGTTGTTTTATGACAGAAGGAAGTCTAAGTTTCGCAAAGCCCACTTTCTTTAAAATTAGCATAGAGATTTGCAGTAGCGGGGTCCGTCTCAGAAAAATCGCGTTAGATTTCAAGGAAGGTTTTCGTCGCGGTGGCCCTGGAGGAACCCTGGCCGAGGGACGACGAGGGAGGAGTGAGTTTGGGTTCCGCGGGGAGAAAATCTTCCGTAGACAATCAAGCGATTTTTATGGAACGGTGACCTTTTTTGTCTACTTTTTTGTGTGGAAGACAACTTAGCGGAGCGATCTCACGACCCGTCAGGGGAGTAAAAAAGTTGGTCGAACTGCCACGCGGGCAGTTCGAAACACCGGTCCGTGTGATGGTATATTAAAACAACATTATTTTATACTATAACCTTATCTTTTTGGCAGGTACCATGGAATAAACAAATAATCTAATCTTAAGATTATCAATAACTTAATTTATAACAGGCAAACGATTTATCGAATAGCCTTGTTATTATAGTATAAATATTGTTAATTTTGCCCGGGGTAAAATAATAAGGTATAAGCAGAATAATAAAATGCGGCCTGTAAATTATTGTTTTATTTTTTTGCGCCTGAATAGAAACTTACACATACGAGATGCGACTTCAAATTTGCTATAAACAGCGATCCTGCCTTTTATTGTATTATTTAGATCCATTGTAGCTTTCAATCAAATTTTAATAAGGTATAATAAAAACACTTATGTATGGATGTAAACGGCAAACTTTACAAAAAATTTCTGGTCCGTTTTGAGCGGTACGAGCAACAACATAGTGACGAGGTTGCAAAAAAGCAACAGTCAAAAGGAAAACTCACGGCATGGGACAGGATAGAATTATTATTTGATCCGGATACATTTGAAGAAATTGATGCTTATTCGGTTACTTCGCCAGCGGGGAGTGATTTCGGCAAAATAGTGAATTCATATGGTGACGGTGTTATTATCGGGCACGGAAGGATAAGCGGCAGGCTGGCTTTTGTATATTCACAGGATTTCACTGTTATGGGCGGATCGCTGGGTACGGTGCATGCCACCAAGATCATGAAGATCCAGGATATGGCGCTGAAGATGGGTGCGCCGGTTATCGGGTTGATTGATTCCGGCGGTGCACGTATTCAGGAAGGTGTTGCCAGTCTGGCAGGTTACGCGGGTATTTTCCACCGCAACGTGGGGTCGTCGGGTGTTATCCCGCAAATATCTGTTATCATGGGCCCGGCTGCCGGAGGCGCGGTTTATTCCCCGGCTCTTACCGATTTTGTTTTCATGACCAACAAGACCAGTTATATGTTTGTCACCGGACCAAACGTGGTAAGGGAAGTGCTGAACGAGGAAGTTTCAGCCGAGGAGCTGGGAGGGGCTACTGTTCATATGAAGAAGAGCGGGGTGGCCCAGTTTGTATATGAAGATGAAGAAAACACTCTTTTAGGAGTGAAGAAATTGCTTTCTTTCCTGCCTTCCAACAATCTTGAGAACCCTCCGGTTGTCGAATACTATGATAAAAACGACAGTGAAGAACCTAAGCTTCGTGATATTGTCCCGGATGATCCGAACAAACCCTATGATGTTAAAGAAGTGATCAACATGATCATTGACAAGGGTTCTTTTTATGAAATTCACGAGCATTATGCTCAGAACATAGTTGTGGGGCTGGCAAGGCTCAAGGGGAATTCCATTGGCATTGTGGCCAATCAGCCCAAAGTGCTTGCAGGTTGTCTGGATATTAATTCATCTTCAAAGGGAGCGCGCTTTGTACGTTTCTGTGATTCCTTTAATATACCCATACTTACATTGGAGGATGTTCCCGGATTTCTGCCGGGGGTTGACCAGGAACACAGCGGTATTATCCGCAACGGCGCGAAACTTTTATATGCTTACAGTGATGCTACAGTTCCCAAGGTCACGGTTATTTTGAGGAAGTCATACGGGGGTGCGTATTGTGTTATGAACAGCAAAAACCTGGGAGGGGATTTCAATTTTGCATGGCCCACTGCTGAAATTGCTGTTATGGGTCCTGAAGGTGCAGTATCTATATTATATAAAAAAGAACTGGCTGAATCCGATGATCCGGCCAAGCTGAAAAAAGAACTGGCTCTCAAGTACCGTGAAGAAATTGCCAATCCTTATGTTGCTGATGAAAAGGGATATATTGATGAGGTGATCGATCCGGCAATAACAAGAAAAAAGCTTATTGTTGCTTTTGACGCACTGGAAAACAAGCATTTAAACGTCCCGTCCCGAAAGCACGGGAATATTCCATTGTAGTTTAATACTTTCTTTATATTTGCATTTCAAAGGGAGAGTCAGAAATGAAAATTAAAAGTTTACTTATTGCGAACAGGGGTGAGATTGCTATCAGGATTGCCTCAACCGCAAAAAAAATGGGCATAAAAACCTTCGGCATAAAAACAGCGAAGGAACCTTATGCCCTTTACCTGGATGAAGTAGATGAAATCATTGATTTTTCGGAGAGCATTGAAGATATTCCTGAATTTCTTGATATTGAAAGGATCATCAATGCTGCCGTGAAACATAAAGTTCAGGCAATACATCCCGGGTACGGCTTTCTTGCCGAGATCCCGTATTTTGCCCAGCGCTGTGATGAGGAGGGGATTATTTTTATTGGCCCGTCGGCATCGGTGATATACAAAATGGGAAACAAAACCATTGCCAAGCAAATTGCAAATAAATATAACGTACCGCTATTAAAGGGCAGTCATGGTGATGTAAGAACTCCGCGGAAAGCGGTCGAGATAGCCGAACGTATCGGGTACCCGGTAATACTGAAGGCTGCTTCAGGCGGGGGGGGAAGGGGTATGCGGATTGTTGAGAAAAGTTCGCATATGGAAAAAATGTTCAAAATGGCAAGTTCCGAGGCTGAAAAAGCCTTTAATGACCCTTCCGTTTTCATTGAAAAATATGTACGAAACCCAAAACATATCGAATTTCAGATCATTGGTGATCAGCATGGTAATTATATTTATCTAGGTGAACGGGAATGTTCCATACAAAGGAAACATCAAAAACTGATTGAAGAATCACCTTCATCCGCGCTGGATGATAAGCTGAGGAAAATAATGGGAGATGCAGCCATACGTATTGCCGGGGCGGTAAAATATTTCAGTGCCGGCACGGTTGAGTTTTTGCTCGATGACAACAAGAATTTTTATTTCATGGAGATGAACACGAGGATACAGGTTGAACATTCGGTTACAGAGATGGTTACCGGGCTCGATCTCATTGAGCTGCAGATTCGTGTTGCTCAAAAAGAAAAGCTTCCATTGTCTCAGGAGGATGTAAAACTAAATGGCTGGGCAATAGAATGCAGGATAAATGCTGAAGATGTACAGGCAGGTTTTTCGCCAAGCCTGGGTGTTATAGATAAGATCATGTATCCTAAAAGCAAAAAGATCCGGATAGACACCGGGGTGAAAGACGGATCGGTGATAACGCCATATTTTGATTCCATGTTAGCCAAACTTATTGTATATGGAGTTGATCGTGAGAAAGCACTCAGCAATTGCTGGAACGCGCTAAACAAATTTTGGATACAAGGCATAAAGACAACCATCCCGTTTTGCAAGGAAGTAATAAAAAACAAAAAATTCAAAAAAGGAGAGTACAATACCTCTTTCATTGAACAGGAGATGGGTAGGCTTTATCATGAGGGTAAGGATGATGAAATGTTGGCAGCCTATCTGGCCACTTTCGATTTTGCCGCTGAAATTGAGACCGAGAGAACCACGCATGTGAATTTTGAACAGGGTAAGAAAATGAGTCCCTGGGTTTTGAATAAACGATTGAAATCATTGTAAATAAGATATATACATGAAACTTTACTCGAAAAAGAAAAAAAAGGATGATTACGAATACATAGCCGTATCACCCAAAAAGAAACGGTTCATAATAAAGAATCCTTTCAGTGAAGAAGTAAAGATTAATAATAAAAAGGCTGATATCAAGGTTTTTGAAAATGAGAATGGTTTCACTTATATTGTTTGGAAAAAGAAGAAATTCCTGGCCGAGGTGCTGGAGAAAAATCAGAATAAATATGTGGTAAGTATTAACGGTGTAAGCTATAATTTCTCTATTGAAACCCCCATATCCTATAAACGGAAGAAATACCTTGACAAGCAAAAGGACAGCAGCAAGACCGAGATCCTTGCAGCGCCCATGCCTGGTAAGATCCTCGAAGTTATGGTAGAAGAAAATGTCAGGGTTCAGGAGGGGGATCCCATACTGATCCTTGAAGCCATGAAGATGCAAAATGAGATAGGCTCACCGATAAACGGAACAATTAAAAAACTGATGGTTAAGAAAGATGATTCTGTGCTGAAGGATGATGTACTTTTAGAGATCGAACGGTAGAAGGATTAGGTTCTTACTATTTCTTTCTTTCATATAAGCCCCCGGATTTCCGCGGTCCGTGCAATGACAGCGACTATTTCATCAATTGAAAGGGTCATGCAGTTGAAGGACATGTCAAAACGAGTATAATCGGTATTTCTACCCTCAAAATAATCCCTGAACTGTTGCCGTTTTTTGTCGATCTCAATAGCCATCTTTTCAGCTTCTTCATGATCAATGCCGTGTTTTTCGCTTATTCGCAGCACCCGCCATTCAAGGGGGGCAGTGAGATTAACATGCAGTGATTTGAGGATATCACGGGTAATGGCCACACCTCCGCGGCCCACTATGATCACATTTCCTTCATAACTTATATTGCGTATAACACGGGCTATGGTATTTCTTATTTTCCTGTCACTTTTATAGTATTTTTTGGAATGTGCTTTCAGTATATCATCAATAATACCTTTCTGTTCATACTTAAAAACATAACGAAGTTCCGAGGGGTCCATATCCAGCTCACGGGCTGATTTACTCATTATTTCCTTGGTTATGAACCTCCATTCATCGGAAAGTCCTTTGACAAACATTTTTTTTGTAAGCAGCCCCGTTAGTTTTTTGGCAAGCTTTTTGGCTGAACAACCGTATAATCTGGATATGGTGATCACCGGCCCGGGGGTTTTTATTTCCCCGATGTCTTTTTGCATCCGGTCAGACATGTATTTTAGGAGGTCTACTTTCATACGGGTAACTTGTTAGGGTACAGATACCCTAAATATACTAAAAAATCTCTTTTATTCAAAGATCCATTTATAACTGACGGTCTTATTTGTTACCATTAACAAAATTTATTCTTTTGTCATTGATATTACCTATAAGGCTGCTCCATTTTTTCTGTGCTATGGTAGTCATCCTGTACATCACCGGAACGATCACCAGGGTGAGGAAAGTAGCGAACGTCAGTCCGAAGATCACGGTCCAAGACATAGGGCTCCACAGTGAGGCCATATCACCTCCGAAGTAGATATTGGGCTCATAATTACTAAGCAGGCCTGCAAAATCAATATTCAGGCCAACGGCCATAGGCAATAATCCCAATATTGTGGTGATTGCTGTCAGCAGCACCGGACGCAACCTTGTTTTACCGCCTTTTATTATACAATCAGTTGCATTGTTGATAGAAAGATAAGCATCTTCGGGCAGGCCGATTTCTTTGCGCCTTCGTGCTTTCAGCAGCTCAATATAATCGATAAGCACAATGGCATTGTTGACCACAATGCCTGCAAGGGTAATAATACCTATACCTGTCATTATAATAATAAAATCCATATTAAAAGTTGCCAGTCCGCCAAACACGCCTATAGTACTGAATATAACACTTACAATAATTATCAGCGGCCGGATAACGGAATTGAACTGTGTAACCAGGATCAGTAATATCAGTGCTACGGCAATCAGCAGGGCGCTCATCAGGAAGTCGGATGATTCTTCCTGTTCCTGTTGCTCACCGGTAAAAGCATAAGTGTAACCTGCAGGCATCTCAAAATCCTCCATCAGGGTTACGAGTTGCTGATTAATGCTGTTGGCATTATAACCCTCGATAACATTCGAGTAAAGGGTGATAACACGGTTCATATCCTTGCGCCTCACAGAGCTGAAGGTGGTGGTATATTCAAAATTAGCCACTGCCGATATGGGAATATGTATTGGACCGTCATCACCATAAACAGTGACTTTCAGGTTTTTTAGCGCCGCGAGGTTGTAACGGTACCTGTCCATAAGCCTTACCTGTATCGGGTAATCATCTTCCCCCACTTTGAAATCCGAAACATCACTGCCAAACAGTGCTGTCCTCAATGCAAATGCGATCTGTTGTGTGCTAAGCCCAGCACGTTGTGCCTTATCACGGTCGATATTCACCAGCAATTCCGGTTTCCGGGGGCTGATATTCATTTTCAATCCTTCGATACCTTTGATATCCGATATTTCTATAAATGTCTGAATGGTATCCGATAAACGCACCAGCTCGGCAAACCCGCGGCCGATAATTTCTATATTTATAGCTTTACCGGTAGGTGGCCCCATATCGTCTTTTGAAAATTCAAGTTCAACGCCGGGATATTTTTTAAGCATAAAATCACTAAGTTCACGCATGATCCGTGAGGTATTCCTGTCGCCCCGCAGTTCAAAATCAATAAAACTAATTGTGATCAAAGCTTTATTAGGTTGTTCACCGGGGGTGAAATCCATAGGATCACCTTTACCCACGGTGGAAAGGACTGATTCCACAATGGAGGTATCGGGTTCCAGGAATTTAAAAATATCTTCTTCCATCTGCTTTATAAACTCGTCGGTTCCCGTAATATCGTTACCTACGGCCAATTCTGCCACAATATTAATATAGTTGGGGTCATTTTCAGGGAACAGCACCACATCAGGCATGCTGGAAAAGAAAATGCCGACCGTGAGTACAAGAAGTGCCAGGGTACCGATAAAGAAGAACAGCAGATTACGGCCTTTAAGGGCGAATGTTAAGGTTCTGTGATACAAATTTTCGAGACGCACGAGAAAAATATCCTGGAACCAGGCCTCCATTTTATAAAAAACTACCTGGTTAAGGATACCCAGTATACCAAAGAGGATAATCAGGTTGGGCACGACCCTCCATCCGGGTATCAGCAGCAGTAGTCCTGCAGTTGTCATTGAGGCGGCGATGATAATGGCTGTCTTACGCTGACGTTTGGATTTCCCGTTACCGTTTTTTCTTTCTTTGATAAAGCTTGCCGAAACAACAGGAATTATCACCAGTGCAACAAAAAGGGATGATGTAAGCACGATAATAAGGGTCACGGGCAGGAACTTCATAAACTCACCCATAATACCTTTCCACATGACCAAAGGGGAGAAAGCTGCCAGCGTTGTCAGTGTTGATGCGATAATAGGACCTGCAATCTCGCCCACTGCCTGGTGGGCGGCATCCATGGGCTTGTATCCTTTGTCCACGAACCGGTAAATATTCTCCACCACAACGATAGCGTTGTCTACCAGCATGCCCAGGGCAAGGATGAGTGAAAACAGCACGATCATATTTATGCGGAAATCAATTATACCGATCACCACGAAAGATATCAGAATAGACATTGGTATGGCCAGTCCCACGAACAATGCATTTCGTGTGCCAAGGAAAAAAAACAACACGATGATCACCAGTATCATTCCAATGAGCATGCTGTTTTCGAGGTTTGCCAGCTGCATTTCCACCATCTCACTCTGGTCGTTGGTAATCGTAATATTCAGGTCGGGCGGCAGCAGGTGTTCTTCTTTTGATTCATCAAGTACTTTATAAATATTCTTTGTTGTGGAAAGCAGGTTTTCGCCGCTCTTTTTGACAATCTGCACCGATACCACGGGTTCATGGTTGAGCCGCGCAAAGCTCGTGGGTTCCCTGAAGCCGTCGGTCACTCCGGCCACATCGCGCAGGTATGCCACTTTCCCGTTCTCACGTTTCACGATGATGTTTTCCAGATCCTTCACCTGTTCAAATTCTCCGGCTACGCGGATCGTCCGCCGGGTTTTTCCGAGAAGGATCTCACCACCTGAAATCGATACATTTTCCGCTTCAATGGCGCTGGTAATATCATAGAAAGTAAGGTCATAGGCCTCCATTTTCACCAGGTCCACATTCACCTTAATCTCCCGTTCATTTATTCCTTCAATATATACGGCAGACACTTCGCCTATTGCTTCCAGCCTGTCCTGCAGGTCTTCCGCGTATTTTCTAAGTTCTTCAACACTGTAGTTTCCTGACAGGTTGATATTTAGTATTGGAAATTCCGTAAAATCGAGGTCAAAAACCGTGGGGCCCACGATCTCGTTTCCCGCGGGCAGCTCACTTTCCGCGTTATCCACCGCGTCCTTTACCCGCCGCAGGGCATCTTCCAGGTCCACATCGGTGTTAAACTCTGCAAAGATCATTGATGCATCCTGGGCAGATATGGAGGTCAGCTCCTTCAGTCCCCGCACACCGTCGATTTCCTGTTCCAGCGGGCGGGTTATCAGGTTTTCTATATCTTCGGGAGAGTTCCCGAAATAGACTGTTTGCACCATTATCTGTGGCCATGTAATCTCGGGGAATAATTCTTTGGGCAATGTGCGGTAAGAGTAAATCCCGAAAACGACCAGCAACAGGGTCAGAAGGAAAACCGTATTTTTATTTTTCAATGCCAGTGTAGTCAGCCTGAATTCCCTGATCACCCGGCTACTAAGATCTTTAGCACTCATTGGATATTATTTTGATATTGATTAATATTTTAATTTTTTTCATATTATTGTTCACTTTCTCCCCCTATACTGAATACCGATTACCAATTACCGAATACCGAATACCTTTACGCCCCTACCCCTCCAGGAGGGGAATAGCTCTATCACAGCTTCAAGCTTTTTTCCTTCCGTCTTCTGCCTTCCGGCTCATTTTGCTTTCAGCTTTCGACTTTCAGCTTATTCTACCGATCACCGATTACCGATTACCGAACACCATCCCACCTTATATCATTCCCGGCCACCAACATCCAAACACCACACTGTTCACTGTTCACTGTTCACTTTCTTTCACCCTAACTTCAACCCCCGAGCTCACCAGGTTATATCCGTCAACGATCACCTCGTCTCCCTGCTGTAATCCTTTTGTTATCAGCGTCTGATCTTCGTATGTCATTGAGGGTTTAACATAATTTTTTTGCACTGTTGATTTTCCCTCCTGCCTGTTCACTATATAAACATAATCCCCGGAAATATCTTTCTTTATGATCAATGAGGGCACCACCATGGCCTTATCTGCCGAATAGTCATTTATCATTATTGTAGAAACCATATTGGGCCTGATCTTTTCTTCGCGGTTATCGATCTCAAACTCTATCTGAAATGTACGGCTGTCCCTGTTAATCATTTTTGATACATTGATGACCGGTGTATTGATACTGATAGCGGGAAGTGCATCAAAGCTGACCTGAACCACATCACCAGTATTGATCCTGCCTGTATATGTTTCCGACACGTCAGCCGTTATTTTCAGCTTATCAAGGGCAACCATTTCAACCATAGGGACCATCTGACTGGCATATTCGCCTTCTTTCAGGAAGATCTTATCCACATACCCGTTGAAAGGGGCTTTGATAAGCGACATATTCATTTGTGCTTCCAGTGATTGAAGCTGTGCTTCGAGCGACTCCATATTACTTTTAGCCTGGAGGTATTGTATTTCCGATCCTACGCCATCGTCCCAAAGTGCTTTGGTTTTGTTAAAAGTACTTACAGCCAGTTCAAGTGAGCTTTTAACATTCTTAATATTGTTTTTAACGGCATCTGTATTCAGGGATACCAGCAATTGTCCTTCGCGCACCTTACTGCCTTCTTTAACATGTATTGTTCTTACGCGGCCGCTCATTTCGGGGCTTACCGCGGCATAATTCCTGGCTTCCACATTGCCGTATACCACTATGTAGTGATTAAATGGCTCACCCTGCAGCTTTTTTATATTAACAGGTATATGTGTATCTGTTTCGGTAGTATCCGACATTTTCTTTCTCAGGTCAGCAATTTGCTGTTCTATTTTTGCTATTTGCTCCTGCTTTTGTATGATCTTTTTCTCTATGGTTTCATCATCCATACTGCATGCCCCGATGATCATAAGGGGTAAAAGTTTTATCAGTGTCTTCATTATGAATAGATAGTTATTATAGATTGTTATATGCTTTATCGAGTGTTACTTTCGCGTTCAACAGTTCAAGGACAGCCTGCGAATAGCTTATCTGTGCCTGTATGCACTGGTTATTGGAAAGAGTAAGGTCCATACTGCTGACCATCCCCTGCCGGTATTTTTTGGTTGTATTGGCAAGTATGCGTGATGACAGTTCATAATTATCCTTTTCATTAAAATATTGTTCCAGGGCATTCAGATAGTCGAACCGGGCCTGGCTGGCCTGCATTATAAGTCGTTCCGATTCCTGGTCTTTTTTGATCTGGGATTTTTCCAGTTCTATCCGTGCCTGGTCCACCCTTGCTTTTTTCTGGCCGCTGGCAAATACAGGCACTGAGAGGCTGACACCAACCATATGGCGCATAGTAAAATCAAATTCGGGTTTATTTAGCTTATCTTCAAACCTGTAAAAAGCCGACAGCGAAGGGAGGTATTTGGATTTTTCCCTTTTAAGGCTCAGCAGGTTCAGCATTTCTTCAGTGTTCATCAGCCGGTAGTCGATATGTTCCTTCAGGTTAAAATCCGGCACTTGGGCTTCACCGATAATATTATCCGTTATAAGTGACGGAAGTTTATCGGTAAGTAGCAGATCAACATCAAGGTCGAGCCCCAATTGGTATTTCAGCATTTTCCGCATCATTTCAAGCTGACGCTGTACTGATTTCAAACGGTTATCGGTTCTTTTGATATTTATTTCTATCTGGTCGGCTTCGGTAGATTCGATCATGCCCTGGCCGGCCATTTTTTTTGTATCTTCATATATATCCACGAGGTTGGAAAGTGATTCCCGCAGCAACTCTTCGTTTTTTTCCAGCACCAGGATGGTATAGTAGGAATTGGCAACGAGTTGTTTCAGTTCTACGCGGGTTTTTTCATAGCTTTCTTCCGATAGCCGGAGGTAGGTTTTGGAAGCCTGCAGTCCCACGATATATTCACCGCTGAAGATCAGCTGGGTTACCATAAGGTTATAATTAATATTATGCTCAACACCCAGCTGTATCTCCTGTCCTTCTTCGTAACGAATGCCCAGGTTATTGTGTATCTGTTCGCCGGTAACATAATCATTTGTTTGTGGCAGGTTATTGAATAATGACATAGCCGGGAAACTGGTTGTAGGTATCTCGGGCAGGTAATTGTAATCTGCACCTCCGCTGACCTGGGGAAGGCCTATAGCCGTGGTTTCCCATATCCTGTCCTTTGCCGATTCTATATCCAGCCTGGCATTTTTAGTCATAAAATAATTATCAACGGCATAATTGCCTGCTTCTTCAAGTGAAAAACGGAAAACACTATCCTGTTGTGCGTTTAACATTACTGATGTGGCAATTGCCAAAATAAAGGCAATACTTGCTTGTATCATTTTCATTGATTTTATAAAGTATGTTTGTAATAATGAAATGTAATACAATCATCCTATGTGATTTGTTTACGATAACACATTTTCTGATGATCGGTCAACAAAGCAGGGGCGGAAAAATAAGCCTGACTTTTTTTTATTTCCGGGTCAAAAGTAGGGAACGGGGACATAAATCTAAAGCACATATCGGTAAACGGGGGGATTACCTCGGTGACCGGTAGTCGGTAATCGGTATTCGGTGGGAATGAGCCGGAAGCTCGAAGTTGAAAGGAAAAAAAGTCGGAAGTCGAAAGTCGAAAGTCGGAAGCTATAAAAAAGCTATTCCCCTCCCGGGAGGGGCAGGGGTGGGTCAAAAAAGTAATCTGTAATCGGTGATCTGTAACCGGCTGGCGGTGGTGTTCTTCTCCTCAGCTTTTCAGATCCCCGGCTTTCTGATCGAAGTTTTTTCTCAGGTATTCGCTTGGGGACATCCCGTATTTTTGCTTAAAACATAACGGTAATTTTATTTTTACCATTTAACACATGTCGCGGTATTTCATATTCTTTGGTAATAAAAATTCCTTCATAAATGTTGGAAATGTTCTCAGTGGCAATAAGTGTTTCATCAACAATGATGTCAAAGGCTTTGAACCGGGATAACCTCCAAAATAGTCCACAAACAAAGCCAAATCAAGATAATTATTGATTTTCATCTCACATGACATCCATCTTCCACGGGCTTCACGGTATTTCCTTCCTTTCAGCGCTCCAACCCATGAGCCGTTGCTTTGAAAGTTATGGTCTCTTTCAGGCTGCATTTCTCCTGGCTGAAAAAAATCAATAGTTACCTGTTCGATCTTTTTCTGCTTTTCTATCCGGGCTTTGCATACTTTTTGTAAGCGTTCCCATCTTTCTTCGGTAAAAAGGTCCCAGTATACGATATATCGTCTGTCATAGGTTTTATAGATTCGAAAATACTTAAGAAAATAGTTGTAAATATTTGAACATGAGCTTATCTTTAATGTCTGATTTATATACCGAAAGCTATGGGATACCTGCCCGTAATATTCATTTTCTCAGAAAAGACGGAAAAGGGCTTTTTGAGTGCTGGATCTGTTAAACTGCTGATTTATAAATGATCATCTGCGCTTTGCCGTTGCTTTTCGATTTTATCGAACATTCGTCCGTGAAAGGATTGGGATAAAAAATGCTTACTACTTTACCGGAAGGCTTGTTCGGCAGTTCTGACATATTTCCTGAAGATTTCACATACTGGCGCAAGGCTCCAGCCTTGTGCCCTAAGTTACTATTCTTTTTCCTTAACTGATCTCCATCATTTTCCGTGGAAAGTGCGTTAGCGATTCGTATGAATCACCGGTGATCAGCACCGTATCCTCAATACGCAGTCCTCCTTCACCCGGGATATAAATTCCGGGTTCAATGGTTACCGCCATTCCTTTTTTATAAATAAAATCCGATATGTTTTTAATAAGAGGGGCCTCATGTATCTCCAGGCCTACACCATGGCCCAGTCCCGGGTAGTAATATTCAATATACTTTTCAGGAATGTTTTCCCTTACAATATCATCGGGTTTTTTTCCTTCAACACCCGGTTTCAGGCATTCCACTGCTTTTTGCTGGGCATTCCTGATAATATCGTACATCTCATGCTGCTTCCCGGATGCTTTACCAATAACGAATGTGCGGCTTATATCGGCATGATAGCCTTTATAAAGTGCGCCGAAATCAAAAAGAAGAAACTCACCCCGCGCTATTTTTTTACTGTCGGGCTTACCGTGAAGCAGCGAAGTTTTTGTGCCGGACAGCACGATAGTGGTGAAAGAGATATCATCCGCGCCATTGGTCTTCAGGTTATATTCAAGTTCGGCGGTTATTGCAATTTCCGAAACGCCGGGTTTTATTGAAGGTACCGTCAGCTCAAGCGCCCTGTCGGATATCCGGCATGCTTTCCTCAGGAATGCTGTTTCCTGCTCATCCTTTGTCATCCTGTATTTTTCGATAAGCCCTTCAACAGGGACCATCCTGATCTTATCCAGTCCCTCTGACAACTTTTTATGGTTGGCAAAACTTAATACGGATGATTCGAAACCCAGGCTGCCGGTATTTAAGCGCTCGTTAACATGCCTGTAGGTTTTGATCCCGAAACGTTCATTATCAATCCAGAGCATAATATCAATATCACTTCTGCATTCCATCTTTGCCTGCTCCGTGTAACGGCCGTCTGTAATAAGGACACTCCCCTTTTCCGATATAAGCAAATGTGATGAATCACCGGTAAAGCCGGTCAGCCATGTAACATTTTCAGGTTTTGTCACAAGCATGGTATTGCAGCCATGATCTGATAATTTATCCAGTATTTGTTTTCTTCTGTTCATATCGTACCCATTAATGTTTTAACATGAAATAGTATCAATATATGTATAAGATGCCAAGTTACAATTTTCATAAAAACAATACAATGATAATGAACATGTAAGCTAGCCGGATTATAATTCCCCTGGCTTTCCCTCCATTTTTGCAACAAATCATTTCCCCGGTAACAAAGGTATTCTATCTTTGCAAAAAAAAATTATAACATGGATATAAAGCATTATTATTCAAAGGTACTTGTGGTTGTAATTTGTTTGGGCGGATTTGTTACTTTTCCCGGTGAGATAAAAGCACAAAGCCTTATGATCAATGAGGTCATGTCATCGAATGGGAGCATTATAGCTGATAAAGATGGTGATTATGAAGACTGGATCGAGATTTATAACGGTGAAACAGATAGTATTCAACTTGAAGGTTTTGGTTTGACTGATGACAGGGATGAGCTTTACCGGTGGATATTTCCCGACACTATAATAGCTCCCGGTAAATTTGTCCTTGTATGGGCTTCAGGAAAGAAAAGGGCTTTGGGAAATGGTAAACTTCCTTTTTTTAAACGCCTGGGCATTTTCCTTGCAGGTAAAAGGATACCTGGTGAGCCCCGGCCGTTGCACACCAATTTCAGCATTAAATCGGACGGGGAGACTATAATATTAACTGATCCTGCAGGAAATGAGGCAGATCGTGTACCCAAAATTGAGATTGAAAGAGATAATTCTTATGGCCGTTATCCTGACGGAACAGATGAATGGTTCTTTTTTAACGAACCCACTCCCGGTAAGCCCAACAGGATGATTATTCCGGATGTCCCCGGGGAATGATCCCCGGGATGTTAAAAAACGTTAAATAATTGATTTATAATATCATATATTTTTTGTTTCCTTTCTTCTCCGCAAAAGTACTATCACGGCAAGCCCCAAAACCAGTCCGGTTGCATTTGAAGCTATATCATAGGGGTTAAAGGACCTTTCCGGCACCCATAGTTGAACCACCTCGGTCCCCGTAATGATAAGCAGCATAAGCAAAATGAATTTTATCAGTGGATGCTTTTTAAACAGCATAAGCCCTTTGCGTTGCCCGGTAAAATAATACATACAAAGTAAAAAATACCCCAGTGCATGTATAAGGTAATCGAGGCGTATTTCAAAAGACTCAACGCCAACCCCGGTATTTGAAAGATTGCCAAAAACAGGGAAAAACGAGCTTATTACAGCCCCTGAAATAAAAAGACAGAATAATAACCTGTAGAAAAAAATGATCATATAAGCTGTAAATAAATAAGCGGTAAAAGTAGAAAATAATAAGCTTTTGTCCTAACCCGGATCATTCGTACATCTGCTTCAAATCTAATCCTCCTCCGGCGCTGATATGTTGTCCGTGCAGTACTTCTGCTGCAAGCCTCGAATCTCCCCACTGCCGTACGTCTCCCGACTTGTGGCTTCATTCCTCAGCACACTTCCGCGAGTCTCCCGGCTTGTAGCTCCATGCTTTTGGCTCTGAGACGGATGAACTCTACCGCATGGCCTTATCATAATTTTTCGTAACTTTAGTTATCGAAACGATATATAACATGATGCATAAATCAACTTTTAAATCCGGGCTCAGGCCGGCATTGTTCTGGGACGTCGATTTCAATGATCTTGATGTTGACAGGGCGGCCAGGCTTGTCATTGAGAGGATATGTTCCGAAGGAAACCTGGATGAATTTTTTTCACTTTTTGAATACTATGGCAGGGATCTCATTGCAGATAAAGTAATTGAAGCAGGATACTTTGATAATAAAACCCTCAATTATTTTTCCCTGGTATTATCTCTTCCAAAAACAAAATTCAAATGCTACATGAAGAAACAATCCTGCCGGGGTCACTGGAACTATTAAAAAAGATACAGAGCCTTACTCTGTTTAAAGGATTTGCACTTGCCGGGGACATCCCTGGCCCTGCGTATCGGCCATCGTAAATCGCTGGATTTTGATCTTTTTGCTGTTCATGAATTTGATTCGCAACAACTAAGTGAAACCCTGGAAAAAGATTTTGCTTTTCAACAGACATTTATCGCGGTAGGTTCAACCATTGAATTGATCTGTTACGGCAACTGCAATACCGGTATTTATGCCGGATATATTGATCAGATCAGAAATGGAACCTGTTCTTTGCAGGGTAAGATTATTCCATCCGTTCATGGTCATTGTTTGATCAGAACCAAAATCGATGCATACAGTATCATCAACCTGGCAATATACTGACAAATATGTGCAATATATGAATATACAAATTATGTGGGCTGACTTATGCCTTCTGAAGTTTGAGATAAAGGAAGCCATGTTGCTTGTATTTAGTTTTTTATGAAAAAATTTACACTTTGCAAGTTATTGTATTATTCTAATCATTACTTGGCCTTTTATGTGAATTTATTCTGATATTATGATCAATATGATATATATTTTCCCAAATCCCGGTCCGGCCCGGTATTTTCCTGCTTCGCTTAGCTGCCCTGTACCTGGTGCACTGCAGATTTTTTCAGCAGGTTCTGTGAATTAATCCTGTTATTATTGGTATTTTTATGTGTTTAGATTCATAAATTAACATTGATCCATAACATTAAAAAAAAATGATCCGTATTATTAACTATTTTCTTCTGGCAGTGCTTTTATTGAGTTTTCATTTAATAGAAAACGAGAACCGGGATAATAAGCCGACAATTTTCTGCATTGGTAATTCAACTGTTAAAACCGGGCGGGGCGACGGTGCCGGAGGGCTTTGGGGCTGGGGCGACCCTATAGTGCAATTTTTTGATACAAGCCTGGCCAATGTGGAAAACCATGCCCTTGGCGGTACCAGCAGCCGTACTTACCGGACCCTTGGCTTGTGGGAGAAAGTGCTCGGGAAAATTCAGCCGGGTGATTATGTGCTAATGCAATTCGGGCACAACGATGCAGGGGCTTTGAACGATTCGCTCAGGGCACGAGGAACAATAAAAGGTACCGGCAATGAAACCGAAGAAATTGATAATATCCTCACTGGTAAATACGAGATTGTACATACCTATGGATGGTATATGCGGCAGTATATAAAGGAAGTGAAAGAAAAAGGGGCGTATCCGGTAATCATTGCTCCCATACCGCGAAACGACTGGGTGGACGGCCAGGTGCCGCGAAACGACGAATCGTATGGCGGTTGGGCAAAGCAGGTTGCCGGGCAGGAAAATATCCCCTTTATTAATCTCAATGAAATGATGGCTTCGGCAATGGAGAAAATGGGTGAAGAAAATGTGACCGGTACAATTTACTTTGCTCACGACCACACGCATACAACGGCAAGGGGAGCCGTTCTGGCAGCCTCCTTAATTACAGGTGAACTGGAGGGAATGAAGAATTGTAAACTGAAAAAGTACCTGCTTGAAAATCCTGAAATAAAATTCCCTGTGAAAAGGAAAGTATTGATCATAGGTGATTCTACCGTTGCTAACGGGAACGACAATATTGTTGGCTGGGGACGGGAAGTAGCTTTCTTCTTCGATACAAGCCGCCTGGAAATAATTAACAAAGCCCGCGGAGGGCGGAGTACCCGAAGTTATACATACGAAGGCCTTTGGGACGAGGTGTATGGCCAACTTCGTGAAGGTGACTTTTTGCTTGTGCAGTTTGGCCATAACGAAGGCGGGAACCTCAATAAACCAAAATTCAGGGGATCGCTGAAAGGCCTGGGTGATGAGGCAAAAACAATTGTCCGCGCCGACGATGGAAATGAAGAAACCATACATACCTACGGTTGGTACCTTAAAATGTTTACTGGGAAAGCCCAGGCAAAAGGTGTTGAGGTTATCATAATTTCACAGATTCCGAGGAATATATGGAATGACGGAAAAGTAAAGCGTGAAAATGATAATTACGCCGGGTGGGCAAAAGAAGCAGCCGGGGAAGCCGGTGCATTTTTCATCGATTTGCATAATACGGTGGCAGACAAGTACGAGGAAATGGGCTACGATGCTGTACAGCAATTTTTTCCCGGCGACCATACACATACCAATGTTGCCGGTGCAGCTTTTAATGCCCGCGATGTGGCCGAACTGGTAATAAACCTTCGCGAAAGCAAACTACGGCGGTATATTGATCGCCGAAAAATACAGGCTTTTTCATCAGATCCTAAATAGAGTCTGTCCATAAACTCACAGTGTTTGTTCAGAATGTTCGAGATCAAGGCGCGCGAACCGAACGAAGTGAGCTCTTGAACTCATTTAAAAGTGAGTTCTGGAACACTTTTAAATGTGTTCAAGAACTCATTTAAAAGTGAGCTCTTGAACACCTTTAAAAATTATAAA
>Ga0307422_1000106_pt1 | contig 46149 bp, 33 predicted proteins | sample SalMarWE160290MG_FD_202153 | JGI IMG/M metagenome (GOLD analysis project Ga0307422, IMG submission 202153) | Salt marsh sediment microbial communities from the Plum Island Ecosystem LTER, Massachusetts, United States - WE1602-90 | ecosystem: Environmental > Aquatic > Marine > Intertidal zone >...
TTAGTTATGAGATAGATTCTTATTAAATTGCCTAATAAAGCCATCTATTTAATTAATCATCTAAATAAACCAAACCATGAGATCGTTAAAAATTATCTTCATTAGTTTTTTACTTTTAAATTCAGTTTACTTACTGGGGCAACCAAAAAATCAGCAACAAAACCAAATTGTGTATCATTTTGATTACGAAGAGAATAATTCCGATTCTTCATCAACATTATATTGTGTGCTAAATCTCAGTGATATTAAAAATTATAAAAAAATCAACCTGTTATATAATGACAAACAAATTGATTACAGGCTTTCCAAACTTAATAAAGGAAAAATTAATACCTCTGACGCGGTAATTAAGGGTAATCATATTTATTTCAAGATCAAAGAAAAACTTGAAGAACCTTTTGTTATAGTTAATCTTGAAGACAAAAAAGGAAAAATATATAAGGTCAAACTCAAAGATGCTGCCGGTCATATTATTGATCCCGAAGAGAAAAGAAAAAGGTGGAAAAAATATAATTCCCGGCATTAATTCACTTGATTAAATCAATCGTTTTATAAAGTTACGTAGCAATTAATAAATTCATTAACAAACTAAATCCTCATTAAAATGAAATACAATAAAATTTTTCTCGTGCTATTCATTATTTCATGCTCTTTTATAAATTCATTAGCACAGGAATCGATAACCCTAACGCCATACAAAGATGCATGGTTGAGAATATGCGAAAAACCAGGATATACTTACATTACATCAACAAATTATGGTGATGTGAAAAAGCTTCATACATCCGAATGGACCTGGAGTAATAATCGCTTTGCGGACAGGTCTGTGATGGATTTTGACCTTTCTGATATACCACAGGGGGCACAAATCCTTGATGCAAAATTATCATTATATGCTCAGGACCCCCAACCCAATGCAGATTATATGCATATGAATTATTCTACTACACAAAACACTGGTTATAAGCAGAATAAAAGCTATCTTGAACGGATAACAACAAGCTGGCAGGAAAATATAGTTACATGGGCAAATAAACCCGGCACCACTCCGACAAACCGCATAATTTTGCCCGAGTCAACTGCATATGATCAGGATTATCTTAATGTAAATGTCACCAGTTTAGTTCAGGATATGGTAGATAATCCTGATAACAGTTATGGATTCATGCTGCGATTGGTAAATGAACAAAAGTATGCCAGAATGGCTTTTTGTTCAGTGGACCATCCGGATCCAAGTAAGTACCCAAAATTAGAAATTACTTATAATTTACCATCATATAGTATTAATACTAATTCACCTGAGAAATTCTCCAAACTAGAAATGGATATTTATATAAATAGTCCTTATTATAGTAGTACCCAAAGAACACTAATAAACTCAAAAAACGGATATAATAAAGATGAAATCGTTTTGGTAGCTACTTTAAAAGACCCAAAAGGAAATACGAGAATTATAAATGGTTTTTTATATGAAAATTTTATTGTGACGAATGAACCGCAAACCCGGCCAGATTTGTGTCTTTATCCTTACATTAATTCTCAATCATTGTCTGTTCCTGAAACAGGCAAGAAGGTCTATTGGAAAATCAGGTTTACACCTGATATCCCCGGAACCTGGTCTTATTCAATACGGTTTAAATTTCCAACAAGTAGTGAATCAGATATTATTGTATGTAATAATAAAACTTTTTACTGCAAAAATAGCAATAACAAAGGCATTGTTAAGCTTGAAAATAATGTATTCCAATATTCTGACGGTACAGGGTTTATTCCTCTAGGGCTTAATATTATTGCATGGCAACCATGGAACGTTAAAATCAGCGAAGGCGTTTATTACAATGAAAACAGTGGGACCAATTTTTTCGATGTATTTTTCGAAAGATTAAGTGAAGAAGGTGGTAATTTTGCCCGTATATTTATTGATCATTATGCGGCTTTATATTTAGTTGGCCCTCTTAAATATAAGGATGATCCTCCAATGTTGTACTACGATTCTTTCAGGCAATTGTCTGCATTTCAATTAGACAAGATAATTGAAAAAGCGGAATCAGAGAATATTAAACTGCAGCTTTGTTTCACTTTCATGCGACTGGGTGGTTATGAAAACCCAAATGATGCATCGAGTTGGTGGCCGCACAATCCTTTTAACAGCAATAATTGGGATGACAATACTAATAATGGGGATTGTGATACATGGGAAGATATACTGACAAAAGAATCTGCATTAGATGTACAGAAAAATCTTGTAAAATTCATTATAGACAGATGGGGATATTCACCAAGCATTTTTTCCTGGGAGATAATAAATGAAGCAGATGGTAAAGTGAGTAAATATTCCAAGTTAGAAAGCGATGTGCTTTCTGCTGCAAAAAGGATAGCATCAAATATGGTCTCATGGCACGAGGAATTAATAACAACGATACGAAACCATGACATATACGAACACCCGATTACCACTTCATTTGGAGATCATCATCTTCAACCTTTTACCGGTGATACCCCAGAATGGATATCAAATTATAATGTGGACAATTATAAAAATCAAATTTATAATTTAGTTGATTACTGTGACGCTCATCAATATTATCTGCCTGATGGTCATGGAGGCCTGCCAAGTTATTTACTTGTTGATGAAAAAGATGCTCTTTTTAACAGCATGAAAGAGATGAGAGAATATATTCCACACAAACAACTCGCCGCAGGTGAACATCAGGTTAATATAGTCGAAAACAGATCCGATAAAGCCAACGATGATTTTCATGAATTATATGATCCCGGGGCCTTAAGCCAGCATTCTTCTTTATGGAGTAGTCTTTTTAGCGGTTATATGGGACCCCAGGTTCATTGGGACTGGCAACATTTTATTGAACGAGATGATCCTGACAATTCATCGTCAAATTATATGAAGTGTTTTAAACCAGTTTCCAATTTTATTGCCAATATTAAAAAAATCGATTATAGCAAGCAAGAACCATATCATTCACAAGGGATATGTCTCTCAACTTATTATTTAGTTGATAAGGAAGCTAATAAAATATTCGGATGGGTACAAAACAATAATTTTTCCTTTGAAAAATTATTAGGCGAGTATACAGTAGGTACAAGAGGAAATAATGATGGGGATTTTCATAATGTGAGTGAATATCTTACCTCCGGATTGATAGATAACAAACCGGATTGGCCAAACACTATTTATGAGGGGCTTTTTGCAATTAATGTTCCTAAAACTGGTCAGTATGAAGTAACCTGGTATAATACCGAAACCGGGCTAAGTACAGGGATTTGTGAAACTTTTACTAGTTGTGGGTCTAAATTGTCTATAAATATACCATTGTCTCTAAGAGATTCCAAATATGGTGATATTGCCTTTATAGCTGTATCTAAAGGTATTGGTGAACCTGCTAAAAGTTATAAAGGAATTTCTAAAACAGTAAAAGTCGCTTCAAAAATTAAAACCAATTCATCAAACCAGGTAATTTATCAAAATTCCACAGATAGTAAAATATTTGCTTCTTATCAACAGAATGGTACCTGGTTATCAGGTGCTCTGAAAAAAGAAAGCTATCCTCCTTCATATTCTTATACAGGATTTGATGTTGATGATGGTTGGCAAAGTCCTATATATTATTGTGGTTATGAAAATGGTGTCAAAAATTTTTATACTATTTATTATAATGAAGATTGGATAATTAAAAAGCTTACAAATAGTAATATAGACATTAAATCAATGAGTGATATTCATTTTTTTAATAATAATATAATTTATGTAAAAGGTAACGGTTCACTTGGGGTTATCTATGACTGCGGAAAAACTTATTGGTGTGATGGATATCTTAAACAAAGTGCCCCAAAAGTATATAGTAATACTGGATTCGACATAATATCACAATGGGGGCTTCCTACATTTTACGCAGGCATTAATCCTTCAGGTGGTACAGATATATATAAGATATTCTATAATAATGGTTGGAAATATGACAGAATTACTAATTCAGATTTATATATTGATAAATATAGCGAAATTCATATGGGATATAATAACAAAACAGGTTATTTTGTCAGACAAGATGGTTATTTTAGTGCATTCTACGAATGTGATGGTTACTACTTGTGTGTTGATTGGATACATCCCTCCGGGGCTCCTAAAGTAAAATCATTTACAGGTTTCGCTGTAAACCCAGTATGGGATGGTCATATTTTTTATATCGGTGAGGATGATAACATCTATAAAATATATTGGGATGGTGAATGGACATATAAAAAAGTATCTGTAGATAAGTGTTTTAATGGGGTTAAGAATTATTCTAATCTTCACTATAGTGATAATACGATATTTTATGTTGATAAATCTGATGGCAAAATCCATTATTTAATGGATAATAACTCTGCTTTTAAATCAACACTCCATTCGAATAATGAACCTAACTACTTTATTGATTATAAAATCTCTCAAAATAATCATCATTTAGACGAAGAAACATTTTTATATGCATTCCCTAATCCAAATAATGGACGATTTACAGTTAAAAGCAAAATAATAATACAATCTATAATAATATACGACTACACAGGAAAGATCGTCCTAAAAGAAAATAACTTAAAACACAAACAAAAATTTATAAATATCGATACATACAAAAGTGGTATCTATGTAATGCAATGCAAATTGATGGATGGAACTTACAAGGTTATAAAAATCAATATAAAATAATTACTAAAATATAAATAAGTAAGGTTGTTAAACAACCTCACTTATTTTTAAACCTAAAACTGAAAATAAATAAAAGGCTGCAGGTCGGCCGAGAGGCTCTGGTATATGATAAAGACAACCACCACGGTGATCAGGATCTTGGCCCAGATGGGGGTGTTTATGAACCAGTCGCGGTAAGCGACCTTGACTTTTTCGGGCAGCCAGTGGACGGCAAGGCCGAAGGCAAACACCAGCAAAACTTTTCCGTAGCTTATTATCATCTCTGGTACCTGGGGCCAGTTGAAGCTGGTTCCGATCTGATTAAGGAGGTCATAGGTGCCCTGCATGCTTTCACCCCGGAACCAGATGCGGGTGAAAGTGATGAAGCTGAAAGTGAAAAAGATCTTCCAGGTGTTGGCCAGCCAGTGGGTGCTGTGCTCATAGGGGCTCACCCTGCGCCAGAATTTGTACGCCACAACGCCAAGTCCGTTCAGGCCGCCCCACAATACAAAGGTCCAGCTCGATCCATGCCATAATCCCCCCAGCAGCATGGTCATCATTAAATTAATGTTGGTGCTGATAGTCAGCCGCATCTGCGGAAAGATCCTGGCCAGTACCCATATACCGCCTATAATGATCATGAATACCGGTATCAGCCATAGCTTCCCGGCCATCAGAACCACGAACAACAGTAACACAGTCAAACTGGCATAAGTAGCAAAGGTCCCGCCCCGGTTACCTCCCATGGGTATATACAGGTAATCCCTGAGCCATGACGAAAGAGAGATATGCCATCGCCTCCAGAACTCGCCACAGCTTTTTGCCTTATAGGGAGAATTGAAGTTTTTAGGCAGGTAAAACCCCATGAGAAGGGCAATACCAATGGCTATGTCAGTATACCCCGAGAAATCGCAATATACCTGCAGCGAATAACCGTACAGTCCTATCAGGTTTTCAAAGCCCGAATAGGAAGCCGGGTTGGCAAATACCCGGTCGATCAGGTTCACGGCAATATAATCACCGACAAACATTTTCTTCATCAATCCTTTTAATACCAGGTACATTGCTAATCCGAATTCATAGCGCGAAAGGTTGAACTTTTTATACAACTGGGGGATGAACTCCGCGGCCCGCACAATAGGGCCGGCAACCAGTTGCGGAAAGAAGGAAACATAAAATCCGAAGTCGGGAATATTGTTTACCGGTTTTACTTTTCCCCTGTACACATCCACCGAATAGCTGATGGTTTGAAAGGTGAAAAACGAGATGCCTACAGGAGGTAGTATTTTCCCCAGGTCGAAATGTGTGCCCAGTAACATGTTAGACCACTTGGCTGCATGGGTAACCACCTCCAGGTTGGTATGAAAAACAGCATTTATGGTTTCGGTAAAAAAATAGTCATATTTAAAAAACGCCAGCACCCCGAGGTTCAATATAATACTAAGGGCAACAAAGAGTTTCTTATACGTTTTTTTCGATGAATTATAAATGGCTTTCCCGATATAAAAATCAGATACGGTGGAAAATATCAGGATAAAGAAAAATAAGCCCCCGGTCTTATAATAAAAAAACAGGCTTACCAGGAAAAGATATGCATTTCGTAAGGCATTCTTTTTATATAATACAGAATAACCTGTAAGCACAACAGCGAAAAAAGCCCAGAAATACAAACGGGTAAAGATCAGCGGATTTTCAGGAGAATACAGAAATATGTCCTTCAGAACTTCCATTTAAAAATCGCTCATATATTGCTTACCAGGGTTATTAATACCGCTGATTTGTTCAACATGATTTTCATATGATCGTAATATGGCATTAAAAAACAAGTTTCCTTTCAGCTCATAGCCGGGCCGGTTAAAATGGATCTTATCCTTTCGCATGAGGTCACTCATATACCAGGTATAAGACGAATCAAAACCTCCCATGATGGAATAAAAATCCCATACCCCGCAATTATATTCTGCTGCAAGTTCAAAAATAACATTTTTCATAACAACTGTATTTTCATTGGCATACCTCCGGTAAAGGTAACTGTCGTTCGGCACAGTCATCATAATGGCTGCACCCGGTTCTGCTTCTCTTATCGCCCTGATCAGCCTTTTATAATTCGACTTATACAGTTCTTTGTCAAAGTTTCGGGTATAAGCATCGTTTGTACCTATTGAGATTATCACCAGGTCAGGATCCAAAGCCTTTAAATGACGGCCAAAATCCTCGCAGTGCAGATATGAATCAAGCCTGGAGCCATTCACTCCTATGGCATTATAACGAATTCCCGGATTGCTGTTCTCAAAGCTGAAACCGAATAGTTGAAAATAATGCTGGGACGGCCGGTTCTTTGCAAAACGCAAAGTAAGGCTGTCAGCATGCCCTGCAAAAAGAAATTCAGTGTATCCCAGGTCCTCATTGGCCAGCGCCAGAAACGGACCACCGGGTGTTTCAGGAATCAGATCAAAAAGTGCAGTATCAAAAGGATGGAATATCCGCACCCTGTTGAAATCGTAAAAAACGGAGGAATCGCGGTTGAGCCAAATGCTTATGCATGCCGAGGTATCATCTGTTGTAACGGACATGCCTGATAATCCCAGCCTGCAATCATTATTACGCGTGGTATTTTTGCATGAGCTCCATTCCCCGGAATACCTGACTCCGTAATTTGAAGGATTATTTGTTCCGGCAACCCTGTATGGAAAGACAAAGCCCCTTCCTCCGTTCAATCCCGGGTAAAAAGTCTGCAAACGCTTTCGAACCTGGTGCGTATATATATCAGCCTGAATATGAGACCCGCCTATATGAACAATGCTCACCTGGCCGGCACCCTTAAGGATGAGTTCATCAAGCTTGTCGTACATACACTCGAATGCACTGCTGTCAGCCGGAAAATCAATCCTGTTTTGTCCATACCGGATAAAAGGATATTCTTTGATCTCGAAAGGATAAATATCCTGCTGGGAAAAACCTGCCTGTATCCATCCTGCCAGAAAAACAAAAAACAAACCTGTAATAAAAATTATCCTGTGCATCCCTCTCTCCTGTCCTGTTAGCTATCGATCAGCGATTATTATTTCCTTTTTCTCAAATGTATTGTATTCATACATAAAAGCATTGTAAAACATTTGTGCGATAATCTTTGACCCCTTCGGATTAAAATGCACAAAATCCTTTCCTGCCAGGGGAGGATTGGCAAACACCCAGCTGGGCATTGAATTTTTACCTCCCATTGCTGAATACGTATCCCAATAAGCAGTTCCTGCTTTGAACGAGGCATTCTTTAATGCATCCCGCACATCCTCGAGGTTCGGATAAGTCACATAGCGGCTTTTCTCTTTCATCGACATATCCGCTAAACCTATTACAATAATTGAAACCCCGGGCAATGTCTTCTTAAGGACTTCCAACTGCCTGTAAAACAACCTTTCGTAATACCCGTAATCATCGACAATATGAGGTACCACATTCCCGCCGAACTGCAACAGAAGTAACTTAACATTAAGCTCTTTATACATCTCTCCCAGCAATTTCCTGTCCATGCCGGAAAAAATAAGCCCCGAACTGCCGCGCATTGCAATATTATCAACAGCTATACCTTTCTCCGCATCAAGGGCTATACCATAAATATCGGGGCTGCATCTTCCGCTGAACCTTAACTTTAATGAATTCTGCGGTTCGCTAAAAACCCACTTTATAACTTTCAAAGAATTGGCCACCGGGAATATCTCGGCATCAACCAGCTTTTCTCCCTGGTATACTTCATTCATAAAAGGTTCCCTGTTATGGGAATAAAACACTTTTACCCGGCTGAATTTACGTGTATTGGCATACGAGAAAGCCGACGGATCAAAAGAAACCCAGGCTTCATAGCTGCCTTCTTCAGAGTATACTGTATCCTCTTCATTTGGTGAAAACCTGCAAAAGCCAGCCAGTGCCCCGTACCGGCCGTGAGAAAGGGTAGTGTCCTTTTCGCCGTATGCTGTATAGCGGTACCAGTTGGGGGAATTCTCCTGCTTTATGGAAAAGCTGAAATCATATACCTGTTCGGCAGGTACCAGTCCTACCCCGTATCCTCCAAAACGTCTTTGTAAGCGGTTTCTGATGTATGAAGTGATCCTGTCACCTTCGATCTGTGAATCACCGTAATGCAATATTCTTATTAGTTCACCCGAATTCTCAAGATCATGCATTGCCCTGAAAACCGGAAATAATGCTGACCTGTCATTACCGGGAAACTCAATTTTTGATATACTTTTTCTCAGACTGTCTGCATTAGCCCTAATGGTATCGAAATATCGCGGGTTTTCTTCCGTGAGCCCGGATAATAATGTATCGGTCATAAGCTCATTCCTTTCTATAATGCCGGTAATATCAGCATACTCGATCCTGTTCCTGTTAAAAATATCCTCCGCCGTGAAAAAACGTAATTGCAGCTTTTCCGATACTTTAACCCCGCCTTCAGGAAAGTAAAGGGCAAGGGCAAACAACAGCAGGTAAACCGACAAGAAAAACAACAATATCCTGATGGGCTTCATCCTAATCTGTATTATTCATGCACCAGGCTTGGGGCATTCCTTTAGCTTTTGGGTTTGATCTTAATTCTCTGCCCGGGCTTGATCGATCCTGCATTTCTGATATTATTCAAACGCATAATATCACTATCCGTGACTCCGTGGTATTCTTTTGCAATTTCCCACAAAGTATCACCCGAACGCACCGTATAATAAATAAACTGACCATCATCCGGTATGGATGATATATTTCCGGTATTGGCGGATGCAGTAACCGTTTTACCGATCATAGCCTGTTTTTGGGCAAAAGTCATGTTATTTACCTTCCTGTATTTCTCAGCGCTGCTTTTAGGTACATATACGACAAGCCTCTGTCCTGACCGGATAAGATTTCTGTGGATATTATTCCAGTACCTCAGCCTGGAAACACCTACATTATACCACATAGATATAAATCCCAGGTTGTCTCCTGATTTCACCGTGTAATAAAGTTTTTCGTATTTATCTTCAGGCGGAGGGACAAAATAGGCGGACGAACTGCGGACGGCAGGCTTTGCAACTATCTTATCAGTATTAAAATAAGCCGAATCATTATAGGCATAAATGGAATCCTCCATAGCAATAAAACCGGCCGTATATTCAACAGGTATTTTCAGTGAATAAGCTTCCTTATAAGCGGGGATAATATCATGACGGTACTGGGGATTCATATCCCGAAGCAGTTCCAGCGGCATACCCAGCACTTCGGAGACCTGCTCCAGGTGTAGCTTTTGATTCACCATAATGGTATCATTTGCAAGTGGCAGATCAATATCCCTGGGCTTAAGATTATGTTCCTTATAATAATGCATGACATATGTTGCCGCGATGAATGCAGGGACATGGCCACGGGTTTCGCGGGGCAGGTAATAATAGATATCCCAGTAATTGGTTTTCCCCCCGGAACGTCTTATGGCTTTATTAACATTCCCGGGACCGCAATTGTATGCAGCAATAACAAGGATCCAGTCATTATATATTGAATACAGGTCCCGCACGAACCTGGCAGCCGCGTCAGTTGATTTTATAGGATCCCTGCGTTCATCAACCAAAGAATTTATCTGCAGGCCGTATATTTTTCCGGTGCCGTACATGAACTGCCACAAGCCAACAGCGCGTGCCCTGGAATATGCCCTGGGATTGAGTGCTGATTCAATTATCGACATGTACTTCATCTCATTTGGCACATCATAATAATCAAAGACCTGATCAAAGACCGGAAAATAATAGTCAGCAAGACCAAGCATTACTTCAACTGATTCCCTTCTTTTTTTTGTATAAACATCAATGTAATTCCTTACTATCCTGTTATATGAAAGATTAACAACCGTGGGAATACCGGCTATTCGTTCGATATAAACCGAATCGGGGAAATCAGGTACAGTACTGTCTTTTTCATACCGGTTATAATCCGTATCCTTCTCCAGTGCCTTACTGATATAATATAAGTTTAATAAACTGTCCAGATTACTCTCGAGGTTAGTCGTCACTTCTTCTTCCATATATATCCCGTCGAAACGGGCAGTATCACCCGGAGTTTTATTGTTTCCCGCTATTGTATGAAGAAATCCTGACAACATCAAAGCTGCCGGAAATAATACTGAAATTGCTTGTCTCATAATTTGCCCGAATTAAAAAAACAGAAGGCTTAGTATTGCCTGTAAATACCTTGTACGGAAAAGCAAATATATTGTTTTAATTCTTCCTTACACAAATAGGATTTTTTCTTTTTTAACATATCGAAAGTATTTGGAAGTTGGTGCCGGTATAAAAGTTAAAAACGAAAGCTCAGCCTGATCCCGGGAACAGACCTGTCAAATCCCCGGTTTGCATATAATGGTGAATTGATAAGTGCCGGATCCATACGCATGCTCAGGTCGGGTGATACATCATAATAAAAAAAATGGGCATCTACCATGGCATCTATGACATTCAGGGCATAAACACCAATAACACCCAAAAATGTCAGATCCCGGTTCCGCCGGACGCCATCCCTGGCATTTACCAACTGTTCACGTGAGTACCTTTCATATCGGGGATCCCTTTCTTCACTATTATCAATTGCATCTATTTCACTTTTGTAAGTGTAATATAAGGTATTCCAGTGATCGAAAAAATAATAAAATGTACTGCCTGCCGCGTATATAATCGGCACTTTCCAGTATTTACGGTTATATACCTGTCCCAGGCCCGGAACCACTGCAGAACAGATCCATGCCGTACGTGGAGAATGTTTCTTCATCCTGCCCGTATCAACCTGTTCGACAATATCGCCGGTTACATCAATATTCATCTCCCCAGAAACAGCAGACCGCTCAAGGGTATCAATGCCTGCAGGAACATCCTCCTGTACAAGTGTATCTGCATGTTTAATGGTATCGTTGAATATAAGTGTGTCGGTACGTGTATGTGTGTCGGTACGTGATAAAGTATCCTGTCCATTCACAGGCCGGGTAATAACAAATAAAGCACCCGCGAGGATGCTCCCTAATAGTATGAATACCCTTAATTTCAATACTTCCTTAATTTCTGCAATGATTAGTTACGTGTTTAGTTTATCCAGAACACCAATGATCCGTTCCAGTTCATCATCAGATTTGAAAGGTATAACGATCCTGCCATCACCATTATTGTTCCGCTTAAACTCAATTTTTGTTTCAAAAACCTTTTCGAGATGCGTCTTAAGTTCATTATATGCCTTTGATTGTTCAGCCGGGGGTGTTGCTTTTTCAGTGTCCTCTTGTTCTTCCCGGCTTAACTTTCTAACCAGGTCTTCCACCTTTCGCACCGATAAATCGTCTTTAATTATCTTATTAAAGATCTTTAGTTGTTGCTTCGGATCTTCAATGCTTATAATGGAACGGGCATGGCCCATGGATAATTTCCTGTCACGCAATCCCAACTGTACTTCAGCCGGCAGCTTCAATAAACGAAGATAATTGGCAACAGTAGCTCTTTTCTTTCCCACCCTCTGGCTTAACACTTCCTGGGTAAGATTACATTCATCAAGAAGCCGCTGATAGCTGATTGCTACCTCTATAGCATCGAGATCTTCCCTTTGAATATTCTCAACCAGGGACATTTCAAGCATGTCCTGGTCGTTTGCTGACCGGATATAGGCAGGTACGGTTTTAAAACCTGCCAGTATTACAGCCTTCAATCTTCGTTCACCGGTAATCAACTGGTAGGTGCCGTCTCCTTTATCCCTAACGGTTATCGGCTGAATGATCCCTATCTCTTTTATCGACATGGCCAGTTCTTCCAGGGCTTCCTGGTCAAATTTTGTCCTGGGCTGAAAAGGATTGGCCTCGATCTGTTCAACCGCTACTTCGTTCACACCGCTTATGCTGTCGGTAACCAGTCTGGGTTCTTCCGATTCGATCAAAGCACCCAACCCTCTGCCCAATGCATTCTTTTTCGCCATTTTGATTTATTCTATAATTTTATCTTCGTTCTTTATTCGCGTTTTGTCATTATTTTGCAATAACTCACGTGCAAGGTTAAGATAATTCACTGCTCCTCTTGAATCAGCATCATACATTACAACCGGTTTACCGAAACTCGGTGATTCACTGAGTTTGATATTGCGCTGAACAATGGTTTCAAAAACCATCTGCTGGAAATGTTTACGTACTTCTTCCACAACCTGGTTGGATAATCGTAAACGTGCGTCATACATGGTAAGAACAAATCCTTCAATCTCAAGATCGGGATTCAACCGTCCCTGAATGATCTTTATGGTATTTAACAATTTGCCCAGTCCTTCAAGTGCAAAATACTCGCATTGTACTGGTATCATAACCGAATCAGCAGCAGTAAGGGCATTTACCGTTATCAGTCCAAGTGAAGGAGAACAGTCTATGAACACATAATCATATGAATTGTCAATCTTCTCCACTACCTGCTTCAGCATTTTTTCCCTGTTGGGCATATTCAACATTTCAATTTCAGCACCTACCAGATCAATATTTGAAGGGATAACATCCAAACCCTCGGTTTCACTTTTCATGATGATGTCGTTCGGATTTATATCATCGATAAGGCATTCGTAAATACTTGTTTTAATGTTACGTACATCAAACCCCAGTCCTGACGTTGCATTTGCCTGGGGATCTGCATCGATCAATAAGACTTTTTTCTCAAGCACAGCCAGACTGGCAGCAAGATTAATTGCTGTTGTTGTTTTTCCAACTCCGCCTTTTTGATTTGCCAGTGCAATAATTTTACCCATTTAACTGTATTTATTTTTTGGTATGTTGACAGTACAATTATACGGTTTTTTTTAGTTTTTATGTGCCCCAAAAATAGTATTTAATGGCTCGCCGGGATTTTAATGCCCGGATTCTTTTGTGAACAATATGCAGGCATTTTTTAACAGATTATGAACACGAAATTAACAGTTTTTGTTAATTGTGTCGCTGACAGATTCTTTGTTAAAAACCAAATTGTTCATAAATAAATAATATCATTCAAGTATTTTAATTTCATACAATACGGGCCAATACTTGCCGGTAACATAAAAATTACCGCTGGACGGGTTATAGGCTATCCCGTTTAAAACATAATCCATATCTCCAATAAACTCCTTAGGCATAAGCTTTGAAAGATCCAGTTCGCCAAGCACTTTACCCGTATCAGGATCAATCATAACAATGCGGGTCTTGCCATATACATTTGCATAGATCTTGTTATTAACGTATTCCAGCTCATTCAAATGATTAACCATACCTTTATTGTCAAACACCTCAATTTCATCAACCTGTGTAAGATATGCCGGATCAAGCAGGTATATCCTCGAAGAACCGTCACTCATGATCAGATGCTCGTCATCTGATGTCAGGCCCCAGCCTTCATTCACCTGCAGGTCAAACTGCCGTACCAGATCAAGATTATCCTTATTATAAACAAAACCGACACGGGCATGATATGTCAGTTGGTATATCTTATCATCAAATAAAGTAATGCCTTCCCCGAAAAAACGCTTATCAAGATCATGCTTTTTAACAGCTTGTCCGCTTGCAATATCCACTTTCCTGACAGAAGATTTCCCACGCTGTCCGGTACTTTCGTATAAAAAACCGCCCTCATAAAGTAAGCCCTGTACATAAGCGTTTTCATCGTGAGGAAAACTATTGACAACTTCATATTCATACTTCACCGGTGTTATATCCGACAATACTGTAAAATTTGCATTATGCTGATCTGCCAGTGAATCATTATAAAAAACCTTTGCCCGAAAAACATGCTGTCCCACACGGGTACCCTCAGAATCCCAGTGAAAAAATTTGCCTTCCATGGTGCTGATCTTCTTTCCCCTCAGGTAATAACACACTGAATCTATGCTTACCTCCTTATCCGCTGATGAAATTTCAAATTCTATCTGCTCACCTGCATAAAATACAGCATCTCGTTCGGGCCGGACAAGTATGGTTTGATCTTTTTGATGCCTGACAAAAGATCCCGGTAATTTTTTATCCTTTTTATCCGGTCTGTCACATGAACCGGAAGAGAAAACAAGCAAGGAAAAAAGTACAACAGAAAAAAAACATGTCTTTCGCGTGATCATATATAAAAAAAATACCATCTGCAGCATATTATCTGAAAAATTTCTTTAGCCTGCTACCAACAGAAAAATTGCCCTTATTTGAAATATTGCTTAATTCATTGAATTCGGAATCGGCATAATCCGGATTTAAAATTTGCCATATCTCACTCCACCCGGGAAATCCGCCAACATTCCTGTCATCAATGAAAAGGTCGACATCCAGTTTACGGCTCATATTATCAGGATCAAATTCTTCTTCCGGGTAGCTTTTATTAACAGCATAAAACTCCAGGCCTTTTTTACTACAGTATTCAATCGCCTCATCCAACTCTTTCCCGTGCCTGAATGTCCACAAGATCAATTGATGTCCCAGCTTCTGAAGTTGTTTCAGGGTTTCAAAAGCGAATAATTTCTCTTCGCCAATCTGTGGGTACCTATGTTCGACTATCGTTCCGTCAAAATCAACTGCAATTTTCATATTACAAAATCCTTTAGTTAGTGTCTGTCCATAAAGTCCCATTTGCCGTGTTACGCTTGTCCGAAAATTACTCATTTACGACTAGTAAACTCCGCGTTTTCGGACCGCGCGAGCCTTGCAAATGGAACCTTCTGAACAGACACATGTCCGTTTAAACATTTTGACTAATTTATAGACAGGCTCTAGTTAGTTAGTGTCTGTCCATAAAATCCCATATGCTGCTTTACACTTTTCCTAAAATTGCTCATTTACGACAAGCAAACTCCGCGTTTTCGGACCGCGCGAGCCTTGCTGTATTTGCTGGCGCGGATTTGTAACCCGTGCCTGTATTATTTTGTTATGGCCAATTAAACATTTTGCCAACTTTATAGACGGACTCTGGTTAGATTTTGTCAATAAATTCAGGCCGGATTCAAAAATAACAATATATCATGATTTTTTCACAATAAAAGAAGACTCTGTCTGTAATATTAATTATTTTTTCTTTTTATAAAATGCACTTTCAGTATTTTGACCTACAGAAATAATAAAAAGATATTGTATTTTTGATAAGGATCTTCTAAAAATATTTTTTATGACAGCAATACGAAAATTTGTACCTAACCTTTTAACCCTGATTAACCTGTTTCTTGGTTGCATGGCAATTGTAGAAGGGATGAGTGATACTCCAATGAATGCCGCTTATTTTATCCTGCTGGCAGCTGTTTTTGATTTTCTTGACGGATTTGCCGCACGGACACTAAATGCACAATCAAAAGCAGGTATTCAGCTCGACTCACTCGCGGATGTTGTCAGTTTCGGGGTTGCGCCATCGGTTATATTCTATCAAATGCTTGTCATGTCCCTGACATACCAGTCCGAACAATCAACATTTGCAACAGAACGGTCCACCATTCCTGAGAATATAATCATCTTTTCTGCTTTTCTGATTGCTTTGTTCAGTGCTACACGGCTTGCCAGGTTCAACACTGGCAATAATAATAAAGATTACTTTGAAGGATTAACAACAACAGCTAATGCAATGTTAGTTGCCTCATTAGCAATATGGTTTAAAAATCTTGAAAATACAGCTATTCAAAACATTGTGCTTAACCCGCCCGTGTTGATCCTGGCAATCCTTATCCTGTGTTTTCTTCTTGTATCAAAACTGCGAACTATTTCAATGAAGTTCGAAAATTTTTCATTGTCCGGTAATGCACTCCGTTATATTATTTTAATTGCTTCAGCGCTTTTTATTATTATTTGGGGAATTCCGGGAATCGGTCTTAGCATTTTATTTTATATTATTGTTTCCGCGGGCTATCATTTATTTGTTAAACCCGTGAAATAATTAGTGCCTGTCCATAATGTCCGATATCTGCGTTGCTGCCAAAATTTTAAATCCTCGAATACTTTAGTATACCGCGGTTTAAAATTTTTGCGCGCCTTGATCTCGAACATTCTGAACAAACACTATGAGTTTATTGACAAATTCTAATTAGTGTCCGTCTATTAAGTCGTCAAAATATTTAACTGCAACATTAGTTCTGTGTTTGGTTAAATTGGTTAGTTTGCTTATTTTCGCAAAAAAACAACTAACTGCCTTGAAATACAGAAGTAGCCGTTCAAACCTATCAGGAAGCATTTTAATTCCTGCATCCAAATCACATTCTATCAGGGCATTCTCTATCGCGGGAATGGCTCATGGAAAATCTGTTTTGAAAAATTCACTGATCTCGGCAGATACCTTATCCTGTATTGAAGGTATTGAGGAATTGGGTGCCCGGGTGAATTCCAATGACCATTATACCGTTAAAGGCAACGATGGTAAGATATCCGGGATGGCCTCCTCAATTGACGTTGGTAATTCCGGCACTACATTAAGGATATTAACAGGCCTTGCCTCTTTATCAGACAAAGAGATCAAGTTTGACGGGGACGAATCCATACGAAAAAGGCCTATGACTCCCCTGCTGACCGCACTTAAGAACCTGGGGGCAACTATTGAATCAACAGGGGGGAAATGCCCTTTTACAATACGGGGCCCTTTAAAGGGCGGGTCTACCAAAGTAGACGGTATCAGCTCACAGTTTCTTACATCTTTACTGATTTGTTCGCCTTTGATTGAATCAGACACAGAAATATCGGTATTCAACCTTCACGAAAAACCTTATGTGGAGATCACTCTTGAATGGCTTAGAAAACAAAATATACGGTTTGAACAGGAGGGCCTTGAGCACTTTAAAATTATGGGTGGCCAGTACTACACTGCATTCAACCGTGCCATACCCGCTGATTTTTCAACCGCCACCTTTCCATTGTGTGCCGCTGCCATTACAGGTTCGGAGATCCTGATCCGGGGACTCGATTTTGCTGATCATCAGGGTGACAAACAGGTGTTTGAATACCTGAAAGAAATGGGCGTAAGCATGCACGAAGATCAGGACGGCCTTCATGTAAAAGGCGGAAATCTTACCGGAATTGAAATCGATATGAACAACACACCCGATGCACTGCCGGCAATGGCTGTTGCAGGATGTTTTGCATCAGGAAAAACAAAATTATTTAATGTGGCTCAGGCAAGATTTAAGGAATGTGACAGGATAAGTTCAATTGCCACTGAGCTGATGAAAATGGGGGCAAAAATTACCGAGCTTGATGACGGACTTATCATTGAACAAAGTGATCTGCAAGGGACAATGGTGCATGGATATGATGACCACAGGATGGTAATGGCACTGACTATAGCAGGGCTTGGTGCCAGTGGGGAAACCACGGTGGATACTGCAGAATCGGTAAAGATCACCTATCCGACTTTTTATGATGATATGACAATGATCAATGCAAAAATTGAAAGAATACAGGATTAGTTATAACAAAAAAAATAATAAACATGTTAGGATGTACGCATGGAAATCTGTTTAAAACCACTGTAGCCGGTGGTTCATACCAGGAAGGCCTGTCGATAAATATACAGGGTGTGCCCCCGGGATACTATTTCACCGAAGAAGAAATATATACTGAGCTTATGCTGCGAAAACCCGGTCAGGGTGAGCTCACTTCACCAAGAAGAGAGGCTGATGTTCCACTTATATATAGTGGCGTTAACGCGGCTGACACCATGCCGGGATTTAAAAACAAAGGATACACGAACGGCACTCCGCTTGTTATATTGATACCCAATGTTGACCGGCACTTCGAACATATTGAGCAATACCAGTCGACAAACCGCACCCCTCGCCCCGGTCATGCATCATACGCATCATATCAAAAATACGGCGAATTTGACGATGCAATTGGCGCGGGATTTTTCAGTGGCAGATATACCTCATCAATTGTCGCTGCAGGATGCATAGCCAAACGTATTCTTAAAGATCATGGTATTAAGGTTGTTTCATTTATACGTGAAGCGGCAGGAATACGTATGGATGATATGCCTGTTGAAGATATCGTAAAAAAAGCAGCTGCATATCGTGAAGTACGAAAAGAATACGACCCTGTATACCTTGATATTTTTGCTTCGGGCAAAATGCAAACCGGTATGAGGTTTTTTGAAAAAGCCGCTATCCTTGCTGAATTGGAAAAAAGGATCCCTGAATTAAAAATACCACAATACGACGAAAATGAGATAAGGGAAAAATACGGTATCAATCCTAAGCTTTTTTGTCCCGATCCGGATACGGCTGATGCCATGAATAAAGAAATCATTCGCATAATGAAAGAAGGTGATTCATCCGGAGGACTGGTGGAAGTAATAGTAACCGGTGTACCACCTGGAATGGGAGAACCTGTTTTCAACAAGCTGGACGGTGAACTTGGACGTTTAATGAGCATAGGAACGGTAAAAGCTGTTGAGGTAGGATGCGGTTTAGCTGCCACTAAAATGACAGGATCACAATGCAACGATACTATGAGAATAAAAGATGGCAAAGTAGTTTTTCAGTCAAATAACGCGGGTGGAATTACCGGCGGACTTACCACCGGACAGGACATTGTCGCACGTGTTGCTGTCAAGCCCACACCTACAATAGCCAAACCTCAACATACAATTGATAAGGTCAGCCTTGAAAACAAAGAACTGGCTGCAGTCACACGCCGGGATCCGACGATCGTTGCACGCGTGTGGCCGGTAGTGGAAGCTTATACAGCCCTTATCATTCTTGATAATCTTATGTTGCATAAGGCTTATCAGAATATGAAACCTGCTAAATAGAGTCTGTCCATAAAGTCCCATTTGCCGCGTTACGCTTGTCCGAAAATTGCTCATTTACGACTAGTAAACTCCGCGTTTTCGGACCGCGCGAGCCTTGCAAATGGATCTTTCTGAACAGACACATGATAAGTTAAATATTTCACCAACTTTATAGACAGACACTAAATAGTGAGAATTTTTATTATTGGGTACAAAAGCAGTGGGAAAACCACCCTGGGAAGGCAACTTGCCGATCATCTGGGTCTTGGGTTTATCGACCTGGATGAAGTAATCGAAAGACTGGAAGGAAAATCTATCCCCGACCTGTATTCTGAAGAAGGTGAAGAAGAATTCAGAAAGATTGAGTGGCTGACACTGAAGAAAATCATAAAAAAAGATGACATTGTTGTTGCAACCGGCGGGGGAGCCCCCTGTAATTGCGACAATATGGAACTTATGGAAAAATACGGTGATGTTTTATACCTAAAGGTAGATGACGAGATATTATTAAACCGTTTAAAAAAGTTAACAGGTGTTCGCCCTATTATTAAAAATAAATCCGACGAAGAGTTAAGAGAATATATCAATGATTTAAAAAAAAGGTGCGAACACCATTATCAGAGAGCCAAATATACAATAAACGCTAATAATTCAAATGTGAAGGATATCGCAGACCTATTTATATAGTGTCTGTCCATAAAGTCCCATTTGCCGCGTTACGCTCCATATTCTCACCCCCCAACCATTAATTCTGCATGTGATTTATAAGATACTGGAAAAAATTACATTACTGAGCCTGAATATTACATCAACAGAACGAAAGCTTAGACTAGAAATCTTGTATTGAAAATTATATTTCTTATTTTTATCTGTTTTGCTTACAGCCTGAATTATTCATGCTACAAGTCCGGGACAGATGCAAAACATCGAAAGTTAAAGTATGAATAATACATGACAGAGTAATCCGAAAAACATATATAGTAGAAAGCCGACTTATCAAAGGTTAAAATGCGTGGGTTAATTAACAAATTTTTTAATATACGATCACATGAAACCGGAATGGTAATCCTGGTTTCCCTGTTTGCTTTTTTTACCGGTTCGTTTATTGCCACATACGACATTGGTGCACACTTAATGTTTTTAAACTATTATAACCCCGGTAACCTGCCTCTTGCTTTTATTATATCAGGCGCGGGCGGTATTGTTTTCTTTATTCTTTATACCTTTTTATCAGTTCGTACAAGCCTCAAAATCATGGTTTCTGTTCTTATGATCTTATTGACAGGGACCGTATTGTCGACCTACTATTATTCTGAATTTATAAGTGCATCCTCCGGAGCAATAATAGCATATCTCTGTTTCTTTCCATTAAGCGTTATTTCATGGCAAATGCCGGTTAATATGAACCGCTATATTTTTTCATCTGAACAGCGAAAACGCGTACATTATCTAATACAGGCATCCTTCATCGGGGGCATAACCGCCGGCGCATATGCCGTAATCCTGTTTTTGTTCAATTTTAATTATACGGTCATTTTTCTGATCAGTGTAATAATAAGCGTCGGATTACTGGCATTTCTTGTGACTATAAATATATATCATCGATTATCGAAACATTTCCGGTCATTCAGAAAAAAACCGGTTCCTATTAAATCCGGATTATTTCTGGTGTTCACTTCAAAGTATACCATTTATTTACTTTTATTCAGCCTGCTTTCTGCAATTATTGCCTTTATGATCCATTATTCTTTCATCAGCCTTACAAGAGCAAACTATCCGAATATTATCGGAATGGGAAAATTTCTGGGATTATTTATAGGCACAATGTATATATTTATTTTTGGGATGGAATACATCCTTATCCGCCGTTTACTTTATTCCTACGATTCCCCATACAGCCTTGTACTAATACCGGCAGGCACAATGCTTGTTGTCCTTACCACTGTAATTATTTATTTTACACTCGGCCAGTCAACAGCAATTGCGCGTTTTACCTTCTTTTTCATGCTCATTGGCATTACCAAGATCAGTTACGAGACAATGAAATTTACCATTCAGCATCCATCCCTGAAGGTGTTGTTTAAAAACCTGGATATTAGGTACAGACAGTCCATAGAACCCCGTATAAACGGGATAGCCGTGATGACAGGACTGTCCCTGGCCGGTGTCATCCTCTATGGTTTAACCCGCTTAAGTTTTATAAGGGCCATCCATATTTCTGCTGTGACTATCATTTTCATTGTAATATGGTTTTTTACCAGTATTAAGCTTATAAAAATGTACCGGTCATCTTTGATCACCTCTATCCGGAAACTCAAAGTATCCGGGAAATCAGAATGGCACAATATAAAAACCGATAAAGAAAAAATAAAACACCTGCTTAACTCCGGATCAAAAAGTAAGATCATTAATGCCCTCGGGATAGCCGAAGAAATTGAACCCGTGAGCTATGAAAAATACCTGATCTCTATTCTCTCCAATTCGGTTGAAGATGTACATTCCTATGTCATACAAAAGATAAAAGAACATAAAGTATTACAAGCCCTTCCCGTTGTCAGGTCAAAAATAAATGACCTGAAAGACGAGCAGCAAAAAAATGAATATGAATATCTTATTCGCCATTTTGAAAACAAAATTTCTGCTGCCCGCGAAAATGAACAGATGATCCGGCTGTTAAATTCGAAAAATGTGAAAGAAAGAATTGCTGCCGCAGAGGTTATCGGGGCTTTCAGGAAAACAGAATTCTCAAATTCGCTGATCAACCTTGTTCGCGACTTTGAACCTGGTGTTAAAGAAACAGCTATTAAAGCCATTGCTCAACTGGGAGTAAAAGAACATACACATATGCTTATCGGTTATTTATCATCACCGACATATTACACGCATGCTTACGAAGCGCTTATCAGTATTGGTGATGATACCCTGAATTATCTCGAACAGGTTTTTCAGTCGCCTGATGCGGATAATCTGTTACTATCCAGGATTGTAAGAATCTATGGCAGGATCGGAAGTAACAGGGCGACCGATCTGCTTTTAGAAAAAATTGAGAACCAGACCAAAGAAATATCCCGGCAGTCGTTACAGGCACTTGTTGAATCAAAATACCAGGCCGGATCACTAAATATTAACAGGATACTTAATGCTCTGATCAAAGAAATAGCTATAGTTGTCTGGAACCTTTCAGCATTACAATCTGTGGTACGAAATAAAAAACTAATACTCTTATCCAATGCTCTCAGATCTGAGATAAATTCCAATTACCAAACTATTTATCAGTTGTTATCACTGGCATACAATGCCAATACAATAAATTCGATCAAAGAAAAAATCTCAAAGGGTGACCGGATCGATATAAGTTATTCTGTTGAAATGCTCGATCATTTCATATACGAGGACCTGAAACAGGTATTGTTTCCTCTTCTTGAAGATCTTACCGATAAAGAAAGAATTAAACAATTACAATATTACTTTCCGCTTGAAAAACATAGTACAGCGGAATTATTACCATCGATAATTACACGGAATTTTAATACCATCTCACTGTATACCAAAGCCTGTACCCTGATAAGCATGCAAAAGCTGAAATATAAAGAAGTGGGTGATGAATTAGTCGCTAATCTTTTCGGGCCGCATAAACTGCTTCGTGAAACAGCTGCACAGGTGATACATAATATGGATCCGGAATTTATCGATAAACTTAATCACCGGCTTGAACCCGGCATTCAAACAGAAATTCAATATACGCTTCAGCACACTCATAGTATATATCCCATGTTACTGGTGGATAAAATTCATTTCCTGAAAAGCATCAGAGAGCTGGAAAATATTAATGAAGACAGCTTACTCAATATTGCTGAGAAATTATATGCAAACGAATTCCACGAAGGAAAAACCATGACATTTATCCCGGGAACAAATGATTTATCTTTTATCTGCATATACAAGGGTAAGCTTGTGTTGGATTCTGACAAAGATAATTCATTAACTTTTGCACAGAATGAAATAATTTGTCCCCAGTTGTTGTTTAATAAACAAAACGGCGATAGTACCGTTCAGCTTACAGCAGCTGAACATACGGTTTTCTTTTCAATACAAAAGGATACTTTTAAGGAATTATTATTTGATAACAAGGAATTTACAAACCTGATACTTGATATGGCGAATAATAGTCCGCCTGATAAAGCAGACCGTCAAATTAAGAACCGCGATGATGAATTTTGATTACGATATATTTATTTGCTATGCCGGTGCAGGTAAAAACAGCACTTTGGATAACCCTGACTGGCCAGCTAACTTCAGCAGGTACCTGGAAATTGTTCTGCAGCGCCTGCTAAAGCGAAAACCCGTGATGGTATTGCATGATGACCTCAGAGCCCGTGAAAATGACCTGGGAGACAACACAGCACAATTTCTTGAACAAACAGCAATTTTTATTACCATCCTGTCCCCCGGTAATGTGAATGATGAGCAATACCTTATTGAGCTTGAGAAAATAGAAAAAGCAGTTTCAAAACATACCGGTGATACGGAGATCAGACATCGTATCCTGAAGGTATTAACAGGTTATGTAAGTACCGAACAGCAACCCCTGTTCCTGCGGGATAAACCGGGTTATAATTTTTTTGAGATCAACCGTTTCAACAAAAAATCAAAGACATACCCGGCTGATGAACAAGAATCCGGTGAAAGATTCTGGTCCAAAATAGTTGACCTGGCCTATGATATTCATGACCAATTGAAGGGCCCCGGCAATAACAATTCTCATGAGAAAACAGAAACATCAAAAGGAACTGTATTTCTGGCCGGAACCAGTCATGACCAGGAGGAAAACAGGGATATTATCCGAAGGGAACTGCTGCAATCGGGATTCAAAATTGTTCCTTCATTTGAATTACCGGACGATACTGACAAATTAAATGAGCTTATCCGTTCATACCTTGACAATGCCGTTCTCTCAGTTCATATAATGGGAGCCTATTATGGCAGCCCCCTTCCCAAAAGCCAGTATTCATTGATTGACATGCAAAACAGGATTGTTAAGGAATATATTGAAGAAAACAGCACACCGGTTGAGCGGATCATTTGGATCCCTAATGACCTGAAAACCTCTGAACAGAGACAATCCCTGTTTCTTAACCGTATGAAAAGGGATGATACTCGTGAACAAACAGAAATTATTGAAGCACCTCTTGAGGTACTCAAATCCATTATACACAAGAAACTAAAGGACCGGGAAAACGGAACAGGCAAAAAGAATAAGCATACAAGCGTGTATATGATCTATGAAGAAAAAACCGATTATATTGACAGGCTGATTGCCTGGCTGGGTTCAAATAATCTTGATGTTATTACTTCGGATAATAATGAAAGTGAAACGAAAGTAGTAACCAGGCATCGTGAAAACATTGTACATTCTGATGCTGTTCTCATCTGTAAGGAAAACAGCGAAACAAACTGGTTTGATAGTAAGTTTCGCGACCTGATCAAATCACCCGGGTATGGAAAAAACGATTCGTTTATGGCCATTGGATTAATATCCGGCAGCGAAATAAAGATGAAGCATGAACTGCCTGGTGACGTGGTGATCCTGGACCGTGAGGATAGTTTTGATAAGAGTATGAAGCCGTTCCTGGATAAATTACAAAAACAGAGATGACACCAAGACAGGAAAAACAAAAATATAATATGAAAGCGGTGAAGAATCCTTTTCCCGGATTACGCCCCTTTGGAACAGAAGAAAGTCATTTGTTTTTCGGACGTGAGGGACAAAGCGAACAAGTGCTTGAATACCTTTCAAAAAACAGGTTTGCCGCTATAACCGGAGCCTCCGGAAGCGGAAAATCATCATTGATATATTGCGGGGTGATCCCCCTGCTGTATGGCGGTTTTATCAGGAAAGCCGGATCAAACTGGAAAATTATCACTACACGCCCCGGAAACAGTCCTGTTGAAAACCTGGCAGGTACGCTGGCTATGAATGAACCTGACCGGCATAACGGCCCTGACCTGCATATACGTAAAAAGATCATTCATACTATATTGCGCCGCAGTTCTCACGGACTGATTGATGCGATCAGCCAGACAAACGCCGGGAAAGATCAAAACCTGTTAATATTGATCGATCAGTTTGAAGAGTTATTCAGATATAAAGAAAGCCGTAAAGATACTACAAGCCTGAATGAGACCGAAGCCTTCATCAAACTTCTTGTCAATGCTATCAACCAGGAAGAACAGCCTGTCTACCTTGTTATCACCATGCGATCCGATTTCATTGGCGAATGCTCACAGTTTCATCAGCTGACACAACTTATTAACATCAGCAACTTTCTTATTCCCCAAATGACACGCGAGGATTACCGCGAAGCTATCCTTGGTCCCGTTGCTGTCGGCAGAGCTAAAATTGACCCCCAACTTGTACAGCAAATCCTGAATACAATAGGTAACAAAGGTGATCAGCTGCCTATTCTTCAGCATGCCATGATGCGTACCTGGGATTTCTGGTCAAAACACAATAATCCGGATGACCCTGTTAAGGTCCGTGATTATGAAGCAGCCGGAAAGATGGGAAATGCCCTCTCCATGCATGCAAATGAAGCCTACGAAGAACTTTCTGATACAAGTAAACAGATCTGTAAAACCCTTTTCAAAACCCTGACTGAAAAAGGAGCAGATAATAAAGGAATAAGGCATCCGGCGCGGGTTGCTGATATTGCACTGATCGCCAATGCCACGGATGAAGAAGTTATTGAGGTAGCCGATAAATTCAGGGCAAGGGGAAGGGCATTCATTACTCCTACTGAAAGTACGCCGATAGACAGGTATACTATTCTTGATATTTCACATGAAAGCCTTATGCGGATCTGGGATAAGCTGAAAGTATGGGTTGATGAGGAAGCTGCATCTGTTCAGATGTACCTGAGACTCACGGAGGCCGCCTCATTATACCAGCTTGGAAAAACGAGCCTGTGGCGGCCGCCCGACCTGCAGCTTGCCCTTAACTGGCGAAATACTCAGAAGCCCACCCTGGCATGGGCAAAGAGGTACAATCCGGCCTTTGAGAAAGTAATGGTTTTTCTGGATGCAAGCGAGAAAAAATTCCGGCAGGAAGAACAAAACAAAGTGCGGGTCCAGAGGCGTGCATTGGACAGGACCAGAAGATTCGCGATGACAATGGGTATAGTGGCAATTTTATTCCTGGCTCTTCTCTTTTATGCCAATATCCAGCGCAAAGATGCCATCGAAGCCCGTAAAGATGCAGAATCGTGGGCAATGATCATGGAAGGGCAAAAAGACGAGGCACTGGAAGAATCACAAGTGAAAGAGATTGAACGGCTCCAGGCTAAACTTGTTGCCGACTCGGCCGAAAGGGAAAAAATAGCTGCACTTATGCAAACCAGGCAGGCACAACAACAAACCCAGGAAGCTTTTGAGGTAATGGAAACAGTGACCCGGGAGAAGGAAGAATCAGAAAAAACTGCTGAGATAGCCATGCAGGAAACAAGGAAGGAAAGACAGCAAAGGACAGAAGCCGAAAAAGAAGCCCTGGAGGCTGAACGGGAACGCCGGCAGGCACTGGCCAAACGCATGCTTTCCATAGCCCAGTCACTTGCTGTTAAAGTAAGCCAGGTAAATAATGATAAAGATCTGAAAGCATTGCTCGCCCTTCAGGCTTATAAGTTCAATACATCATACGGAGGCACTGGTGACCAGACCGATATTTATTCGGGTTTATATGATGCACTTCGCGGCATTAAAGGAAGGAATTACAACTCTTACGGGGGACATTCCGGAGCAGTACACTCACTTTCATTCCTGCCACGGTCAACTATTCTGTATAGCTCGGGCAGCGACGGAAAGATCCTTAACCGTAATGTCATGTCAAATTCAAAATCACCACGAACCCTCATTGATAATAGCTTTATCAACCATAGTCTCGCCATCAGCCCCAACGGCAGATGGCTGGGATGCGGAACCGGAACATCAGGCATACAGCTTTTTAATCTTAACCAGCAGAATTCCAGGGCCGTCATCCTGGAAGGCCATAATGGATGGGTCGGTGACCTGGATTTCACTCCTGACGGGAACACCATGGTATCTACCAGCACTGATAAAACGATCGTAGTATGGAACCTCGTTGACAATACTAACAGACAGCTTGTTCAGTACCCAAGTAAAATAAATACAATTGCCGTTTCACCTGACGGCAGGTTTGTTATCGGAGGTACAGATGACGGTAATCTTGTTCGCTGGAGATTGTCAGACGGAGCGGCTGAAATACTCTTCCGGTCGTCAGATAACACTATTCATGCAGTAGCATTTAACAATTACGGAAGCAGGATACTTTTCGGGGACAGGACCGGGAATTTGACAATCATAAATGCCGTTTCAAAACAAATCGTGCTGAGCAAAAAAGCACACTCGGCACGTATTCTTGATCTGAGCTATAGTCCCGACGGAAAACAGATAGTTACCTCGAGCTATGACGGAACGATAAAAATATGGGATGCAGCTGCAATGAATGAAAGGCCGGTGGTGATAACCGAACACGAATCGTGGATACTATCGGTTGCATACAGTCCCGATGGAAAATATATTGCATCATCCGGTCAAAATGGCGATATTTACATATGGCCGGCAAAAGCAGACATAATGGCAAACAATCTTTGTGCCGATATATCGAGAAATATGACAACAGCGGAATGGCAGACCTATGTGGGTATGGATATTGAATACCAGGAAACTTGTCCGGGTAAGTAAGAGTATCTGTCTATAAAGTAGATAAAATGTTTAACCGGACATATGTCTGTTCAGAAGGTTCCATTTGCAAGGCTCGCGCGGTCCGAAAACGCGGAGTTTACTAGTCGTAAACGAGCAATTTTCGGACAAGCGTAACACGGCAAATGGGACTTTATGGACAGCCACTAAATATAAAATTCATGAATAGTCAGTTCAGGATCTATAGTATATTCTTTGTTTTATTTATGGTTCTTCTGCCTTTAAGCGGACAGGATGACTGCCGGAAAACGCTTGAGAATGCCGGAAAGCTTTATGAACAAGGTATGATCGATGATATCCCGGAAATGCTTGCTCCCTGCATGGAAAGTGGTTTTACAAGAACTGAAAAGATCGAGGCTTACAAACTCATGATCATGGTATACCTATTCAATGATGACCAGTTTGAAGCAGAAAACACCATGGTGGAATTTCTGAAGAAATTTCCCGAATATGAGATACACCCTAATGATCCCGTTGAATTTGTATATCTGTTTGAAACTTACCGGACAACATCGGTGTTTTCAATAAACCTCACTTTCGGGCCAAATTTAACCAACCCCCGGATCATTGAAATATACACTGCAGGAGATATAAATAATGCCAGTCTTGAAAATTATTCCGGAACAGGATTCCAGATCGGTCTGGGTATAGGAAAAGATATCAGCAAAAACCTGAGGATCAATCTTGACCTGTATTATGCAACCAAACATTACAATTTCACAGAAGAATTCGGATCAGTGATCTATGACGAACCGGTATTAAGCACAATAACATTCAATGAAAAAATCACCGGTCTGGATATTCCCCTGACCGCAGTATATGAATTTAACATTCCCGGCAACCTGAACTATTTCCTGCGTTCAGGATTCGGAGCAGGCTTTATTAACAAAGCCTCGGGAACCCCGAAAATCGAACATGGTGAAGGCCTGCCGGATGTAACAGGCGGGGATGTGGATATTATTAACAAACGTAACCCCGTTTCATGGTTTTATGTTATCGGGGGAGGATTGAAATACAAAGTCCCCAGGGGATATTTTGTAGTGGATGCCCGGTTTAACCTCGGGCTTAACAATATTGTCAATACCGGGGAACGATATTCCGCGTCCGAACTATGGTCTAAATACCATTATATTGATGACGACTTTGCTTTAAACAACGTATCGCTGGTTGTGGGATATCATTTTTCATTCTATCAACCCAGAAAAAGAAGACATTAGCCGAAAAAGAACGGTGAAGGATTAATGTATTGTTTTTTGAAGATTGAGGGTTGACAGGCGGTAAAAGGTAAAACATAAGGAAGATAATTGAATGTTTTGTAAAACAATAATATAGCGTGAAAAGCCATAGAAACAAATTTATTCGTATGATAATCAAATATATCCTGCATATTGTTATATTGATCATGGTATTTTCAGGATGCGATGATGATTATATCGGGCCGGGCCAGACCCACAATTTTATTAAATATTACGGCGGGGCTTTCGAAAATACCGGGATGGAGATCATAGAAATCAGTACGGGAGGGTACGCTGTAACAGGGACAATAGTCACCGAAACCCGTGGTTCGGAAGCAGGACTGATACTTACCGATATTTACGGAAACTCAAAAACAGATATTAAATTATTCGGCGGCAATTTCAACGATAAGGGATACAGCATAAAAGAAATGCCGGACGGAGGTTTTGTAATTCTGGGGAGTTACCAGAATACCAGGCAGGGTGACATGGATATGTACCTTATACGTACAAATGCCGGCGGTGATTCCTTATGGACAGCCCGGTACGGAGGGGCTCAGAATGACGAGGGTTTTAACCTGCAAATCACGCAAGATAACAACCTGATAATGGTTGGTTATACAGAAAGTTACGGGAACGGCCAAAAAGACATCTGGCTGGTAAAAACCGATTTTGAGGGAAAATTAAAATGGACAGGTAAAAAAACGGCAGGATTTTCAGGTAGCGATGAAGTGGGAAGGTATGTTGCGGAAAGTATAGATGGAAATGGTTTTGTTGTCGCCGGTTACAGGAGTACAACAGATGCAAATGCTCAAAATAGCGCAATTTTCATTGCCCAGGCTAACCACGCGGGGAGTTTTTACAAGTATTCGTCAATAGGGGAAACGAACGAGAACCGTGCCAAGAACATCATACCCCTGCCCGGTAATAATTTCATTATTGCCGGTACAGCCTATAATCCTGATAACAAAAGTTCCGATATATACCTTGCCAGGCTGGATGAATTTTTTAATCCAGTATGGGAAAAATATTATGGCAGCAGTTTTGCTGATGCCGGCAATGCCATGATAACAGACGGGTCACATGTGCACATATTCGGAACCCTGGGGCAGGCAGGAAACACAAGCAGGATGGCTTTGATCTCAACAACCGTGGATGGCGGACTTATTGAAATAAACGAGTACGGCGAATCCATACAGGCAAAAGGAAATGCTGTTGATATAACTTCCGACGGCGGATTTGTATTTACCGGTTCAAGCCGTACAGATGATTACAGTCATATTCCCATAATTAAAATTGAAGGGACAAGTCTGTATTGAAAAGTGAATAGTGAACGGCCGCACCCTGAATTTTATCAAAAAATAAGGATCTGCAATAGTTAGTGTATGTCTATAAAGTAGTCAAAATATTTAACTGGTCATGTGATTTATCTGTTCATTCAAAAGGCAGATCAGGGTATTCATCAAATTCTTATGTTAAATCACCTTACTGTGTTGTAATTTTACTTAGTTATTGTCTGTCCATAAAGTCCCATTTGCCGCGTTACGCTTGTCCGGAAATTACTCATTTACGAATAGTAAACTCCGCATTTCCGTACTGCGCAAGCCTTGCAAATGAAACTTTATGAACAGACACATGAAAGATGAAACATTTTGCCAGACTTAATTTTCAAATCATGATAAAGAAGATCACAACAGGGATTTTATTCCTTTTATTCAGTATAGCTGCTTTTTCGCAGCCAGACACAATAGCCGGTGCAACATATAATTTTATAACAGGTGAGCTTGTTATAAAGGGAAACTTGGACCCTCATGCCTATATTGATGCTTCAAAACTCTCCATTCATGCCGGTTCGCGTACATGGGCCTTACAAACCACACCTAATGTAAATCCAACTTCACCAACCGAAGCAACATTAACGCTCGATAGTGAGGACAAGCTATACATTAATGCGATCTTAAACAACAACGGAAATATCTCGGCAGGTGGCTCCCCTTTTTTTCTGGATGCAGAAGCCGGTTGGAACGGATCTTCTGCCGCTGAAGATACTGTCAACCCTGTTACGGTAAGCAATTATAATAAACCGGAAATTACAAACAGCACCTATGATGAAAACACGGGAGAACTAATAGTCGACGGCCACTATTTTGCAAAGATTGCCGGTATCCACAATAATGATGTTGTTGCCTCGCGATTCATAATTACCGGGAAAAACGGGGAAACACGCAGATTATTATCATCTCCGGACCGGGAAGTCGATAGTGAAAACCAGTTTACACTCTTTGTCACGGGATCCGACAAAACGGAGGTCGACCGCATAATCGATAAGGACGGAACCCGGGCTTCCGACGGAACAACTTATAATCTCGCCGCGGAAGATGACTGGAACAATATCCCCGATGTGGATGAATCAGACCCTGTAAATGAGATCACGGCGAGCAATGCAAACTCTCCCCCAACAGCAATCGATCTTACACCACAGTCAGTAGATGAAAACGAACCGGCCGGCACAGTGGTGGGTGTATTCACCACAACTGACCCGGACGAAGACAACACCCATGTATATACCCTTGTTTCAGGTGAAACGGAATATTTTGATATTTCTGACGATGAACTGGTGACTACCGAAATCTTCGATTTTGAAACCATATCCGAATACGGGATTATAGTACGAAGCACAGACCAGAGTGGCGGCTCAATGGAAGAATCTTTTACTATTACGGTAAATGATATAAACGAACCCCCCATCATCAACAATATTATAATCCCTGTAAATGATACCATCGATGCAGAAATCACACCGACATATGATTTTGACGATCCGGATGGTGATACCGAAGGCGAACATGAATATCAGTGGTACCGGTCGGCTACCGGTACGCTACCCGGTACTGCCATTTCAGGGGCTATAGCAGCAAGCTATACAACTACCGATGAAGACGGGGGACAGTACATCCGGGTTGAGATCATTCCTTATGATGAACACGAGCTTGCTGGCGAACCCGAAACAAGCAACTGGTGCTATATTAATGCTAAACCTGTTGCAGAAAACCCGGAGATTGACGGTATAGTGGCCGAGGGTCAAACCGTCAGCGCCATATTCGATTATTCGGATACGGAAAGTGACCCGGAGGGCGAGCATTCATATGCATGGTACCGGAATAATAATCCTTACGGCACAGGAACACTGCTGCCTGATACCCTCCCCAGCTATCAGATTATACCTGCCGATAAAAACAACTATATACGTTTTACAATTACCCCGGTTGCAACCAGCGGATCAACACCCGGGGCGGAGGTAACAAGCGACTGGTACGGGCCTGTCAGCGAATTGCCCACAGCCACCATGAGCGGGTCGGACACCGTATGTGCCGGATCAGCGGCCGAAATTACTGTTGATCTTACCGGTACGTCGCCATGGTCCCTTACTTATACTGTCACTTATACTGACGGGATAACCGAAACAACAGATACCGTGATCAATGATTCCCCCTTTACCTTCGAGGTAACCGAACCCGGTGACTACGAACCCACTGAAGTATCAGATTCCATATATCTCAGTGGAACAGTATCAGGCAAAGCAATTATCCGCCACCACGAAGAACCCCGGATGACCTTCAGCGGGGGAGGCGAGATATGCAAGGATTCATATTCATCCGCCCCGCTGACTTTTACTTTCCAGGCCGGGGAGGCTCCCTGGACAGTAAATTATTTCCGTAACACACCAGTCAACGATACAACCATATATCCCACCGAATCACCATGGACCATAGAAGAAAGCCGCGACGGAACATATGAAATACTGAGTTTTTACGATGACAACGGATGCGAAGGGGATACTTCAGAATTAGACCCGGTGGTTATCAGCTATGACCCGGAATCACCCGTAGCCACTATCTCGGGTACCGATACCATTTGTCCCGGTGATGAAGCTTCACTGACCGTTGAATTTGAAGGCCCGGGGCCATGGGATATTACCTATACTATTGATGACCTTAACCCCACCCTTGTTGAAAATATTAGCGACAACCCATATACATTGCATGTTGACCAGCCGGGGACAGTGAAGCTCACCCATGTGGAAAATGAGTCATGCACGGGAATGACAAACGGGACCGCTGTTGTGGAATCATATTCCACCTCCTCAGCCGTGCTGTCGGGTGGTGAAACAATATGTGAATACACCACCACCGACCTTACAGTTGAGTTTACCGGCGAAGCGCCCTGGACATTCAGCTATGCACGGGATAATAAGGACACTGTTACCGTATCAGATATACAATCAAGCCCGTACGTTTTCCCTGTTTCTGAAGAAGGCACCTATACGCTGGTCAGCCTCGAAGACCCGAACTGCCCCGGGGCTGTCAGTGGTAGCGCTTATGTGGATACACTCAGCGCACCGGATGTGGAAATTTCAGGATTAAGTCATACCTATAGCATTGCAAGCCCGGCTGTACCTGTTCAATTTATACCCGAACCCGGGTATTATTATCCATCACCGCCTCATTGGGATTTTCCATCGCCACCTTTTATTTACGATTTCAACGAGTCGGTCATGAAATTTTATCCCAACTTACAAAGTACCGGGATACATGAGTATGTCTATTCATACCAGGGAAATAACGAGTGTTTGGGTTATGATACGGCAACAGTTCATATTATCGAGCATAATGCAACGATCTATTACGCGGAAGACAGCACAAAAACAAATTTTTGTTTTAATGATGAACCTTTCCTGATCCATGGTTTTATCCTTGGTATTGAACAGGGCATATTTTCAATTGAAGGAGGTCTGGGATTGACCGACCATGGTGATAATACTGCGACCATAGACCCTTCGGTATTAGATGATAATACATACACTGTCAGGTTTGAAGATGTTACCAATCCCGCGATATATGTGGAAAAAGATTTCTCAATAGAGGTAGTTGACCCCATCTCGTTTGCGGTACAGGAAGAGTTTTGCAATAATGACAATTCAATTCGGCTTAACGGAAATTCCGAACAGGGGATCTTTCATGGAGATGCCGTGACCGGCAATTATGCAAGCGGGTATTATTTCAACCCGCCAATGGCAGACCCCGGTATGGATACCATCTTTTACTCATTAACTTCAGCCGGCGGGTGTAAGCGTGAAATATTCGAAGTGGTGGAAATTAAAGATGCACCCTCTCCGGACTTTGCCGTGGATGATGTGTGTATACACCTGGGAAACAATGATTCAGTGCAGTTTGTTAATCAAACACCAAATAATGACAGTATAACGGCATGGTCATGGGATTTTGACGATATCGGCAGCGGGGCGGCCAACTACAGTTCGAAAAAAGATCCAAAGCACCTGTACACAAACGCCTCGAGGCGGGTTGTTGAACTTGCCGCCAGCCATGTAAACGGCTGCTCTGCCAGTATTGAGAAGATCATTGATTTCGGTGATAAACCTGTCGCAAACTTCACATGGAATAATGAATGTTTCTATGATGGTATTGAAGTAAATTTTACCAATACATCAACCAGCAACACACCTATCGAATCATATTTATGGAGAAAATATTCGGGTAATAATTATAACTCGGTCAGGACCGAAAACGCGGTATTTGATTTCAATGAGCTGGATCAGTACGACATTGAACTTATTATTAATACGCAATACGGTTGTGCCGATACAATAAAAAAATCAATTACCCTGCGGCCGGTAATCACCATAAGTGATGATCCCTATTACGAGAATTTTGAGTCGGGCAGGAAGGGCTGGATCAGTGAATCAATTAATTTGCACCAGGCAAATACATGGACCTTAGACGAACCGGCCGGTGAGATATTCAACGGGGCAGCCTCGGGCACAAAAGCATGGTACACGGATCTTTCATCCGGAACAGAAAAAGAACAATCGGCAATTACCAGCCCCTGTTTTAATTTTGAAGACGCGCGAAGGCCAATGATCAAATTAAACCTTTGGAGAGTTTTTGACCAGATGAGGGATGGTGCGGTGTTACAGTATTCTGTTGATCACGGGGCAACATGGGTGAACGTGGGTTCTCTTGCAGACGGTATCAACTGGTACAATGAATTCCAGATCACAGGACTGCCCGGCGGACAGTCGATAGGTTGGTCGAACATACGCGATAATAACTGGAAGGAATCCCGTCATAAACTTGACGTTTTAAGGGGAAAGAACAATGTCCGTTTAAGAATAGCCTATGGTTCGGATGGCACCGGTATCATTAATGAAGGTATTGCTTTTGATGATATCTGGATTGGCGAACGCGAAAAGATGGTCCTTCTTGAACATTTCACCAGTACAGAGAATAATAACAGTAAGCAAGCGGATAGTATTGTCAACCACACGGTAAACAGTAACCCGCGTGACGCTGTAGATGTTCATTACCACACATCACTTTCAGGAAGTGATCCTTTTTATGCCCATAACCCGGTAGATCCGAATGCACGATTATTATATTACGGATTGTCCTCAATACCCTATGCGTTGCTTGACGGGGGAACCGGCAATGATACACGTTTCGATTTTGAATACAATATCCCGGACTCGCTGGACATTAACCTCGCATCATTGCAGGATGCAAAATTCAGACTTGATATCGGGACTGAAATATCAGGAAATGCAATATCGGTGTCGGCAACGATAACTGCACTTCAGACACTGAACAACCGTGAAATAAGTCTGCATCTTGCTGTTGTTGAAAGAAATATTCAACCCGAAGAAAATGGCGCAACATACGAAAGCGTGCTTAAAGCTTTGTTACCCAGTGCTGCAGGCTCAAACTATTTCAGGAACTGGTCACCGGGTGACAAAGAAACCGTCAATTACAACTGGCCATTTTCCAATGTTTATGATCCTGATGAGATCAGGGTTGTGGGATTTATCCAGGATGATGCAACCAAAGAAGTTTACCAGGCTGCAATAGATAAAAATGATCTTATATCTGCAATTAATCTAACTGTTCCATTTGATACGGAATTAAACTACATTATTTATCCTAATCCCTTCAAACATAATTTTAATATACTGCTTCATAACGTACTGAATAAACCGGTTATTATTGAATTATATAATACAACCGGTCAAAGTGTATATCAAAAGAAACAACCGGTAACAGGTAATTTCATTAATATTCATCCGGAAAATCTCAGGAACGGTATCTATTACCTCAGGATACTCCATAAAAATAAAGTCATTTGCAGCGAAAAAGTGATCCTGTCGGAATGATAGTTAAAAAAAATAAAGACACCATCATTTCTTAACAAGATGACCGGCAAATTCTTCACCAAAACCGATCAGTTGAGTTTCTTTGTCATGATGAGGATAGAACCTTGATGAAAAACCGGGTTGTACGACATTGAGCTTAAGTAACTTAAGCTGGTTTTCTATCAGCCCGACCGCTTCACCGCTCCAGCCATACGAACCAAATGATGCAGCTTTTTTACCTTTATCGCGAATGGGATTTATTATTGAGAACATCCGGTAAACAGGTAATAGGGTGTTCTGGTTGATTGTCGGTGATCCGATAATTATGGCATTGCTTTTAACAATAAGCTCTTCAAGATCACCCAGCAATATATTCTCAATATCTATTACATTCACCTTATAATCAACAACTCTTTTAATACCTTCGGCAATCTTTTCAGCCATTAGTTTTGTATAACCATATGCCGAAACATAGGTTATAAGGATAGCATTATCCTGACATTTGGCATCAGCAAGATACTGTTGAGTGTATCCGCGGGTCAAATCCAGCTTTTCTTTCCAGGTGCTTCTGAGGACAGGGCCATGGCCGGGGCAGATCATCCTGATGGGAAGGTTTTCTATCTTTTCAATGGCTTTTTCCATAAACTTACTGAAAGGGCGAAGGATCACATCAAAATAATATTTAAAAGCTTCCGAATAATCATCCACCTCATCATCGAACATTTTTTCATCACAAAAATGTGCGCCAAATGAATCACAGGTAAACAGTAAACCTTCTTCTTCAAGATAAGTATATATCGTGTCCGGCCAGTGCAGATTTGGCGCACTGATAAACCTTAATTTCTTATTACCCAGGTCAAGCTCATCACCATCCTTTACAAATTCATGATTGAAAAGCTTACCCAACATTTCGTTCAGGTAATTGATCGCCTGACGGCTGCCATAAACCACCGCGTTGGGGACAAGTTCAAGCAGATCGCCAAGACACCCGGAATGATCGGGTTCCGTATGATTAAGAATAATATAGTCTATCTTTGAAGGATCCGTGACCTGCTTTATCTTGTTCAGATAGTCTTCTTTAAAGCCTGCTTTGGCTGTATCGATTATTGTCTTTTTTTCAGCATTGATGAAATACGAATTGTAGGTCGTTCCGAACCGCGTTTCCATCACAATGTCAAAAGTAACAATGTCTTCATCGAGGATACCAATCCAGCTTACATCTTTGGTGATCTCCAGTATTTTTGAGTTATCCATTACTTGTTGCTGTTTAATTTATATAATTCATAAAATTATAAACTTCGGTTAAATCACCAACTATAAGCAGTATCAAATTTTTATCAAAAAAAAAAGCTCCCCGGGGGGGAGCTTTAAGATTTAATTATTCTTTTTCCTTTTTCTTATCGCGGGGCTTTTCACAATCTGACTTATCTTCCTTAGCTTTGTCGCATTCTTTTTTGTCAGCCCCACACTTGTCATCTTTCTTCTTTTCAGTATCGTCACCTTTCGGTTCTTCGTCAACAACTGAAATTTCGGAATTGTTCGTTGTTATTGTTGCTGATACCGGAGTAGCAAAAAAACCTACAAAGGCTACAAACGATAATAATACGATTAATTTCTTCATATCCTGTTTATTTTTTGGTTAAACATTACAATGACGAAGATACAGTCAAAGAATGTAAGATACTGTTAATGAAATGTTAAAACTATTAAAAAATGATTGTTTACCGGAAGGATGCAAGTGGGGTCAGACTGCCTTTAACTTTCTGACCAAGCTTCACCAGGGGTATTACATCCAGTGGCAGAAGCACATCAAGGCGTGATCCGAATTTTATAAATCCCATCTCATTGCCCTGCATCACTTCATCATTAACTTTCGGATAAGTTACTATCCTTCGTGCAACTGCACCGGCGATTTGCCTAACCAGTATCTTATTATTATCCTTTGTATCAATAACGATCGTAGCACGTTCATTTTCTTCAGATGATTTCGGATGCCATGCAACCAGATATTTACCTTTATGATATTTTATATAAGATACCTTACCTCCTGCAGGATACCAATTAACGTGTACATTCAAGGGTGACATGAACACGGATATCTGAAGGCGTTTCTCATGAAAATATTCCTTTTCACCGGTTTCCTCAATTGCAACTATCTTGCCATCGGCAGGCGAATAAATGATATTATTATCGCTAATGACTTTACGGGAAGGAACACGGAAAAACCCGGTGATAAAAGCGAAAAAAACAAGAGAAGCCGACAGTATCAGATAAAACAAAAATGTAGATAACACAAAATATAAAATCACATTGACAACCAGCAGTATAATAAATACAATACTGAGTGTTGAACCTCCTTCCCCGTGAATTTTCATAATATAGAATTTAATATGTGAGCACTAATGCTAATATCGAATATTATAAACAGACTCTAAATAGTGTCTGTCCATAATGTCCGATATCCGCGTTGCTTCTCACATTTTAAATCCTCGAATACCTTAGTATACAGCGGTTTAAAATGCTCACGAGCCTTGATCTCGAACATTCTGAACAAACACTGCGAGTTTATGGACAAACTCTAAATAGTGTCCGTCTATAAAGTAGTCAAAATGTTTAACTGTACATGTGTCTGTTCAGAAGGTTCCATTTGCAAGGCTCGCGCGGTCCGAAAACGCGGAATTTACTAGTCGTAAATGAGCAATTTTCGGACAAGCGTAACGCTGCAAATGGGACTTTATGGACAGACACTAATTAATTATGTAAAGATATAAAACTATCCCGGGAACCACGAACAATAATGAATCAAGGCGGTCAAGCAAACCACCATGCCCCGGAAGTATAATTCCTGAATCTTTCACTGATACCGATCGTTTGAATAAAGATTCGGTAAGATCACCCAAAGTCCCGAATACAGTAACTATCACCGCGATGATCAACCGCTGTGTTATGTCTGATTTATCAAACAGGCCGGGCAATAAAACAGCCGCCAACACGCTGAAAACCAGACCACCGAAAAAACCCTCCCAGGTCTTTTTGGGTGATACCCTTTCCAATAATTTATGCCTGCCAATAAGTATTCCTGTGAGATACGCGAATGAATCGTTAATCCATATCAATAAAAAGACCCCCAGCAGAAGGGAATAATTATACTCACCCGCCTGGAACCCGAATACCATCAGATGCATCAGTGAAAAAGGAATACCAATATAGATAAGGCCGGTGAATGAGTGCCCAAGCCTTTCCAATGACCGGTTACTTTTATTAAATAATTCAATAATAAAAATCAGTAATAAAAAAGGAATGGCCAGTACATAAAGAATATGTTGTATTTTTCCTGAAAAGACGAGGTAACTGACCAGAAAAACAATAACAGACGGAATGATATTAACAATGAGATTAAAGGGCTTGTATAACTGACCGGGCATACGGTAAAACTCAATCAGGGTATGGTTCAGAAAAGCCAGGAAAACCATAAGATAAGTATATTCACCAAACAACAGTGAAGCAATAACAATGCCAGTATAAACTATTCCCGAAAGGGTTCGTATCAAAAGATCATTCAATGCTTACAGATTTTTTAACAGGTACCTGGCACGGAGTGTAACGTTATTCTTTACATATACCTCAATCTCTCCGAATAAATAGTGTCTGTCCATAATTTCCGATATCCGCGTTGCTGCCAAAATTTTAAATCCTCAAATACATTAGTATACCGCGGTTTAAAATGTTTTTCACAACGTTAATAATTTTAAAGGTGTTCAAGAGCTCACTTCGTTCGGTTCGCGCGCCTTGATCTCGAACATTCTGAACAAACACTAAGAGTTTATTGACAGACTCTAAATAAACAGAATCCTTTTTATTAATGATGATCGACTCAATATTGTTTTCTTCAAGTATCCTCTTTGCAATTCCCGACCGGTACTCTTTGGTTGTTGAATAAACAGCTATCCAATCCTTTTCCATTATTTCTTAAAAAAATCAGGCAGATTTCTTCTGATCTTCCTTTTTTTCAGGATCAGTTTTACTTGTTTTTGATGAGGTCTTATCCCCGTTTTCAGATGATTTCCCTTTTGCTTTGGTTGTTGGCTGTTTGCCTGTTGCCGGCCTGGCCGTGCTTCCTGTTCGTGATTTTGCTTTTGCAACTGTGGATTTCTTTTTCAATTCTGCAGCAATTTCGTCACGACTCTTGAATTTTCGTTTACCATATACCTTTTCAAGATCCTCGCTAAAAATAACTTCTTTATCAAGCAATTTCCCTGCCAGTTGCGTCAGCTTCTTTTTATTTTTCTTTAATATTTCGACTGCCCTGTTATATTGGAACTCGATAAGATTTGATACTTCCTGGTCAATCAGCTCAGCAGTCTTTTCACTGTATGGTTTGGTAAATGAATATTCATTCTGTCCCGTGGAATCATAAAAACTTTTATTCCCCACTTTTTCACTTAATCCAAAATACGAAACCATGGCATAGGCTTGCTTTGTGATTCTTTCCAGATCATTCAATGCCCCGGTGGATAACCGGCCAAACATTACCTGCTCTGAAGCTCTCCCTCCAAGTGCAGCACACATTTCATCAAGTAACTGCTCCCGTGTGGTGATCTGTCTTTCCTCGGGGAGGTACCATGCAGCACCCAGTGCTTTCCCCCTGGGGATGATGGTTACCTTAACCAGTGGATTAGCATGTTCCAGCAACCAACTGATAGAAGCATGTCCGGCTTCATGAAAAGCAATGGTTCGCTTTTCTTCCATGGTGATGATCTTATTCTTCCGTTCAAGTCCGCCAATAATACGGTCAACCGCATCAAGAAAATCCTGTTTCTGAACTTCTTTCTTATTCCTCCTGGCAGCGATCAGGGCAGCTTCATTACATACATTGGCAATGTCAGCACCACTGAAACCGGGTGTTTGCTTGGAAAGGAAGCTTATATCCAGCTTTTTTTCAATTTTTATGGGCCGGAGATGAACTTTAAAGATCTCTGTTCTTTCATTCAGATCAGGCAGTTCGAGATGGATCTGACGATCAAAACGGCCGGCACGTAAAAGGGCCCGGTCAAGTACATCCGCCCGGTTGGTGGCAGCCAGGATAATAACACCCGTGTTGGTGGCAAAACCATCCATCTCGGTCAGCAACTGGTTTAATGTATTTTCCCGTTCATCATTAGCCCCGAAATTAGGGTTGCGACCCCTGGCACGTCCTATAGCATCTATTTCATCAATAAAAATAATACAGGGAGCCTTTTCCTTTGCCTGTTTAAAAAGATCCCTGACACGGGATGCTCCAACTCCTACAAACATTTCCACAAAATCGGAGCCCGACATGGAGAAAAAAGGCACATGTGCCTCGCCTGCTACAGCCTTGGCCAGCAATGTCTTTCCCGTACCCGGGGGACCTACAAGCAAAGCTCCCTTCGGAATTTTTCCTCCAAGTTCAGTGTATTTTTTGGGTTTCTTAAGAAAGTCAACAATCTCTTTTATCTCCATTTTGGCTTCTTCAAGGCCTGCAACATCTTTAAAGTCAACTTTCACGTTTGCTTCCCTGTCAAATATCTTAGCCTTGGACTTACCGACATTAAAAATTCCTCCAGGGCCTCCCGCACCCCCTGCCGCGCCACTCATCCGTCTGAAAATAAACAGCCAGATAGCAACCAGAATAATGATCGGCAATAACCAGCCCATCACTTCACCAAATACATCTTTACGTGTTTCACTGTCAGGATATATCTTTTCTTCCTCGGAAAATCCTTCCTGCGCTTCCTCCAGCCTTCTTTCGAACATTTCAACCGAATTAATATTAAAATAATAATGCGGTCCCGACTGGGATAACTGGCTCCAGCCCCTGTTTAATACTTTATCATGCTTGGGAGAGGTTAGCTGATCGGGCCTTATATATACCTCAACCATCTTTTCATTAACAACAACCAGCTTTTGTACCTCATGTTCCAGCAACATCTGGTTCTTAAATTCCTTCCAGTTTGTTTTAATGGCTTTTTGTCCCGTGTTGATAAATAACATTGAAAAAATAGCAATCCCGATAAGCGCGGGTATCCAATAAGAATTGAATTTATTCTTTGGGTTATTATTATCTTTCATATTCTTATCGTTCCTGTTGTTGTTCGCGCCGGTTGGCTTTTTCTGTTCACTCATTCGTTTAATTCATTATGTGTTACTTTCCTCTATTCTAAAAATCTCGGCATCACCCCACAATTCTTCCAGCTTGTAGCGATCCCTGATATGCTTTTGAAATATATGCACTACAATACTTTCAAAATCGAGCAGTATCCATTCCGCGTTATCCCTGCCCTCATGATGCCCGATATGCTCCTTAAGGTTAATATGTACCTTTTCTTCTATTGATGCTGCAATGGCATTTACCTGGGTGGTTGAATCTCCATGACATATAATAAAATTGTCAAATACTGCATTCTGTATGTTGCCAAAAGAAATATTAATTACATCCTTTCCTTTTTTATCCAGAATTCCTGATATTATATATTCAATAAGTTTATTCTTCTTTATCAATAGTGTTATCGTTTTTATAACTATTTACAAAAATAATGAAATTAAATGTATTTGCTTTAATCAAAAGACCCTGTATTTTTGTCATATTAAATAAGTTCCGCCTTTTACGGAATTTACACGTATTAAGGTATATCAATAACAATACCAATACATGTTTGTTTGCAAAAAATAATAAGCCGGTCTGTCAACATGAACAACAAATTGATCAGTAATAACCTGATCTCGCTTGATCAGGTGGATTCGACAAATGATTATGCCCGTATGATCCTCCGGAATAACAGAGTGCCGGAGGGAACTGTTATTTTGGCAGATGAGCAACTAAAAGGCAAAGGACAGCCCGGGAACAGCTGGGAAAGTGAAAAAGGTAAAAATATTACAATGAGTATTATCCTCTATCCCAAAAAACTTCAGTTGAATAAACATTTCTTTCTTGCAATGGCAACTTCTCTTTCCATAACCAGCTGTTTAAAAGATCTGGAAATCGAAACAAGGATAAAATGGCCAAATGATATATATCACGGGCAAAAAAAGATTGCCGGTATACTTATTGAAAATTCAATTCAACAAAATACAATTACCGAATCCGTTATTGGAATTGGTATCAATATCAACCAAATAAAGTTTTCTTCAGCTCTTTCCAACCCTACCTCCGTTAGACAAATAACCGGAAGATATACCGACATCACGGAAATCTGCCGCATATTAATATACAACCTGAATAGGTGGTTGGGGAAACTATATGCAGGTTATCTGAAAGAGATCAGAAGTAAATATATGGATAATCTCCTTCTGCTCGATCAACCTGCCATTTTTGGTATTAACAATTCGAAAAGAAAAGCAACAATAATTGATGTGGAGGACGACGGCACACTTGTATTAAGAATGGCAGGAGGTAGTATTCAAAAGTTCTTTTTCAAAGAAATTGAATTTCCTCTTTGAGCGATCAGTGAACAAATGGAAGAATTCAACGGGATTAATCAGCTTCAGCTTTCGACGTCCTGCATCTGCCCTGCAAATGACTCATGAATAAGACAGGTTAAAAAGAATATTTGCTTAATTGATCAACCAGGGTATTTAAAAATTTCTGTAAAGGCTTCTTTGCAACTGGCTCCATCACAGGAGGTATATCTACATGTGCTGTTAAGCGTATTTTAGTGTCATTCTCAGCTACCATTTTCAACTGTATCCAGAAATAGAAATTAAATTTATTGTCGATACCGGCAAGTTTTATCAGCTTAAAAGGCTCTTTTTCCAGGATCCTTACACCCGTCTGCCCGATCCCATCAACAGTGAACCGGCATGTATCACCGTCTGCTTCCCAGTTACGCACTTTATCTTCAGGTACCAGCTTTTCAAAGTTATTGAAATCCGTGAGAAAATTATAAATCTTCTCATCCCGGCTTTCAATAGTTCCTATTTTACTTTCCAGTTTAAGCATAAAAAACAGTTGTTTATTATTAACTCTCCACTTTCGCCAACCGTATACCTGTCACATATTATCCGATCCACCCCCTGAATCTCCGTCTATAACCCTCAACTATAACCTTCCGCCCACTGTTGCGGATCCTTTCTCCATTCCGAAAGTGCTTTCATATCTTCAATCCCAATATACCCACGAATCATAGCCTCATCAAGCAATACATTGTAATCGCTTAGGGTGATCAGTCTGCATCCTGCCTTTTCAAAATTTTCCTCAGCAAACGGAAAACCATATGAAAACGCCGCAACCATTCCTAAAACATTACAGCCTTCCGAACGCAGAACTTCAACAGCCTTCAGGCTGCTCCCCCCTGTAGATACCAGATCTTCGATCACTACTATAGACTGATCAGTCTCAATTTTGCCTTCAATAAGGTTCTCCAGTCCATGTGATTTTGGAGCCGAACGTACATAAACAAAAGGCAGATTCATTGCATCGGCTACAAGAGCGCCCTGGGCAATGGCCCCTGTTGCAACTCCTGCTATTGCTCCTGCATTGGGAAAATACTTATCAACAGCTTTTATATAGTGAGCTTTGATCGTACTTCTGATCTCCGGAAATGAAAGCGTGATCCTGTTATCACAATAAATGGGAGATTTCAGGCCGGATGCCCATATAAATGGCTTTGCAGGATTTAATTTAATTGCCTTACTTTGCAATAAGAGGCTTGCGATTATTTTTTCATCTATTTCCATTTAACAAATGTATAAAGTTTTTTTCAATGACCGAACCGTAATTTTAACCGATGATTTTGCAAAAAATTTTCAGGTCCGTTACGGTCTTTTTTATAAATATAAAGATGTTGAAGACCTTCGCGAACTGATAGAATTTTACTCTAAGCTGCAACTTATAAGGTCATTGTTCATTTTCTCCGATGATCTGGATAAACTACAAGATGCATTCCGTTCATGCTTTACACCTGTTAATGCCGCGGGGGGATTCGTCAGAAATACAAAAAATGAAATATTAATGATATTCAGAAGAGGAAAGTGGGATCTGCCAAAAGGAAAGTTAAACAAAAATGAAGATTTCAAACAGGCTGCTCTTCGTGAAGTTGAAGAGGAATGCGGGATACATAACATTAAAATAGAACGGCCTCTTTTATCGACATATCATACTTACACGATGAATGGCAGACCCGTACTCAAAAAAACATTCTGGTTCGACATGTATTATGCGGGGGATGAACCTCCTGAGCCTCAAACTGAAGAGGATATCACCGACATAGGATGGTTTACTAAAGACAGGATACCTACCCTGCTGGAGAATACTTATGGTGCAATTCTGGATGTATTCAGGTATACGGCAATAGCTAATCTGACCTGAAATATTCATGTATACCAGACTGCATTATTCATACAAATTAAATAGTGTCTGTCCATAAAGTCCCATTTGCCGCGTTACGCTTGCGCGAAAATTGCTCGTTTACGACTGGTAAACTCCGCGTTTTCGGACCGCGCGAGCCTTGCAAATGGAACTTTCTGAACAGACAAATAACCGGTTAAACATTT
>Ga0307422_1000107_pt1 | contig 46049 bp, 22 predicted proteins | sample SalMarWE160290MG_FD_202153 | JGI IMG/M metagenome (GOLD analysis project Ga0307422, IMG submission 202153) | Salt marsh sediment microbial communities from the Plum Island Ecosystem LTER, Massachusetts, United States - WE1602-90 | ecosystem: Environmental > Aquatic > Marine > Intertidal zone >...
CGGAAGACGGAAGACCGGAGACGGAAGACGGAAGACCGGAGACGGAAGACGGAAGACCGGAGACGGAAGACGGAAGACCGGAGACGGAAGACGGAAGACCGGAGACGGAAGACCGGAGAGAATTCACAATCGACAGGAAATAACATTGCGTCCTTTGCGATACCTTTGTGTCCTTCGCGGTTTTATGATCCTTTCCGGCATCCACACTTTTAAGTAACCATTATTAGTATGGTGGTTATATAATCCTACTTTAAGGGTGGATTTTTTATTTAAAGCGCAGTTATTTGTAAATTTGTTAACCATAAATGAGTGTATGGGTATGGAAGAAGAGGAATTCTATAAAAAGATAAAAAAGGAACTGGATGAATTGCCGGATAAATTCAATATTCTGGAGGAGAAGATCAATATTGAAATACAGAAACAGTATTTCCAGTATTCCGGCCAGTTAAAGAAAATGGAAAATCCTGCTGAGTATCTTACGCTCAGGGATACGCTGTTTGATGATACAGATACGGAAAAAAAGAAGGAAATACTTACCGGTCTTGCATCCATAGCCGACACAAAAGCATACAGGGCTATAGAAAGATATGCGAATGATCCGGATCCTTTGTTAAAGGACTGGGCTGTGCTTGCTTTGCAGGAGAGCAGGATGCTTATGCAAAGTTCGCTCCTGGAAGAACAACAGGTATACATTTCTACCGGATTGGGAGGAAAAGGGTCCAATTTACGGTACAATGTGGTGTTTACCTATCAGAATTCTACCGGCATATTGCTTGACTACCAGAGAAAAATTCTGAAAAGCGAACTGGAAGAAATTTTAAAAGCGAACAACGGAGAACTGGAGGAGATCCTGTTTTTTCAGGGGTATACTACCACCCACCTGAATTTACCCCTCAAGGCACCTCTGAAAGAGATTTTCGACAATGTGGTTGCCACAGTGAATGATTATGGTTCCTTTTTGAGCACGGATGTGATTGTGACCAATATCAAAACCTTGTCGGAAAAGGAAGTTAAAAAAATTATAGCAGACAGAAAAAAAAGACAGATTCGTGATGAAACAGAAAACCATTAACATGGCCATCCAGGTATTGCCGGAAGCCGCAGATAAACACCCGTATGCGATAGTTGATGAGGCCATAAAGATTATCTCCGGGTCCGGATTTCCTTTTAAAGTGTGCCCTTTTGAAACCGTTGTTGAATGCACCCTGGAGGAAGCACTGCCGTTGATCCGGAGGATTCATGAGCAATGCCGTTTGTCAGGGGCTGAAACCCTGATGACCTATATTAAAATACAAACCCATTTTTCTGAAAATGTGACCATCGAAAATAAGATGAAGAAATATCATTAACCGGTAACGGATATTGTTCGAACAGAAATATGTTTTATCTTTGCACCGCTTAGCCGGGACCCGTAGCATAATTGGATAGTGCACCTGACTACGGATCAGGAGGTTGGGGGTTCGAGTCCCTTCGGGTTCACACCAAAAAAATTGAGAGCTGTCGGTTCTACCGGTGGCTCTTTATATTTAGAAAACATGAGGGACGAGAAGTCTATCCCGTACCGACGAAGGAGGTCGGGAAGTCCCTCCGGGTTTTGCCTGGCAGGATAGTACAGGATGCCGGGAAGGCTTTATTTCAATTATCGATAAACAGCAAAGTTTATGTTATTTCAGGATGGTTTGTTGTATTAAAAAACAGGACGGATCAATACGAGTCTCTTTTATTTTTATGAAATTTATCCCTCTGACAGTACGACTCTGAATGGTTTTACGAATCTCTCTGAAAATAACGGGAATCGGTTTCATTCTGTCAGAAACGGATGAATAGTATGAACTAAATTTCAAAATCTATGAAAAAACTTGTTTTTTTATCAGTTGCCCTTCTGATCGCTTCCCTGGCCTTCGGACAGGTTGATTTTTCAGGGACATGGAAAATTAATACCTCCAAAAGCAAACTCGGAGGGGAATTTATGATGTCACCCCAGGAAATGATTATTAGTCAGTCAGGAAACACCATGGAAGTGGAAAAACATTCAGACTTTCAGGGACAGGTATTTACAACCAACGATACCTTTACACTCGACGGAAAAGAGTGTGTCAATACCGGATTTATGGATGCTGAAAAGAAATCCACTGCCGTTTGGTCTGATGATAAAAAATCGCTTACAGTTACTTCTAAAGTACCCATGGGTGGTGGAGGGGACGAGATGACCCTTGTGGAAGTCTATTCCATGAATGGAAATAATCTTTCTGTGGAACTTACCGCGTCTTCATCCTTTGGTGATATGTCGGAGACGGGGGTTTATGACAAACAATAACCTTTTGTATTGTTAATCCCCGGACAGGTTTCCCTGTTTATGAATGATAAATTCCGAAGAAATGTCAGTTGATTGGAACAAGGGTATTTTTTGTTTTGGAAGAATGACCACAGGCTGTGTTTTATTTCTTGCTTTGTGTGCTCTGCCTTCCTTGCAGTCCGTAGCTCAGGCAGAGGTTATGGCATGGGGGAATATTACAGGCATCCGTCTTGATGGGCAGTTGATGGAGTTTGAGACCAGTCTGGGCATTGCGGATGCGGACTGGACCCAGGTAACGAAAACGGCCAAAGAGAGGCAACAGCCCCAATATCACCGGGAAGGAAAGATCCAGACGGTACAAACCGGATTTGGAGGACGGTCATTTTCAAGGATGAACCGCAACCCTGACATTGCTTTCACACAGGTTGTGAAAGATATTACCAGGGGAACGGTTGAGGTGAAAGTGCATACAACGGTTCATGTGGATACCACGCTGGAAAGCATCTTTTTTCATATTGATTTGCCTGCTGAATATTTTGCTGGAGGAAGCATCCGGTCCCGGCTTGGTTCCTCCCTTTTGGATTCAGAAATTCATGTAAAAGATATACCATCCCGGGATTACAACGATCCGTATTCACTGAAAGCGGACGGGATATTGTTTCGTTCAAAGCAAAGAGAGCTGATAGTGGATATTAGCCCGGAATCGAAGGTATACCTGAGAAAAGAAGCTTCCGGGGAAGAGAATCTTCAGGTTACGATTGAATTGCTGGGTGGAAAAATTTCCGCAGGTACCGAATCCGAAAAGACGATAATCCTTGTAACTGAAGGGGATATCGATCATTCTCCGGTGGAAATTTCCCTTGATGTGAGCAATCCGGGGCGGAAGTTTGAAGGGTTGGGAGGCAATTTCAGGTTGCAGAATCCCGGTACCGATCCGGCTGTTATTCAATATTGTCTGGATAATCTGCGGGTTGCCTGGGGAAGGGTAGAGATGCCCTGGAATTTCTGGCACCCTGAAGAAGCGGTTGATCCGGTTGAGGCCGCCCGGAGCGGCAACCTGGATCCCCGGGTGAAGGGCGCCATGGAGATGGCTCAGCGCCTTGCAGCAATCGGTATGCCGGTGATCATCAGCGACTGGTCGGCACCGGCATGGGCTATTCAGGGAGACCCCAGGGATGCATTTGCCAATCGCGCCCGGGGAATCTACGGATACCCCCTGAACCCGGAAAAAACAGAGAAAATTTATGAATCCATTGCCGGGTATGTGGAAACTATGAAGAATGCATACGGGGTGGAAGCAATCATGTTCTCTTTTAATGAATCAGACCTTGGAATAAACGTACGCCATACGGGTGAGGAGCATGCGGAATTCATCAAAGGACTCGGAGCCCACCTGGCCGCAAGAGGATTGGCAACCAAATTGCTCCTGGGGGACAACTCCGATGCCACTCCCTTTGATTTTATTGTTCCGGCCATGAAGGATTCCGAAACACACAAATACATTGGAGCTATATCGTTTCATTCATGGCGGGGTTGTACGGACGAAAACCTGAAAAAGTGGGCCTCTGCGGCCAAAAAAATGAATCTTCCTTTGCTGGTGGGTGAAGGAAGTACCGATGCAGCTGCCTGGAACTATCCGGAGATATTTTCTGAGTCCTCCTTTGCGTTGCATGAAATCAATCTGTATATCCGAATTTGTGCTGTTTGCCAGCCACTGTCCATTCTCCAGTGGCAGTTAACCGCCGATTATTCCCTGCTTACAGGGAACGGCATTTTCGGCACCCAGGGACCTTTGAAGCCTACCCAACGGTTCTGGAACCTGAAACAACTGGCCTCCACACCGGAAGATGCTTTTTTTATCCCCTTAACCTGCAATAAAGAAACAATAAACGGTGCTGCTTTTGGAAACATTGCCAGAAACGAGTATGCGGTTCATATTGTGAATAACGGTGCTGAATGCCAGGCAATCATCCAGGAGATCCCTTCAGGGATTTCCGCATTTGATGTGTTCGTAACCGATTCTAAAAAACAAATGCAACCGTCAGAAAAGGCTGAAGTTACCAACGGAGTGGCAAAAATCAGGCTCAGCCCTGCCGGATTTACTACATTAATAAGCCAATAAATTTTTTTAATAACCTAAATGAATGAACCAATGAAGAACAACAGGTATTATTCCGTATTGTGGATTTGTATCCTTTTATTAAGTCTTTCAGCTACTTCCCAGGAGACCAGAACATGGTTTCAGGGGGGGCCATGGCAGAGACCGCAGATCAACCAAAAGGCAAAATTGTTGCCCTTAATCAGCGTTGATGGGAATACGTTTGTGAATCCCGATGGTGAAACCATCCTTTTTAAAGGGTTGTCCATTTCTGATCCTGATAAAGTGGAAAAACAAGGCCACTGGAATAGAAATCATTTTGAACAGGTTAAGGATATGGGAGCGATGCTGGTTCGCATTCCGGTTCATCCGGTTGCCTGGCGTGAACGTACCCCTGAAAAGTATCTGGCATTGCTTGACCAGGCCGTGGAGTGGTGTACCGACCTTGGGATGTACATCATTATTGACTGGCATTCCATAGGAAACCTGGGAATGGAACTTTTCCAGAATCCCATGTACAACACGTCGAAACAGGAAACCTATGAATTCTGGCGTACCATAGCTTCTCATTTCCGGGGGAATAATACGGTTGCTTTTTATGAAATTTTCAATGAACCTACCATATACCGTGGACAGCTGGGTACAATGACATGGCCTGAATGGAAAGAGATCAACGAAAGAATTATTAACCTGATCAGAGCCTGGGATACTGAAACCATACCGTTGGTTGCCGGTTTCGACTGGGCCTATGATCTGACTCCTTTGCATATAGATCCGGTAAATGCGGCAGGCATCGGCTATGTATCACACCCGTATGCGAACAAACGGTCCCAGCCCTGGGAGCCTAAATGGGAAGAAAATTTTGGTTTTGCAGCAGATACCTATCCGGTTATGGTTACTGAATTCGGACTTCACATGCGGCCTGGTGAGACCATCGATGAGGATTTCTATGGAAACAGGATTATCAAATATTGTGAATCCAAAGGAATCAGTTGGATGTGCTGGGTCTTTGATCCCCAATGGGGCCCCAACATGCTGCGTTCCTGGGGAAATGAAACCTATGAACTGACTGAAGGAGGGGAATTTTTCAAAAAAGCCCTTCATGGAGAACTGGATTTCCAGAATCAATAAAAAGGAGTTGGAAAAATCGGTATGAAGCGGATTCATATTCTTTACACCATAATTGGATTTTTTTGTTTTTTTGTTTTTTGTATAGGTTGTAACAAAGATAAAAACAGGTATACACGGGGAATCGGGATATATCCCGGCCTGCCCGGAGAAGATTTTTCACCTGCCCTGGAAATAGAAAAGGATACGTATCGGAATCTGGCAAAAAACAGGGCTGCCTTTCACTCCTCAAGTTATGATTATAATCTTACCGCACAGTTGGTTACGGATGGGATAATTGAGAAGGACGATCCGAACAGAATCTCTGTTTCCACAAACCTGGGGATTCTTCCGAAGAATGAACGGGAATGGTTGCTGGATCACAATCAACTCACTGCAATAAGCCTCGAAGGCTCCGATGGTTGGATACAGGTTGAATTTGGTTCCGGATCAGGAGGATCTGAAGTGACAGAAATAGGGATTAAAGGGGATCTGACGTATGATGAAAACAAAAAGGGGAAGTGGCAGTTTACGCTGCTGGGATCCAATGACGGAGAAGATTGGGTTGAACTGGGCAGGAAAGGGGGGGTTGGATTTCCCGGTGTGGAGAAACCAAATCCTTTTGCCCGGATGGGTGCCAACAGGAGATCTTCCGGATCAGATTCCACACGACGCAGCAGGCATCCTGAGCCTTCGGGAACCATGCGTCCCCGCTCTCCGGATTCATCCGTTGCTTCTGTTCCGGTGTTCAGATTCAGAAGACGCGACCCCGAGAGGAATATAACCCCTACATTTAGCATTGCTGAGTCTCCTGGTTTCAGATTTTTTAGAATGAAGCTTTCTGCTGCGTGCGCCAAATCCTGGTCGGTTGGCGATTTTGTTTTTTATCAGAATCATACGGAACGCAAAATGGCTCCTTCGCATACTTTTAAAAGTGCCTGGATGAGTTCAGGCAATGAAAAGGAGTGGATTTGTGTTGATTTAGGTGCGGTATGTGTTGTAGACAGCCTGGCTCTTCATTGGATTCGTAAAGCTTTTTCCGGCTATGTGGAGATTTCGGATGACGGGGAGAAGTGGATGGGTATAACCGATCTTCAAGGAAATGGAGAGATCCCCGGGCAAATTAAACTTAAAACCCCTGTTTCGGGAAGATATGTTCGGTTGTCAACGAATTCCTCGATCCTGGGGGAAAGGGTTGTATTAAGCGAATTTGAGGTGTTTGGTACCGGTGGACCGGTGCCTGTGCCCAAACCTTCTCCCAAACAGGTGGGGGAAAACCGGATTATTCTGTCGGGGGGCGGTTGGAAAATTCAGCGGGCTTCGCTGGTTCATGAAAACGGAGAAACCATTTCCCGGAAAAGATACAGCGATAAGGAATGGCTGGCTGCTACCGTTCCTGCTACCGTACTGACAAGTTATTGGAAGGCCGGTGCGATTCCGGATCCGAATTACGGCGACAACCAGTTAATGATCTCTGAATCCTTTTTTAACTCCGATTTCTGGTACCGGAATGAATTTGAAGTACCGGCTGATTTTATCAACGAACACGCTTTTCTGAACTTTGATGGGATCAACTGGAAAGCAGATGTTTATTTAAATGGGGCCAAAGCCGGACGGATTGAAGGAGCTTTTGCACGGGCTAAATTTGATGTTACCGGATTGTTGCGACCTGGAGAAATAAATGTACTGGCTGTATTCCTGATTAAAAATGAGAACATTGGAGTGGTTAAAGAACAAACAGCAGTGAGCCCTGATAAAAACGGAGGTGTTTTGGGAGGCGATAATCCCACCTATCATGCATCCATCGGATGGGATTGGATTCCTACCATCCGGGGAAGGAATATGGGGATCTGGAATGATGTATTTCTGACCACCTTCGGAAAAGTAACCCTCAACCATCCGTTCATTGTGACAGATCTGCCTTTGCCTGATACCACATTGGCTGAAATCAGGGTCGGGGTTACCCTGAAGAATCATTCCGGTGAGAACGTTGAGGGAGAACTCACCGGGAAATATGGCGATATTCACTTTGAACAGAATGTATCGCTGGCAGGCTCAGAAACAAAAACCATCTGGCTGGATGGCACCACTCATCCGGAACTGATGATGGAGAATCCCGAATTATGGTGGCCCAGAGGATATGGGAATCCCCATTTGTATGAAGTGGAGCTGGGGTTTGCAACTGCATCGGGTCTTTCCGATAAAACGGGATTTCAATCCGGTATACGTGAGATGACCTATAATACAGATGATCAGGTGTTGAAAATGTACATCAACGGGAGACGGTTTATCGGACGCGGAGGAAACTGGGGATTTCCGGAATCCAACCTGAACTACAGAAACCGGGAGTATGATATTGCCGTAGCCTATCATGCCGATATGAATTTTACCATGATACGGAACTGGGTAGGCCAGACGGGAGATGAGGAATTCTACGAAGCCTGCGACAGGCATGGTATTATGGTATGGCAGGATTTCTGGCTGGCAAATCCCGCGGACGGTCCGGATCCGTATGATCCGGAAATGTTTCTGGACAATGCCCGGGACATGGTTCTCAGGATCCGGAATCATCCTTCGGTGGGCATTTATTGCGGACGAAACGAAGGGAATCCTCCTGAGGTGTTGGATACCGCCTTGCGAAAGCTGATTCTGGAAGATCACCCCGGGCTTTTTTATATTTCCAATTCATCGCAGGGGGTAGTCAGCGGTGGAGGGCCCTACCGGGCTTTGCCGGTGGCTTCCTATTACACGCTCTATGGGGCTGATAAATTCCACAGCGAAAGAGGAATGCCCAATGTGATGCCTTTCGAAAGCCTCCAGCAAACCTTGCCGGAACCGGCATGGTGGCCCCAGAACAGCTTGTGGGGATTGCATGATTACTGCCTTAACGGAGCACAGGGAGCTGCATCCTTTAATGATTTGGTCGAAAGAGGCTTTGGTACAGTGAACAGCGCCCAACAATTTACCAGCCTGGCCCAGCGGATCAATTACGACGGATACCGGGGGATGTTCGAGGCCAGAAGTCCGTTGCGCAAAGGATTGCTTCTTTGGATGAGTCATCCCGCATGGCCTTCCATGGTATGGCAAACCTATGATTACTACTTTGAACCTACCGCTGCGTACTTCGGATGTAAAAAAGCTTCAGAACCCATTCATATTCAGTGGAATCCTACCGATGACCAGGTGGAGGTGGTTAATTATCATGCCGGAACCCGCAAGCATATAACCGCAAAAGCACAGCTGATCAATATGGACGGGTCGGTTAGGTGGGAAAATGAAAAAGAACTGGATAGCAACGAAGATAGTACAGTCAAATGTTTTTCACTGGAATTTCCGGAAACCTTATCTTCCGTACATTTTATTAAATTGATCTTGCTGAAGGGTGAAAAGGTACTCTCTGAGAATTTTTACTGGAGGGGACTTGAAGATGGGAACTATCAGGCACTGAATAAATTGCCGAAAGGTGCCCTCGATACGGATACCCGGGTTAAAAAATCGGGGGAAACCTGGTTCCTTGCAATCCGGTTGAAGAATACTTCTGAATACCCTGTTCTTATGGTACGGTTGAAAGTGGAAGGCAAAAAAAGCGGGGAACGCATCCTTCCGGCATTCTTCAGCGATAATTACCTGGCATTAATGCCCGGTGAGGAAAAAACCATAACCATACAATGCAAAGATGAAGATACAAGAGGCGAAAAACCTGTGGTTGTCCTGTCAGGTTTTAATCTTGAGACCACTCCGAAAAATAAAAAATAAGAAAATGCCACAAAATCACGAAATCACGAAGATTCACAAAACTTAAAAAATGACGGTAATGAGAAATTTAAAATTCATGGCAATCGCGACACTGCTTGTATGTGGCGCACTGAACCTGGAAAGTGCCGTTGAACCGGCTAACCCGGATATGACCAAAGAAGCACGTGCATTGCTTGATCTTTTTCACAGAATAACCGGTAAGTATACCCTTACCGGGCAACACAACTATCCGGCTACCAAAGACCGGAACAGTAAATTTACTAAAAAATATATGGGGTATACACCAGCCGTGTGGAGTACCGATATGGGATTTGCCGAGGAGGGGGATACGGATTCCTATCTGGCCAGACCGGATATCGTTAAACAAGCGATCCGGCAGCACCAGAAGGGATCAATTGTTACCATATGTTGGCATGCTGTACCTCCCACTGCCGATGAACCGGTAACCTTCCAGCCCAGGCGCGATCAGCCGGCGCCTCCCGATGCATTGGCCAGCGTACAGGGGCAATTGCTTGATGAACAATACAAGGAGTTATTAACCCCGGGAACCCGGTTGCATAAAAGGTGGCTCAGACAGGTTGATTCGGTTGCTGTATACCTGAAACAACTTCAGGATGCAAAGGTTCCCGTTTTGTGGAGACCCTATCATGAAATGAATGGCGATTGGTTCTGGTGGGGAGGAAGAGTAGGTGAATACAGCACCATTGATATTTATAAAATGTTATACGACCGGTATGTGAATTATCACAAACTGAACAATCTGGTATGGGTATGGAGTGTGGACCGTCCAGCTACCCCTATACGCCAGTTCAGAAATTTCTATCCCGGAACGGACTACCTGGATATCCTTTCGCTTGATGTGTATGGCAGCGATTTTAATCAGGATTATTACGACAGTCTGATGGTATTATCCAATGGGAAACCTCTGGTTTTGGGTGAAGTAGGAAATCCTCCCTCCACGGAAATCCTGGATACTCAGCCTAACTGGTCGTATTGGGTTATCTGGGCAGGAATGGTCCGGTTAACGTCTAAAGAAGAATATGCGAATTTTGTAAAAGATCCACGGTTGCTTTTCCAGGAAGATGAAGCGTATCACGAAGTGATGGCTCCCTTTAGAAAAGCTTGTCAACTGCCAGTATTGCCCCTGGAATCAAAGTATCCTGTTGATTTCTCAGGAGAGTGGATCCTGAATGAAGAGAAAAGCCAGTCAGCAGGAAGGGGAGGAATGGGTGGCAGTTCTGCCTATAAAATGGTGGTGGACCACGATGAAGATGTGCTTTATATAAAACGGTATGCTGTCGTTGAATGGGGAGATGACCAGATTACGAACGACGAAATATGGCTGGATGGTTCAGAAATGAGATCGGTATCCTTTAATTTTCCAAGAATTTCTACGGCTCAATGGAATGAAAAATCCCGGTCGGTTGTTATCACAACAACCATGAAATTCAACCGGGGAGGTCAATCCACTGAGATGAAAAGCTCGGAAGAATGGAAACTTGAAAACAACGGGAAGAGATTGAAAATCATACAGACTTCTCCGGGATTCAGGGATGATTCTGAAAGAACCGTCACACAGGTGTATGAAAAGGAGAACTAAACGAAAAGCGTAGTGGGGATGTTTCATCCTCAAAAATGTACTTTTTGTGTTAATGCATGGGGTATATCATAAAAAGGTACCATTGAATCGTAAATTATTAATATTCAATAAATCAATAGATAATAACATATTTTCCTGTTTTTTATCCCTGAAGTAATTGCCCCTTGTTTATTTATAAAATTTATATATTTGTAATTTCTGTGTTATAGGGGAATGAAATTTACTATTAGGGGAATGAACCGATCCTGACAAATCATGCCACAAACAAGAGTAATTTGTGGGGATGGGAGTTTCCTGTCTGCATGGCTTTCGCATAGCTTCAGCGAAGCAAAGCCGAACAGGAAGGCATCTGAACCCTTAAAATTAGACAATTTTATCAGATGAAAAATGTGTTATTATCCGGATGGATCGTTTTATTAACATTGAATGTGTTTTCTCAGCAGTTTAGGTATCTCAGGCCGCAGGAAGGGCTGTATGATGGGGAAATAAATTCAATAGAACAGGATCAGACAGGGAAGATGTGGTTTGCAACCTGGTCAGGCCTGATCAGTTACGATGGAATCAGTTTTAATTCGTACCGGCCGGAAATAGGCAATCCAAAAAGTTTGCCGGACAAAAAGGTTAAAAAGCTTTTTTTCGATTCATTGGATAATTTATGGATCATTACTTCCCGAAGCCTCAATGTATATAATAAGGAAGATCATTCATTTGTTCCCATTGCTTTCGACCGCAGGTTTGATTTTCCTATCGATATAAATTATTTATCAGAGATGGATGGGAACCTGATCATTCATGCCCTGGAAGGTTTTTTTATTTATCCTTTGGAAAAAAAAGGGGATCCGGATTATAAGGCCAGGAAACTGGATGTTTACGACGGCGAGGAACAGATCCGGTTTCTGAATTATTCCGTCTCTTATGCCAATACCATCTACATGGTAGCATTCAATCGTTCCGGAGGCTCTGATTTATATACGGCAGGACTGGATACAAGCAGTGCCGGACAACCGTTTCTTCAGATCAGGAAAAAAACCGGGTTTGCTGACAGGATCAATTCCCTGGAACATGTGGAACAGGAGAATTCCCTGTATCTGGCTACAGATAACGGAATAACCGTTTATTCACCCGGGGAACGCAAGGCGGTGAAGGCGGTTTATTTTAAAGGGACTGACGTTCGGAAGGTATTGTATGCCAGCAACCACAAACTGTATGGTTCCACCCATAATCCCGAGCTGTTATACATAGACCTTCATCTTGGGAAAGCCGGAAGCTATAAAGCAAATCCCAATCGGTTTGGAACCTTGTTGAACAACAACATCCATTGCCTGTTTGAAGATTTCTCCGGGAATTTGTGGATTGGTCATCAGGGGCAGGGATTAAGCATTAAAAACCTATATCTAAAAGAGTTTTATACCTACCGGAGCGATCCGCTTCAGAAAAATACACTGCGATCAAATAACGTTATGTGTTTTAGTGGAAACACGGACGAGATTCTTATCGGCTGCCGCACGGGTGGATTAAATAGTATGGAAAAGAATATGGATCTATCCAAAGATCCTGAATTTAAGGTGGTTGAATTTCAACAATCCAATGGCAACAAAATTGGAATCTGGAGTATTGCCCGGGAATCAGAATTTGTATTTTGGGTCGGTACGGATTATGGACTGATGAAACTTGTCAAGGTGAATGGGGATTGGCAGTTTGATTACTCAGAACCCCCGATTTACAGGGGAGTTGTCAGAAAAATATTCATCGATGAACATGAGAATATATGGTGTGGAACCTGGAGAAGCGGATTGCTTTTTATTCCCGCCTTAAAGAATAATCCGGAAAGAAAGTTTTTTCACTACCGGATGAATCCCAATGATCAGGAATCCCTGACCGATGATTTTATTCAAGAGATTACCCTTGACAGCAAAGGGAGGTTCTGGGTTGGTACCGTCAATGGCTTTAATCTGTTAAAAACAAATTATAAGAATCTCGATCTTTCAGGAAACAGCGAACCCCAGTTGCGGTTTAAACGATTTATTGCCGATAAGCTCCGCCCGGGTTACCTGAACAACAACGAAATTAATAGCATTTTTGAAAATTACGACGGCAAAATATGGCTGGCAACCCAGGGGGGAGGTATTAATATTTTCGATCCCGTACAGGAGACCTTCCATTCTCTTACTACTGAAGACGGATTGCCCAGTAATGATGTTTTGGGAATTCTGATGGACAATATGGGGAGATTATGGATCAGCACAAACCGGGGACTGGTTTCTTATATCCAATATGCCGGGAATGCAGAAATCAAAACATATGGTTTGTCCGATGGGATCCAGGGAGAGATCTTTATGGTGAATGCCTATTATAAATCATTGGATGGAGAGATGTTTTTTGGTGGGGACAACGGATTTACCCGGTTTTACCCAAACCGGATCAAAGCAAATCCTTTTAAACCAAAGATTGCCCTGACCAACCTCAGGCTGGGAAATGATGTGATTGAAGTGGGGGACACCGTTGACAATGCCGTGATTCTTAAAAAAAGCCTGAACTGGACAGACCGGATTGAGTTACCCCATAAACACAATTCCTTTAGTATTGGAGTATCCTCTCTGCATTTTCAACATCCTGAGGGGAACCGGATTAAATATAAACTGGAAGGATATGACGGCACCTGGAGGACAGCCATCCCTCAGCAACAATATGTCTATTATTCCAATCTGCCTTCCGGAGAATATACCTTTAAAGCCAAAGCCATCAGTTCCGATGATATTGAATCGGAAAGCATCAAAGAATTTGATCTGGAGATCCTGTCCCCATGGTATCTGACCTGGTATATGAGTATTTTATTTTTTGTGGGTATTCTTTTGCTTATGAGTGGTTTTATTTACATCATTGTGAACCGGCAACGACTTGTCTATGAAAGGAAAATCCATAAAATAACGATGGAAAACAATGAGAGTAAAATGACTTTTCTGACCAATATCGCCCATGAATTACGAACCCCTCTCAGCCTGGTTATTGCCCCTATTGATGATATGATTCAGAACTATAAAAATATTGATCCATTCTGGAAAAATCACCTCCACCTGATTTACAGGAATTCCAGGTATCTGTTAAAACTGATAAACCAGATTATTGATTTCAGAAAACTTCATGCCGGAAAACTGAAATTGTTTAAACAGGATACAGACATTGTCAGGTTGGTCAAAGATGTCGTACTCAATTTTAAGTATATGGAAAGCCAGCGGAAGGTAAACCTTAACATCAATGTACCAGCCAACAAGATCATGGCTTCTGTGGATGCCCAGAAAATTGAAGAAGTGCTGTATAATTTGCTTTCAAACGCGTTTAAACATACCGATGATAACCACAATATTGTTGTAACCCTGGCTTTACACGATAAAATTTCAGGCAATGGCAGTTCTTCCGTTGAAAAACAGTTGCAAATAACGGTTTTTAATGAAGGGCCCCGAATTAACGAAGAAGAAGAATCAAAAATTTTTAAAAGATTTTATAAAGCCAACGAAAATATCGATGGGGCCGGAATAGGGTTGTCTTTTACAAAATCCCTGGTGGAAATGCATAACGGATCCATTGAAGTGAGATCGATCCCTGACAAAGGAGTGGAGTTTCATGTAATTCTCCCGTATTCAGAAAGTCCGGAGAGAATTCTTCCTGAGGATGAGGGTGATTTTGAAAAAGAGATGAGGAGATTTGACCACGAAAAGCTGCTGAAACAATTTGTTTCTGATAACGGAAAAAACAAAGAATGCAAAATTCTCATCGTGGAAGACAACGAGGAACTGCGGTACTATCTGAAAAATATTTTATCCCGGATCTATACATGCTATGATGCAAAAGATGGCCAGGAGGGTTGGAAGATCATCCGGGAAATTATCCCTGATGTCGTTATATCCGATATTATTATGCCTGTTAAAGATGGGTTTCAACTATGCAAGCAGATAAAGGAAAACCTGAAAACATGCCATATCCCTGTAATTCTGTTAACAGCTGTAAATGATGAAACCCAGATGATCTCAGGATACAATCTGGGGGCCGATGCCTATGTGACCAAACCATTTGATATCAATCTGATCTTATCCCAGGTTGCCAGGCTGATTAAAAACCGGGAACTGATCCGGGAAAAATACATTACGCAAAATTTTATGGTGGAGGTGACCAAAACAAATCTTTCAAAAGATGATGAATTCATCATGAGTGTCCGGTCCATACTGGAAGAGAATATTTCAGATTCCGATTTTAATGTGAAAGAACTATCCGCCCGGTTGCACATCAGCACTACCCAGTTGTACAGAAAACTGAAAGCCCTGACCGGTTATTCACCGGTGGAGTTTATACGGGTAGTTAAACTGCAGAAAGCTTATACCCTTTTAAATAAGAGAAATAATACGGTCAAAGAGGTTTGTTACCTTTCCGGGTTTAACAATCTTTCCTATTTTATTAAATGTTTCAGAGAACATTTTGGAGTGACCCCGGCGAACTACAGAGATAAGGGTTTCCCGGATCAGAACCCGGTGAATGACATAAATATTACAAGTATGTCATAATTGAAACCATTGAGGGAGAATAATTGATTTATGTAAGATATTTGTTATAACCTGCATATTATATAGCATATTTTGAAATGCAATTTTCTTATGTTTGATGTGAGATTTATGTTACATTTGTCGTCTCAATAATTTACAAACTGATGATTAATTTAAGACAATTAACATTCCTTGGGTTGCTGGCTCTACTTTTTATAAGTTGCGAGCCGGAGTTTGACAAATTCAAAAGGCCGGAATGGCTTGCAGGGAAGTTGTACACACAAATGAAAGACTCAGCAGACCTGTCCACATTTAGGCAGTGTCTGGAGTTGACAGGATACGATACCATCATTGATGTATCGGGAAGTTATACGGTTTTTGCTCCTACCAACGATGCCTTTCAGGAATATTTTCAGAAAAATCCGAAGTACAACTCTGTGGAAGAGATTCCGATGGAGGAATTAACCCGGATGGTGAAGTACCACATTGTACAGAATCCCTGGAGCAAGGTGCAGTTGCGGTCGCTTGATGTCTATGGATGGATTGATACATTGGACATCAATAACGACAAAGCCAAAGGATTCAAAAGAGAAACTCTTCTGTTAAACGATGAAATGAACGTTGGGGTGAGAAGAAAAGGGGAGAGGGAATTTCAGATTGTGGATACCCTGGCATCGCCTTTGAACCGTAAGATTGTCACCGATTCACGAAAATATGCCCCGTTTTTTTACAAGGAGTATTTTGATATTTATGACCTGAATTCATCCGATTATGCGTTCTATTTCGGAAGGCCTTTTGAAAGCTCCAACGATATTTATTTTGCGAATGCAAAAATTGTGGGAGACGAGATATTTGCAGAAAACGGATTTATCTACAGGGTAGACCAGGTTGTGGAACCGCTTCAAAACGGATATGAGATTTTAAGCAACGAAGAGAATACGGGATCCTATTCTGATTTTCTGGATTTGCTCAATTTGTTTCCGGATTTCAACTACAACGATGAATTAACCATGGATCAGCCTGGTGCAGAACAGGGATTGAAAGTGGATTCCCTGTTTGACGTGACCTATCCTGAATTGCTTTACTCTATCCACAACGAGCGGACAAGGCCTCCTTCCGGGACCTTTGGATTGCCCAATAATGTGACCATACGCTATCATTACGGACTGATGGCTCCGACCAATGAAGCACTGGCAGCCTTTATTGCCGAATACATCGATGGTCCAAAGCAATGGGGAAATTTCGACAGAGCCCCGAGAAATATCAAACGAATGATTGTGAACACCTACATGGCTCCCAATCCGATTTATCAGACAGATCTGGAAAACCGGTTTTACAACGGGGAAATGGATCTTATTACGGTGGACGAGAAAGATATTATTGACAAACAGTTTGGAAGCAACACCTCCTTTTTTGGGGTGAAAAAAGCCATTGTACCCCGGGCATTCAGCAGCATAACAGGGCCCATCTACCGGCAGGGAGGGTATTCATTTATTATGAATGCCATTGAACGATCTGGTTTACTATCGGCCCTGAAACGTCAAAATCAAACCTATTCATTTTATGTGGAAAGCGATATGGAGTTGCGTCAGGATTCCTCCCTTTTGTTCAATCCGGTAACAGAGCGGTTTTCCTTGTTTCAGGTCAGCGGAAGCACAGCCCAGGAATATGGCGTCGGTCTGTCTGATCTCAGAACACTCATACTGAATCAGGTAGGAGTGCAGCAGCCCAATGGGATTTCCCGCAAGGAATTTATTAAGAATATGGCAGGCAATTACCTGATCATTAACAATGAAACGGGTGTGGTTCAGGGAACCAATCTGACTACCGATGGATACGAAGGTTCCAGAATAGTTGAGCTTATTCCCAAACAGATCAGTACGAATGCCGATAACGGGGTCACCTACGATGTGGAAGACTGGTTCAGATTTACGGCCAGCAATGTATATTCGAAAATTTCCACTACCTATAGTGCTTTCCACGATTTATTGGTCCAGGCCGATTTGGCTTTACCCAATGAATATCGATACACGTTCCTTTCCGAGAGCGAAATCTATACCATATTTATACCCACTCAGGAGGCCATAGAAAATTATAATTTCAGCCTCTTAACAAAAGAGGAGTTGCAAAAACTGCTGCAGTTGCATTTCATTCAGGGTAAAATGATCTTCACCGACGGCAATGCCCCGTCGGGATATTATGAAACAACCCGGAAAGATGAACAATCGACGGAATTCTCAACGTTCTTTACTAAAATCTATGTCGATACCGGCTACGATATCATTCATATTCCTGCCAAAGACGGAACCCACTATCTTACGGTGGAAGAATCTCCGAAAGCCAATCAGATTATGGCACGCAATATTGGGGAAGCGGATGCAGTATTCCCTGTACTCTCCTCTACAGCAGTTATTCATGAGATTGACCGGGTGCTTCAATTTGAAGAATTAGATACAAAATAGAACAGATTAAATTATTTTAGATTCATAAATCCAAAGGTTTTTGTACGAAATGAAAAACATCAGAAAAACCATCATACTTCTTCTTCTGGCCTTTTTTAGTTTTCTCCGGGGGTATGCACAGGAAGAAACGATCATCACGGGCCGAATAGTTGATAAAGCGGATAAAACAACCATTATTGGAGCCAACATTATTGAATATGACAGCGAAGACCGTGTCGTGAGTGGTACAACATCCGATGTGAACGGTAACTTTGTTTACGAGATGGTTGATCCTTCCAATACGGTTAAAGTCAGTGTAATCGGCTATGCAACCCAGACCATTGAAGTGGATCCATCGAAGCCTATTGTCGTGGAGTTAAGTTCCGACGACATTGCCATTGGCGAGGTAACGATAACGGCTGAAGCCAGGACAAGCAACCGGTTAACAAATGTAGCAGAACGCGACGATGCTTCCTCCACGGTAAAGATTGATCTGGTTGAAATGCAGGATGCAGGAATTACATCCGCTGCGGATGCACTGCAGGGAAGGGTCAGTGGGCTCGATATTATCAGTGCTTCCGGTGATCCCGGTGCCGGCTCCCAACTGGTTATCCGTGGGTTAGGATCCATGAGTGGCAGTTCTCCTCTGATCGTTATCGACGGAATCCCTCAGATGAAAGTGAGCAGCGCCCAGCTCGACCTGAGCTCTGCCAACCAGGAGGATATCAGTGAACTGGTAAACATCGCCCTCCAGGATATAAAATCCATTGAGGTGCTGAAAGATGCTGCTTCCACGTCCATTTACGGATCCAGGGGCGCCGATGGTGTATTGCTGATTGAAACCCATAAAGGAAGAATGGGAGCCGTACAGTTTGACTATACCTTTAAAAGCAGTGTAAATATCCAGCCGGATCAAATTCCTATGTTGAACGGTGATGAGTACATTATGCTGCAGCTTGAAGAATGGCACAACAGCCAGGGGGTTTTTGATATTCCGCCGGAAATAGCATACGACAGGGATTTCGATGATTTTTACAACTATTCTGCCAATACCGACTGGATCGGGGCAATTACGCAAACAGGTTTTACCCAGGACCACTTCTTCAATATCTCCGGAGGAGGGGAAAAAACCCGGTATTATACCTCATTCAGCTATGTCGATGAAGGAGGGACAACAATCAATACCAGCAGCAAAAGGTTTTCCACCCGTTTGAACCTTGATTATTTTCTTTCCAGGAAGTTGTTTTTCTCGATTCAGTTTAATTACAACCGGAATGCCCGCGAAGGAAATGTAACCCCCTGGGGAAGGAGCAATGTTCGATCTATTGCTTACCGGAAGGCCCCCAATATGAGCATCTGGGAATACGACCATGAAGGAAAGCCTACAGGTGAATATTTTTCTCCCATTAACAGTTATCAGGGAAGTGGAGCCAGCTACTACAACCCTGTTGCTTTAGCGGAACTCGGATATGACAACTCCCTCTCCAATTCCCTGCAGAATACCTTTATTCTACGCTACACGATCAATGATCTTTTAACCTTCAACGAAACGGTGACCTATCAGTACAACGGATCAAAGTCAGAAGCCTATATTCCTTACAATGCATTGGGTGTAGACTGGCTGGATATGGACGTTAATCAAGCTGAAGAAGGAAACAACATAAGTTCCTCCATAAAGACCGAAAGTACCCTGAGCATCAATAATCCGTTTAAAAATGAGGATCATTCCATTTCAGGAACCATTGGATGGCTTACCGAGCAGCAATACAGCGAATGGTTAAACATTCAAAGCAACAAATTGCCGAGTGTGGATCTTCAGGATCCGGCTATCACCGGACAGATTAGATATATTGGATCGGGTTTGGGGGAACGCAGGGATTTGAGTGGCCTGGCCAATGTAAACTATAAGTTCAAAGACCGTTATCTCTTCAATGCCAACTTCCGGGCTGATGCCAACTCGGCTTTTGGGATTAACCACCGGTGGGTTACTTTTTACGGAGTTAAGTTCGGATGGAGATTTGCCAGTGAAGCTTTTCTGGATTCCTGGGATTGGCTGGGTAACGAAAGCCGTTTTATTGTGAACTTCGGGAAAGCCGGCAGGCAGCCTTCCGATACCTATGCCCGTTTTGCGACCTATGAATCGACAGGCACCGGGGTCTATATTACCAATCCGGCAATTGTGCCAACAAGCATTCAGCTGAGCAACATGATGGCTGAGTCGGTCTATTCCTATGATATCGGCGGAGAATTGTATCTTTTCAATGACCGGATTTATATGCAGGGACAGTTTTACGATAAAGTAACCCATGACCTTCTTTTCACCGGCTATGCCATTCCCTCTTCTTCCGGATTCGGAAGCCTGAGATATTTGAATGCAGGGAAATTACGCAATACAGGTTGGGATTTTATGGCCGACGGAACCGTGATCAATAAAAGAGATTTCAGGTTGGCATTTAATTTCAATATTTCCCATAACGTGAATATGTTTACTGAACTACCCAATAATTTCGTTACCGAAAGGGACGTTTCCGTTGGAAACGGGCAATATCCGAAGAGGGTCATTGAAGGGGAAGCCATCGGATCCTTTTTCGGATTCAGGTACCTTGGAGTGTGGCCCAGCGATGAAGACGTGAAAGCGTATGATGAAGAAGGCAATATCCTTGTTGACAGTGAAGGAGTTCCTGTGCCGCTTTCTTATCTGGGAACTTACAATTTCAAAGGAGGAGATGCCATTTATAAAGACCTGAACTATGACGGGGTAATTGATCTGAATGATGTTGAATATATTGGAGATTCAAACCCGGATTATATAGGAGGTTTTGGTTCTAACCTGAGGTATAAGAATTTTGATTTTTCATTCAGTTTCCACTATCGGTTAGGTTTTGATATTGTAAATGGTGTGGCCATATCTACCGAAGGAATGGGTGACAGGAACAACCAAAGCAAAGCAGTATTAAACCGCTGGAGGGTTCAGGGTCAGGACGAGGAAGGAATGTTGCCCCGGGCTTACCTCAATCATCCCTGCAATAACCTGGGATCAGACCGGTATGTCGAAAGAGGAGATTTTATCCGCCTGAACAATATAAAACTGGGATACCGTTTCAAAAAAGAATTCTGTGATAAGTTAGGCATACGAAATGCAACCCTTGCTATGAGCGCCCGGAAATTGATGACATTTACAAGTTATACCGGGCAGGATCCCGAAGTGGGAGTTGCAGGAGGGGATCCTTTCTGGATGGGGGTAGATAATGCCAGAACCCCACCCTCCAAAATAGTGACATTTACATTATCTGTTGGTTTCTAAAAGCAAATTATGAAGGGTATGAAAATGAAAGTTAAATATATCGTTTTAGCAATTCTGCTTGCAGTGCAGTATTCATGCAGTGAATGGATGGAACTCCTGCCTCCCGGAGGGCTGATCAGGGAAGAGTTCTGGAAAACAAAAGAGGATGTCAATGCCGTGCTGATGGGAGCCTATGAATCGTTTGCTTCCATGGACGGAACCCTTTTCCAGTTCGGCGAGATGAGAGCCGATATGCTTACCGATGATATCAACCTGGGAGGGACCCAGCGCAATATCATGGAAGGGAATATTTATCCGGAAAACGGGATGAGCAACTGGTCCGGGTTTTATCGTATCATCAATTATACAAATGAAGTGATCAAAAATGCTCCTTTGGTACAGGAAATTGATGATACCTATACCGACTATCAATTGAAGAGTGTCATGTCGGAGGCCTATTTTTTGCGAAGCCTGGCCTATTTTTACCTTGTCCGGATTTTTAAAGATGTGCCGCTTGTGCTGGAACCTACTGAAAGCGATGACAGCGAGGTTTATTTTCCTAAAACGGATGGCGATATGGTACTCGATTCCATGATTCTCGACCTGGAACAAAACAGGCAGTTTGCACCCACCGAATACAATACACTGGAAGAATACAGAGGCCGGGCAACCAAAGCAGCTTACGATGCCCTGATTGCTGACATTGCCCTCTGGAAATTTGATTACGAGAAGGTCATTAAACATGTGGAGTATATCGAAGCAAATGAGGAATATGAAATAATGCCCAATGATTTATGGTTTGATATTTTTTATCCGGGGAATTCACTGGAGGGGATCTTTGAATTTCAGTTCGATATGGCAAACGGACAACAAAACAGTGTCTATGGAATGACACAAAGGTTAAGCTATTCCTACGACCCGAGTCAGAAAGCCTTGCAAATGTTTGCACCTGAGTACGGCGCTGCTGAACTGATACGTGGGCAGAACTCTTCCATAGCAAAATACGGAGAAGATGATTTTATTGTCTGGAAATATGTAGGCAGGGAGCCCGATGGAATTTCAGTGCGTACAGGGATTGAGCAAACCAGTGCCAACTGGATTGTTTACAGGCTGGCGGATGTGTTGCTGATGAAAGCCGAAGCGTTGTCCCAGCTTGAAAGATATACGGAGGCATTGAATATATTGAATGAAATCAGGGAACGCGCCGATGTGCCTCCCCTGACACTGCCCAACTCAAAAATTGCTTTTGAAGATGCCATCATGGAGGAAAGAGCCCTCGAACTGGCATTTGAAGGGAAAAGATGGTTTGACCTGTTGCGGATGGGAAGAAGAAACAATTTCGCCAGGAAAGCTGACCTGATTGAGGTGATCATACAGAATGTCCCATCTACACAAAAAAGGATTCTGGCTACCAAATTAACCAATCCGCTGGGTTGGTATATGCCCATTCAGGAAAGCGAACTGGAACACAACCCGGCCCTGGTACAAAATCCGTATTATAAGTTCTAAGATATACGATAAAAAAAACAAACAAGGATAAACAGATGAAACGAGTTCTGATCCCGAAAGGTGTGGGGACGGGATGAGTTCCATGAGGTGAAAAATATAAATTTAAACGAATGAAAAAGTCCATTCTCATATTTGGTGTACTGACCGTCCTGTTATGGCATCATTCCTGTAAACCGGAAGAATTTGTGGAACCCGGTTTTGAGGACATGATTCAAATGTCGATCTATGATTATATCGTGGACAGTACCGATAACCGTTGCAGCAGTTTCCTGCAAATACTGGAAATGGGGGGAATTGATAAAACAATAAGCGCTTATAATCCTGATGGAGAGGGTTATACATTATTCCTTCCGGATAATGACGCCATCGATCGTTTTATTGATCAGAGCAATCAGTTTAATTCATTGAATGAAATATTAAACGACAAGGCTTTCAGTAGGATATTCAGCCGCTACCATGTGATCAACAAAGGCATTGAAACCAACGAATTTCCTTTTGGTGCTTTTCCGGAGCCGACACTTTCAAAGGACTTCCTGACCGTTACCTTTGTTTTGGAAGAAGATACCGCTTACTATAAGATAAACAATCAGGCGCCTGTCGTGCTGGAAGATATAGAAGCATCAAACGGCTGGATTCACCAAATCAGTGAAGCCTTGATCCCGGTGACATTCACTACGTATAACTGGCTTGAAATGAATCCGGGGTATTCCATCTTTAAGGAAGCGGTAGATATTACCGGATTCAAAGAGGTGTTAGACCGCAGTATGAAAGATGAAACCAAAAAAGTCCAGCCCGTAACCTTGTTGCTGGAACCGGATCAAATCTACAACCAAGGCAAAATAAGTTCACTGAATGATCTGATTGCCAAGGTAAGTCCGAACAATACAAATTATACCGATCCTGTGAATCCGCTTTACAATTATGTGGGGTATCATGTTTTATCCGGCAACCTTTATCTGGATGATTTTGAAGGGATTATAACTAACTACAGTACCTTTTCTGACATTCCGTTAAATATTAACGGGAAGGGAATCGACCTGGCCATCAACAAAGCCAAGCAAGTGTTTGATACCATAGTAACAGGTACCGATACTACGTTTATTGATTATATCGGATTTGATTATGACAACAGCAACGTGATAACCCAGAGCGGCGCTATTCATTTCATCGACCGGATCATGACACAAAAACCTCCTTCACGCTCCGATAAATATTATCAATTCCATGAGGAGTTGTTGCTCAATGAATACAAGGAAGAGGTAGGTGAATACCTGATCGAAGATACGACGGCCCTGCAGCGCATCAACTGGGAAGGTGCCGACCTGTTTTTTGTACAGCTTGCCGAGGAATCAGGAACCGGCTGGAGCGATGATTATCTGCAAATCGATGGTGATTTTAAAATATCTTATACCATTCCCAAAATTGTTCAGGGTAAATATACGGTATACCTTCGGGCAGAAGCCTACAACGCAGAAAACGCGTTGGTGGAAGTCTTTATAGATGGAAAGAAGATCGGAGGACTGATCGACTTTACCTACGGAGGATCGGGGAATTACCCGTTTGCCCAGAAGGAGTTGGGAACCATTGATTTTATTGTGTATTCCGAACATACCATTCGAATTGAATCCCTCATACCGGGACGGTTTTTATGGGATTATATTCATTTTGAACCATATAACTAATTAATTTCTTGAGGAATGAGATACAAAACAGGCATAGCAACCGTACTCGTCTTTATGACCTTACTGGGTTGTACCAAATACTGGGACGAACATTATTACGACGACACACCTGAAACAGTGGACAGAAACGTTTGGGAAGCGATCCAGGAAGATCCGGAGCTATCGGAATTTGTAAGTGTTATTAAACAGTTTCAATATGATACCCTGTTTAATACGGATAATTCATATACCATCTTCCTGCCGGATAACGAAGCCTTTAACGCATTTCAGGACACCGGGACTGTTGATACGACGCTTGTGAAATACCATATTTCCGAACAATTTATTCAGGCGAATCTTGTGAATGGAAAAAGGCAGATCCTTACCCTGAGTAAAAAGTTTGCCTTACTGGAAAATTACGGAAGCATCACCAGACTGGATGGACTAGAAACGGATTTTGAAAGCCCCTTGTACAGGAATGGTAAATATTATAAAATGAGCCATGTAGCGGTTCCAAAACCCAATTTGTATGAATACATTGCCCTGTCTAATCCCATCTTAAAACGATTTATTGATGAGCAGGATTCCATCGTACTCGACAAAGAAAGAAGCCGCCCGATCGGGTTCGATGAATATGGAAATACCATTTATGATACAGTGGCTGAAACGATCAATATGTTTGAAGAGGAATATTTCCCTATCAAGCATGAATTCAGAACCCGGGGAGCTACCCTGGCCTTTCCTGTGTCGGATGTGTATTACAATGCCCTTACCGGGATGGCACAGAAACTCGGATTGATCGATTACAATGACATACCCTATGACTGGCAGGAGAAAATTCTTATTCCGGAATTCTTGTATCAGGGGGTATTCGAAAACCGGCTTGAAGAAAATGAATTCATGAAGCAGTATGAAAGGGATTCGGTAAAACTGATGAATGTTCTGGGTGATAGTGTACCCATTAATTACACCCCTGCTGATAAAGTGATCTGTAGCAATGGATATGGATACAGCTATTCCGAATATACCATTCCGGATTCATTGTTTTTGGAAGGAACCTTACATGAAGCGGAATGGCTCATGAGAGCTTCCGGTCTGAATAAATACAGCTGGAAGAAATATGTAACAGTGAAAAGCGATGTTGCAGTTGAGCCGGTTAAATCCTTCATCGGTTCTGCTTCCGCAGATTCCGTAATGTCTCTCTCCTTACCCAGAAAATATTCGGGTCAGTTTGAAATAACATTCAGAACAAAGTGGAGTTTATTCCCCGGAAAATACCTGATGATCATACGAACCAACATGAACGTGGGTGGTTCCTACGATATCTATGTGAACGATGAATTGGTACGTACTTTCGACTGGTATGATTATACGCGGTACAGAGGAGTCTATACCAGTGTAACCGGGGAACGCGTCTACAAGGAAGGTACCTATAATTACCTGGATTGCTGGGTGGAAAGCATCTGGGAGTATGGTAAACCAGAAATTAAATTTGTTTATAAAGGCCCGGGATATTTATCCAATAACGGATTGATTCTCGACTTTATCGAATTTATTCCGGAAGATAGCTGGGAAGGGTATGTTACCTATTTAAGGTCTAAAGAGTATAACGACTAATACGGATGAAAAAAACATTCACGAATAGTATCGATTTTATTTACCGTATAAAAAAAATGGCTGAGTCCAACGGTATGCTGAAATTAAGGAGGAATTATATTCAAACTGCCGAAATAAGAGGTGGTTTCAATATAAAGCAAATACACAGTGTTATGAATAATCTACCAACCTTACGTTCTGGTATAAGGATAATCCTTGTAGTATGTTTTCTGGCAGTAAATCTTTTACCGGTTCAGGCCCAGGATACCCTTACAGTGCATGGAGTTGTCCTTTCAGGAAACAATACACCGGTAAGCAATGTATCTGTAAGCATTGAAGGGTCATTTGATTTACCGGTTCTGACCAATAGCAAGGGAGCGTTTGAAGTAAAAACGACTTCTCTTGATGATTGGTTAATTATAGCTCCTTCCAGTCAGTATAAATCAAAAAGGGTGTATCTGAACAAAAGGACTGAATTAACGATTTACGTAACTGAGGAAGACCTGATATCAGGGGATGACAATTTGCTTATATTGGGGCAAAGAAGATTACGAAGAGATATTGTATCCGCTGTTTCAGATCTGGATATCGGTACGGTCAATCAGACCACAGCCCTTTCCATTGATCAGCATATGCAGGGAAGGGTACCGGGATTGCATGTAATAAATCGTTCCGGAGACCCGGGCAGTGGTGCGGTAAGCCTGTTAAGGGGCGTCAGTTCCCTGAATGCCAACAACCAGCCTTTATATATTGTTGACGACATCATTCTCACTCCTCAGAATTTGTTTGGCTCCAATCTGGATGGTTACGCCTATAATCCTTTGCTGGGAATCAGTCCGTTTGATATTTCCCGAACAACGGTTATTAAGGATCCGGCTATTACAGCGGTCTATGGCTCAAAAGCATCCAACGGACTGGTTGTAATCGAGACATTGGATCCAAGTGCAACCGCAACCTCCATTGAAGTGGATCTGAGAAGCGGTTATTCATTGGCTCCTTCCAATCAGATCCCCCTGTTGAATGCCGATCAGCATAAAACGCTGATCAGTGAGGTTTTATTCTCTTCAGGAATGTTTAATGAAGATATTAAGGAGTTATACCCGAATCTTTTTCTGAAGCCATCCAATGAAAGGTGGATTGATTACCAACATGATACGAACTGGCAGGATCTTATTTTCCAGAATTCCTTCTTTAATAGTCTGAATCTCAAAGTGAAGGGAGGGGATGAAATTGCCCGGTATGGACTGTCTCTCGGGTATACCAACAATAAGGGGATCATAAAAACAACCGGTTATCAGGGAGTGAACCTCCGCTTTATCAGCCTGTTGAATATTTTTGAATGGTTGAAAATGAATGCAGGTGTGTCACTGAACTACAATTTGTCGGATCTGAAAGAATCAGCACGGATAAAAGAAACCAGCCCGATCCTTACCAGTCTGTCCAAATCGCCTATGTTAAATCCGTATCAGTACGACCTGGAAGGAAATATGCTGATTACATTGGCTGAGGTGGATGAACTGGGAGTAAGCAATCCTCAGGCTGTGATTGACAATTATCAGGCACAAAACAGCAATTATCATTTTGTCGGAAGCCTGGGACTGGAGGCCACCATCAATGAAAATCTATTTTTTAAAACCACTTTTGGTTTGACCTACAATGTACTCAAGGAACAACTCTTTTTACCCAATAAAGGGATGGAACGGTACTACAACCTCGAAGCACACAATGTTTCCAAGGCTTCAAATAACGACTTAAATTCATTTAATAACATTTCATACCTTACCTACAACAAGACCCTTGGGAAGAACCATAAACTGTTTTCAACCACCGGATTGAATATCCTGCACAATGATTTTCAGTACGACTGGGCTTTAACAAAAAATGCACATGAGAACGATGAGTACCGTATGCTCGAGGATGGAACCAACAATCTGCGTGAAATTGGGGGGCAGAACCGTTTATGGAACTGGGTATCGTTGTATGAAAATATTAGCTACAGTTTCAAGGACCGTTACCTGGTTACTGCCTCTTTGTCGATCGATGGTTCCTCACGCGTGGGTGAAAATGCGGCCAATACCTTAAAAATTGGCAACTACCCCTTTGGCCTTTTTTACTCCGGAGGAGTCGCCTGGAGAATATCAGGTGAACCATTTATGGACAAACTGGATTGGATCGAAGAATTCAAACTCAGAGCCACCTATGGGAAGACAGGGAACGATGACATTGGCGAAGCAACCGCATCCAATTATTATACGTCGGTACGATACAATGAAACCATGGGACTCTATCCGGGAACGCTGGTTAACGATGAGCTTACCTATGAAACAGTAAACCAGTTGGACCTTGGGATTGATTTAGCCTTGTTGGGGAACCGCTTTAGAGCAAGTTTCGATCTGTTTACTTCCACAACGGATAATTTGTTGGTTTTTGTTCCTGTGGATTCATACCTGGGATTTAATTTCCGTCCGGAAAATGCCGGGAAACTGCAAAACAGGGGATGGGAATTGAGTACGTTCCTACGCTTAATAGACAGCAGGAATTTTAAATGGGACATGCAAGCCAGCGTATCAACCTCTTCCAACGAAATTCAGGAAATCGTGGGGGATAAGTACGTCATCGATCTGGATGGAGCCCAGTTGGTTAACATGGTGGGAGAAGCTGCCAATAGTTTTTACGGATATATTTTTGAGGGAGTATTCACAACCCAGGAAGAAGCCGACCAGGCAGCCCTCATAAATGACCGGGACTTTCCATTCAAGGCCGGGGATGCACGGTTTAAAGATATTTCAGGGCCAAATGGCGAACCAGACCATGTCATTAATGAATACGACAAAACAATTATCGGGTCGGCAACTCCGGAACAGTATGGAGGCCTCGCAAATGCATTTACGTTTAAACGATGGACGTTAAGCACATTCCTGCAATTTGTCACAGGAAATGAGGTCTTTAATTATGTGCGGTATAAGAATGAGCAAATGAGCAACCTCTTTAATCAAAGTACGAGGATCCTGAACAGATGGCAATACGATGGACAGGTAACCGATGTTCCAAGAGCGTATTGGAACGATCCGATCGGAAATGCTGATTTCTCAACCCGCTGGATCGAGGATGGTTCATTTTTGCGGATTAAGAATGTAACATTAAGCTACAAAATACCCGATGAGTTTTTTGCATTTCAGAATGCAGAGTTTTACGTGTCTGCCAATAATCTTTACACCCTGACCAAATATCTGGGATATGATCCTGAATTCGGATATTCCCATTCCCAGATTAGTCAGGGGATTGACTATGGATTAACCCCTCAGTGCAGACAGTTTGTTGTTGGTGTTAAATTAGGTTTATAATTCGAAATGATTTAGGTTATGAATAAGTTAGGGAGGTATTCCGCAGTTTTAATTCCTTTTATGGCAATGGTATTGCTGTTGTCATCGTGTGAGAGTTTTTTGAATCCCGATCAGGAATTGCATGTTACGGAAGATAAGTTATTTGATGATTGGTATGAATACCGGTCGATTGAAATGGGACTGTATGCATTGCAACAGGATCTGGTGGAACAACTGGTCGTACTGGGTGAGTTAAGGGGCGACATGCTCACCATCACTCCAAATGCAGATGCCGATTTGGTGGAAATCTATAACTTTAATTTTTCAAAGGATAATAAGTATGCATCGCCTACCCGGTTTTTTAAATTGATTTCTGCATGCAATAATTTTATCCGTGTTCTGGAACGAGAACATCCTGAATTGTTGGATCCTGAAACTCCCATAACCAATTACGACCGGTTATACGGGGAGGCGTTATGCATGAGGGCATGGACTTATTTCTATGCCGTCAGGATATACGGGAAAGTGCCCTATATTGAAGAGTCTCTGGTTACGATGGAAGAAATACAGGAGTATGTAAATTCATCCGGCACCTATACCGACAGTGTATACATCGACTTTGCGGTTGATGGGTATTACAACGACACCATTTACAATAAACCGATCACTTTTGAAAAACGATTATACGATATGGATATGGTGATTGATGTATTTACCGACCAGTTGGAAAACGATGTGAAGGCTGTAGGTGTCAATCACTATATTAATAACAACGATACAGACTGGGAGATTGTGATCTGGAATACCTGGGCCTGGCATGCATTATTGGGGCAGATGTACCTTTATCAGGGAAATCTGGCAAAGGCAACCTTTCATTATGAAAAAATTATTTATGGAAGTACCGAAGAAAACAGGTACCAGTGCACGCAGGTAACCGGAGGAACAAACTGGGCATCAAATTTCAGTACCATCAATAACATGGAGCACATTCTGGTGATCTGGTTCAATAAAGAGAATTTCCAGAAAAATGAGCTGCAGAAACTATTTTCTCCTTTTGAGCCACATAAGTATATGCTGAAGCCTACGAAAAGTGCTGTGATGATGTGGGAGACCGAATGGTCGAATTATAGCATTGATGATCGACAAGGCCCTGATAATGCCAAATTTTCTAACGATGACAGGGGGATTCCCAATGATGACCGGGGAGCTGAAGTTTCCTATTCCTATACCAAAGGCAGAGCTGATATGGAAAGTTACCTGAAACACGGTGAGGTGACCCAGATGCTGCAGTATAAAGCTGAGGGAGATCTCCGGACAGTAAACACCATCATGGAAGGATATGATACCGTGGTATGGAAATACTCCATCAACAAACAGCGGTGGGACGAGGATGCCAATTTCTTTGTTTACCGGGCTGGAGGAATCCACCTGAATCTGGCAGAAGTATATACCTACATGGTTTATGAACAGGATGGATATACCACTTCCAATACTACAAATGCCAAGAATATTCTGAATAACGGGAGGAATTATTCCGAACTGAATTCAAGACCTCAAAAGGGGGTCAGAGGAAGGGTAGGCGCAGAACCCATTGAACTGTACAATATTATTTACAAACATGATCCCGTAACCCATGAAATTATAGGATATTATGATTATACCGGGAACCTGGCCGCCAAGCAACGTTACCTGGATACTAAAATACTGGAGGAAAGAGGCAAAGAACTGGCCTTCGAAGGAGAACGGTTTTATGACCTGATGCGGGTAGCCAAGAGAAGAAACGATCCTTCCTTCCTGGCTGAAAAGGTCGCACAAAAATATCCCCCGGGGAAACGGGAACAGATCTATAACTACCTGCTCGATGAAAACAACTGGTATATTAACTTTTTCAATTAAGCACAAAGAAGCAACGGCCTGGAAGGAAAACAATAAAGATCAATGGATCAATGGGATCAGTCCCGCTTCATTTCAATCAGCGGGATCAATAAAGATCAATAAAGATCAATAAAGATCAATAAAGATCAATAAAGATCAATAAAGGTTACAGGTTGTCGTAGTTGTTCACTCGCTTTGTTCGCGTTCGATAGTACAGATGAAGATCAATGTAAAAGATTACTGGATTCTCAGAATAAATAGAATCAAGAACCAAGAGCCAGGAGCCAAGAGCCAGGAGCAAGGAACAACTGATAACCGTCAACCGTCAACCGTCAACTGACAACTGACACGAAGCGAAGCGGAGTCCCGATTTCCTATCGGGAACCGACAACATGATCAATAAATCCGATATAGTCGGAACCTTTTCCGGCTAAGAAAAAATGCGCCTGCCCTCTGTCAGGCGGGCGTGGTTGCTGCGTGGAATTCTGTGAAATACGATCAGCGATTTTATTCCGGACTGTCTTTTATAAAAATACCGGAATAGCTTTCCCGTTTATTCAGAAAACGCAGAATATAAAAACCTGCCGGAAAAGTCCGGGTGTCAACATGCAACAGCGTTTCCTGTTCTATGGATTGATTATAATATCCCTTTCCTGTACCATCTGTGATGGTTAGAATTCCCGGTAGCCCGTTATGCTTTATTTTAATGTTCAGCACATTCCCGGCAGGATTGGGCCAGGCTTCCAGAAACGGCTCGTTTGACGGTATCCCGGAATGAATAGCGGTAGCAACCATCTGAATATCCAGGGTGGTATCCTGAAGCAAGAGAAATTCGCCCTCAACGGGTTCATAATTTGTCTTATAAATATGGTAATGGTATACACTATCGACAGGGAGATTATAATAACTTGAAATTCCCAATGCACTGGTCACCGTAGTATCGTTTTCCAGAACAACCATGGCATTATTTACAGGAGTGGATCCTTTTTTAAGCCTGAATTTTACGGTGGCTGAGCACAGACTCAGATACCAGGTAAAGGTTGTATCTGAAAAAATGGCTACACTTCCGGATTGTGACAGGTAGGCATCGTGAGTAACCTCGAAATTACAGGCGCCCTCATACACGGGAAATTCAGCCACTCCCAGTGAGCTGGTGGTTTTGGTTATTCCATCAACTGTTATATACGCAAACCATATCGGTTGACCCGAGTTTTTATCCAGAAGTTCAAAAACTACGTTGTATACTTTTTTTTGCATAAAGAATGTCAGTGTTGTATCGCTGAAGATTGAAATTTGTTCATTTACGAGCGGTACATAACCTGCTTTCTCAAGGGTGAGGATCAACATATCGGGGATGTTGCCGAAGAATACCTGGCCGGTTGTCCCGGTTTTTTTCTGTTCCTGAAATACTTTTACTGTACACCCTTCAACCGGATCACCTGAATGTTCCTCTTTTACGATTATTTCTACGGAAAAGTCCTTTCCCAGGGAATCTCTTTTGAATCTTTTATCAAGTTGGTCAAGGTAGAGCGACCATGGTCTGAGGTTTTCTCCGTTCCCCATACCTTCATAAAAATCGGGTGGCGCTGTGTTAAATGCATAACCGTTTGTTGTTCCCTGGGTAGGTTCAATGACGATTTTATAGGCATCTCCTGAGGTTCCGATAACATATCCCCACCCAAACTGTTTCGATTCAACAATATAATCCCGGTTTGGGTGGTATGCTTCACCGATGGTATTGTAAAATACCGACTGGGTGGAGGAGTAGCCATGGATCGCGTTTCCTCCCCATGGTCTGAAAGTTGACTCAAGGTAATCGCTGTTCACCGTAAAAACATCGAAAAGATTCGACATGCTGAGGTACATATGGAAATCGCTTGCATATTTTGAATTTTCACCCCGGCAATGGTGAATTACGTTGCCGTTGCTGTAGGGATATTTAAAGTCGTAGTTGTGCCGGCTGTGGTTGGCCCGGCAGTTTTTTATCAGACAATCGTTGGAACTCAGGGTGTACATATAGCCATTTCCCCCGCCTCCTTCATATTGTGGCTTCTGGAAATAACAGGAATCCACGGTACTATTCCGGCACTGGTTCAGCAGAATGCCGTTGGATAAAAGATGGTAATCATCCGGATTTTCTTCCGGATGGTACGATTGCACTTTTTTGATCCAGCAGTTCATGCTGTTTGTTACGCGGATTGCATGTGAAGCATGAGCATCGTATGCCCCGGTTCCCTGTTCGGTATAGGATTCCTCCTCCCATCCTGTTTTTAGACTTTGTTTATTCCCGATGCACAGGTTTTCGATTCCTGACTCCTGTAAATGGGGTCCGGCATGGTAAACCCTGGCATGATCGCGTATTTTGAGAAAGTAGCGGGTAGGGGAATCAATAAATAAAAGATTGTTATCTACACAGATGGAATCTATAGTACGAAGGAAAGCCACTCCTTTGATTGCTGATTCGGTCCAGTAGCCCTCCATGTCATGTTCTTTAATAAATTGTTCCGTGGCGTCAGACCGTACGATTATCAGGTCTCCTTTGTTGAATCCGTTCACAGATTCAACGGGTATTACCCGGGTAGGGTAGAGCAGGTCGGCAGTGATCTCTGAGAGGATGCCATGCTCTGTGAACCACCATGAAGGATCTCCCTGCATCCGGATCACATCTTTCTGACGCATGTCCTCTTCGTCATTGAACAGAAAGGTTGAATCGCTGCCTGCTCCCCTTAAAATCAAATTGTTGTGAGCAATCCGGAGTGAATAATCCACTCCTTCCTCTGGACGAATGCGGTATGTACCAGACGGCAGATAGACTACCCCTCCACCCGCTGTACCAACATCGTCCAGTGCTTGTTGAATAATGGAAGTTACGTTTTGTATTCCGGTATTATCTGCATAATAGGGAGCCTGTGTAACATTCGTTATGTCAGATCCAATGTCCGGGATATCCTTTTCGCCCTGGTGATACCCCGCATAGGAAAAATCATGCAGGAATCTTCCCTGTTCATCTCTGTATCCGGGGGTCCAGTTTTCGGGATACAAGGTACTACGCCAGGTCTTCTCGGTTATAAAATTTTCCGATTCAAGGGTCAGGACGATCGGATTGTTATATACTTCCTGAATATGGCTGTTTGTATTTTGTTCGGTTACCAGATTATTCCAAGCCATGAAGTATGCCCAGGGAGCGTCTTGTTCCAGGCAATCCCCGGGATGGGGTATGGGTCCGTTCTCTGTCATGGCGATGATCTTTTCGCCGTCTGTAAGGGTATACAGCCGATCGAATGCTGGCTTTTGCGGGGTGTAATTATAGCTTCCCGGATATGAATCGTGCCCTATGATATCCACCATCTCATTGCCGGGATACCAATCCTCTTCCGGAGTGGACCAAACCCAGATCAGGTTATGCAACTGATGGATGTTTTTCAGCCTGTCAAAGAGGATGTCGTAAAGTTTCAGACATGCTTCCGGTCCTCCGGCTCCCCACCAGAACCATGCGCCCCCTGCTTCATGCAACGGCCTCCAGAGAACCGGAATCCCGGCATCCGCGAATTTTTTCAGCTCGGCTGCAATATCATCAATGTCCCGGATGATTAAGTCGTATTCCGTTGTACCTTCTGTGACCGCTCTGGTTACATCAAATGTAGTCAGATTCGTATAGAATGTATTGGTACTTACCTCCCCTCCGGCAGGCGAATGCCAGTGCCACTGATAAGAAATGATCCCTTTTTTCCCGGTGTTGTTGTACCAATCTATAAGATAATCTACCGATCCATCGTCATGCTTTCCAAAGGTATGTCCTCCGTTTGCCCATAAATAGGGATACCCTTCAGTAAAATGCTGGAAATCTCCTACGCGTAGCATGGGTGATTTATTGGCCAGATTTTTAACCTCATCGTAATAGCTATGGGTTTGTCCTGAAATGATCCTGTCGCCAAATTGCAGCAATAAAAATGCATACAGCTCTTTCGTCTCCCGGGTAGCTTCGGAATCAACCAGGGCCGGAGAAGGATGGTATTGTTTTCTTTCGGAAGAGTAGAGTTCAAACCGGTCGATATCGGTCCATCCCCAGTCTTTTTGTATTGTGAAGGTATTTTCTCCTTCCTCAAGCAGGAAACTGCCGGCATCCAGGTTTCTGAACGTAGAAGATGCCGGGAATACCAGGGAATTTGGAGAACCTCCGTTTATCAGCAGGCTTTGTGTTTTTTCTCCGTAGTGTCCGTTATAGCGAATGATCAGTTGATAGAATCCTTTTTCCGGAACATTCATTGCTACCGTTACCTTATCACCATCATTATCAAAACCGGTTACATATCCGGAACCGGAAAAACCTGCATTGCCGGAACTTACGACTACTCCATTCAGAACCCCGTTTTCTGCCTCCGCTTCATCAATCAAAGTCTCAGACCGGGCTTTTGCATGCGGAATGGTGATTGCCATGAGGAACCACATTACTCCTATAGGGATCAGTGTATTCATTATCCTGTGGGTGATTATTCGGATGTTTCTTTGCCGGCAAATTTACGAAGCATTTCACGTGTTTTTATTCCTGATTCTTTGAGATCCTCCCGGGTCCAGTTTCCTTCGGAAGAAGCACTTTTTTTGAGCATTGAACAGGTTTCGTCTTTATCGGATATAGACCATGATATCCAGCTGACCTTGTTCGAGCGCATCCAGTTGATCCATGTATACCATTCTTCGTAATCAATCGGACCATCCCCTGTATGGAGCATTCCGGCTGACTCGGAGACGAACAGGGGAATTCCTTTTCCGAGGGCATAGGAACCCCTGTCGCGTAGCGATTGTTTATGCGTGGCTGCATAAAAATGCAGTGTGTACATGATATTATCGTATCCTGTTATCGGATCATCGGCTACAATATGTACATCCTGGTCCCAATGCGGATTGCCAACCAGGATGATGTTATCGGGATCAATTTCCCGGATGGTTTTGATCATTTCAATGGAATACGCTTTTACCTCGGGCCAGGTATCTCTTTCCGGTTCATTGTAAATCTCATAGATCACATGCGGATATTCTCCATACTTTTCAGCCATTTCCGAAAAGAACATTTTAGCTTCTTCCAGGCGTATATGATGGCTGTGCCAGTCAATGATCACGTATACATCGTTTCCAATAGCTCCACGGATGACAGCCTCGATCTTTTCCTTTGACCAGTCGGGTGACTCTATATAGCCCCGGTTGGGTTCAACACCCATGGCAGCCCGTACCACCGAGCATGCCCAATCGTCCCGAAGCCATTGCACCGTTTCTTCGGTATAAAACCGGGGCCAGAAATTATGCCAGCCAAAACTTACTCCCTGAAGCATCATCTCAGTGCCTTTCCGGTCAACCAGGCTTGTTCCTTTCACCGACAGAGAACCATGCTCTTTTACGGGTTGTCCAGCTACCGGTCCCCTGATAACCAGAAGAAGCATTACAAATAACAAGGTTAATGTTGTTTTCACTTGTTGGTAATTCATTTTAGTTGTCTGAATGTTTATTCGTGAAACTCAGATTTCAAAAATAGTATGCATTGGAATCTGTAAGTTGAATCCCGAATTCCCGGGAATAGCGAAGCGTATCGGGACATATGAGTTTAACTCCGATGCTTGCATCGTTAACCGAAATGATTCCAATTTTGATACCTCGTTAGCTTGCTGCAAGGTAGTTCATTACAATGCGTATAGAAAAAAATAAGAGCCTGAGAAGCAGGCTCTTATTTTTTATCAGTCCAATTGAGCGATTATTTTTTAATCACTTTAAATTTAGCATCCGCTGCAGTAACCAGATACATACCAGCAGGTACATGATCGAGAGAGATAGATACTTTGCTGCTTGTAGCAACCATGTCATGGATCACAGCCCCCATTGCATTGAATACACGGATTCTGTTTCCACTTTCCATTCCTTCAATATGAATCCTGCCGTTTGTCGGGTTTGGATACAACGTAATGTTGTTTTGTGATAAGTCGTTCACAGATACAGCGAATTTAATGGTGTAAATTACCACTGTTTCGCCGTCCATAGCAGTAACCTGTACCACATCACCTCCATTAAGGTCTTCCGATGTGCTTTCAATACCATCTGCTGTGAGGACAGTGACAGAAGCACCCATTGCCGGGATCAGATTATCCAGGAAGTTGGTTCTCATGCAATCCCCGGTAATGGTTTCGCCGGAGATTTCCATAGCAACCTGATCTACGGTATACACATCAGACAGTACATAAGCCAGGTAGTTGGTTGTTTCTCCCAGGCCGGCTGCCTGTATCAACATGGACAGGTAATAGGTTTTAACGGTAACCCCATCGGCGGCTGTAACCACCACTTTATCATCCTGGTAGATATCTCCGATGACACGTGCGTTACCTAATTTGTCAATAACATGAACGGTAGCTCCGGGAGCAGGAATCAGGTTAGCCAGCAATGCGGAAACAGCGGTATTTCTGGGTACATACATAATGTTGGCAGCTTCCTGATCAACCAAGTATACATTCGACGTTACATAGGCATCGCTTGAAGCTGCATCTAATACCAGTTTGTACAGAATGGTTGTTTTTCCATCTTCAGCAACAACTTCGAAGTAGGTCTGATCATTGGCCAGCACATCGGTGTAGGTTGAATCATACATCAATGCTTTTGTTGAAACGTATTTATCATCATCATCCACAACGCACATGCTTGCATTGGGATCAGACAGTGCCACATTTGCCAAAACATCGGCCAGCAAAGTATTCCAGGCAATTCCTTCGATGGTTCCTTCGGTGCCGCTCTCAGAAACGGTATACACATCGGAAGTCAGTTTCGCATCGTTGTTCAGACCGCCTTCCGAAACTTCAAGAACATATTGGGTGGTATTTTCACCGTTGGCAGAAACAACTTCCAGGATATCTCCATTGGTGATTGCATCTGTTCCGGCCAATGCCGTTTCTCCACTTTTCACTGTGAGAACCTGGCCTTCGTCTTCTTTATTGATATTTACCAGGAATTCATCCACAGTTGTACCGGCTACCACGCCTTTTATGGTTTCATCGGTATACCCCGGGCTTACTTTATAAACAGACGAAGTAACAAAGGATCTGTACACCGTTACCGGGTCGAATGTATGAACGCCAAGGCCTGCGAAAGGCATTTTAACGTCTGTATCCCAACCGATTCCCTGAGCGCCCCAGGTTGCACGGTTTTCCCATGTATATTCGCTGTTGTTCTCTTCGTCTCCGAAGGCAGCTCCGTATTCGGTATTTCCATGCCAGATGTAAGGTTTCCTGATATAGCGTTCTACCTGGTCACACGGGTGTGCTTCAATCGGTGTTCTGTCGTGGTCGGTAATTTCCCAACGTGTTCCATCACCGTATCCAAATACATCGATCAGTTCGAAATCATTGGGATCGCCAACGGGTTTCCACCCATTCAGGATGGAATCCCTGGTAAGACCTTCCTTAATTTTGAAAAGGTAATAGGTATTATTATACCATGCCTGAACCGGGTTCGTACCATACATCGCCAGCGTGGTATCGCCCCATGGGTTGTTCCAGAAATCCACATCGATGTCGAATGTTATAACATTCAACCAACTCATATTCCCGGCACCTAAGGCAGCCATTACAAAGACATCGCTAGGTTGTACCCAGGGATCCACGGCTCCATTGTCATACACGGCAATACCCGGTTCTACCTGCCATTCGGCTTCGCTTTGCCAGATGTACCCGGGGATATATTTGCTGTAACGGTTTCCCCAGTCATCCGGTGTCAGTCCTGCCTCAAGAGCAGCTGCCGGAGTTCCCTCGCTTCCACCTTTTACAATCATATAGCCACTCAGATCCAGCGGTTGGTTTCCGGGGTTACATACTTCCCATGCTGCAGGACCCCAATAAGCCCTCATGGCTCGTTGTGAGAAGAACGGTTCACCAAAGAATGGCTGAATATCATCCGGAGCTAATTCTTTTTCAAGGGTCACAGAATAGGTGAGTGTTGTTGTATCATCCTCAGCCGTTGTATAGAATTTTACAGCTCGTTCTTCAGGAGATCCATACAGATTGGACAGCCTGGATATATCTACCTTTGTATTCAGCGCCTGGGGTTTGGCAATCAGTGCCGGTATGCCATCTACATCGGCCGGTACCGAAACCGTGTAATTATACTGGGTGTTTGAGAATCCTGGAATGGTATCTCCTACCCATCCAAACAGTCCTTTGTAGAAATCAGGGATATCGGGCCAGGTAATGGATGATAGATAGGCATTGTGAGAAGGTAAGAAATCGTCAACTTTAATATAATAGGTTTTCTTAGCCCCGTTCTTAGCTGTAACTACCAATTTATCACCATCCTTCAGGTCAGGCCTGTTCATTTCGTCAACGGTGACAACTTCCCATGAAGCTTCAGGTGCTTTTTCCAAATATTTCAATAAGGTATCGATACGGGTGTTGAATCCCACATCGTAAATGGTATCCATACCAAATGCCCCTTCTGTTACGTGGAAGGGTTGGGTATTCTGAAAGAAACGGGTTCCGTAAAGATCACGGGCCATGGAATTCTTTGGAACCACGATGTTGGCATCGTCGGTAGGTTCGGCAACCACAATATCGAAGTGCCATAATTCCAGTGAATTACCGCACACATAGAGATTCAGTACATCCCCTGTGCGGGCTGATGAGAAGGCCGAATCTTCACGGTTGGGTGAAAAGTCGTATGACCAGGCGATACCCGGTGCTTCATCGAAATAATTCATGATGTTGTAATCGTTCCGGGTACCCCATGGAACAGTCATCACGGTATCGGCAAAATCCACTTCGATGACATCGGAAGTGAACGTTTGCGGGGTCAGGTGATAGTCGCCATGGTTTCCGATGGTCCAGAATGATTTGACTTTAATGCCTTCCTTTCCGAATCCGTTTCTTGGGCGCGGGATCGGGATCCACTGGGAGTCTTCAATATCTATACCCACCTGATCCTGCCAGTCGTCACCGAACAAATCCCCTTCTTTGACTGAATATTTACGTACCAGGACATGGGTTCCGGTGGCATTTTCCACACCAGCAACGTCCCGCGGGCCTATAGGTGGAAATCCGTTTCTTGAGAAGTCGCCGTTTACTTCATCCACTACTATAGAATCCGTTTCATTAAAGTGCTGCCTGATAAAAAAGACATCTCTTCCGCTCCATGTTTCCAGTGCAGATGCTCCGTAGGGAGAAACACTGTCGAAATCGGTTCCGTCTTTCCATTTATTTTGGTATTTAGCAACGGTATAATCTCCCCATTCGGTTTTTGGAATGTGAAGTTGCAGATCCAACTTATCCCAAATGTCAAGTTGGGTCTGTTGTCTGCCTTCCCATCTTTCTGGATCCAGTTGCGCCATTTTTGGAGCCAAGTCTGCTACGGTCCCTGCAACAAAGCAATCTCCGGGCCACAAAATCTTGTTGGGTAGCTTGATCCTTAGGTATTCAGGAATGGCATGGTTTTCATTCTCTGCTTCCGGAAGCGGCCATGGCAGGGTCCATGAGGTTAAGTTACCCAGCTCGATAGACCCCAGGTTAATCGGGTCGCTACCTACATTGCTTAATTCAATGTAAGACCAGTGATGTTCATCCATCCTGGCTTCCGAAATAACCAGGTTCCTTATGGTGTCAGGATTATATACATAATCATAATCTAACTGCGCCTTAAGACTCAGGACACCGGATGCTACAAAAAATAAAAGAAGTAAAAGTTTTAATCTCATAATTTTAATTTTAAAAGTTTATGATAGGTTAACAAAGATGACAATAATTTTAGTTTTTAGCAAAAAAGATGGAAAAAGAAGAGTGTAAATTATCTATCAAGAGTGTTACAAATATTGCATTTTTGCTTCTCCGGATATCAGAAATTGCCATGTATTGTGCTACATTTCGGTCATATTTTAATCTGCAGGAGAAATGAATTTTTGTAATGCGATGAAAAACAGGTGTTTAGGATTGATCTGGCGATTGGAGTGTGAATTAAAGAGGTTTTGGAGAGAATGAAATTCCTGATCCGGACCGGAAGGGCATTTCAGGGGGATTAAAAAAATAAAAACGTTTGTTGTTTTATCCGGTGTAGATTTTTCAGTTCTCAACTATTTTCTATTTTTACTAAAATCAAACGAATGAAATGAGTTTGCCCGAAGAAACTGCAGCCAAATACAATGAATTGGTTCTGCAATGCAAAGAAGGATGTGGCGGGGAAGCCTGCGTTGATATTGAACGGGCGTTCCGGTTTGCCCGGTCTGTCCTTGACGAGGAGAGTTTTTCCACGGGCGAGAGGGTTTTGAACCATGCCCTGGATGTAGCACTCATCGTTGCTTCGGAAATTGGCCTGGGGATTGATTCCATTGTGGCCGGCTTACTCCATAATCTGATGTATTCCACTCATGAAAAGAGGGTACAGCCGGAAGAAGTAACAAAGCGGTTTGGAAATCCCGTGGAAATGATCCTGGAAGGGATGAAGAAAATCAATGCGTTGGGTACGGATACGGTGGCCCTGCACCCTGAGAATTACAGAAACCTTTTGCTGGCACTTGCCGGCGATGTCAGGGTGATCCTTATAAAAATTGCCGACCGTTTGCAGGTAATGCGTAACCTCAGCCGCTATGCTGCGGCTACACAAAGCAGACTGGTTGACGAAACATCCCACTTATATGCCCCCCTGGCACACCGGCTTGGCCTTTATATGATTAATTCCGAATTGCTGGACCTCTGTTTTAAATACAGGAAACCGGAAGCGTATAAATATGTTCTGGAGCGGCTCAAAGAAACAGAAGAGGAAAGGGACCATTTTGTAGCAGGTTTTGTAGAACCCATTGAAAAAAAACTTCACAACAGAGGATTTGCTTTTGACATGAAAGCCCGGGCCAAATCGGTCCATTCCATCTGGAACAAGATGAAATCGAAAAAAGTATCCTTCGACGAGGTTTTTGATCTGTTTGCGATCCGTGTGATACTGGATTCCAGGCCTGAAAATGAAAAGAGCGACTGCTGGACGGTATATTCGGTAATAACCGAAGAGTATCAGGCCAATCCGGAACGTCTGCGTGACTGGATCACCATTCCCAAATCGAATGGGTATGAATCGTTGCATACAACGGTACTGGGGCCCCGGGGTAAATGGGTGGAAGTTCAGATCAGGACCCGCCGGATGGATGAAGTGGCTGAAAAGGGCCTCGCAGCACACTGGCGTTACAAAGGAGGAAAAGGAACCCGGGAGTTCGATAGCTGGCTGGCCGGCATACGCGATATACTGGAAAATCCCGATATGAACATTGTCGATTTTATCGATGAGTTTAAGGTGAATGTATATAAGGATGAAATATTTGTTTTTACCCCTAAAGGAGACCTGAAAAAACTCCCGTCCGGTGCTACCATCCTGGATTTTGCCTATGAGATCCATTCAGACCTTGGTGACCGATGTGTGGGAGGAAAAGTGAACGGAAAAAAGGTCACCCTGCGGCATACCTTGAAAAACGGAGATTATGTGGCTGTGGATACTTCCAACAAACAGAAGCCTAAAATGGACTGGCTGGATTTTGTAGTAACTTCCAAAGCAAAAAATAAAATCAAAGCAAGCCTGGATGAAGAACGCAAAAAGGAAGCAGCCAACGGAAGAGAAATCCTTTTGAGAAAATGTAAAAACTGGAAAATCGACCTGAATGATGAAGCAATCCGCAACCTTTTAAAACACTTCAGGGTTAAACTGGCCTCAGATCTCTATTATAATATATCCACAGGGAAAACGGATGTATTGGAAATAAAGAGCATCCTGAGCGAACAAAAGGAAGAATCAGGAAAAAAAAGAGTGGAAGAGATCCTGTCAGGGAAAGATACAGAGAACCTTACCTTCGACAACAGCGAAGAGTACCTGGTGATCGATAATAATCTGAAGAATGTCATCTATAAGCTGGCCCCGTGCTGTAATCCTGTTTTTGGGGACGATATTTTTGGGTTCGTAACAGTCAACGATGGGATTAAAATTCATCGGAAAAATTGCCCCAATGCTCAGCAAATGATCGAACGTTTTCCATACCGGGTAGTGAAAGCACGATGGAAAGGGGTCAAAGCGCGGAGTTCGTTCCTGGCTACCTTGTTTATATCAGGTACTGACCAGGAAGGGATCCTCACCGATATTACCCATATTATTTCTAAGGATCTCGGCAGCCAGATACGGTCTGTACACATTGATTCAGGAAAAGGCGCTTTTGAAGGCGTATTGAAAATTACGGTGTACAATCTGGAACACCTCGATTTCCTGATTCATAAGATCCAAAACATAAAAGGCGTTTTGTCAGTTACCCGGGGTGACAAATAGTGCAGAAAAATGGAACAACATTTGTACAATAAAGGATGACCCAGGCAATGATCCCGGGAAAATTAATCCAACGATCTGAACAACAAATCGTAGGATTTTTAATCATATTTATTATTTTTGACGGTCTTTTAATGAATAGCAACTAAAAAACAAATTGGTTACGAACGAAAAATATAAGGTACAATGAAAATTTTTTTAAGTATTGGAATTTTAATCTTTTCCGCAATGTTGGTCAATGGTCAGGATGCAGCGGAAAAAATCAACCAGGCAAATGAAGCATTAACATCGCAGGATTATGCAACAGCCTTCGAACTGTATGATGAAGCGATGAAAAACCTGGGAGATGTACAGGTAGATGAAAGCATTAATTTTAATATAGGGTATGCCGGCTATAAAGCAGGCAGATTTAGTGATGCAATTGTTTATCTGGATAAAGCCATTGAGGTTGGGGCCAATGTTTCAAAAGCATGGGAGTACAAAGCGATCTGCTTCAATGAACTGGAGGATTACGCCAGGGCTGTGGAGAGTTTTGAAAAAGCAGCTGAAACCTCGGAAGAAGGAGGTGAATCTTCCATATACAATGGTGCTATAGCTGCTTACAAAGGGAATATGCTGGAGAAGGCGGCTGAGCTTTTCAGCCAATCGGTAGCATCAGGCTATAAAGCAGAAACCGCACAGTATTACAAAGCGGTTGTGTACAATAAACAAGGAAACGAAGCAGCTTACAAACAGACCCTGATTGAAGGAGTTGAAAAATTCCCGGGAGACGAAAGGTTAAGTCAGGCATTGGCCAAAGAGTATGTTTCAGAAGGAAATGATCTTTACAAGAAGGGAGTAGCTGTGTTAAATGCTGCCAATCAGAAAGTAAACGATGGTACATTGAAGACAACAGATGCTGCATATACCGCAGAGGTTGAAAAAGCCAAAACGGAATTTAAAGCTGCTGCTGATATTTTGGAGAAAGCGGTACAGCTGGATGCATCCAATAAAAATGCAAAGCTGCTGCTTGATGCATGCCAACAAAGTCTGACTATTTAAGCGCATCGGGTGTTTTTTTAACGGGAAATGTACGGGATGAAAACCATAAAAGAAATAAGGGAAACCTCTGTTTCCCTTATCATTTAACCCCCAAACACACCGTTGAAAGAAGAAATTCAACGTACTGTAAAAGTACAAAAAATATATTTATTTGCAAAAATTAATGGATGTTTTTTTTTAAAATTACTAAGTTTTAAATAAGAATGCATCAAAGGGTTAGATTATCAGGGTATTAGATGAATGAAGTCCGGAGACCGAAGTCCGGAGACCGAAGTCCGGAGACCGAAGTCCGGAGACCGAAGTCCGGAGACCGAAGGTTGAAAATTTGGTGCGGGGTTGTTTATTGCAGAAAATTCCGTATCAATTGTTCTGCCTTTCTGAAGGTTTCCTGGAGGTTTTTATTGATCAGCACCTGGTCAAATTGTTTGGCAAAGGTCATCTCATATTCTGCTTTGGCAAGACGGTGGTTGATTTTTTCTTCTGTTTCGGTTGATCGGTTTATCAGTCGTTTTTTTAACTCCTCAAGGGAAGGGGGCATGACAAAAACAGCCATTGCTTGTTGTCCGTAAAATTTTTTTATTTTCAGGCCGCCGGCCACATCCACGTCAAAAATGGCATTTTTCCCTTTATTTCTGATCCGTTCCACTTCTTTTTTTAAGGTGCCATACAAAATATCCGGGTACACTTCTTCCCACTCCAGGAACTCCTGGTTGTTCATTTTTTCCCGGAACTCTTTTTCCGAAAGGAAATAGTAATCTTTCTGATCTGTTTCGTTGGATCTGGGAGGGCGGCTTGTAGCCGATACAGAGAATTCCAGGCCGGGATTCCTTTGGAGCAGGTGTTTAACAAGGGTTGTTTTCCCGGCTCCTGAAGGTCCTGAAAAGATAACCAGTTTTCCTTTTGGCTTTTCCGCATGTCCCATGTTCAGTTCTCTTGCTTGCTTGTCATAATACATTCAATACCTGTTCCTTGATTCGTTCCAGGTGGTCTTTCATCTGGACAACGATCCGCTGAATATCGCTGTTGTTGGCTTTGGATCCTATGGTATTGATCTCTCTTCCGATTTCCTGCGATATGAATCCCAGTTTTTTTCCTTCTGATTCCGGTGAGTCCAGCACCTCGTTAAAATAGGACAGATGGTTTACCAGGCGTACTTTTTCTTCATTGATATCCAGTTTTTCGGTATAGAAAAGCAATTCCTGTTCAAACCGGTTTTCGTCGATATTCCCGTTTAGTTTCAGCGAAGTAAGGCTTTCCCTGATCCGGTTTTTTATGTTTTCAATGCGTTTCTCCTCAAAAGGTTTGATTGCGTCCAGCAGGTTGCCTATGGCGATGCTGTTTTCACGCATGTCCCGGGCTAAGGCATTGCCTTCCTGGATCCGGAAAGTATCAATGTCGTTCAGGGTTTTTCGTATGTTTTTAATGATTTCGAGCCATTCTTGTTCGTCCAGTTCTTCGGGGGCTGTTTTGACCGTTTCAGGTAATCGCATGACATTCAAAAGGGTTGATTCATTGACAGGCAGCCCGAGGTTTTCACTGATTTTTTTCAGCTGCCGGAAATAGTGGACAAGGACTGGTTCATTAATGGATGCATTGGATTCCTCCCCCAGGTTTTCCAT
>Ga0307422_1000108_pt1 | contig 45492 bp, 45 predicted proteins | sample SalMarWE160290MG_FD_202153 | JGI IMG/M metagenome (GOLD analysis project Ga0307422, IMG submission 202153) | Salt marsh sediment microbial communities from the Plum Island Ecosystem LTER, Massachusetts, United States - WE1602-90 | ecosystem: Environmental > Aquatic > Marine > Intertidal zone >...
GCAGAACAGTGGTTTTTTATTTTGCCGAAAATACTTCTCCGATGTTATTGGAGCAGAGTTACAGTTGCGCGTCAGCCCGTGATTTTCACACGGTTCCCTTTTAGTCCCTAAAGCAGGACCTAATTCACAATTAATAAATAATAAAAGAACTAATTAAAGTACAAATAAAATAACTATTTTTCATTCAACAATGCTTATTATTGAAATTGTTTTGAACAAAAAATTAACCATGACTTATGTGAGCAGGTAAAATTTAGCTCTTTTGGCAGCAGAAGTGTTAACAAGTAAATTGGGGCCGCCAAATGAGCTAAATTGTGGGATGTCATAATGTTTAATTTAAGTTAATAATAGAATGAATTAGGGGTATTTGATAAAACAAAAAAAATGCATTATTTATTTTTATTTATAATCATGTCAATATAATCTACAATCGAAGTCGAGGTAAATCAGGACATTTTAATTTGCAATGAGTCATAATGCTTAATAAGATATTCTGTAGCTAAAGAGTATGAATTGGATAATGATATATTTTTACCTATAAAACATGCAAGGGCAGTAGAAATGGTACAACCCGTTCCATGTTGATAAATAAAATCTTTTCTTTCTCTTTCAAATTTGCTAACATGAATCTTTGTTATTAATGCTTCCTTTATCATAACATCATTGAAATGCCCACCCTTAAGTAAAATGGATGTATCCCATTCCAAACATTTATCTTTTGCTATTTCAATCGCCTCGTCAATATTATTGATATTTCGGTTAGTAAGAATTTCGAACTCCAGTTTATTAGGAGTAACTATTTCCGTTAACGGGAATAATATCTCTTTCAGGGTATTTAAAGCAGAAGTATCCAAAAATGTTTTCCCGCTTGTTGAAAACAACACAGTATCTAGCACAACATGTATAGTAGAATAACTTTTCAAACAACCGGCAATCACTTTTAAATTTTCAATGTTGCAAATAGCTCCGATTTTTATTGTTTGAACAGGAAATGACATTAAGCATTGTTCAATTTGGGATTGCAACAGATAAGGTTTTACAGCTTCTATTTCAAAAACTTTTTTAAAGTTCTGCACAGTAATGCCACTAACGGCAGAAAGAGCCCAGTAGTCTAAATCATGAGCTACTTTAATATCTTGCTGAATGCCTGCACCGCCGCTATTATCAGAAGCAGCTATAGTTAAAAAATAGTTCATTACATATTTTTATCGTTTTTCACGGCACACAAATTACCACACATTGTACAATGATTTTCATTACTGCTTTCGGATTCGTTTTTTCTTTTACGCGCTATTTCAGGGTCAATGGCATTATTAAAAATTGTTTCCCAGTCCAAGTCGCGGCGTGCTTTTGAAATTATATAATCTCTCTCTCGTGCACCGTTTGTGTTTTTCACGACATCGGCACTTTGCGCTGCTATTCTGCTTGCAATTACACCATCTTTTACATCATTTACTGTCGGCAAACACAGATGCTCCGCAGGTGTTACATAGCATAAAAAATCAGCGCCGTGAATAGCAGCAACAGTCCCGCCAATTGCTCCAACTATATGATCATATCCCGGCGCTGAATCGGTAGTTAAAGGACCTAATACATAGAAAGGAGCTTCATGACAGAGTCTTTTCATAATTTTTACATTCATTTCTATTTGGTCAAGTGGCATATGTCCTGGTCCCTCTACCATTACCTGTACTCCTTTTTCCCTTGCACGATCAACCAGTTCACCAAGAATCAATAGCTCCGCAATCTGCCCCCTGTCGGTCGCATCTGCCCCACAACCCGGACGAATTCCATCGCCAAGACTGATAGTAACATCGTATTTTCCACAAATATCAAGAATCCTATCATATTGCTCGTATAATGGGTTTTCTTTATTATTATTTGTTATCCATCGTTTCAATATTGCGCCACCCCTGCTAACTATACCGCAAACCCTTTCATCGTTTTTTAAATAGGAGAGCGATGATCTTGTAACGCCACAGTGCAATGTCATAAAATCTACGCCCATTCTGGCTTGCATCTCAATTTCATTAAATAAATCTTCAGGATCAAGTTGAGATATATTTTTCCCTTCCGACAGCAAACGTGTGGCAACATTATAAATCGGGACAGTACCAACCATGACAGACGATTCTTTTAAAATACGCTGCAATATTATCCTGAGATTTCCACCGGTAGAGAGATCCATTATTGCATCGGCTCTATGTTTTATGGCAATTTTCATTTTTTCTAATTCTTCAACCAGATCACAATGTTTTTCCGATGTGCCTATATTAGCATTAATTTTTGTGCGTAATCCCTTACCAATACCGCGAACAGGAAAATCATGATTTATGTTTTTCGGAATTACAATTCTTCCTATTGCTATTTCATTGCGAAGCCAATCGGGATTAACATTTTCTTGTTTTGCTACATCAATAATTTCTTGTGTAACAATTCCCTCACGGGCTTTTTGTATTTGAGTATTCATTTTTTTCTGTCTTTTAAAATAATTTTTTAATTTCATTGACTCTTTTGTCGAACTCGCCGGTTTGCATAAAATACCTTACCATGACAATATTTTTTGCCCCTGCATCAATAACATGTTTTATATTTTCAGGGAAAATACCGCCGATAGCAACTACAGGTATATTGGAAAAACCAAGTACTTGTTTTAATTGTTCGGTGCCTACGGGCTTGTCGGGTATTGCTTTTGCATTTGTAGGATATACAGGACCGAATCCAATATAAGATGGATTATTTTTCAAAGCTTCTTTAGCTTGTTCGATAGAATGTGTAGATAATCCAATCTTCATATCTCCTACAATTTTCCTTGCATCATTTATTGAAATATCATCCTGCCCAAGATGCAAAAAATCAGCTTCGCATATTGCTGCAATATCAGGTCTGTCGTTAATTACCAATTTCGTTCCAGTGCCTTTAGTAATATTGCGGATTTCTTTTCCAATCTTTATCAATTCCCTATCGGAAAGATTTTTTTCGCGTAACTGCAACATTTTTATACCATGAGCAACACATTTTTCTGCAATGGTTGTGTACGGTAAAAAAGGCTTGGTTATAATAATATATAGGCCAAAATCTTCCATATGCTATTTTTTTTGTAATTGCGAAGAAATTAATTCAGCAACTTTTTTACCGGAAAGTAACATCCCTCCGAAAATAGGTCCCATTCTAAATCCACCGCTCACACCATTTGCAGCCATTCCTGACACAAATAATCCCGGATAAATTTCTTTAGTATTTTCAATAGTAGTACGCTCTGCTTCTTCAACAGATAGGGAGCGTTCGCCCATTACGTTTCCTGTTTCGGTATTTAATTTAATGTTGTTTTTTCTTTCAAGAGTTCGGGCAATATCGCAATCGTGCCCGGTACCATCAATTACAGCCTTTGCCATTATAACAAGCGGATCAACATGCATGTGTTCGCGATGAACAGGCGCCCAGTTGACAACAATACCGCTTACCCTTTTATTTTGAAAAACAACATCTTCAATTGAAGTGCAATTGAACATTCGCACACCGGCTTTAGTTGCGTGGTAAATCAAAGCAGATGTTGCATGCACAGAATCCAAGGTGTAATAATCCGTATCGTAATGGTTATAGTCAATTTTAAATTCATCGAGTATATGCAAAGCCTCTTTTTGCACAACAATTTCGTTGAACATCATTGCCCCTCCCCACATTCCCCCACCGGGCGAGAGCTTGCGTTCAAACAAAGCGACTTTTAAACCTTTTCCCGCAAGATAATACGAAGCGACTAGTCCTGAAGGACCGCCCCCTGCAATTGCGACATCTACCGATAAATTTTCTTTAAGTTTTCTAAAATAGGAATCGATAATTCCTGCTGATACGATTTGTTCCATTTTTTTGTTTATTAAGTATTAAACTTGAATAAACATTGGGAATTAAACTTTCAGAAATTGATTTTTCTTTACTTCCCTACGCAGGTATTATCCTGATCAGGTATAAAGGGTATGATCTCAGCCTGAAAGTAAGGCACCCCTAGTTTATTATGATGCAAAAATAGATATTATTTTAATTCCTTCGACATTATAAATTAATTAAACTAAAATATTATTTGCACAATGTGTCAATTAGGAGCGTTGGCAAAATTGCAGCTCTTTTGTAAACTTTGGATTACTCACATAAATGTTCGTGAGGGCTTCGCCGTTGCAGGGCTGGCTTGCAGCGGTTTGCAAATGTGCTATTTTGTGGGCAGGGTTTCCTTTTTCTTTTGCGGAGGGGGAGAAAAAAACTAAATAAATTTCCTCAAGTTTGCACCTACCTGTCAAAGAGTTCCATAGTAAAGACAAAAAAATCGGGGATAATCATTGGGGCAATGGCATTTTCTGAGAATATCTTTGATGGGACACGCTTTCACCACAATTAAAACAGGTAGAAAAGTTAACAGGTAAAATGCCCAGGTATGGCATTGTAGACCGTGGATATAGGGGGAGAAAAATGATTGAAGGGGTAAAAATACTAACACCAGGGATGCTTGTAGCTTCAGCAAGTAGATATCTAATCCAAAAAACAAGAAGTCAATTTAGAGCAAGAGCAGGTATAGAACCTGTTATTAGCCATATTAAAAGGGATCACCGAATGTGGCGAAACTTTTTATTGGATGAAGATGGAGATAAACTCAACACAATATTAGCAGCAACCGGATTTAACCTTAGAAAAATGCTCCAGCGGATAGAAGCTGGAGCTATGGAAATTTTTGTTTCTCAGCTTAAACTTATTTATTGGTTAAGTTTGAAGGTGAAATTAGCTATTTGAAAAACAGGGGTTTTTCACGTTTAACTAATTATATTGTTAACCATTATTCTAATAAAATACACTTGTGTTTTGCAACTCTTAATAAAACAATAGTATTGTATTAAATTAAAAAATTAATACTACGAACACAAAACCTTTTGGAGTTTCTATAGAAACGGAATTATTGAATAAATTAGATGAATTTGTTGAAGAACACCAATTTCCAAACAGATCCTAGGCAATCAGGTTTTTGATAAAGAAAAATGGCAGGATAATCAGGAGGTAGCAGGAGCTATTGTTTTGATTTATGATCATCACAAAAGAGAACTTAAAAAAAATCAACAGAATTGCAACATGATTTTCATGATTTTATCTTATCTGTTCAACATGTATATAGATCATGATAATTGTTTGAAGACCATAGCTGTAAAATGGAAAGCACAAAAATTGATTAGCCTTTCAAATAAATTAATAGGATAAAAAGGTGTTAAACACGGGAAATTAGTCATAGGGACATCTGTTTAAATTACGATTATTCTTTAAATTAAATCTCTTTACAAAATTAGGATTGATAATTGAGAAAAATGAGAAAATGTTTTGTTATTAATTTTTAACATTTAGATTTGTAACACCAATTTGAAAAAAGTGACACGAAATTTGTTTTTTTTGCAATTTGGGTAACACGAATTATATAAACGTAACAACATTATTAAGAAATGAAAGCAGTTTTTTTATCAGTTTAGCTATAGGGGTGTAGCCAACATTTCCGACAAATCCCACGCTAAGAAATATAAATACTTAAAATTGGCAATTTCACCCACGCTAAGCCAATATTAGCTAATCGCTAATATTATGGCCTTAATTGGCCCAGTGACCACATAGCTGCGAAAAGTGCCAACTTTTGAAATGGAACTTTGAGAGGTTTGAAATGGCATTAAAAAAGAGGAACTACCTATGAAGCAGTTTTAGAATACGGAAAAAATAATATTATAACATATTGTTCATTAAATGGTTACAGGCTTAAAGTGGGTTTTGTCGGAAATGTTGGCGACACCCCTAAAGGAGCGACAGTGTTGATTTTTGATCATGAACATAGAGAACAAGAAAGATATACCAACATTCTACTTTCGCCTCCCGATTGGACTAACACTTATTATGATAAAAGGGAAAAGCAGGAAAAAATGGACCAAATAGTTGATGTGCCACATTTTGTAGATTCAAAGCAGGTTGGCTTAATCCAACTTTCGGATTTTATGTGTTTCTTTTTACGAAAACATATAGAATTACAATTAGAACTTGTACAACCTGCATATGCAGATGAAAAAGAAAAAGTAGCAAATTGGACAAAACTCATATTGGATAGGTCTATTCCACAAAGTAATATTTTGATGAAACGTGGTAGATGTGAATGTGCTGAACTATTTTACAAATACATTCCAGAACCTTTGAAATAAATCTCAAACAGTAAATAAAATGAAATAAAACTGTAACCATGGAGAAACTGGCACTTTTTTTTACAAGAATAAAGGAATTACGATTTTGGCAAAGAGTTTTTTCTTGGTCATCTATTCGAGCCCTAAGTTACGAAGCATATGAACAATATAAGAAAATTGAAAGTGATCTTAATGTAAAACAATTAAGCATAGAAGATCTTAGAAATAGGATTACGCGCCTTGAGACAGAAAAATCAGGGCTTGAAATAAAAGTTCAAGATTATGATAAGACTTTTGTGCAAAAAGACAATCAGGTCGTTAATTTAACAAATAAGATTGATGAGCTTAATGAGAAGGTGTCTGAATTGAAAAACAAAGTGTCAAAATATGAATCGACTGAAGAGGATAGAACAACTGATTATGAAAAAAAGATTGCACAGTTAGATCAAGTCAAAAAAGACCTTGATAATGAAAGAACAAGATTAAATGATGAGAGAGTCAAAGAGAAGGAAAATGAGTTTAATAAAATGAAGAAACAATGGTCTGAACATGAATCTACTGTCGAGCAAAAGATAAAACAAATCTGTCAAACTCATTTGATTAAATACGAGGAAAAAGTTCCTTTTAGAGGGACACCTGATAACGCTATTCAGATTTGTGATGAATATATAATTTTTGATGCAAAAAGTCCAGCAAATGATGATTTGACTAACTTTCCTAAATATATTAAAACACAGACAGATAATGTAAAGAAATATGCAAATCAGGAATCTGTTAGAAAAGACATTTTTTTAGTTATACCTTCAAATACAATTGATTCGATTTCTCAACTCACCTACAATATGGGTGATTACAATGTATTCATTATAATGCTAGATTCTCTGGAACCAATAATATTATCTCTGAAAAAGATTGAGGAATATGAATTTGCAGAACAACTAAGCCCTGAAGAAAGAGATAACATCTGTAGGGTTATTGGTAAATTTGCTCATACTACTAAGAGAAAGATTCAGATAGACCAATTTTTTGCTAACCAATTTATTGAGCTGTTAGTTAAGTGTAAAAATGACTTACCTAAGGAGCTTTTGGAATCTGTTATTGAATTTGAAAAGGCAGAGAAACTTAATCCTCCAACAGAAAAAAGGACGAAACAAATATTAACCAAAGAACTGCAAGATAAAAATGATTCAATCAATGCTGAAGCACAAATTAGACAAATAAAGATTCCAGACTCTTTCGATGAAGTTAAAAGATTAGAATAAGGTAAATAACTGCTTACTATTTTGTTTTTAAATAGGGATGTTGGCGACACCCCTGTATATTCTTGTAATAACCTAAGTGATGAATATAACTAATTAAATAATCAGAAAAATATAACCTAGTTAGATTTCTCTTTTTTGTCTAAAAACTTGTTATTATTAAAAACATCCCAAATAGCCCATTCTAAAAAGATTTTATTATGTTGACACATTCTTTCATCTAGTTCCCAAATAGATCCTTTATTAATATATGCTTGGTAAGGACATCCTCCACCACATATTCCAATTGCAACACAATTATCGCATTTTTCCATGTTAATAGGAAATCGTTTGGACCATTCAATAAAGTCTCCATTTGAATAAATAGTATCAACTTCATCAATTTCTTGTGAAAAATACTTCTTATTGTATAAAAATCCGTGACATGGTCCTATCTCCCCATCAGGTGAAATAACTATTTGATTCCCAATTGCACAACAATCTTTCAAATGTATTTTTTCTTCCAAAAAAGGTTTTAATTTTCTCATTATTCTATCTTCGTAAATACCCTTTTTACGTAAGAATTCAAATGTCTTTAAAACCTCAGTTGTTGCAAGATCCATATCAATAGCAAATGGGTTTTTACAATTAGGAAAATCCATTAAAAAATTAAAACCAATTGTCTTAAAATCAAATTTTTCCAATAGTAATTCAATATTCTTCTGAAGATTTTTAATATTATGTTTTCCCAAAGTTATTGACGCTCCAATTTCATTATAACCAACAAATTTTAAGTTGTTATAGCCTTTAACTATACTAGAATAACTGTTTTTATTATTATTAAATACTCTTGCTTTATTATTAATTGATTCTAATCCATCGATTGAAATTGATATCTTAACTTTATTTTCTTTAAAGAAATTTGCATCTTTTCTTGTGATACCAATACCATTTGTAATTAGATTTATATCAGTTTTTTTCCCTAAATGCTCACGAACAATGATAACACCTTGATACAATATCTCTCTGTTAAGAAGAGGTTCTCCACCATAAAAAATTATTTTATTATAATGAGATTGGTTTCGTGATAATTTCTTAAATAAATCGACAGATTTAGAAAGGGTTTGGATAGACATGTTATTGTTAATATGATCAAAAGGTAATGAATTCTCTATAAAGCAATATTTACATTTTAGATTGCAGCTATCAGTTAGTATTAAATACATTGTATGTATATCAATCCCAATATTTAACAATTTAGATTTATTTAAAAATTTTTCGTTTTCTGATTGAAGGATAATGAGTCTGTTCTGATAAAGAGAATTGATGACACCTATCACTTGATCCCATTCTTCAATTTTATATTTGTTAAGAATATCTTTTGTTGCGATTTGCGATTTAATTTTCTTAAAAACATTAAATGAAGTCTGATTTAGATAAACGTATTTCAATAATAATGAATGATAGAGTGCATAATAATTACCATTTTGAAAAACAAATGAGTATTTTGATGTTTTAAAATTGCAAGATAATATTGCAGGTGCTTTAAATAGGACCTTATCAGTCATTGCAACGCATTTTATATAATCTTAGTCCTCTTCTTCCAAAGATATACTTGAATTTCGCACGTCATGATAACAATCACATCCAGTAGGTGGAGACTTAATAGAAGCATTTTTTTCTAAAATCTTTCCAAAGGAGTTTTTTCTTTGTGAAGGAGAAGGTTTTAAGATGATGAAAACTTTATCAGCCATGATTAAATTTTATATTCGATTTTTCCAGATATTATATAATTCCTCAAAATTTGAAGCAATTTCAACATCTAGTTCCTTTCTTCTAAATTCAATATAGGGTTGAATTGCCTTATATGTTTCAATAACCATTACAATCAAGGAGTTTTCAGCTACATGATTATCAAAATAATCGTTTTTTATGCCTAAAGCTAAATGATCAAAATAAGCCACAATCCGCATAATGTCAGTTCTAAAGGATGCATCATTTAACAATTTATTGTGTTTTTTATTTGATAGATTTTTGCCTTTTTGTCCAACCAATCTTAAATCTTGAATAATCTTTTTGTTAATATCCTTTAGTTCATTTGTGTATTTGTCTATATATTCAAATGTAACATTCTTTTTGTCCCATTCCGTCTGATATTTGAGTTGTTTCTTTAATAATACAATTTGTATTAAAACTAATGGAATCCCAACAACTAAAACTATAGATTCTATAAGATCTCGAAAGTCCTGGAATGAAAAATTATTCATATTATCCAATAAAATCATACTTATATATTATTTCATTCTGTTTGTATAATTTTCCAACCAAATTTAATTAATTCCTTTTCATGATCTTGTACTTTATCTTTCTGTAAAGCAACACATAATAAATGATTTGATCGAGACATTCCAACATAAGCTAATTTCAAAGCTTTTTCCAATTCAGGACTATCTTTGTTATATGGATTTCCTTTTAATTGTTCTATTAATTGTTCCGATTCGTATTTTTTAAAATAGGTTTCCATATATAACGTTGCAGTGTGAGTCTCTCCTTTCTCTCCATGAATAGTATTTACATAAATGGGAAATTCCTTTTCTTCATCTGAGAGGTTTTTGTATTTATATAAGTATATATTTTCAAATTTATATTTTGTGTTTTCTATTTCTTCAGGTTTGTAAAGGAGAGTCCTTATTTCTTCAGGGATATTAAAAAAAACATCATCATCTGGTATGTTTTTATTCCAAATTGGAAATAAGACTGTTTTAACGTAGGTCTCTATTTCATTTTTGACATCTATGGAATATAATTTATTATTGTTTGAGATTTTATTTGTCCAAGTGGCAAGATTCTGTTTCAACTCAAAATACTGCTCTTCATGTTTTGCTTTTAAAAAGGATAGTAAAGAAGTTTTTGAATACCTGTAACTTACTTTTTGAATTACACCATCTTTGTTTGTTTTTTGATATTCGTTTTTTATTCCATGTTTATTTAATAAATATAGGAAAGCGTTTATTATTCGGTTGGAATAATATCTTATACCAGTATTTGTTAGTTGTTTATTACATCGGAGATAAGAGATAAGGTTTTCATAGTATTCTTTGTTTTTCCTGCTAGTTCTTTCATATTCTGGATAGTAACTTTTAATCGTAATTTCTTCCCTTTCTGTTCCAACTCTTCCAATTGCTAGGAATTTTGATTGTTCAGATAAAATATTTTTCTCGAGAATAATATCACCAAATTTCTTTATAACATTAATTATTTCATCTTTATCCTTGAATAGTATGAGGTAAGGTGGCAGGTTTTGATTTTGAGAATTTCCAACAACAGGAAAATTGTCATCTGACATTACTCTTAAAGGATTTATTATTTTTGCAATATTTGTCCCAAATCGCTTGCTCTTTGTAATATATAAGCAATCTTTTTTTTCGAATTTCCAACTTCCTTCTTGAGTAATATTATCAAAAATGGCCTGATTTGGGTCTCCATAAGTTTGTAATACCACCTTTTCATTTTCTCTGAATAATCCTTCAATTATTTTACTTTGATGAAATGATGTGTCCTGCATTTCATCAATAAACACATATTTAAATCTTTCCGAAAAAGCATCTTTAATGCTTGGGAAATCACTCAAATATCTATCAGCAATATCATAAGCATCTCTATATGATAAAATACCATCTTTAAATGTATTTTCTTTTAATTCGACAAAGATTTTACCGCTCTCACTTGAAAAGTTTCTGAAAGTTTCAGTTCCATAAATGATTTTTTGTCTGTTATAGTCAAGAACTAAATCTTTAAGTAACATGGGTGTTTCTTCATCAATTTGCGTAATAATTTCTTTTCTAAGGTTATAGATGTAACTTTTAATATTTCTTTCTTTTACTAGACAATTTAAAGAATTCCACCCTGTTTTAATAATGTTTAATGAATAAGTATTATTGTTTTTATCCAATACTTGTAATCCTGCCAAATTATCAAGCAATTCAATTGATTTAGGTTTATCTAGATTTAATACTTTTCCGAATTTTTTTTTCGAGATTCTGGATTTTGATACAAATTGTTGTCCAAAAATTGATTTTTGAAGTTTACATTTAAATTTATCTCTATTGTAAAATGATTTTATAAGCATTGCATCTGCAATATCAGAATCAATTCTGTCGGGTCTTTTACCATAATAATAAATAGCAGCTGTTGAAGCCAAGAATTTATCCACAAAAGATTGAATCGTTCCAAAGAAATTAGGATATGAAAACAACTGATATGCTTTTACCCCAAGTTTTTCCTTTATTAGATCAATGGCGACATTGGTATGGGTTAATACACATATCCCTCTATCATCATCGAAAGGCATTCGATTCCCTAAAATTATTAGTTTTGCGAGCAATGTTGTAGTTTTTCCACTACCAGGGCTTGCAATGATATTTTTGCTTTCCAAACATTGAATAATTTTAATTCTTTCACCCGTCTTATTAATGGTATCATCATAAAATTTATTCTTGTCTGAAAATATAATCTCAGAAGCATTCTCAATTTCTATATTTGAGATAGGTTTCATGTTATCGGTTTATTAGTAACATATACAATCGCCTCTTTGATATATTCAAATTCTGGTGCAATCTTTAGTATAGATTTAACTTCTTGTTTATTGTCTCTTAATAATTTTGCAAAACGTTGAGCTGTAATTGCCTTTGATACCCTATCATTATCTAAGTACTTTGAAAATATTTCAAATGCTATTTTATTTACGGACTTTCCATTCATTGAATCAAGTTTTTTCTTAGCATCTTCACGCTTTTTTTGACTATCCTTAATAGACAATCCTTTATAATTAGTCCTATTTTGAATTAATTGTGCTTCCAGTATTGCGGTTAATAATAGTTCTCTAGTAATATTTTCCGAATTCAACAAATCAAATTCAAGAGTCCATAAAGGAGAAGTAAATACTTTAACTCTAGATTGTTCTTTTTCCAAGGAACTAACCTTTTTTTCTTTTTCAACTTCAATTGTAGGTAAATATTTCGGTTCATTTCCTTTTCTTTTCATTTTAAATATTACTTCATTATCCTTTGTTGTTTGAGCAATATCCAGGTCAGTGATACATGCAACAGGTAAATCTAAATTCTTACCATCAGTTCTATGAAATATTTTTGCATATCTCATGAAAGCAGTATTTCTAATATTTACAATGGATACTCCGTATTTATGAAGTGGCCTCTCTAGTATCTCAGCTATTGTTGGTATCAATAGATTTTCAGCATCTCCTTCAACTAATATAATTCCTCTAGCAAAAAATAAGTTAGCTTTAGTATCATCTAAAAATCGTTCAAGGAATTCATAATCGTTTTCATCGAGCTCAGTCTTTCCCATAAACATTGGAAAAACATTATGGTCTTGACATAAAATTAAATTATCAAGTTTTACTTTTGATGCTAGTGTTGTACTGTGTGTTGTTAGAATTATTTGGCCATCAAATGATTTTTCATTGATTAGTTCATCTATTATTTTTAACTGTGCCTGTGGGTGTAAATGGGCTTCAATCTCTTCAATCAGCGCAAGTTTAAGATTTCTACCATTAGATTGATTTAAGAGAAGGAACTCTGCTGCCATGTATAATTTATTTAGTGAACCTAGTCCTGATTTGTTTGAATCAGAAACTAATTTTAGAGTTTTTAAAACTTCACTTAGTTCACTATCTGTAAGTGTTATAGCCGGTTTGTTTAGAACACCTTCGAAAGAGAAGTCATCCAGTAATTTTTTAATATCCTTGGTTATTCTCGCACCTTTGGTCGCTCTATTATTTTCATCACCTTCTATACTAAAAAAACCTTTAATTTGGTCATTAGCTGCTTGAGCTTTCTCTTCTAAAACATGTTTTATCCTATTTCCTTGTTCGTCTTTTAAATCCTTAAAAATATCATGACCTTTTAAGATTTGTGCCAGTCTGGATTTATAACCTGGCGTAAGTTCCGAGAGTGCATCACGTAGAGGCTTTAGATATGTTACCTTTAAATTTTCCCTTGCTTCACCATCAAGTTGAATGCCTTCATCGTCTTGACCAGCTTTGATATTAGTTATTATATTTTGATCTTTCCTTGTTGAATTTAGCCAAATACGCAAATCATAATTGCCTTCATTATCAAAACCAACCCATTCTAAAAAACCACCTGCTTCTGGGTCAGTAATTCCAGAAAATCTACATTCAATTCTTAATTCTGTTGCTCTTACTTCAGTATTTATATCTTCAAAGAAATCTTTATCTTCAAGTCTAATAAAATCAAGACTTTTAGTGTTTAGCACATGTTTAAGAGCATCAATTATTGCCGTTTTACCCGAATCGTTTTCACCAATTAAAACATTAAGTTTTGGATTAAAACTAACTGATAAATCAGGTTCATTAATGTTAATACTGTGCAGCGAATTAACATTGCCATATTTTCTGAAATTCCAAAGTTTTAATTCTGATATGTACATTGTACATCTAATGTTTTGATTAACCAATACTTATAACATACTTTATCAGTTTATCATGCAAATTACAATTTTTAATTGATATCTTAATAGGTTTCACCTGAATCTCAGAGCGTTGGCTATCATTTTTTTGACTTTTTAACGGTTTAGTTAAAAAGTTGCACAGTCGCTCTTCCGCTTATGCCTAACTTAATAGGATTTTATGTTCAAAAACGGATGGCAATAAGAAACGTAGGGCATTTCGAAGTACCTACCTATCAAGCTACCAAGCCGTTTATTAAATGTTATTTCGTTCAAATTTAGCACTTTTTGCCCTACGTTTCTTATTGCGTGTTAGCAACTGCTTTTACTCCTTATCTTCTTTTTTATCAACTATATAATCTTCAATTTCTCCTGCAACTAACTTTACTTTTAAAGGGTCTTCAACTAATACCTCTTCGTATTTTATTTCAATAACTGGAATAACTATTAATTTCAGTTCACCTTCTTCCTTTAAGTCCTTTGAAATTAATTTCCATTTTATTTTAATCTCTGATTCTTTAGGTTCAGGTTTAAGATAAATATCTTCTGATGCAAGACTATCATCGCCTACAAGTATTGAATTTTTTGGGATTATTTTACCAGTCATCGAATCAGACCAAAGATAAGTAGTGGGAGTTCTTTTTGCATAAATACTTAATGCGCCTGAAATAATATTTGTATCGGATAGGTCAATGATATCTCCTTCGAATTGTAAAAACACCTTATAATTCTCAATTGGTTCGTCCCCAGTATTATGAACTCTAATATCGAACATTGAATAACTGTGGTTAATTCTATCGCCATGTTGAGATTGTACAATAATTCTCCCAAGTGCTTCTTGTTGTTTATGAAACTTAAATATTGGACTTGCCATCAGGTAGTCAGCTGGCAATATTTTCTGTTTATAGTCAATATTTCTTTTTTGAAACTTTGGTCTTATAGTAAGTACTGTTGAGTTGTCTTGGAAAGTTAATTCAACGCTTTTATTTAATTTAAAACCTTGACTTTTTACATAATATTCATAAGTCAGTTTGTTTTCATCTATCAAATCTACAATTGTTTCCCAACAAAACAGATGTACTTCAAAAAGTCCTTTATTTATATGATCAATATTTTTTGTACGAACGTATGCTTGTATTTTACTATCATTTTGGGCTGTAGTCGCTAAGTAATATTTCTTAAGTTTAGGTTCAAATTCCTTAGCTTTTTCTAATTCTTTATCAATTTCTTTAGTGGTAAATTGATTATCATTATACTCATTTTTACCTTTACATTGTATTCCATAGTAAGCATCTTCACCAAATGGAATTCCAAACACATCCACACCACTTTGCTCTTGCCCAAGTCTGCCATTTTTTTGTATCTCTGGACAATCCCATATCTCCCCCCATAACTTTTTACAAAGAGATTCAAAATCTTGCCAATTTGCTGGTCGTCTTAATGTTTTCGGTGCTTCCATGAAGTTGTTGCCAACTAGCGAATATAAACAATTGTTGTTATCGTTATTATAGCAGCATCAATATTTTGATGTAAGTGCTTGATTATCGGTTTATATATAAACTTTTTTATATATTTGGTTAGGATGATGGGCCGGGTATTAATTTAACTTCGTTTTAAAGACAAACTCAAATTTTCGAGCAGACTGAGCCGCTTTGACAAAACCCACGCAAAGCAATTTTTTGACTCAATAAGGAGGCTGTTGGAATAGTAAAAACTTGCAGAACTCGTTTTTTGATTTGTGCTTCTATTTAACATAACACTTATTAAGGGACATTTTTATTTTCGCTCAATCCTTTGGTTAACTAAGCTTTAGGAAGTTTTCTTGCAATAATATAAACCCTTTTTACATGGCGATACATTTTTTATGCAGGATGAATGAATATTCGGTCGTTTTGTCAGGCAGCATATTCTGTTATGTAGATATGTCAATTCATCACGCGAAAAGAATTTTCCACTTTTTTTATAATTCTTATTTAGATCAATTAAAGGCTAATTTTTTTGGGTTTTCTTTGTCTTGAATGCTTTATCCCGGGGGTGAAATGGGGGCTGGCCCCCTAAAAATAGGCGTAGCCGAATTATAAGGTCAAAATTCCTTTAAAATTTATTAAAGATTTTGACTCCTTATTGTTTTAATTAACAAATTAACAAAGTGATTTATAATAATGTTAATATAAAGAGTAAATAAAAGGATATACAATAGCGGGGAAAATCAGTAATAACATAGGATAGAGAAGATTTACCGTGTTTGAAATGCCATAAAGCCGTGTCTGAGATGCCATGACAAAAAACTTTAATTGGTTGTAAGTTCTTCTGTGTAAATACTATAACGAATTACTTGTTTCATGTGTAAAATGCCATAAAATCGTGTCTGAAATGTCATCTTTTTTAAGCCTATCCACTGGGTTATAAACACTTTTGCTATATCGAACATATTTATTTCGTGTCTGAAATGCCATAAATTATACTTTCCCCTTTATCTTATCTTTTATAGGGGTAGATTTTATTTGTGTTTCAAGCTTTTTAAAATATGTATCCATTTGATCCTTCGAAATATCATCTATTCCAACAAGATCCATCGATTTGTTAGACATCTCAAACACACGATCAATAAACTCCCACTTAAAAATAAAGATCAAATTATAAGTCTTATCAACAGACTTTCTCTTTTCTACTTCCAAATCAAGTAATATATCCTGGCCCATCAATTCATCTATGTAAGCACTCAGCTGCCTTTTTATGATCGCAGGGCGTCTTTCTTTATCAGATACAGGAGATATACCTATCTTATCACAGAACTTCAAGTAGCCTATAACAAAGAAAGGATACGAACCGCATTTCTGAGCAATGAATACATCCTTTGCCTTGGCATATATCTGCGCATATACCACAAGGTGAAGGCGATCATAAATAACCTTTGATAGATAATTTTTAAGGGCATACCGTTTTTCATTGGAAATAATGTAATAACTCTTTTCTTCAATTGAACTAAGGATTGTAGAATTTGGTAAAACGATAGTGTTATCAAACACCTTATAAGAACCATCAGAATCTTTATATCGCGTTCCTTTACGATACAAGCCATCAATTAATCTATACAGAATTTCCAGATAATTAATTTCCCCATTCCCATTGATATTCTCCTGGTTAATTATATAAGATGTATGGAACATCCTATTAAGTGCAAACTTAATTCGGTTATACAGAGTTCCTCCAATAGCATATCCATTTTGAGTTACCATTTCGTTCATGATAACTGTCTCATCAATGCGATAACCCCTGAAAACCTTACTTTTTTCAACGTACTCTTTTGAAATGAGCATTACCAGGCAGTCAAAAACCTGTCCGTCAAACTCATCCGGAAGACCATAGTCCATATCGGCCTTAATAGTAAAATCCTTACTTTTATATATTAAATCATTAACGTTAACGTTTGGTATAACTCCCTTACTTTTGTTTTCAAAGATATAACGAAAACGTAGCCTTGAATTATTTACAACCTTTGTTTTTGAAGGAAGAAAAAGAGGGTAGTCTGTAAGCGGATTATTGGGAAGAAATATCTTCTTTAGCTTAGAAAAATCATAGTTTGCCGGTATCCCAAGGTTTTCTATAATCTCCTCGAAAGGTATCAGCAGTTGATCTGTATTTTTTACTTTCTTTTTGACCGCCATAAGGCTTTTTTGTTATCAGCTAGCTTTCAAATTATTTCCAACTATTGATCTGTTTTCAGCTGGCGACTCTGAAACATACTGTAATCCATATCCCAGCAATACCTCAATCATATTATTAACCGAGCGGTTTTGAATCTTCGCTTGCTCCCTGATCGACTCTAGCAATTCAGGATCAAGTCTGGTTGGATATTGAATTTTTGCCATAAATCCTTTTGTTTAATAGATATTAGAATGCTATCAATTGTATAGCAATAGTAATACTATATTTTAGCACCAAATATTTATCCTATAGCAACTTATTAACAGTATTATGGCATCTCAGACACGAAATGCAATGCAGAAAGCACCGTTGGTGGATGTTGATAAAATAACTCGTGACTAAAATCATTGCCAAACAAAATTTAGGATTATGGCGTTTCAAACACGCTAAACCATCTAACCCTTACTCCTTGTTGCAGTTTAAGAAAAGAAAATCCCTATTGGTGGGTTAATCCAATAAGCCACAAATCACTTTTATGACTTTTCAGACACGTTTTGCCTAATATCGTTAAAGAATCCCATTGATATATGGCATTTCAAACACATTTAAAGGCAAAAGATTATTTTTATTAACAGTCCATTTTATGGCATTTCAAACACAATATTTTATTCCAGAAATAACTCCTGTTCTTCTTCTGGATATCGGTTAAATGTACTTTTATGACATTTCAAACACATTTTAAGTGCTAGATCACGCTCTTTAGAGCCTAAGCAATCTATATTTTGTGTCCGCTATGGCATTTCAGACACGTTTTAAGATACTTTCATTACTATCCATGATGAGTTAGTTTTATTGAAAACGCTTATGGCATTTCAGACACACTCCTTCCCTACTCTACCAATTCCATCCCGTAAATTCTCAATTTTCGCGATATGGCGTTTCAAACACGTTTTTGCTTTTTAGCAGAATTTCTGTGAATTTGGATTTTGCTTAATGAACCGAAAATTCCAAAAATATGAATGACCAGGTGCCGGCTGACTTTGAAAATAGAAAATTACCGCCCCAGGCCTGCGAGTTTGAAGAAGCTGTATTGGGTGCTATTTTGATTGAAAAGGAAGCCATATCAGAAACCCTTGACTTGCTTACCCAAAACAGCTTTTATCGCGAGCAGCACCAGATTATATACAAATCTTTATTGAAATTATTTGATGCAGGTCAGCCGATAGACATATTAACAGCTACAGAGCAACTAAGACAGGATGCGGCTCTTGATAGGATTGGAGGACCAGCCTATATCACCTCCCTAACTGCTCGCGTGGCATCATCAGCACATATTGTCTACCACGCTCAAATAATCCAGCAAAAGTACCTGCAACGTCAAATAATAAACGTTGCCTCCAGAGTTCTTACCCGGGCATATGATGCATCGACCGATGTAAAGGATCTACTGGACTATAACGAAAATGAGCTGTTCAAAGTCACTCAGGGCATGATTAAAAAGGATACACTACAGATTGGAGGATACCTCAAAGAAACGATTCAAAAGATACTTGATACTTCGAAAAGTAAATCGCCTTTTAGTGGCATTCCTTCCGGGTATGAAAAGCTTGATAAGATCACATCGGGTTGGCAGCCTTCCGATCTGATCATTATAGCAGCCCGACCTTCCATGGGTAAAACCGCATTTGTAATAAGCATGGCAGCTAATATGGCTATCCAGCAAAATAAATCAGTAGCCATATTTAGCCTTGAAATGTCTTGCAGTCAGTTAGTAGATCGCCTTATTAGTGGTTATGCCGAAATTCCATTAGAGTCGCTGCGTAATGGGAAACAATTCGATAAACAGTTGGGAAAACTTTATGATTGTATTCATGCCCTAGAAACAGCCCCAATTTATATTGATGACACCCCTGCATTATCGGTTTTTGAATTGCGCGCAAAATGTCGAAGGCTTAAACGAAAAAACAATATCGATCTTGTTGTAGTGGATTACTTGCAATTAATGACAGCGGGGGGTGATCCACGCTCAAACCGCGAGCAAGAGGTAAGTCAAATATCTCGTTCGCTTAAGTCTCTGGCTAAAGAATTGGAAGTCCCGGTTATAGCACTTTCACAGCTAAATCGTAGTGTTGAATCCAGGGCAGGCAGTAAACGTCCTCAACTTTCTGATTTAAGGGAATCTGGCGCTATTGAGCAGGATGCGGATGTAGTCGCATTTATTCACCGTCCGGAAAAATACGGCATCCTGCAGGATGAAAATGGCAATTCACTCAGTGGAATTGCTGAGATCATTATGGCAAAACACCGAAATGGGCCCCTTGGGGATATTACTTTAAAATTTATTGATAAATATGTGAAATTTATTGCTCCTGACCTGGAACTAAATCCTGGACAATCCATGAGATATTACTCCTCAAAAATGAATACCCTTACTAATTGAATTATGCTTAATTTTATCTAACCATATGTACCATTAGACAAAATACTATTTGTCCAAATAGTTGATTAATAAAATTGAAAAGTACCCTAAAAATAAAATCCTTTGGCCCTGTTGAAGAAAGTAAAAAGGGTGATCAATACAGGCATATTACAATTGAGGATTTGAAAAACAATAAAAAAGCGGATTATCTTTTTTACAAACAGCAAAAGCCTGGTCTTTGGAAAGACGGCAAATGTAGAATATCTTCCCTCCTACCCCGGTTTTATTTCAAATCACAATGGTTTGGATATCGTTGTATTTAATGATGAGACTTTGGAAGAGGCTTTCTCAAAGCAGAAATGGAGATAAGTTGGCGTGAAATTGACAAGGATATAAAAAAGATAAAATTTCGATCCTATATAGACCTGAATAATTTTAAATGGTCCGATTGGCATGAAATTGAATAGTTTTTTAAAACTCAGGAATTTTTACCCCTAATCCCAGGGGTAAATTGGATGGAGCGTTCGGGACAAAGAATTTTATTAGATTTGTGTTAGGTGAAAAAATAATTCGAAATATGAATTTAGATCAATATATTGCAAATATCAATCAACGCTTCAAACTCGGAAATGCAACCGAACATACCTTCAGAGGTGATCTGCAGCAATTAATTGAAAGCATTGTCCCTGAAATCAGAGCCACCAACGAACCGAAAAGACAATCTTGCGGAGCACCCGATTATATCTTAACTAAAAAAGATATTCCAGTAGGGTTTATAGAAGCTAAAGATATTGGAGACAAAGACCTGGAGGGAAAAAATAAAAGCGGGCACAAAGAACAGTTTGACCGTTACAAAGCATCTTTAAACAATCTTATTTTCACAGATTACATTGATTTTCATTTATACCAGGATGGCGAGTTTGTAACAAAAATTGCAATTGGAGAGCTTACAGAAAAGGGAATTATTGCCCTGCCTCAGAACTTTGCAACATTTGAAAATCTAATTAAAGATTTCTGCATACATGTTGGGCAAACAATAACAAGTTCAAAAAAACTTGCTGAGATGATGGCCGGTAAAGCCCGCCTGCTTTCTGATATTATTGAGAAGGCTTTAACAAGTGATGAAACGCACAATGAGGACAGTACACTTAAAGATCAAATGAATGCCTTTAAGCAGATTCTTATTCACGATATTACCCCCAAAAGCTTTGCTGATATTTATTCTCAAACCATTGCCTACGGAATGTTTGCCGCTCGTTTACATGATCCCACAATAGATACCTTTAGCCGACAAGAGGCAGCTGAGCTTATTCCTAAATCAAATCCTTTTTTAAGAAAACTCTTTGGCTATATAGCAGGACCTGATATTGATGACCGAATTAAATGGATTGTAGATAATCTAACCGAAATATTTTTGGCCTGTAATGTTGAACAAATCCTAAAAAACTACGGGAAGACTACAAAAATGGAAAACCCAATCATCCATTTCTATGAAACCTTTTTAAGTGAATATGATCCTAAATTAAGAAAAGCCAGAGGTGTTTGGTACACTCCTGCCCCAGTTGTAAATTTTATCGTTCGAGCAGTGGATGATATTCTAAAAACTGAATTTGATCTACCCCAGGGCCTTGCTGATAATTCTAAAACAAAAATAAAAGTAAAGGATGTACATAAGGCTACATCTGATTTACGTTCTAAAACAAAGGCAAGTGTGAGAGAAATTGAGGTACACCGTGTACAAATACTAGACCCTGCCACTGGTACAGGAACTTTTTTAGCAGAAGTAATTAAACAGGTAAACAAAAAATTTATTAGGCAAGAAGGAATTTGGAGTGCATATGTAGAAAATGATTTACTCCCTCGATTAAATGGTTTTGAACTGCTAATGGCAAGTTATGCGATGGCTCATTTACAATTAGATTTATTACTGAAAGAAACCGGATTTCATCCAACCAAAGACCAGAGATTTCGGGTTTACCTAACTAACAGCTTAGAAGAGCATCACCCAGATACAGGAACTCTATTTGCTAATTGGCTAAGCACGGAAGCTAATGAAGCCAATCATATTAAACGAGATACGCCTGTAATGTGTGTAATTGGAAATCCGCCTTATGCTGTTAGTAGTACTAATAAAAATGAATGGATCCAAAATTTAATTACAGATTACAAAAAAAACCTAAACGAAAGGAAAATCAACCTAGATGATGATTATATCAAATTCATTCGTTATGGGCAGCATTTTATAGATAAAAATGAAAGTGGTGTATTAGCTTACATTTCAAATAATAGCTTTATTGATGGAATTACCCACCGTCAAATGCGTAAATGTTTACTAGAAAGTTTTGATAAAATTTATATTTTGGATTTGCACGGAAATGCCAAGAAAAAGGAAGTTTGTCCTGATGGTAGCCCTGACCACAACGTGTTTGATATTATGCAAGGCGTTTCAATAAACATTTTTGTAAAAACAGGAAAGAAGAAAAAAAATGAACTGGGTCAAGTATTTAATTCAGACTTACAAGGTAAAAGAGAATTTAAGTATGAAACTTTAATTGAAGAATCTATTAAAAATATTCGTTGGAAGAACTTGAATTATAAAACACCAAACTATTTTTTCTGTGAAAAAGATTTTCTTGGTGAAAATTATTACAAAGTTGGATTTAAATTGGATGAATTATTTGTCAACTATAACTCAGGCATCCAAACAAAACGCGATAGTGTGACAATTAAGGAAAATAGAAATGAACTTGAGAATATTATAAAATATTTCATTAACAATGATATTGAAAGTATAAGAGTAAAATATAGTTTGCCAGTTGATGGAAGAGATTGGACGATTAAATCTGCTAAAGAAGATTTGATAAAAGGTTTTGAAATTATCCCAATACTTTATAGACCTTTCGATAAAAAAACTACAGTTTACTCAGGGCGGTCAAAAGGATTTATTGCTTATCCACGAGAGAAAACAACTAAAGATTTAATAAGAAAGAATAACCCAGCACTTATATTTGAACGGACATCTGTTCTTGATGTATATTCAAATTTATTTGTAACGAATTCAGCAACAGATTTACATGTAATTGGAACTGCGTTTTCAAATGGATATACAGGTGCGATATATTGTTATCCCGAAACCAACGTTCAACAAACCATCGGACAAACAATAGAAAGAACACCTAACCTAAACGCTGAAATAGTAAAGCAAATTGCTGTAAAAGTAGGTTTAACTTTTACTAACGAAAAAGAACAAACCGAAAACACTTTTGCACCAATAGACATTTTAGATTACATCTATGCTGTTTTGCATTCTCCAACGTACCGTGAGAAATACAAAGAGTTTTTAAAAATAGATTTTCCGAGAGTGCCGTACCCAAAAGACAAAGAAACCTTTTGGCAATTGGTAAAACTGGGCGGTGAGATTCGACAAATTCATTTATTAGAATCTCCAAAAGTGGAAGATTACATTACAAGCTATCCGAAAAATGGAAATAACAGCATAACAACCAAAATTGGAATTAAAGATTGGGAGTTGTACGATGAAGAAAACGGGCTGGGTAGAATTTGGATAAATGGTGAGCAGTATTTCGATAAAATTCCATTAGTAGCCTGGGAGTTTTACATTGGTGGTTACCAGCCTGCTCAAAAGTGGTTAAAAGACCGTAAAGAAAGAACCTTAGAGTTTGATGATATTTTGCATTATCAGAAAATAATTTTTGCGCTTTTTGAAACAGACAGATTAATGAAAGAAATTGATAAAATTGAAATAGAGTAAAGTCATGCTAAATTTTGGAGTAAGAAATTGAAGAATCATAATATCATGAAATATATTATCGCAATCCTAATATCCATTTATTCATTTAATGCTTATAGTCAGCTTGAAATTCCCACCAAAGTTGATGGCTGCTATATTGTAGAACATGAGTATTATACGCTTTGCTATAATGAAAAACATGAACAGGCCTCCTGGGTTGCTTATGCAATCTCGTATGATATGGTTCGGGGTTTAGCTGAGCGCAAAGATAATTTTAGAGAAGATCCTAAGGTCCCCTCCGGGAGTGCTCAGCTGATCGATTATAAAGGCTCTGGTTATGATCGTGGCCATCTTGCCCCAGCAGCTGTAATGAAGGCCAGCGAACTTTGTATGTCTGAGAGTTTTTATCTTTCAAATATGTCCCCTCAGGTTCCTTCGTTTAATCGTGGTATTTGGAAGGAGCTGGAAGCATGGGTAAGAGGTAGAGCTATGTTCGTTTCTCAGTATGATACGGTATTGTATGTGGTTACCGGCCCAATACTATCTGATAATTTAAAATCCATTGGTCCTAATAAGGTTTCAGTACCGGAGTATTACTTTAAGGTGATTTATAACCCAATTGAATCGCAGCCGGCTGCTGGTTTAGGGTTTTTAATGAAGAATGAGGCATCGAGTTTAGAACCTACAGATGAATCTTTCAGGGTATCCATAGATAGCATAGAATCACTTACCGGGATTGATTTTTTCCCAATGCTTGAAGATGAAATAGAGGCAGAAATTGAATCAAATAGTATTTTGGTTATCTATCCAATAGGTGGGACAAGGTCTATTGAAATAGAACCTATAGATTCATTATTTTGAATATCTTATTAATCTAACTTTATTACTATGAAAAAAATATTGATCCTATCAATTTTCTTTGGAACCTGCTTTACATTATTCGGTCAAGATCAACAACCTTCAAGAGATAAATTTGAGTATGCATCTATTTATATCAAAATCCGCTACCAGGGAAATATTATTATTTACGATGAAAAGGGTAATTCCAAATCACCGTTACTATCGTTACCCAATGGAGAAACAGGTATTTTAGAGGATTACTCTGATCCCGATAATCCTAAAAGTTTTTCAGAATTGAATAAAATTCTAAATTACATGGGAAGCTTTGGCTGGTCTCTTAAATCATCAACAATGCTTCCTTATGAAGGGGATGAAGGGAATACTGATGGATCTAATTTGCTTAATTTTAATGAATACGCACAATTTTTAATATTTGAGAGAAAAGTTCAATAATATATAAAATTCCATTGCACCGGAATGCTAAAAAAAACCTCCGTTAGCGGAGCGTAAATTTAAAAATTCCCATCCTTATAAAAACTCTTTTTTACGAGTGTGAATGACACCACCTTATAACCCTAACCCTAGGGGGAAATTGGATGGAGCATTCGGGACAAAGAATATGTATTAAAGAATTATCGAGATTAATCAAGGATCTCAGCCGAACCAGGAACAGTAATTGTCGACAAAGAATCTTCCGGAAGATCTTCACCTAATTAAAAAGTGTCGACTTGAAATATGGTCCATAAAAAAAGCGACCTTAAAAAGATCGCTATTTCGGATATTCTCCGTCACCCCAGAGGCCGCTTTCAGGGCAATCCCTTGCTACCTGATCCTTGCATAAGGTATTTCAAATGTACAAAATTCAGCTGATATTCAAAAATTTACAATAAAATATTTAGACAATTCTTAGGGAATATCATAACATTTTGCGAATGTTATTGAAAGTAAATCCATATCATTAGATGCCAGGTTTAAAAAAATCTAAAAACAATCTTTAACTATTAAGCATTTTGAAGATATTTAAAAAAAATGTTAACGATACGTGAAAAACTTATTAAGATATTAAAGGAGAAAATCATTGAAAATAAATACTTTTATTCCTTAACAAAGGATAATCTAAATTGATAGTTTAATCCACGAAACAATGACATATTTTAATTATCCGGAATATTTCAAATACTTAAGCGAAATTGAGAAGAAACATGCGCCGGAAAAACTATTTATGGAAGGCGATTCTTCTTTGCTTACCGATGGGCGCAGGGTATCAGTTGTTGGTTCTCGCAGGCTCTCTGATGATGGGTTTAAGCGAACAGAAATCATTACTAAAGCTTTAGTTGAGCGAAACATTACAGTGGTTAGTGGATTAGCCGAAGGAGTTGACACAGCAGCACATAATGCTGCTATAAATTTTGGAGGTCGGACTATTGCTGTATTAGGCACTCCTCTTGACAAAGCTTATCCGGCAAAAAATAAGGATCTTCTTGAATTGATTAAAGAAAAACATCTTGCCATATCTCAATTCCCGGAAAATTATCCTTCCCAAAAGAAAAATTTTCCAATGAGAAATCGTACAATGGCATTAATTAGTGATGCAACAATAATTATTGAGGCGAGTGAAAAAAGTGGGACCCGACATCAGGGTTGGGAGGCTTTACGTTTGGGAAGACTTGTGTTATTAATGCAAAATGTTGCTGAAGATTCTTCACTTACCTGGCCAAAAGAAATGATTCGATATGGTGCTCAGGTATTAAAACGTGAAGATTATTTGGATATCCTTGATGACATTCCAAGTTTTACAGCCGGTGCCAGTGTTGAAATCACTTACTAAAATACGGTTGAGTGCAATGGAATAGAAATATTTATTGTTATTCTTCTTTAGTCTTATACTTATTTTGTCTACCAATAACAAAAACAGATACTAGCCCAACAATATCAATACTAGAAATTATCGTTCCGTAAATTTCATGACCATCCATAATTAGACGAAATCCGGCATATAAAAACAATAAAGCTATAACAAAGCCCATTATTTGGCCAACTAAACTCTGATTTACCTGCCCATTAACAACTTTTCTTTCAATCCTTCTTCTATGTTCTGCTTGTTCTTCGGAAGATTTCATTATTCTTTCGGCTCCGCCTTCTACTATCTCACCGTATGCTTTTAAAGTTTTTGGAGAAGGTAGTGGGCCTTGATGCATTTCTGCATATTCGAAACTTTTTATACTTAAGCAATGATGAATAACTGCTTGGGCAATTTCTTCTTTTTTATCAATCCCATTAAATAACCTAGGATTTGTTGAATCTATATCTTCAACAACCTGTTTAGCTATCGATTTTTCTTCGTCAGATTTGTTCTGATTTTTTTGGCGAATAATTTTACTTTCCAAATTTATTTTCGTTAGAATGGAATTGAATAGAATTGCGTATATCGTCTCCAACAATGCTCCAATCTCTTCTAATAGCGTTTATATCAGCCTCGTTTGCGTTGGCTGAATATTTATAATCAAAATGATTACCGCGAACATTAAATACAGACCCCATACCATCAATAAAAGAAGGCTTATAATATAAATCAGATGATAGTTTAAACATTTTATCTGTTAAATTCATATAGTCTGTCATTGTCGAAAGTTTGTAGTTTATTTATGATACGTAAGAAAACAATAAATGTTGTTTAGCAGTTTAAAAATTACAAAAAATGTGCAAAGGCAACAACAAATTTCATGCTAATATTGTTTATAGTTTTCTTTTTTATTATTGCTGGTGTAAATATATAAATATTTTGATTATCAGGTTGATAATTAATTGTTAAGAAAAAATAATTTTTTAAATATTTTCTAATTAATTGATAATTAATTATTTATTGATGTAAACATGTATATAGTCGCTTTCGGTAGAAGATCATTTCAACAGTCTCTCAGTATCAAAAAGCTTATTGAAACCCGAAAAGATCACGCTTGTTGATGATGTATTAACCCTTGAAAGAACATTTTTTGAATGTGCTCAAAGACTTCATGAATGCTTTCCAGAAGCTGAAATAAGATGTTGTTCTTTGATTAGAACTCAGGGTTTTGTAACAGATATTGAAAAACTTGTAGATCCTTCTTTTGGAGATATTACCTTCAATTCTCAATCTGGCAAAACAACCAGAAATCCTTAAAAGTCAATTAAAGTTTCTCACGATTAGAACTAATATAGAGATCAATCTTTTTATCATTCTGAGAAATAGCATCTATTCGGTGTATTTTTATTTCATCAGGAAGATACCAAACTTCAGCAAAAAAGCTTCCCAAATCATACAAAAGTAGACGTTGATTATAGTATTCTCTCGATGCAATAAATTTCCCTTCCAGGAAGACTTTTTTACCTTTTTCTTTTAATGAATATGTAGAAAATTCAGTTATATCCATACTGAATGATCAGATTAAAAATTTTTACGCTTACTTATTTGATTGCAAATACATCTCAATAGCTTCAAATATTGCATATTTCATAGCATATTTTGTATTATCCGAAGCTTTAACCTGGTACATTGCTGAATTCATCCTCTCCCACTGCTGCATTGATATACTTGGTGTGTATGTCATAAAATCATCGGGAAATTCAGTCAACTCTTTTCTTTTGGATAAATACATCTCAAATGCCTCATAAACGGCATCTTTTATGGAATATTTGCGATTCCCGGAGGCTTTTATCAAGTAAACTCTTTGTCTAAGTGTATCAAGCTGTGAAGCGGAAATCAGCATGGAATGAGAACGAAAATCGTTTGGCTGAGCATCAACGTTCAATGGTGCCTTGAAGGATTGTGGTCTCTTAATTTTGTTTTGCCCCTCTCCTACCCTTGTTTTTACTTTTTTTTCTACTTTCTCTTCAACAATCCGATCGCCTGATTTTGTAGATTCTTCACTTTTTACCTGATCAGTTTTTTCCTTTTTAACTTCCTGCAGTTTTTCTGCAACATCTTTGGGTTTTATTCTTGAAGGTTTGGCTACCTGCTTTTTAGATTTCCCCTTTTTTGTATCCCTAAGTGGATTTATAGAACTCACGTTGCTATCCCTATTAAGGATTTCAAGACCCTCAATCAGATCACCTGCACCTTTACCAAGCTGCGAAAATTTATCTTTCTTGGCCATTTTGAATAGATTTTAAAATTTCATTTGATAATTCACCATAATCAAGTGCTGCATGGCTTGTCCGATCATAAGCAAAGATATCCACACCTTCTGCCTGAGCTTTCTCAATGGATGTATTTTTGCGAATCATTGTGGAATAAAATTTATCCTTAAATGCGCTTTTAACATTATCGCGTGTTGCTTTTGAAATAGTAAGCTGAGAATCATAATTAGTCATGAATGCTCCTAGAATATCAAAGTCAAGCTCCAGATCAAATTTTAAATCCTGAAAGTGTTTGACAATTGCTTTAATACCGTTTAAAGAAAAAACATTGGCAGCAATTGGAAGTAGAATATAATCACTTGCTGCAATAGCATTATCTGTTAAAAGCCCAAGAGAAGGCGGACAATCAATCAGACAAAAATCAAAATTACCTTCAATTGGTTTGAGTAGTTTTTTCAAAACCTTTTCACGGGCATTCTTGGTTACCAAAGCTTTTTCCATTTCACGCAGTTCTCCGGAGGATGGTGAAAGAAAAAGATTATCATTTAGCTGAAGTATAGGAAGCTTTGTGTTTTCTTTCTTAGCTACTACTTGAGAGTATGCATCATTAAGCGATATGGTAATATCATATTGCCCAAAATGCTGAGTAAGATTTGCCTGGGGGTCAGAATCAATCAGGAGTACTTTATAATCCGAATAAGAAAGGTAAGCTCCGATGTTGGCGGTAGAAGAAGTCTTGGCCACTCCCCCTTTATTGTTTACAAAAGAAATTGTTTTCATAACAAAAAAATCTTTATACGATTTATATTATTATTAAGTACGATAACAAATATATTAAAGATTTATAAGATTATAACGATTTATATGCTTTAAACGTTTTATATGAAATCTTATGTATTTGAATTACTGTCTTTTAGTATGTTGATAACCAACGGGGGAGAACAGTCTAAAAAAAAGAAATCAGGTAAATTCTTATCAATTGCATGCATTTGTTTTTCTTTTTTTTCATACTGTTATTTGTGAAACTTGATTTTTACAGAGCCATCATCCAATATAGATTTATCATAGATGTTTGCTGCTATTTTATAATCTTCTCTATCATCTTGTGCAATATCTTTGCCAGTGCCTATAAAAGGTTTTTCAGAATTATTTATTTCATCTTTATTATCTGATGAAAATGAAACAATAATATTACGCCCACAAATCGAGCGTCCATTCAGTTCATCAACAGCCCTGGAGGCTGCGATTGAGTCATTCATTTTCACAAAACCAAACCCTTTGCTTCGATCAGTTATTTTATCTTTTATAATAATTACAGAAAATACATCTCCAAAGACTTCGAAGATTTTTCTCAATTGTGCTTCATTCAAATTATAATTAATGTTTCCTACGTAAATATCCATTCAATACTAATTACATAAAACGATTTTGCAATTTATAAAAATTATTGAAAATTTCAACTACTCTTTTATTTGTTTCGTGGTAAGCTTTTTTACTTGCTTAATTTTAACATTAATAAGGCCAAGCTGGCTTGCAATTTGTTTGGCCATCTCATAATCAGGAGCTTGAATAAATTGTTTTTCAGTTTCACTTATTACCTCAAATCGCCTTCTATTGTAAAACTTTGGATTATATTTTTGCTCTTTATATTCTTCCTCACTGTATAGCTCTATAGACAATTGGCCATCCTCGATTTGTTTCAGTGATATCTCATCCATTCTAACCCATATTTCTTCATACTGAGCAAAACCTCTATTTATATTCTTAACTGCATTAATTCTATAATTACGTGTCCCCTGGGGTTTAAAACCTGTTATTGAAAGCCATACAGATTTACCCTTTTGATTCAATCCTTTTTCGTAATGAGGTGATGTTTTTTTTATTTTGGCTTTTAGAACTTTCATAACGTTTTGAAAACAGGCCAGTAATAAAACACGGCTCTAAAAATACATAAATTAGTTTAATATCAATTAAGTGCAAGTTTTTGAAATTATAAAAACATGTCGACATTAATCGAGGATCTCAGCTGGTCCCTAAAATTAAATTATCGACAAAGCATCTTCCGGAAGATCTTCACCAGCTCATAAAATGTCGATAGGGTATAGGCGGTAATTCCTTTAACCGCCTTACTCTATCAATGAAATAAACGGCATTTCATTCAATCAGCTCCTGCAGATTTTCTTGTGCTTCAAACAGGTTTTTAGAATAGTATTCAAATTTATTCAATTTCCCTTCTAACTGAGCAATATAACGTTTTTGTTCATCTATTTGATTATCCTGATGTACTGTTAAATACCCGGCTTTCAATAAAGCCTGGCTATTACTTGCCTGATGGGTTAATAATCTAACTCTTTCAAGCATGATGTTGTCTTGTTCCGATAATCTTCGGATATATACTTCTTTGGATATTTTCTTTGCCATTTTACTAAATTTTTGTTTGGATAAAAAGATGGCCAGAAGCCAAGGCCTCCGGCCGATTTGATATAAGCTATGAAAATCAAATTATCTCCGATTTGCTTCCGACTATTACATCTCCTGCAATAACATCCATTGTATCACTACTGGCATCAACAAAAGCAAAACCATCTTTCTTGGCATCTCTTTTAAGTTTATCTCGATACTCAGCATGAGTCATTCTTCCACTTCGAAATAGCTCTGTAGCATCCATGTTTATTTCCCAACCTTCATTAAGTTTAGAGTTCGCATCACAAACCATTGTGCGCCCATCTGAAAGATCAAAAAACTCCACAGTGGAACAATTTAAATGATTGTAGAACTCAGTAAATTGAAAATGGTGTCCATTAAATGGAAAAACTTCTTTAGTTTCTCCATTGGTTTTTATAAGTAAGGCCATAGCTATAAACATAAGTAGGTTAGACAAACTGATTCGCGTGGCTGCAAAGAAGTTTTTTTATCATCTTGCAGAAATACATAAGCTTTCATTAACTCATCAAAAGCATAGTATCGTCTTATTTCTTTTCGTGTTCCTTTTTTTCGAAGTGTAAGAATGTATTTATCTTTTCCTTTACCCGCTTCACGCTTAATAAGCTTATATACCATGCCATTTCTTGTAAAAGAAAATTCCACCTCGGGATAAAGAAAAAAGAGTCGTGTTCTTCTATATGTAGTATTCATCATAAAGTTTTTAAGATTAAAAATGAAATTTTTGTTTGGGCCAATAAGATCAATCGGGCAGGGGAGAGGCTCCCCTGTCCGAATTTTTAAAAGCTCTCTCATCGGCATAAATGACAAACATTATCGTTTGAATAATCAAGCTTTGGACTGACCTTTACAAGAGGGTCACAATCGAATTCTTTGCCGAGAATTCGCAAGATCATTTTTTCGGATTCCTTTCCGCTCATCCAACTAAAAGTGATGCTTTCAACTTGCATAAGTGATTCCTTGTTGATTACAGCATATTCCTGCGCCCCGTTTTCCGAAAAGCTATCGTTTAAAAACAGGTACTCACTGAGTTCAAAACCTTGACAGAGTGTCCAGGTGCAATTAGATAACTTTTCGGCCAACTGTGGTATACTCTCAACTATACCGATTGCATATGTTCTTTTGATATGTATCATGACAAAGATTTTTTGAATGATTAGATATGAAATGAGGGATAATTCCCTCATTTCAATTATGGTGTAGGTTGTAAAACAATTCCGTTTTCTACCAAATCGCTAACATAATCACAGGCTTTCTGTGCCATGGCCGATGCTTTAAAGATGAATTTCTTATCATCATTAAGGCATTTCAGCCATGATTTTATATAAACTGCGTTATTTGTAATTTGAGTTACAAACCCTAAACGAGCAGCCATGAAGGCAGAAAACAGTTCAGCGGTAAGTTCTTCCAGTGCATACTGCTTTGAGCCATTAGCACAGCTTAAATCTCTATTCATTCGGCTTTTGTGTCCTGTCCAATGGCCAAGCTCATGAAGTGCAGTTTTATAAAAAGCCTCTTTGCCTGTGAATTGATTACGCTCGGCCAAAACAATTGTATCCTTCGATGGTAAGTAATAATTTGCTGACCCGTTGGTAAGGATTGTTGAAAAAGTTTCCTGAAACCTTCTGTACTCAATGTTTGCACCGGATTTTATTAATATTTCCTCTGCAAAATCATCTTTTTCAGGCTGAGAATATTCAATGCTTTCACCTTTAAAAAGTAGCTCCTGGGGTATATTATCAAACTGATTAAGATTGAAAACAGGATAATATTTCATAATGGGTATTATATCAACATTATCAGGCATTGGATGCCCATTTTTAAGAATTTCTGTAACCTGTTTTGTTATGTTTCTTCCCGTTTTTGAATCTAAGTATTTACGCCCGTAATAGGTTACAATTGTTGATCGTTCTCCCTTTTTGATTTTTGCACCTGTATTTTGACCTTGTCTAAAGGTCATCCAACGGTTTTGAGAGTACTGATTTTTATTTATCAGAAATGATAAATAAAGTTGATTTAACCCATTGTAAACGGTTTTTGATATTGGATTGCTTGCAAAAATTTCTCCCGATGCGCTAAGCCAAGTTTTTTCATAATTCGTCTTTTGATGGCTCTCTAATATTTCTATAATTTGACGTGTAACGCTTTGGTATATGTCAAATTTCTTTATATTTTTATTCATCACATTTAGTTTTAAAACATTTAATGTTTAACCCTGCCCAAATAGCGCAAACTATTCAGGCAGGGGTTTTTATTAGTCTTTCTTGCTGTCAAGAAATAATACCTGATCAGCAATAACAACAGCAGAATATCGCTTAACGCCCTGCTTATCTTCCCACTGCTCGGTTATTGATTTTCCTTCGATGTAAACCTTTGCACCTTTTTTTAGATAGGTTTCTACTCGCTCGGCAAGTTTTTTAAAACACTTGACAGTATGCCAGTCGGTACGCTGTGTTTCTTTTTTGTCTTTGCCAAAAAAAACATCTTTGGTTGCAACACTGAAACTGGCTACTTTACCACCATTTTCAAAATTGTGTACTTGGGGATCATTTCCAAGATTTCCGATTAATAATTGTTTGTTTAACATAGCTTATAAATTTTATAGATTAATAAATGGCCATTTCGACCTCGTTAATTTTTGTATGGTATCCATACAATTGAAAAAACATTCTTCCTGCTTGTTCCTTACTTGGGGCAAAAAGAAATTCTCTTGTGTTTTTGGTAATAGCTTCAAATTTTTTCATGTTATATTTTAATGGTTTAAAATTTTTATTTCCAGACATATCCTTGGAGCCAGATTTGAGTTCGCCAAAAATTTCTTTTACTTTTCGAACAAAAGCTCTCTTTCCATTTAAGAAGTGTTTGGTATTTTTTTTGTTAGTATACATTTCGATCATGTTTTTCATTTTTCATATCCCCGTATGCCGAGTTTTCGTTTCGCCAGGTAATAAAAAGAAAGCCTAAAGGGGGTTTATGCAACACAAATAGCCCTTAGAATTCAGATTGAGTAGGAGGGGGGCAACGGAAAAAAAAGACTCTTTGCAAAATACGTAGCAGGGCGAAGATTTTGCAAAAGTGTCTTTGCGCGGGACAAGAAAGTATTTGATAAAGAAAGGGCGTCCCTTTCCCGGACGAAGCCAGGAACTGGCAAAGTCGGGTAAGGGATAAGCCAAATGAATTTATCAAAGTGTTTCTTGTTGGGGGAATGTCGACAATGTTTTAAGATCTCACCAGGTTCCGGAAGTGATATAGTCGACATAATTTACACTTGAAAAGTTAGATGACCGGCTCATTTGTCGACAAAAGAGCAAATTAAAGCTGAATTCTTAGGGATATTTCTTGTCTTGGTGTTTCAAAAAGCCACTGGCTTTCAATATTTACCGCAGTGAAACTAAAACTTCACTTCGGCATTAAGGATGTAAAATGGGAAACAATTAAAAGAAGATACTAAAACTAAAATGGTGAACAATAGAAAGTAGGAGAGGAGTTGTTAGAAAAGAAAAAGAAATAATAAAACAGGTCCGTAGGACTCCTTGTACTAGCCTTTTGCGGGCTTGGATTGAAAATACAGTTTTATCCTTTTTAAATTTGAATTAATAAAAAGAAAAAAGAGCGACCAGATGGAAGCTCCTTTTTTACCTATACAATTAAAAAAGTTAGGGCTGCATTTTCGAGTGTGACTTTTTAAAAAGTTAAAAGTTCTCATTATAAATAACTTAATAAAATGTTGATAATACTTTTATTAAAACAATCCAATTTTCTATGATTATTTAAAACCATTTTCTATTTTGTGCCCATGAAAAATTAAGTTACGTGACATAAGTATTAACAGTTGATTTCATTTCTAGTTAATTGAAATCCGCACAACTCTATAATGTAATGAAAAAAAAGGTTTTAGCATTTTTCACGCTTATGGCTTTAAGCGTTAGCAGCATTTTTGCTCAAAATGAGTTTATCAGATCCCTGGAAGATATCAGAGATGATTGGATTAGACCAGCATATCCAATAGTTGCAGGAATTGTATTTATTGTTGGTGCACTTATAAACATGGGCCATTTTTTTGGAGAAAACAGGGATATCAAGAAAGGTATCAGTAATATTCTTGTGTATCTGGGAATTGTTCTTGCAGTAATAGGAATATTTGAAGCTATTACAGCATTAAGTATTTAAGCTTGGAATTCAAAGTAAAAAAAGGAGTAAGCAAAGAACCATTGCTGTGGGGAATGAAGATACCCCAGTTTATGGCCTTTATCTGTGTGCTTATAATAAGCTCTTTTATTTTGGTATCAGGTTTAACGATAAGAAAAATATTCTCAGTTATGATAATGCTTGGAGGCTCGTATTTCATATTACAGTTACTTTCAAAAACTAACGTAATAAAGTTATTATTCAGTGAGCGTTTTCCAGATACCATAAAAAACGATCTATTAAATTAAATAGGCAGTTAGACAGTGCAGAAGCAATTATTGAGTCAAGCTAGACCCTTAATATATTACGAAGGGAATAAAGCCTATTCAGGCAATGGGAGTATATTGTATGGCTACAAGTTGATACTGCCGGAAATCTATACCTTGAGTGAGGGTGAGTTTGAGGAAATGCATACCATGTGGTATAGAGCGTTGAAGGATTTTCCTTTAAATACGATTATCCATAAAATGGATATTTATTTAAAAGATAAATTTTCGTTTTCCGAAAAAGAGAATCAATCCTTTCTACAGAAAGCAACAGTTAAGCACTTTAACGGAAGGGATAAGCTGACACACCATAGTTTACTATTTTTCAATCTTCCAAACCCGGCAGTGTTAAACAGTGCCAGGATCATCAACCCATTTAAGAAACCTTTAAAGACTGAGGAAGCTATAAAGAGCTTTGAGAAAACTAAGAAGTTTTTCTCGGTAGATGTTAAAAAAGCAGTCGATTTTATAAACACAAGTCGTTATGCAAAAATAGAGCCTATTTCGGAGGAAGAATTTCAGTATTTGGAACATGGTTATTTCAATGGATTTTATGATGACCGGGTTACTGATTTGGATTTGAAAGAAAGCAAAGTGGGGGATAAAAATATAGGCGTTTACACTCTTAATAATATCTCTCAGTTTGGTGATACAGTCCGCACAAGCATTGAAGATAGCGCCATGAGTGAAAGAGAATGGGTATACCATCAGGGTTTTATGGATTCGATGGCCATTAAGCTAAATTGTGATCATATCTATAACCAGGTAGTATTTATAAAGGATCACCACCACGAAAAGAAGAAGATTGAAAAGAACAAAGATGATTTCGCAGGATCAAGAAAGTTTGCAAGAGAATATAAACGTGATGCAGAAAAGTTGGATGAGTACCTGGATGAGATTGCAGATGATGAAAAAATAAGGCTGGTCTATGGTCATAACAATATTATTTATTATGCAAGTGACGAGTCAGAATTTGAGTACCTGACAAATCAAATTCCAAACCTTTTTAAGTCGGTAGATATTATGCCATACTATCCAAAGGGTAAGAATAAGGAAAATATTATTGCGAACTCTTTTCCAGGTTGGATAGGCAATATAGACCTTGATAATTATTACGGTCCTATTGATATTCAACAGGTGCTTTGTCTTTTTACAAACGTAGCACCTTACCGCAATGATAATGAGGGGGTATATTTCAATGAGCGATTAAATAATGTGCCGGTAAGAAAGGACATTTGGGACAAGCAAAGAAAAAGGATTAAGGCAAGGAATTTCTTTATCATAGCACCTACAGGAGAAGGGAAAAGTGTTGTTTTCAATCACATTGCCCGCCAGATGTATGAAAGTGGTGTATCTATTGTAATAGTAGATTTAGGAGGATCATATAGAAAATTATCCCTGCTTTATCCTAATGATACGGTTTATATCCATTACAAAGAAGGGGAGCCAATAGGATTAAATCCTTTTGAGCTTAAACAGGGAGAGGATATTACTGCTGAGAAAATTGAAGAGCTGAGCAATTTTGTTTTCAAGCTTTGGAAAAAAGAAAGACTCCCCAATGATGGTGAAAGTGTGGCGCTTAAAAAGATAATAAAAGGGTACTATACAAATGTGCACCAAGGACACAGCTTTCCTGATTTTTACGATTTTATTGATCAGTTTAAAGATACACTAACCAAGAAACTGGAATTAGAAAAGCATGTAAACCTGGATGACTTCATCCACATATGCAGTGAGTTTGTAGGTACGGGCATTTATTCATTTCTTTTTAAAAAGTCAAGCTCACAAAGTGAAAGAATAGGAGGTAAAAAGTTTATTGTCTTTGAACTGGATGAAGTAAAAGAGAACGCGGTACTACTTACAATAATGATACACCTGGTTGCTGAAACAGTTCGCAGCGTAATTTGGAAAGATAGAAAGAGTCAGGGAATTGTATTTTTCGATGAATTTGCCAAAATGCTAAATTTCCCATCTGTCCTGAGCAGTACAGCATATTTTTATCAGGCAATAAGAAAATATGAAGGGTCAGTAGGAGTGGCCATACAATCACCTGCACAGCTTCCGGAAAATGAAATCAGTCAGGCAATTATTGACAATACACAGGTGATGTATATTTTGCAAAACACCAAAGGTTATGAGCATGTGATAAAACGTTTTGGAATGCGCCCTCACCACCAGGTTCAATTACAAAGTATAAAAAACAATTTTTCCGGTGAAAGAAAGTACAGTGAGTTTATGCTTGTCTTAGGCAAAGAAAGCAATGTTTACCGGTTGGAAATCCCACAGGAAGTTTTTTACGCATACCAGACCGAAGGTAAAGAATATCAGGAAATAATGGAACTCTATGAGCAAAGTGGAAATATGGAAACAGCTATAACTAAATACATGGAAAGATGAAAAAAGAAATAATATTAATTATTCTCTGCATAGCAGTATTAAGCCTTGATTCCTTTGGACAGGCATCGGTAGTAACTGATCCAATACTAACAAAACTTGCTACCAAAGAAGCGATAGACAGGGAGATTATAAAAACAAACTCACTAAAAGCACTGGAAGAAAATATTGTTCAAACAAAAAAAATTATCAAAACATATGAACTCTCAAAAGAGGCTTATGATAAGCTATCCGAGGTAAACACCTATATAAAGCAATTCAGGTCCTTAGAGTATGCATTAAAACGTCAAAAAAGCTTAATGGCCAAGACAAAAAAACAAATAGGAGATTTTGAAAAAAGTGATGTATTTACCGTTAAAGAATACGCCAAAATAAGTGATAATCTAAATAGATTAGTGAAAAGTACCCAAGATGTTATTAATATGTTTGATTTGGTATTGCAACCCGGGAAAACAAAAATGAACGATGCTGAGCGCATGTCCATGCTCATGGACCTGGAAAATGAATTAAATGATAAACAAAGCTTAACAGAAGCTACATTGGATTATTACGAGGATGTGAAGCGTCAGCGAGAAGCGCTTAACGCACTTGATGACATGGGGAAAATGATGTATTAAAAGATGAATCTAGAGTTAATAAATAAAGTCTTTCATGAACTCTTTGATGATCAGCTGTCTATATTTATATACGCAGGAAAGTTCATTGGAGTATTACTTTTCATGTTTACTGTGGGTAAAAAACTCATGCAGAATTTTTCAACAAAGGGAGTGAGTTTTGATAAAACCAAAGAAGGACTGAACCCTTACGATATACTTAGGGCAATAATCTTACTTGCAGTGATAGTCTCCATTACAGAGATTCTTACCTTGTTTGATAATATTTTGCTTCTGATTGAAAATCTTGGAATGTCAGCTTACAGAGAAGATCTTTCTCCACTTGCTTTATACAATGTTCCGTTGGAAGATCCTAACACAGGTTCAAGTACAATTGATCTTGTAATAAAGTATTTAAGAAATATTAATGAAAACCTTAACCCTGTATCCTTTGTCTTAAAAGGATTCTACATTATTCTTTGGATGGTGGATATAATACTTTTTGTTGTATTTATCGCTCAGCGCTTTTTCTTCATGGGAATCATTAAACTATTCGCACCCATTATAATAGGATTATCGATACTACCCGAATACAAGGAAATGAGTTATAATTTAGGTAAAGTATATTTAAGGAATTTTTTAATAATAATTCCTTACCTGGCTGTTTTTGTATTTGCAAATAAGATACACGATGCGCTTGTTGCCGGTGCTAATGAAGTTGCCGGGGGAGCGGGAAGTGTCGCTCTCACTATGGTTGTTGGCGGTCATTTGGCTATACGGGTGGTAGCGCTTCTTGCAGCGGTTGTTATTAAGGCTATGCTACTTAAAAAATCCGGTGATTTTATGAAACAATTAATTGCATAATGAAAAATTTAGAAGTTGACATATACAAAGCAATAAGAAGAAACAATACAATAGTATGGGGTCTTGTTGTGGCTTTTCTTATTGCAATGTTATTTGGTTCTATCGTATTACTTAGAATTTATAAGTATCAAATGAATCATGTGCTTACCCTGGACAAAGACGGCCAGGTGTTACCACTGACATGGATACCAAGGCAAGAAAACATGGAAATAGAAATGAAACATCACGTAGAGATGTTTTTAAAGTATTTCTATGAGTATGATCGTTACAACTGGAAAACTCAGGTTAATAGGGCGCTATGGCTTTCGGATGAGAGTGTAGAGAAGATATTTTTAAAGCGTGAAGATGAAGGCTGGTTTAACGAAGTAAATAACCTTGGTACAAGACAAAATATTCATTTTGAAGTGGACAGTATAAAAATCCGGGGGATTAAAGAACCATTTTTGTTTGATGTTCCTGCGGTACTTGTCATTGAAAATGCAAGTCAGAGAAATATCTATCAGTTCCGGGCAAAGGGAAAACTAATTACAGTGAATCGAAATTACCCATATAATCCGCATGGGGTTTTGATTACCCGTTATCGTGAGATTCAGAAGAAATTGATAAAAAGGGAGGAAAATGGAGAGAGATAAAGCAATATTTTTCGGGATTATTGGTACTATCGTGGTATTACTGGTGGTATACATTTCGCTATCGTTTGGAAATAAAAGTTCCAAAGATCAGAGGGAAGAGTCTTTTGAAACACCTGATTTGAATATTGAAAAAAAGAAATACGATTACAATTCAAGAATAGCAGCTTTAACCGAAAACCGGTACGAGGATGATAAAAGGGAGAATACTCTGAGGTACAATTTTACTGAAGAAAATGAAACTTCTGAAAAAGAGAAAAAGGAGCTACCGGAAGAAAAACCGGTAAAAGCTAAAAAGCAGAAACCAATAAGAAAAAAGCAAGTTCCCGCAGAAAGAAAAACTACTCAACCGCCTAATAATGCTAAAACATCGGCTAAGCAAAAAGAACCTGAAAAGGATAATACAGTAAGTGTGAGTTATTCATTTTCCTCGGGCAGTTCCAGTCAAGCTGCAGGGGAAAATACAAAAGCTGTTAGCAATCAAAAAATTGTCTGGGCTCAGCTTGATGATAAAACAAGCATAAGACATAACAGTAATCAGGTTTTTTTATTAGAAAAAGGCACTACCATCAGCGGAAGGTATTTCCCTGGAAATTCAAAACTCTATACAAAGGCGGTTACTGAGAATCAATATATAGATATCCTGGTGTACAGAATTAAGGACATAAACACAGGCGAAGAATTTTCAGTTTCCATGTATGCTATTAATGAAGATCGAGGCAGGGGAATAAAATACCAGGGCAAGGAAAACAAAGAAGGGGATAGGACCAGAAATAATGTACTGTCTGAAACTATGAGATCACTATCGAGAAGATATGATGTTAATGAAGTTGGCGAAGCGATAGGCGAGGGGGTAGAAGAAATTTCCGGAAGAGATAAAATAGAAGTTCCCTTGTCAAAAGGTTACCGATTAATATTTGTAGAAAACTAAGAAAGAATGAATAAATACATTTTTATATATCTGATTGCAATAATAAGTGTTCCAACTTTCGGGCAAAACCTTGGAACCATAAAGGTTAATGAGAATTATAGCGCAACTTGTGAGTTTAATAAACCAGTGAGTAATATTTATATCAGTAACAATGAGCTTACCGAAAGAAAAAATACCTCGGAAGGAATAGTTGAAAATAAGATTCGCCTTTACGATTATATAATAGATGGACACACAGTAATTTTCAGTACATATAAAAAGCTTCAGGCAAAGAGTCTAACTATAAAATTGATTGATGGAAGTACCTGGTATGGTATGATAGAATATGATCCTGAGAACAAGCAGATTTTTTACCCCTATGCTAGCAGAAGTAAAAAATCCAAAAAAACTGAAACCGAGCAAAAAGACAGCTTAAGGGTAATTAAAGATCGTTTGAGCTATTGCACAGCTTCTAAAACAAATTTTGAAGGATTTGGGGTAAACAAAAACCGCATTTATTGGGAAATATCAAACATCATGGCAGATGAGAATTTCATTTATCTAAAAATTCTGGTCAGCAATAAGTCCGGCCATGTTTATGATATAACTAACGGAAAGGCGCTATTTAAATATGAGGAAGGAAAAAGTCGGAATCTAAAAAAGAAAGAGGCAAGTGTAGAAGTGGACGGCCTTGTAGTTTATCATAAGGGGAAGGGTAGAATAGCAGCATACTCAAATGAGGTTTTGGGTTATGTCATTCAAAGTTATCCATTGAACAGTAATGGAACTCTGACTGTAAATTTCTTTGAGTCCAGTGGCAAAAGAAACTACGAGATAGTAATCCCATTTAAATACATGGAAAAAATAGAAGTGTTTAATGACTAGATATCTGATCATAGTAATTATAATCTTGCTCAGCCAAAGCGGTTTCTCTCAAAAAGTTAATTTTTCGAGAAGCATTGGAACAAAAGCAATTGGGATATCCGCTATTTTTCAAAATGAAGCCTATGGGGGTGAATTGTCCTTTGAAAAGAAAATTTCTTACCAACTAAATTATTGCATTAGTCTAAATTATTTTCAGGGTACTACTAAGTACAGTAATTTTATCAGTTATGGTTTTGAAAATAAAGGCATTTATGAATTTTTGAATCTAAATGATAAGCTTCTCCTGGGAGCCGGTCTAAAGCTAAATATGGGGATTGAAGAGATTGACTCAAAAGTTGAAGAAAAGAAGATTAGCAAATTTATGATAGGCACTGGGCTGATGGTCCGCGTGGATTTATTTATATCAAAACGGTTAAGCATATTTGTAAGCGGCTCGTACAACTGTAATTTTAAAAGCGAAATTTACAACAACCATTATAGAATAAATACAGGAATTAAATTTCTTCTTTTATAAAACCTACAGTTATGAAAAACTTATTTGTAATTCTTAGTTTAATATTATTATCATTTAATAATGTAATTGCCCAAGAAGATATATGTAATGGTGAAACCTGGAGTATAGAATACGATTATGATATAACCAATTGTTTGTGGATATTGGATTATTATACTGGAGATTTATTAAATCCGGATAAGGTTGAAATCCTAATGTCAGAAAACAGGAAAAAAATAGAAATAACAAACAATGGAACAAAAGGTACGATGAGAGTACGTATAAAAAATTCTTGCGAAGATAATTGGTTTAACATATGGATTACATTATATGATAAGGATGAAAATCTCTTTGTTGATTTGCCTGCTGGTTATACGGAAGGTGAAGAACTTGTTTTTGCCGGTGGAGAAAAAGTTACATTCAGAGTTAGGCCAGAGCATGATCAGGACATGATATGTCAATATGATGGAGGTTATCTTGGTATCGTTGAAAGAGGCTGTGCATATTTTTCATCAAATAATTGCAATTACTTAAACGAAGATTACAACATAGATATAACAATGCTTGGTTTTACTGAGTATCAAAACAATGTAAACCTAAAATTTTACCCTACAAATCCTCCTTGCCAAGATCCTTTAATTATACCCGTATATACAATATTGGCACCAAAGGCTCCTACTGGTCCTACAGATGTAAATAGTGAAACAGAAGAATATACTTATTACATACCTAATTATGATTCAAAAGCAAAAGATTATGTTTGGGAAATTGAACCTTTAAATGCTGGCCAAGTTGTTTCACATGATAATAATTGGGCGAAGATTGTATGGAAAGCTGATTATTATAGAACCGCAAATATAAAAGTAGCTCCAAAAAGTGAAACAGGTACCGGAAATTTTTCTGAAAGTAAAGAGGTAAAAATTACAGGAAAACCAGGATCAGTACCTATTTATGGTCCCAACGAAATTTGTTATAGCGAAGGCATTAATAAAATTGAATATTCAAGTGATTTTACTGGATATGATATACAATGGACAGTATCCGGAACGGGAGCAACAATTACAGAAAATCCAAATTATGAATATAAAGCAACTGTAACAATTAATGCAAGTACAAATAATTTTACAGTAAAAGCACAACCATTTCATGGAACAAACCCAGGGCCTATCACAGAAAAAGATGTAATTGTTAATGAATCTGTCGTTGATATTGATTTTTCAAATGCAAATACATGCAGTGGTCAAGGTGAAATTCCTGTAACAGGAATACTTCCAAGTGGAGGAAATGCCTGGGTACAAAATTATAAGCGTGAAATTGATGAAATTGTGAGTAAGCACTATCAGATTACAAATGATGAACAAGCAGTTACTGCGTTTTATGATGATATAGTTAAATTAGGAAGGTATGAAAGTACTACATGGGATAACTATATAAAAATTGATTTAAGCAATTACCATATTGGAATGCCCGTAAGAAATGCTTATGTAATTTTAAAAATACCTCCAGCTACAGGTACTCATTTTAATGGAGAAAATATTTTATTTGGAATTCAAGTAAATGAAATAAATCTTGGTAATGTTGAAAGCGTATGGGTTAGTGGAAAATCAAAAACAGTTTATAATGTTCCTGATTACAACGAAAGTACATCTCCCACAGAAATTAAAATAAATATTTCTCATCTTATCCCTGCTTTAAAATCAAATCAAAATTGGGGTATATATTTTGAATATAGACAAGAAACAAATAAAAATTGGAGTATATATAATTTGTTTGCATATCAAGAAGAATTTAAACCATCGTTTGAAATTGAGTATTATAACAATTATAATAAAATAAATACTAATTCTCCTGTTGGTACATCTTATTCCGTTTTATATGAAATTGAGGATGGTGGTTGTAAGGCAGCAGAAACACAATCTATTAGAATTAAGGAAATGCCAATATCATTGTTTAATGCACCATCATATTGCCCTGAAGAAATACCAGCAATTTTAACGGGTGGAAGTGCAAATTTATCTGGAATTGGAAGGTACATAGGTGATAATGTTAATGATGGTGAATATTTCATTTCTAATAGCCCTGGCAGATATAATGTAAAATATGAATTTACAGCTATTAATGGGTGTAAAACGCAATCAACTGATGATGTTATTGTATTTGATTCACCTGATTTTGATATTTACTCCGTTGATAAAATATGTGGAGGAAATGAGATACTAGCTTCAGTACCAAATCAATCAAACTATAAAAGGATAATTTGGGATTTTGAAGGAAATAATATCTCAGCTGGTTCTATTAGTTTTACTCCTGATAGATCATATTCAGGATATAAACACATTGAAGTAGATGTTACTGATTTGAATGGTTGTCAAAATACAATTACAAAGGATATTGAAATATTTGAAACCCCTATGCTTTCAATGAATAACCAGACTGTATGTGAAAATTCATTTCTCACATATTATCCTGAAATTGTAAGTATATCTGATGGTTCAAAGTTAAACTATCAATGGTCTACTGGAGCTATCACAGATCATATTAATTTACTAGTTCAAAGACCTCAAAATATTAGTTTGAATATTACAAGTGTAAATGGTTGTTCAGCAAGTGATGATATGTCAATAAATATGTTAAATATTCCTTATGTAAGTGTAAATGATGATGAAATTTGTTATGGAGAATCAACATCATTAAAAGCAACTCCTTATCTACCTTCTTGGTCTTATGAGTGGAGTAATGGAATAAGAGGAAATGAAATAACTTTTGTCCCAAATAATTCTGGAGAAAACGAATATGTAGTTTGGGTTACAGATGAGAACGGTTGTGTTAATTCTGCATCATCTAATGTATTTGTTAACTCTTTACCTGAATTTTCTTTAGAAGATCAAAATGTTTGTTTAGGAGATATAGCTACGATCTCGGCTCCTTATGGTTTTAGAAATTACAAATGGAATACAGGCGTAACTGGTGCTTACACGATAAATATTAAACCAAATATAAATCAACTAATAAGTTGTGAGATTCAAGATTTTAATGGATGCTCAAATTCTTCTTCTATGGTAACCCTTCGGCCACCTACATCTTTCATAAAATTGATGCACCTATTATCTTAGCGTGAAAATATTTTCATGAATAA